>SXGQ01654991.1_pt1 | contig 22002 bp, 7 predicted proteins | sample 3178371 | NCBI WGS metagenome assembly SXGQ01 (sample SAMN11356859, study PRJNA531348) | freshwater metagenome | isolation source: freshwater sample F1-20 | place: China: Fuxian Lake, Yuxi | collected 2017-12-25 | reverse complement strand
GAGGATTCGTCTGGTCCATGAACTGCGAAAGCTGCGAACGACCGAAGAAGTCGCGGATTACCGCCGACAGCGCCTTCGGGTTGATGAGCTTTTGCGGCGTCATGATTTCGACATTGGCATCAAACAATGTCATGCGCTCTTTCACAAGACGCTCCGTGCGGGCGAGACCTACGCGGCACTGGTTGGCGAGAAGCTCGCCCACGGTGCGAACGCGACGGCTGCCGAGGTGATCGATATCATCGAGCATGCCTTCGTTGCGACGGAGGCCGATGACATACTTGATCGCTGCAACGAAGTCGTCCTTCGTCACTACGCGCTCGTTCAGATCGGTCTTGAGATCGAGTTTGACGTTAATCTTGTGACGTCCCACGCGGCTGAGGTCATACTTCTTCGGGTCGAAGAACAGACGCTTCAGGAGCGCCTTAGCGTTCGGGATGGTTGGCGGGTCGCCAGGGCGCAACTTGCGGTAGATGTCCTTCAGCGCTTCTTCCTCATCATGCGCCGGATCTTTCTTCAGCGACTTGATGACCGAGTCATCCTTCGAAGTATCGACAACCTTCACCGACTTCACGCCGAGTGCGATAATCTGGCGGATGGTAGCCTTCGTGAGCGGTTCGAAAGCACGCGCGACAGTGACTTCGCCGTCCTTCACGTCTGCCGTGAGCACCTTCGTCGCGATTTCCTCTTCGTCGAGCGATTCGGAGAGCTTGAGGTCTTCAAACTTGTAGAAAATCTTGAGCACTTCTTCATCCGAGCCGAAGCCCAGAGCACGAAGGAATGTCGTCGCCAGAATCTTCCGGCGGCGCTTGCGGCGGTCGAGGTATGCGTAAAGCAGGTCGTTCGTATCGAACTGGAACTCCACCCACGATCCGCGGTCAGGAATGATGCGGAACGAGTAAAGCGTCTTGCCGTTCAAGTGAATCGACGACTCGAAGCAGATACCCGGCGAACGGTGCAACTGCGAAACCACCACGCGCTCGGCGCCATTGATGACAAACGTGCCCGACGGCGTCATGAGCGGAATTTCGCCCATGTAAACCTTCTCCTCCTTCGTGCCCTTCTCCTCCTTGAGTTTGAAGGTCACATAAAGCGGCGCACTGTAGGTCTGACTCTCGCGCATGCATTCACGGAGCGACATCTTGGGCTCGGCGATTTCGTAGCTGTCGAAATCCAAAGTTACCTTCTCGTCGTAGCTGGTAATCGGGAACACCTCCTTAAAGACGGCCTGAAGTCCGATTTCCTTGCGCTTCGAGAGCGCAATGCCCTCCTGCAGGAATTCCTTGTACGAATCCGTTTGAAGCTCAATGAGATTTGGTGGCTCCGCACCTTCCTTGATTTTTCCGAAGTTTTGACGTTCTGACATAGAGACGATGGTATTGGGTTGCAGTTTAAGGACGATGCCCCCGGCTTGGGTAAAACCCGCGCCCGGAGCGGGTTGAAATTAGAAATCGAAGGGCCTTCCCAAGGGAAAAGCTTCGCACACGGGCCGGCTGAAAATCTCTGACAATACCACAGGGTAACCTACTGAAGCCGGACTGAATACGTGTGTTGACATTTCGGAATTACGGGACGAAACGGGAGCCAAAGTCACGGTTGCCGGAGATCCAAGCGAACATTGTGTCGCATTTTGTAGAATCCTGAGCAAATTCGTGTGTTCAGCGCGCTTCGTTATTGTTTAATTTGGTGTGCACACCACCACGCTTTTCGGCGTAGTGGAACCTGCGTTTCTAGGCACAGGAGATAAAATGGCAAGCGGAATGTGAAAAAGTTTCACTTTTTACCATTCGACCACTCCTGAAAGCCGACTCCCGACTAAAGTATTCGCCCTCACCTGTCCGAGCGTCCCCAAGGAGATCCATTTTTCCTGTTCAGGGCTGCAAGCCGCTCGCGAATCGCGTCGAAGAGAATCCCCGGCGCGTTGTGCTCGACGGCGATGCCGTGCTTCTTCCCGCCGAGTGTGAAAATGAGGATGTCTGTGTGGGCGTCCCACATGTTCTTTACCGGCGACATCTCAATCTCTTCTCCCGTTTCCGCGAGTTTGACCTTCTCCGGCTTCCACTCGCCGACATGCTGTTCCTCGACGAGCCATTTCGTCAGTTCCGCGAGTTCGGTAGGAGTGATTTTGAACTCCTTGAGCTCACGTCCGCCATTGAGCGCCAGCACGCGGCCATCGGGGAAAATCCGCATCTGTGCGACATACTCACCGCTGCCGTGCTGGATGGGCTCCTGCGAATCCCACGCGAGCGCCCAGCCTTCCATCCGCAGCACGCGACGATTACCGCCGTAGGTCTCCTCCATGTAGCCGTCATGCACCGCGAAGTCGCCGATGCTCACGAGGTCTTTTTCGTTTCGCAGCGATGAAGTGCGGGCGGTGTGAATCGGCTCACCTTCGTCGCGTAGAAGAATAACGCGCCCCGGCGAATCCACCAAACCCGTCGGCAGCACATGGCGCGGCGGGTCGAGGTCGTATTCCTTTCCATCGAGGAACAGCTTCGTTGGCGCGTCCGACGTGTATTTCACGGCGATGACGCGCTTATCCACGTTCTTCCCAGCCGCCTTCGTCTTCTCCGCATCCACGAGGTGGATGTTGCCTTCAAAAGTCCACCGCTTTGTCGTATCCGACCATGTTTCCGACATTCCGGTGGACATCGAGCCTTGGTAAATGAGCACAAAATTCACGTCCTTCTCCGACTGGACGGCGTAGGCGGAATACTTGCTGTTCGACAGCCGCGTGCTCGCCGGTTGCACATCCGCCGCCGGGAATGAACGCACAGGCGCGGGCGCCGCGGCACCCGCCGGTTTCACCTTCTCTGCCGCCGCTACTCCGCCGAGCGTGAAGGCGAACTCCGGTGCCTTGAGTTCGATATGCTTGTCCGAATTCGCAGGCTCCGGTGGAGCGAGCATCAGCACGGAGCGCAGTTGGTATTTGCCGCGCTTCAAGTCGCGGAATCTGTGTCCCATCGGCGTTCTCACGTCGTTGTCCGCGTCGGCGAAAGTGACGTCGAACTCCTTCGCCATCGCGACGTGCCCAGCGGGCAGCGTGCAATCCATCAGCGGCGCGAAGATCATGAGCGGATTGATTTCCGGCCAGCGCTCCTGACCTTCCGAGTCTATCGCGCTGTAGCCCACTTCGACATCCTGACGGTTCGGCCCCGCTGTGCGGAAGCTCACGTCCTTCCCGCCCGAATTGTGCAGCCAAAGCTCCACGCGCACCGAGCCGCCCGCGCTCCACTGACCGCCCACCTCGCGCAGCCCGATTCGCAAGCCGTCTTTCGGCTCGCCCCACTTCGCGATTTGCACCGGGATGTCCGCAAACTCCACCATCGTCCTCCACATCGGCCCGCTCGGCAGCTTCGCCGCCGCAACGCGCGCCTCAATTGGCTTCGTCGAGTAATACGCGACGTCGTCGAGCAGCTTGATGGCCTCCGCCAGCGTCCAGTCGCGTGTCGCGACGAACCGCGGAAGCAGCTTCGGCAGCTTCTCCGCGCTGTCCAAAGTCGGGTTCGCTTTGACATACGCACGCACCTCGGTCGCGAGCTGGCCGATGAATGTGCCGGGAATCGTCCCGTCCTGATTCGCAGTTCGCTTCCACATGTCGAAAAGCTCGCGCGCCTCCGCCTGGCGCGGCTCCTTCGCTGCGGCGTCGGCATCGCGAGTGAGCGTCACCTCCGTCTGACCTTTGTGCCGGTTGTGGAGTTCGAGCTTCAGCGTGCCTGCCTCGCCAGCGCGGAGCGTCCCATACGTCGCACTGTCCGCGCTGTGCATCGTCACCACCACCGAGCTTCCGTCTTTCGCGATGTCGAAACGGGCAGCAGGCATCCCAATCGTCGCCTCGCCCTCATACACATCGAGCCGCACCTCTTTCTCCACCGGCGAGCGGTGGAACGAAAGCATCAGCGCCGTGTCGTTCACCTTCCCGCGCCAAAACCCGAGCAACCCGCCCGGCGTGAGCTTCACCGCCGCGCCCTTCGGATTTTCCGGCGCTGGCGCTTCATCGCCGGGTTGCGATTCCTTGGTTTTCTCCGGAGCGGCAGGTTTGGGCAGGGCTGTGTCGAGCGCTTTGCGCAGGCCATCAGGAATCGGGGCGCGCGTAGTATCGTAGCCCGCATGGCGTGACTCGGTGACCTTCGCCGGATCAATGAAATCCAGCTTTCGCAGCAAGCAAAACTCTTTCACCCACAAAACCGGCGTGCCGCGTTCCCACGTGAACGCATATGAGTCGAGCCCATCGGGCAACGCGATGTTGTATGGCTTGTGCGGTGATTCCTTTTTCGGGTCAGGCGAAAGAAACAGGATCGCCGCCGAGTTCGTGCGCTTTCCGCTTTGGGAGATTTGGCTCACTTGCAAATGCACGCCATCACCGAGGATGTAGCGACCCGGTGCGGTTGCGGTGCCCGGTTTTTTCGCAGCGTCCGGGTCGGCAGCGAGGACGCGGAATTTCGTCTCACCCGTCGGCAACTTGCCGCTCCACGGCTGGGCGGTCTCTTGACGTTCGGCGCGTTGCCTCACCAGCCGCGCGGCGAGTTTTTCCAGCGCGTCCGGCGAATCATCACCAACGAATGCTGCGATCTCCTCCGCCGACGGCAACGTGCCGAGGATCTCCGGTGTCGTTCGCCGGATGATCTGTTCGCGGTCCGCCCTGGCTTTCGGCATCGGGGCGAGACGCGCGATTCGCTCGCGAACGTATTTGTCGATCAATTGCCACGCGTCTTTCGGATCGCCGGGCCGCGTCCAGCCGCCCTCCGCCGCGTCCACCGTGTGCGTGAGCGTCACCGTGTCACCCACCTTGGCCCCGATGATCGCGCCGACGCTGCCGGTGCTGAACTCCTCCTCGTATTTACCCGAGCCGATCGCGATGCCGTGGCCGCTCACCTCACAGTATTCGCCCGGTGCGAGGCGGAACGTCGCCATCGGCGTGATGCCCGTGAACCACGTCGCCGTCACGGGAATCTCCTCGCCCTTTTGATCGCGAGCCTTGTGCCCATCGGCCTGATGCCATGTCTCCGTCTGGAACACGATCGGTGCCTTGCCAGCGTTGTGAAAAAGCACACGCGCCCTCACCACGGAGCCATGCGCGTATTGCTCCGTTCGCGGCTCCAGCAGCCATGCCGCTCGCAGACCATTCTCAGCCGACGCACCCCAAGCCGCGCCCTGTAACTCCACCGGCAATGGTTGGCCGGGACGGATATTTCGCCAGCTATCGAACTCCATCGGGATCATCGCCCAGTTCACCGGCGCGGTGGCAATCGCCGTGATTTCATCCAGCAGTGCGATGACCTCCGCTTGCATCCAGTCTCGCGACGCATCGAGCCTTGGGCGCACCGCGGCGAGCTTTGGCGCAGCTTCATCCTTCGGATACTCCTTGATGAATTGGTCCACCGTTTCCGCCAGTTGCCCGATAAGCGCGCCAGGAATTCTGCCGTCTGTCCGCGCGCTCGCCTGCCAGTTTTTAAAGAGCGTCCGCGCGTATTCGTGCTTCGGCTGCGTGTGAACCTCTCGCTCTTGGGGCGGGATCGAAGCGATGAGCTTCGCCAGTTTCTCCGCGCTTTCGCGGTCGGTGACGGGCGGGGTGACGATGTCGAGCTGGCGGACGGTACCGTTGTCTCCGAGAAGGAAGACGCGGCCTTTTGCGAGTTCGTATTCCTTTTGCCCAAACTCGCGCGGCGGCGGCGCGGGCTTGCCGAGGTCGCGGCCTTCGGAGGGCGCGGTGGCGAGACTCAACATGCCGGGCGCGGTGTGAGTGCGGTGGAAGCTGAGCGCGATACCGGGCTTCGTCGCCGTGAGCGTGCCCGTGTCCGTCCAAGTGCGCGTTTTGGGATTCGAGTCGAGCGCAGAGGATGAATTGAAATCGCCGCGATACGCGATGACGTAAGCCGTGTCTTTTCCATCGTGCACGCAATACGTGCTGAACTCGCCGGAACCGCTGTGCGCGCCTTTGGGCGGATTCCACTTTTCATCCGCCGCGTGGAGCATCGCGAGGGGAATGGCGACGACGGTGCCGAGGATGAGCGCCGCCGCCGTGAGCGCGCGGGTGACGCCGCGGCGGTTGAGCGTCTTGCTGAGGACGGCGAGAAGGCGGCCTTCCAGCGAGGATTTGCGCGCCATCGCGAGGCCGCAGGCGGCGGTCCAGCGAGCGGGTGAGAGCTTCGTGGCGACGTGGAGTAGGTGTTCCGCGTAGGCCGATGGGCGGACGCCGCTGGCGAGAACGAGGTCATCGCAAGCGCGTTCGCGCTCAGTGTGCAGGCGCCAGGCTGCAAGCCACACGAGCGGGTTCCACCAGTGCAGCGCGCAGGCGATTTGCGTGAGCCATTGCACAAGCGTGTCGCGGCGTTTGATGTGCGCGAGTTCGTGCAGAAGAACGGAGCGAAGCTGGTCGTCGCTCCATTTGCGTGCCTCGATCGGCAGCATCAGCCGCGGGCGAAAGACGCCCCACACGACGGGGATGGTGCGCCTTTTATCGAGGAGGAGCGTCACGCGCTGTGCGATGGCGAGCTGCTGGCGGGCTTCGGCGAAGGCAGCGGCGATTTTTTCATCCGGCGGCGAGGTGAGCGCCGGGCAATGCCGCGACGCGCGCCGGAGCAGGATGTGAGCGGCGAGCAGCCGCAGCGCGAGCACCCCAAAGCCGAGGCACCAGGCGAGCGGAAGCCAGTCTTTGGCGGAAGTAGGCAGTGGTGAGTGGGCAGTGGGCAGTGGGGCGGGCGCTCGCACGGCGGCGGGCATGGGCGTAGGGAGCGGGGCGATTTCCGCGGCGGCGACCGCCGGCGGATAGGGCCTATCGGCTACCGTAGGCGCGGGCACGGCGACGGGCGCGGGCTGCTCCTTTTTCAAAGGGCTCGCGGCCCAGCCTGGCAGGACGCGCCATTGCGGGAGCGCGACTGATAGCACCGGCACGATGAGCAGCGCGACGATGGCGACGAGCCACACGAGGTGCCGCGCCGCGGCGGATGCACGCCACATGGCGAGCGCGGTGAGCGCCGCAACCGCGAGCAGGACCGCACCTTTCAATGCCGAGTCGAAAACGAGCGGCATGAGTGCTCCAACCGCGGCTGCCACAGAAAGAAGCGTCCGGTTCATTCAACGACCCTCCTTCCTTGCTTTCTCGATGAGCTCTTTCAGACGGTCCCGCTCCTCTTCGGTGACTCCGTCTTTCCGCGAAACGAGATGGGCGGCCAACGCGTCTTCCAGCGAGCCGCCGAAGAATGTCTCCAGAACCTTTTGAAACGCGCTTTGACCCGCTTTCGCCTTGGTTTGCGTGGGCCGGTAAACGACCTCGCGACCTTCATCCTTCCCGGTCTGGCGCTTCAAATGACCTTTCTCCTCAAGGATGTGCATCATGCGCCGAACGGCCATCGGCGTCGGAGGGTCGCGAATGATTTCGACGATTTGATTTACGGTCGCTTCGCCGAGGGCAAAAACGGCGTCCATAATCTGGCGTTCACGGCGGCTGAGTTCGGATGGGTCTGGCATGGCAACGGGATAGATAGTTAAAACCTTAACGCGTTACGTTTTTAACGCAATCCGGTGCCGCAGCAAGTGGAAAGCGTTACATTTTTAACGCAATGGGTTTCAACTTTGACGAACCACTCTGGCCATTCTTGGAAAAAACCTGTAAATCTCCGCAGCTCTCAGCGACGCATACAGAACCCGAAAAATCGATGGTGACGTTGACCTTCCCGGCGCCGCGGGCTTTATTCGGCGAAGCCATGCCAGTAACCGGACTCGACCTCATATCAGAAATCCAGGAGCTCAAAAAGAAGCGGAACGCCGTAATTCTAGCCCACAACTACCAAATCAAGGAGATTCAGGAGGTGGCGGATTTTGTCGGCGACTCCCTCGGCCTGAGCTACAAGGCGGCCGAGACGAAGGCGGACGTCATCGCGTTTTGTGGAGTGCATTTCATGGCGGAGACGGCGAAGATTGTGAATCCGTCCAAAAAGGTCGTGATGCCCGATGAACACGCCGGTTGTTCCCTCAGCGACTCGTGCCCTGCGGAGAAACTGGATGCCTTTTTGAAAGCACATGCGGACCGCAACTTCTACGTCGTCTCCTACATCAATTGCTCCGCCGGAGTGAAAGCGCTCAGCGACGTCATCTGCACGAGCGGTAACGCAGTGAAAATCGTGGAGCGAGTGCCAAAGGATCGAAACATCCTCTTCTGCCCCGATGAAAACCTAGGCCAGTGGGTGATGGACCAAACGGGACGCCCGATGGAGCTTTGGAAAGGCAACTGCTACGTCCACGTCGAATTCACGCAGAAAGCGATCGAGCGCGCGAAGTTCGAATGGCCGGGCGCTCCGGTTGTCGCCCACCCGGAGTGCACAAAAGCGGTGCGCCTGCTCGCCGATGAAGTGTGCTCGACGGAAAAGATGGTCACTTATTGCAAGAGCCATCCCGCAAAAGCCTTCGTCATCGTGACCGAAAGCGGAATGCTGCATCGCCTGCGCCGCGAAGTTCCGGACAAGGAATTCATCGCCGGGCCCACGGACAAATGCGCATGCGCAGATTGCCGCTACATGAAGATGAACACGCTCGAGAAACTCCACGCGTGCCTCGACAAGCTGGAACCCGAAATCGCCATCCCTGAAAGCGTTCGCGCGCGCGCCGAACTGCCCATCCGCCGGATGCTGGACTGGAGCCGCTAACCGCCATGCGTTTCGCAAGCCTCCTCGCGCTGATCGCAGCATTCATTCTCGCAGGCTGCGGCGCTCCACCGCCGACACCGGCGCAGGTCAGCGAACGCTTCTTCGAAATGTGCGCAGAGAAAAAGTACGCGGACATTTATGAGGGCACGACAGTCGCGTTCCGCGTGGAAAAGACGGCCAAATACTTCGAGGCACGCGTGCGCGACATGCAATTTGACCGCGTCAAGGACCTGAAATGGCAGGACCCGCTAATCAACGGCGATATCGCTCAACGCTGGTGTGACGTCACGCTCCCGAGCGGGGAAAAGCTCACGATCATCATCACGATGCACCGGGACGGGAAGACGTGGAGAATCCATGAAATCAAACGCGTCGATTCGGAGTTCCGGCATGATTTGTTCGCCGTGCGTTCGCGGAGTGATGACACGCTCGAATCCGCCAGCAAATCCTTCACTGAGCCGGTCACCATGGAGCCACCGACCGAGCGGCTGATGCGGAAAATGGTCGAGAAGACGCTTCTCGAGTTCAACGACGCGATAAAGGCGAAATCGTTCGACGAGTTTTTCACAACGATTTCTGACCGCTGGAAGTTCCGCGGCATGACCGCGCGGGAAATCAACGATGACATCGAAAACAAACGGAATCGCATCACCGTCCCGATGCTGAACACCGCATTCAAGCCGTTCATCGATGCAGGCGTCGACATTTCCGGCATCACAAAGGCCGAAATGAAGCTCGTCGAGCCTCCGCGGATCAATTCCGATGGCGTGCTCCTCGCGGAAGGCCAGTTCGCACTCCCGAAAACCCGCGTTATTTTCAAACTCGAATACTACTTCGAGGGCGGACGCTGGCGGCTGTTTGGACTGAGTGTCGATTTGAAGCCGTAGGCAGCACGCGCCGTATTCACTGAAAGATTCGCACACCGGCGGCGTTATCCTATCATGCCGTCCGCCTTGAAAACGAATACACCGCGAAAGCGCTGGAGATGGCTGCGGCGAATGCTGTTCACCGCGGCGATTCTTATTGCGCTTGCGTGGGTCGGCATCCGGTTCGTCCCCGTTCCGGAAACACTCCTGCGAAAGCCACCCGAGTCGCTGGAGCTCACCGACCGCACCGGCCAGCCGTTGCGCGAAACCCGCGTCGGCAAGCGGTTTCAACGGGAAATCCCCCTCACCGCCGTCCCGGAAATCTTCCGACAGGCGATGTATGCAGCGGAGGATAAACGCTTCGAGAAACACGGCGGCGTGGACTGGCTTGCGACGGCCCGCTCACTTGCGTCATCGGCGAGGCACATGCAGTTCAAATCGGGCGCCTCCACAATCTCCCAGCAGCTCGTCAAAATTGCAGTGCCGCGCCCGCGAACGCTGCGCACCAAAGTCATCGAGATGGCGACGGCGCTGCGATTGGAGCAGTTGTGGACGAAGGATGAAATCCTCGCCGCGTACCTCAATCGGCTCGATTTCGGAAACCTCAACTTCGGCATCGCGTCGGCGGCCTCGTACTACTTCGGAAAGCCGCCGGCAGACCTCAGCATCGCCGAGTCGGCGCTGCTCGCCGGGCTGCCGCTGAATCCATCGCGGCTGAATCCGCACTCGAATCCCGCAGGGGCGAAACGCAGGCAGACCACCGTGCTGCGCAGGATGCTCGAAGCCGGATGGATCACCGCGGAGCAACATCAGCAGGCGCTCGAAGAGCCGCTTCGCTACCGCCCTCCGCAGCGCAATTTCCTCGCACCGCATTTCGTGGACCTCGTCCTGCAGGATGTCGCGGACCTCTCGGAGAAAAACACGGACGGCGACAATCGCACGCGAATGAGTGGACGCGTGGCGACCACTCTCGATCTGGAATTGAATCGCTTCATCGAGCAATCGCTCACCGAACGACTAGCGAAGCTGCGCGACCACAATGTCCACGACGGCGCGGTCGTCGTGCTGGACAATCGCACGCGAGAAGTGCTTGGGCTCGTCGGCTCCGGCGATTACTTTGCGCCCGGCACCGGTGAAGTGAACGGCGCAACAGTCCCCCGCTCCGCCGGCTCGACGCTGAAACCCATCACCTACCTGCTCGCTCTCGAGCGCGGCGACACGCCCGCAACGGTGCTGCCAGATATTCCCACGGAGTTTGTCACCGACACCGGGCCGTATAATCCCACCAACTATTCGCGCCACTGCCAGGGGCCCGTCCGGTTTCGCGAAGCGCTGGCATGCTCGCTGAATATCCCCGCGGTGCGGCTTCTGCAAAGCCTCGGCGGGCCGCTGCCTCTTCAGCGCAGACTCCAGTCGTGGGGAATCACCACGCTCTGGCGCGAGCCATCGGAATACGGGCTCGGACTCACCATCGGAAATTCCGAGGTCCGCCTGCTCGAACTTACGAACCTCTTCGCCACGCTCGCGCGAAATGGCGAATTCGCGCACGTGCGCATCCTGCCACAACTCGAGCACACCATGCACAGCATCCAGCGACCACCGGCGCCACCGGTGAAGCCGGAACTGTTCTGGCTGATTGCAGACATCCTTTCGGACAACGCCGCTCGCCAGCCGCAGTTCGGCGGAGCGTCGCCGCTGCGCTTTGATTTCCCGGTGGCGTGCAAAACGGGAACGAGCACGGATTTTCGCGACAATTGGGCGGTCGGCTACACACCGGAATTCACCGTCGGCGTGTGGGTGGGAAATTTCGATGGCTCGCCGATGGACGATGTCTCCGGGGTCTCCGGAGCGGGTCCACTTTTGAACGACGTCTTCAACTACATGCACCGACGCTTCGGAACATCTTGGTTTCCGCGTCCGCCGGGCGTCGTACAGAGCGCAATCGATCCTCTCACCGGACACCTTGTAGACGCTTCAAACCAGGGCGCGACGATGGAATGGCACGATGCCGCGCAGCCGCCACCGACTGCCGCGCCGTCCGATTACGACAGCGACAGTCGCGTCGTCCTCCCCTCGGAATACGCAAGGTGGGCAGCAAGCCCGGAGAATCATCTTCGCGGTCGTATCAGTGTGAAGCAGGACGGGAGCATCCACATTCTATCGCCGGCGCAGGGCTCGACTTTTGTCATCGACCCCGATGTTCCATCGACCGCGTTAATTCCGCTTGTTGCCACCGCTTCCGGCGTCGTGTGGGAGAGCGACACGCTCAAGTTCCGCGAGCAGGACGGAAAAACATACGCCATTGCAGCGGACGGCGAGCATCGGATCACGGCACGCGATTCCGCATCCGGGCACACTGCGAGCACTGTGGTCCGCGTCCGTTCGCTTTAAATCAAGGCGTGCGCACTGCGCGGTAGAATCGCTGCGTCTGCGGCGACGGCGTGTCGCTCACGGTCACGGTCGCGCCGGTGGCGACGACAGGCGTTCCAAGGTTCGTCCAAGTCGCCGCAGTGAGGTCGTCTTTGTATTGCACCTGGTAGCTGAAGCCCGGCGTCGCAGTTACGGTGAACTGGAACACGCCACCGCCCATCGCCGCAATGGATGGCGTCGGTGGTTGAACGGCCGCACCATTCGTGCCGCCGAGACTGGATGCGGCGAGGAAATCAATCGTCGCTCCTCCGTCCGGAACCCGGCCTTGCGTGATGTTCTTCACCTGCTGGCCGAAGGTCACGGTGTCGATCACCGACGTATCAGGCGCACGGAGCGTGATGGTGTCGCCGGATGCGGATAGTTTGAACGGCACGTGAAGCTGGCCGCTGCCGGTGTTTTGAATGGTCTCATCATCAGCCCAAACGATCAGCCGTCCGCCGGCCGGGATGCTGTAGCCCGCGGGAATGACATAGCTCGTCGGCGTCGGTTGAGTGTCTTCAAGAATCCATCCGGTCAGGCTGATCGCCGAAGCTGTCGGGTTATAAAGCTCGAACCAGTCATCCTTGTCGCCGTCTGCCGGATCGAGAATCACATCATTGTCCGCTGCCCATTCGTTGATGAAAACCGCGCCCCACGCATTCGTGCCGGTATAGTTCGCCGAGATGGGGCCGAGCGTGCCGAGCGTCGTTCCGTAGATGTCCTTGGCGACGAGGTTCAGCGTGTTTGCGCCGGCGAGGAGCGGCACATCGAGGGACCATGCAGTCACGCTGGTCCAGCGGATGCAGTAGTCGATTCCGTTCACTTCGATCGTAGCGACCTCGGAAGGCGCCGTGCCGGTCACCGTAATGGGACTGGTCGCCGTGGTGAGGCTCGTCGGGCTTGTCAATGCGAGCGTCGTCACCGGCTGCACGCTGAGCAGATAGTTGCGGCGTTCCGAAATGAACTGCTTGATGCCTGCGGGCGAAATGACCGCGAGCCCGTTATTCACGAAGTCCGAGTAGCGCGCATCGAGCATCGGATTCGCAGAGCCGGAAAGCGGACCGTTCGCAGCGCGCTTCGCCGCCGCGAGATACTGACGCCGGAATGCCGGCGTGTTGAAAATCTTCGCCGTCTCGGGCTGGCCGTTGTTCATGTTGTTGCCGTCGGCATTGACGGCAAAGATGTCGCTGTTCGAAGCGCGCGATTGCTGCGCGAGACCGAACGCAAAATCCATATCCCACAGGAAGTGCACCCACCGGCCCTCGTCGGGCTTGAAGGCATAGCCGTTCTTTCCGCGCTCGTAGCCGTAGGAATCCCAGTTGCCCACAATCCGGTGCGCGAGCAACGTGCCGAGCCAGTTTTCCATATCCACGATCTGGTTAAGACCGTTCACAAACGCCGTGTCCGTCGGCGTGTTCACGGCGTTCATCGCGTCCACGAGACTGAAAAGTGCGCCGTATTCATTCGGGTCGTCCTGACTGCGGACGCGCCAGTTCCAGCGGTAGCGGGCCATCTTCTTTTGATTCGGCACGCCGTTGATGGTCGTGGTCGTGGCGGGGAGATTCGCATTCCAGTTGTTCTGTGCCGCGCCGGCGTCGTCGAACTCGAACCAGTCCTCGATCTTGAAGAGCGTGCCGTTGTTCGTGCTGCGGAGGTATTGATCGGGGCTGTCGCCGTTCGGTTGCTGTGCGTCCTCGTAGATAATGGCGCGGCGCGTGCCATTGATGAACCAGTGCACGTGACGCTTGTGGTTCGCATAGAGGCCCATCTTGCGGCCCATCCAGAACGCAGTCAGTTCAGCCTGGCAGGTCGCGTCCACGGTGAAGTTCGTGCCGTTTTGTGCCTGCAGGATGAAGTCCGTGGTTCCGAGGAAGCGGTCGTCGCCCGCGAAATTCACCTCATAGTCGCACGGATTTCCGGCGACCGGGCTGGTGAAGTTCACAGCGTGCCACGGACTGCCGCTGTATTGGGTCGTCACGTTGTAAAACGCACGATAGTTGCCGATGACAAAGGTAGCATCGAGGAAGCCATTGCTGTTCTTCTCCCGGGCTGCCCATTCCGTCACGGTTGCCGCAGTCGTCCACAAACGATACGCGCCGAGCGTGCCGAATTGCGGCGTCTCACCGAAACGCACAAGGCACTCACGCGTCTGGAGCGCGACCGGGAAGATGAGCGGATGCGGCGTCGGGAACGTCGCCGTGAGTGGCGCGCCCGCGGTGTCGGCGGCCTGGATTCGGAACGCAGCAAGGCTGCCCGTTGCGAGGCCGGTGAGCGTCGTCGAATAAACACCGTCGCCCGCGAATGCATCGCCGTTGGTGCCGGCGTCGTTCATCGCGAGCGTATTCGTCACGCCGGGCGCAGCGGTGTCATTGCGCCAGAGCAGATTCACCGCACCGACACCATCGGGGTCGCTGATGCGCGCGGTGATGACTACATTTTCTCCGCCGGCCGGCAGTACCGGCGCATGCGCAACGCTGTGAATCGCGGGAGCGACATTTACCGCAGCGATACTGTTCGCAGCACCGGGGGTCCCGAGATTCGACGGAACGGCGAGAGTCATCGCGAGTTCGAGTCCGTTTCCACGCGAGCGGAAATGGAAGAACCGGGAACCACGCAGCCAGCGGACTTTTGCGCTGAGCGTGTGATTCACATTATCCACGAGTGTCGTCGTGAGCGCGCTGCGGACACGGTTTGCGCCGGTGTCGCCGCGCTCGCTGGAGACGAGCCGCAGGCAGTTCGCCCCGGCTGCCGCGCCGCTTGCCTGGATGGATGCATTCTTTTGATCGCCCTGTGCGACCCATGCTCCGATGCCGCTTTCGAAGCCGCCGTTGATGACATATTCGACGTTCGCTGCATCCTTGATCGAGAGCTCATCGACGAGCACTTCGCCCTGGCCTTGCAGGAAAAACTCGGCGCGATTCGCCACGCCCTGAGCGCTGTTGTGGCGGTAGTTGTGGATGTCGGTAATCGTGCCGGTCGTGTAGCTCGACTTGCCGCTTTCGTCGGAATCGCCCCAGTTCGCCGCGATGGAATTATCCGCCCGCGGATCGCGCAACTCCAGCGACGAACCGCCGCCGTCGGACCAAAGCCCCCAACGTCCGCCGTCGGAGTAAATGACTTCGTCCACAATCGCGTATGTCGTCGCGGGCGTTGCCGGTGCGATGATGTATGAAACAGGGATACGCAGCGTGATGCGGCCGCCGCCATTCGGCAGCGAGCCGGTGAACGCGCCGAGCGTGTTCGTCGCATTCAGCGCAGCGTGGCCCTTTGCGAGCAGGTTCGCAGCGTCTTTTGCGATGACGAGATATCCGCCTGCCGCGATGCTTGTGCCCGTCGGGATGGTGTAATCAACGTTCCCGCCAATCTTCCAGCCGCCGACATCCACAGCCGCACCGCTCTTGTTATAAAGCTCGATGTATTCGTCCGCGCCGAGGCCGGAGATCGGGTTATACATGATCTCATTGATCACGATTGGACGGTCCTTCACCGCGGAGTTGACGGCACCGGGCGTCGGCGTCGCCAGCTCGCGTTGATCATGGTCGCGGGAAACACCGAGCGCCTGACCGCTGAAGCTGATTGCATCGCCAATCCGGACACCGGGCCGGTAGAGCCAGAGTCGCTCGCCATCCGAGCCGAGCGAAAATCCGAGCTGGCTCTGCGTGAACGAGAGATACCCACGCGCCGCGATGATCGTGCCCGTCGGAAGCGTGTAACCCGCCGTGAGAAGCGCGCCATCTCCGATCACAACCCCGCTCAAATCCACGGGCGTGTTGCTTGTGTTGAAAAGCTCCACGAAATCCTCATCCGGCGCGTCGGTGTTCGCGAGGAACTCATTGATAATCACGGACCGCAGCGAGTCGGCCGTGTAAGGATCGCGCCGTCCCGGCGAGCCGCCGAGAACATTGCTCGCAGCCCACGCACGCGGGTCGCGTTCGCCGTAGCTGGGCTTTGCCAGCACAAGCGAATGACCGAGTCCCGCAGCGGCAATCGGCCACACACCTTCGTCATCGTAATCGGTTTCCCAAACCGTGCCGCCGACTTCGTTCTCCAGCCGGAATGCTTCGCCGCCATTGGCCAGCGAACCGGTCCACGGACCGAGAACGCTGCCGATTCCGTACGCCGTCTGCACATTTGACGGGACCGCTGCGACGACGAGATAGCCGCCGCCGTTGACCACGGTGCCGTTCGGGAATGTGAAATCAATTCCGCCCTTGAATTTCCATCCGCTCAGGTCCTCGGGATACGGCGAAGTGTTGTGGAGCTCGATGAATTCGAGATTGCCCGCACCATTCACGGAGTTCGGGTTGTACATGATTTCCGAGATCACCATTACGCCGAAGCGGTTGCTCGGGCCATCGGGCTCGAAGGGCAGCGTCGGGTTGCTCGCGACTGTCGTGCTCGCCGTCGCGCCGTAGCTGAAGAACGAGCCGCTGCTGGTTGCAGTCGCATTTGCCGAACTGACAAACGGCCCGACTTCGAGCGCCGCCGGAAGTGCGATAGTCGCCGAGCTGAGCGGCGTCCACGTCACACCATCAAGACCCGCATACGCCGTGAAGAGGTTCCCCGCGCGTTTCAGGCGGAGCCAGGTGTTTGGATAATTCACGGGAAATGAGCCTGCGTGTGTGGCTGCGCTGTATGATGGGAAACGGCTGCTGAAAAATGCGCCGCCGACTCCCGGAGTCGCGACGGCCGCCGCGAAGGCCGAGCCGTCCAGCGTGCCGTCGCGCGCCATGATGCCGGCGCGCGCCCAGTTGTCCGAAAGCGTGAGGTCGCCGATGCGCACCTGGAGATCGAAGTCGCCCGTGATTGTCTGCGAAGCGAGCGTGAACTGATCCGTCGTCCCGGTGGGTCCGCTTCCGAGCGCGGCGAGCGTGTAACCGCCGCCACCCGTTCCAATCACGCCACCGGTCGTCGGAGCGCCGAAATCCGTGATGGTAAATGGCGTCGCCGTAAATGTGCGCTGCGTGTTGGCGGCGATCACGTTCGGCGTGCTCGCACGGTCGAGGATGTTGTTAACGGTCACCGTGTAGTCAGTACCGAAACTCAGCGCGCTGGTCGTGAGCGTGACGCGCTTTCCGTCTGCGCTGAGCGTCGCTCCGGAAATCGTCACTCCGCCGGACACCGCGTAGTTTGCAAGCGAAGTCGCCGTTCCGGAATCAACGGGCTCGGAGAAATTCACGATGACCTTCGTCGCGCCCGAATTGAATGCGGACGCCACCGTCGGCGGGGTGGTATCGGCGATGACCGTCAGCGTAGCGCTGTTGCTGTCGAGTGTCGTCGGGTTCCCGCCGACGGTTGCGCTGACGCGGCAGAAGAACACCGCGCCGTTGTCGGACGGGAGAGGCGAGTAGCTGTAAACGAGCGATGTCGCGCCGTTCACCGCCACGTTGTTCTTGTACCACTGCGCGGTGATTGGCTTCGGGCCGTCCACATCCGCGGAGAAAGTCACCGAGCCCGGCTCCTGCACCGTCTGCGATGCGGGATGTTGGGAAAATGCGAGCGTCGTTGGAGCGACGGGCACCGTGTTCGGGCCGGCCGCGTAGTTCGCTGAAATCTCCGCAGCGGTGAGCGCGACGTTATACACCCGGAACTCATCGAGCATCATATCGACGTATGGATCGTTGAACAGCGCGCGGCCGATGTATGCGCGATACGGACCGCTTCCGGTCGCGGCGCCAATCGTGGAGAGCGCTGGCAGCGTGCTCGTGGATTCCACGGCGAGCGCGCCGTTGAGGAACAACTGCATCTTCCCGCGCACCGGATCGTAAACGCACACGACGTGCGTCATTCCGAGATTATCCAGCACCGGGGAACTCGTGATGAAGGTCTCCACGTTCAACGGATCGCGAACGCCGAAGCGCGCGTCGTTCGCGCCGGAGTGCGGCGTGAAGAACAGATAGTTGAAGCCCTGCGTGTTTGCGCCGTTGGTGTTGCCCACGTCGAAAAGCCGGCCCCATCCGGCGATGGTTCCAAACGACGCCCATGCTTCAAACGTGACCTGCTGATGCGTGTGTACGTTCAGCGAATTCGCGCCGCTCGGCGGGATGGTGAGATACTGCTGCTGCGCCGCGGCGAACGTGATGGACGACGCCCCGGCTGCAGGCGCCGCGCCGCCGTTGTTGGAGACGGGGGTCGCGTTTGCGCCGCCGATGACGTCGTTCAGATTCCCCGAAAACGGATAGCGGTTGCGCAGCGACTCCGCGGCGTAGTTCACGTTTAGCGAGACGGTGTTGCTTGGCGCGGACGCCGGGCCGCTCAGCGGATTATTGCCGAGCACGCAGTAGAACGTCGCGCCGTGATCCACGATCGTCGCGGGCGAAAGCGTGTAGGTCGCCGACGTTGCGCCGGGGATGGCGACACCGTTGCGATACCATTGATACGCGATCGGCGGCGTGCCCGTCGCCTGCACGGAAAATGAAGCGGGCGAGTTCTTCGCCACGGTGATGTTCACCGGCTGGGCGGCGATTGCGACGGGCAGATTCGTCGGGTCGTAAGGAACCGTCGGGCCCTGCGCGAAACTCGCCGCGGCGTCCCCTGCGGAGAACGCTCCGTCGTAAATGCGGAACTCGTTAAACGAACCGGACATCTGCCGGTCGCCGGTGTAGGCCGAGCGGCCGAGCCAGCAGTTCACATCGAGGAAACCCTCGGGGCTCTTCACCGTGTTCGTCGTCGAAACGAGCACGCCATTGCGGTAAAGCCGCATCTGCGGAGCGCCGCTGTTTCCATCGCGATCATACACGACGGCGAAATGGAACTGCGTGCCGAGCACCGTGCCGACATTCAGCGTCGCGCCGTCCTCCACGTTGTCGCGCTTGAGCGCATAGCGTGTGTTCGCCGTGTTCGCGCCTTCCTGCGCGGAGAGGAAAAGATACTCGGTGCCCGTGCTGTTCCCGCCCACGTTCTGCACCGCGGCGGTCGTCTCGTTGAAATTGTGCGTGCCGAAATCGAACACCCGCGCCCATGTCTGCGCGATTTCGTTTGTCACCCAGCCTTCGATCGTGAACTCCCCGTAGCGCCCGGTGAGCAGACCGTTGGGCAGGTCCACGTATGCGCTCGTGGTCGTGGTGGTGTTGGCGGCGACACCATTATTCAGGACGAGCTGGCCCGCGCGGTTTGCGGCGCCGGCGGCGGTTTCATTCCACAAAAACGGCGCGCCTTTGATCGTCCCGTGCGCACCGCCGACGGAGTCCGTCACCGTCGTGCCCGAGCCTTCGTTGAAGCTGTAGCGATGCCGCAACACCGGGAGCTGGTCGCGGAAATGCGCCTTCGCCTTTGCCGTGTTGCTGCCGGTTCCGTCCGTCGCCGTCAGCGTATAAAGCGTGGAGACACTTGCGGGAGTCACCAGCACCGTGCCGCTCGTGCCGGGCAGGGCGCCCACGCCGTTATCCACCGTGAGACTCGTCGCTCCCGGCACGTCGTAGGTGATCGCCACCTGCTGGCCCGGCGCGAACACCGCGGGGCTCACGGAGAACGTCTTCACGCTCGGCCCCGGCAGCAGCGGCCTGCCAAACGTCGCGGCCTCCTGATTGTATTTCGTGCGGATATCCGCGGCGCTGCGCACCTCGTTCCACACCCGCGCTTTTGCGATGCTCATGCTGCCCTGCTGGCCGGCTGCGGGGACGCCCGTATTCTCCATCTGCGTGGCGATTGCAAAACGCGTCGCCACTCCCGCGTTTGGCGCGACCGTGTAAGTCGCGGCCGTATTCACCGCGGTCACCTGCGCGTATTCCTGGTTCACCAAAACGCCGTCCACATAAAGCCGGTCAAACGCCCCATCAAACGTGTACACCAAATGATGCCACACACCCGCCGCCGGCGCGCTTGCCACATCGCCGAGCCCCCAGCCGATATCGTTGCCCGTGCCCCAATGCCCGCCCGCGCCCCATCGCGCGTCGTTGCCGTAGTTAAACGTCTGGTGCACTCCGTTTGGACCGCCGCGGCGCGACCACGAAAACATCGTCTCCTCCGCGCCGAGCACGGGATTAAATGCCCACACCTCCACCGTGCGAACGCCCGCAGCGTTCAGCGAGGCCGGCACCGGGAGCGAGCTGATGAAATAATCCGCCGCCCCATCAAACGTCATCGTATTCACACCCGACACCGTCGCGACCTGCGTGCCGTTGTTCACATCCACCGTGGCATCGAGCCGCGTGCGCGAAAACACTCCGCCGAGCGTGCCGTTATTCGTCCAAGACGCGGCAGGGCCGACCGGCAGCGCGGTCGAATCGAGGTCCACAATAAGATCCGCGCGCAACGGCAGGACGGCACACGCGACGGCGGCAGAGAAGATGAAATTACGGAGTGTCATAGCGACGGTTTCGGGCAGGGTGTTGTGTTGTAGGAAAAGCGGGAGCTTTCGCCCGACTACGTAACCCGACCGTCACCCGTTCGCCATGAGAAACCGCGCATATCGCCTGCGAAAAAGCGCACGCGAATCCCCGCGCGCCGCGCCCGGTTATGGCGCGGCGACGATGAGCAGCGTGCGGATTGCGGAGGTCCGCGCACCGCTGCCGTTCACGGTGCGGGTGCGGATCTTCACCGTCTGGCCCACGGCAAACGGGCCGATCTGGTTGCCGCTCAGATCCACGGCGACGCTGTGGACGAAATCGGTATCCACCGCCTCCACCATGTATTCGAGGAACCGCTCGTCGGCATTTTCACCCGTGCCGTTCACATAGGAAACGAGGACGTGCAGGGTGCTGGCGCCGCCTTGCATGACGTTGCGGATGCTGAGCGTGCCGGGGAGATTATCCGTCTCGGTATCGATCTGCGAAAGTGCGGCGGCGATTGCGGGATTTGAGCGCGCCTCGGCCTGGAGGCGGGCGTAGAACCTTTTGTTGATGCGGTCCACGGCGTGCGTCTCGGTCTCCAGCGTCTGGCGCGCGGTCTGCACGTCGGATGCGCGATCCTCCACAGCCTGCTCCAGCGCAGCCTGGGCGGTGACGGCGGCCTGAAGGTCTGCGAGGGCCTTACCGCCCGCGGTCACGGCCGGGCGTGCGGGCACCTGCGCGGCGTTGTAGGCGTTGATTTTTGTCAGCGGTGGAATGAGGCGGCCCGCACGTTTGAGCGCGAGTTCCGTGGTGGACGGCGTGATGGAAAATGCGGGCCCGAGGAGGTCGATGAGCGCCCCCTCCGCGGGGACTTCCTCATTGAGATCGCTCTTTGCCGCCTGCGCGAGAGCGAGGACCATCGTGCGGATGGCCAGAAACGCGAGGTGTTCCGCGTTTACCGCCTGATCGTAATTGGTAAGCGCCTGATCGCGCACGAGCGCCGTGTTGCTCAGGTTGTTAACCGGCGACGCAAAGGCCGCAGCCGTGATCCCGCCGACGGAAAGTGACGGGATGTGTTCGTTGATGACGGCGATGGTTTGCATGCCGCGGTTCTGGACTACTTGATATGCTTCCATGGTTTGTTTTTTTGGTTGTTGGTGTTCACGAAAAAGCCCCGCCCGCCGGCGAACCGGCGGTGAGGCGAAAAGAAACGATTTTTTGCGCGGGTTGCGTTGTTTTGTCGGCGGTTCCCGTCGCTTGTCCGGGGCACCGGGTCGCTTTGCCGGTGTGCTCCGTTGTTTTGTGGTGGCGCTCCGCCGGTTCGTAAGCGCGCTCCGTCGTTCTGGCGGCTTGCTCCGCTGGTTTGGCGGCTTGCTCCGTTGTTTTGAAGTTGCGCTCCGCTGTTTCGCCGTTGGCTTCCGTCGTTTTGCGGGCGTGTTCCGTCGTTTTGAGAGCGATTTCCGCTGTTTTGCCGGGCACCAGGTCGTTTATGCGGGGCACCAGGTCGTTTGTGAGGGGCACCAGGTCGTTTTTGCTCGGCGGTGCAACCTTTTCGCAAGCCTCAGCGCTGGTGTGATTTGCGAATCCGCTTTTTGACAAAACAGGTTTGTTTCCGGCAAAATGCGTCGATTTCCAGTCCGAGCGGTCTGGAAGCCCGTGTGAGTCGCAAAATGGAGGCGTCATGGGAGAGTCGCGATTTCTCCGGAAGAGTGGGGTGTTTTTCGAGCCGCGCAAGCCGTTTTTTTTTCCCGTCGGCGGTGGATAGTCGGCGGTGGATAGTCGGCGGTGGATAGTCGGCGGTGGATAGTCGGCAGT
>SXGQ01450819.1_pt1 | contig 22009 bp, 8 predicted proteins | sample 3178371 | NCBI WGS metagenome assembly SXGQ01 (sample SAMN11356859, study PRJNA531348) | freshwater metagenome | isolation source: freshwater sample F1-20 | place: China: Fuxian Lake, Yuxi | collected 2017-12-25 | reverse complement strand
CGCCGTGCGCTGCTACTCGCTCAAGAAGTCCTGAGACCTACTTCAGCGAGACCTTCACCGGGAAGCGCTTGATCCCGTTGACGAAGTTGGAACGCAGGCGCTCGACGGGGCCGGTCCGCTCCATGTAGTCGATGCGCGAGATGAGGTCCTCGAACATGATTCGGATCTCCATGCGTGCGAGCGAGTTGCCCAGGCACATGTGCGGGCCGCCGCGGCCGAAGGACATGTGCTCATTGGGCTTGCGGGTCACGTCGAACGCGTAGGGGTCCTCGAAGACCGTCTCGTCGCGGTTGCCTGACGCGAACCACACGACGACCTTGTCGTCGGCCTTGATCTGCCGTCCGTGCATCTCGACGTCACGGGTCGCCGTACGGCGGAAGTGGTAGACCGGGCTGGCGTAGCGCAGGAACTCCTCGACTGCCCACGGGATGAGTGACGGGTCCTCCTGCAGCCGGCGGAGCTGGTCGGGATGGTCGATGAGGTTGTTCATCGTGTGGCTGATCGTGTGGCGGGTCGTCTCGTTGCCCGCGACGACCAGCAGCAGGAAGTAGGCGTGGAAGTCATCCTCGCTGAGCGGCTTGCCGTCGATCGGCGTCGCGTTGACCAGTTTCGAAACCAGGTCGTGGCCATCGCGGCCCAGGCGCTGCCGCTTGAGCTCATCGCCGTAGGCCCACACTTCGAGCGCGGCCGGCGAGCGGAAGGGCAGCATGCGGTACTTCTCCGACTCCGGGTCGCTCACGAGCACGTCGGCGTGCTCCGGATCGGTGTTGCCCACCATGCGGTTGCCCCACCAGATGAGCTTGGGGATGTCGATATCGGGTACGTCGAGCATGCGCGCGAGGACGCGGATCGGGAAGTCGGCCGCGACATCGGCGACGAAGTCGAACTCGCCCTTGGCGAAGGCCGCATCGAGCGTCGAGGCGGTGAGGCCACGGAGGAACGTCTCGTATCCGGCGAGCGCACGTGGCGTGAACTCACCCTGCATGAGCTTGCGCAGCGCGCGGTGACGCTCGCCGTCGGTCTCGAGCATCGACTTGCGCACGCGCATCTGCTCATCGTCGAGTTCTTCGAGGTTGGCGGTGCCGCGCTCGGAGGAGTAGGTATCGGTGTCGCGCAGGACGTCGACGATGTCGTTGTAGCGCGTGATCGACCAGAAGCCCTTGTTGCCATCGGGCTCGTCGTTCCAGTGCACGGGATCCTCGCGGCGCAGGGCGTCGAAGGTCGCCCACGGCGGGCCGGCCTCGAAGAGATCGAGGTCGGCGAGCGTGACGTCGGATGTGACGGACATGGACCCTCCCGAGGCCGCGGCACCCGATCGTTCGGGCCCGAACTATCGGCATCGTGCCAGATGTTCGGGCCCGAACGGAAGGGGATGCGAGACTTCCCGCATGGCCGGCCCCCACACCCTGGCCGAGACCGAGCGGCAAGTGGCCGATCGGCTCGGAGACCTCACCCTCGACTTCGAGGCGATGGCGGTGGTCTCCAACCTCTTCCGGGCGGCCAACGCGGTGCGCAATCACCTCGAGCGCAGCGTGCTCGCCCCGGCCGACCTCACCTGGACCGCCTTCGTCGTCCTGTGGGTGGTGTGGATCTGGGGCCGGGTCGAGACCCGCACGATCGCGGCCGAGGGTGGCTTCTCCAAGGCCACCCTGTCCGGTGTGCTCACCACCCTCGAGGGCCGCGGCCTCGTCGAGCGCTCGCGCAGCGAGACCGATGGGCGCCTCGTTGATGTCGCGCTCACTCCTGCGGGCGAGAAGCTCATGCGCGGGCTCTTCCCGAAGTTCAACGCCGAGGAGCGCGCGATCACGCGCCACGTCGACGACCTTGGCAGCGCCGCGGCCATGCTGCGCGCGCTCACCCTCGCGACGGAGTAGCCGCGCTTACGGGAGGTAGTTCTCGTATACCGCCAGCGGGGGGCCGTTGCTCTCGACCTTGAAGGCCAAGCCCTCCGACTTGGTGCTGAGCCGGCCGAGGCCCTTGGACACCGACTCGCGGGCGCCATTGCTGAACGCCGGACTCTCCTCGATCACCACGCTGAAGCTCACGCTGCTACGCGCGGACGGCAGGCTGCGCAGGCTCGCATGCGGGCCCGTCCCGATCTCGAAGGGCAGATCGACACGCGCGGGCCGGAACACGCTCTTGACGTAGCGGACCAGCTTGGTGCCGATACGGGCGGCGAACTTCACCACGGGGATGCCGATGAGGACAACTGTCTCGATGAGCTGCGCCACGGCGGCCACCATGCGAATGGTGTCGAGCCCCGCGCTGGGCTCCTCCTGCAATCGCATCGATTGCTCCTGGGCCTTGCCCGCGAGGTAGGAGATGGCGTAGGACGCGCCCACGGACACCGCCGTCCAGGCGAACCACGCCGTGAGTCCCGCGCCAGTCGCGGGGGCGAGGAACGGCGCGGCGATATCGATCGCGATCGCCGCCACGACGAGGACAACCGACACGATCTGCCAGAACCAGCTCCACTCGTTGGCCTGGCCGGTGCGATCGACGCCGTTGACCGGGTCGGCGGGGGTGTAGGAGTAGAGGTTGGTGCCCGCATCCACGAGCGGATCAGGTGCGAGGAACTCCCCGAGCGCGGGGAGATAGGGGCGCGCGCCGAGCAGGGAGATCGACGAGGTTCCCTGCAGGGTCTCGTGCCGGTTGGTCATCTGCCAGGCGTACGTCGGCGCCGCCGATCCGGTGATCGCGGGCGTCGCGAGCGGCTCGCCGTACGGCCCGAAGCGCGAAGCGAGCCCCACCCCCACGGGCGCCGCGGTTCCCGAAACTGAGCTCACCGCGAGCGTCGGCACTGCGAAGGTGGCGACCGCCGCACCCTGGAGATCGGCGACCGTGAGCGTCGGCGTGCCGCCTGCCGGGACCGACACGCGCGCACCGCCCGGCAGCGGGTAGGTGAGCTCGGCAACACCCGAAACCTCGTCACCCTCGAGGCCGAGGACGACGGTGGGACTTGCCGAGGACAGGCCGGTATAGGAGTAACGCACCCGCTCGGCGCCCTGCGGGGTCGTCACCGTCTTGTCGACGAGGCGTCCACCGTACGTCGACAGCACCGTCGCCACGAGATCGGAGACCGACCCTTCCGCGACACGAGCCACCTGCGTGCCCGACCCCCAGGTGAGCTCAAGTGGTCGCGCGGCGTCGCGTACGGCAACGACACGGCCGAGCGCGTCGTGCTCGAGAGTCGCCTGAGCCTTGCCGCCCGAATCACCGGTGACGAGCGGATCCGTGGTCGACACGAGGCGCCCGCGTGCATCGTGGCAGGTGACGTATGCAACGCCATTGCGCGAGCCGCCCGTGCGCAGCGCGTCGGCGGCTGCGCCTGCATAGGCGCCCCCGCAGGACGCATCCTGACTGCGCGCGTAGGCGTAGGACAGCGATGTCCGCGTGGTGTCCCCGCCCTGCGGCATCGTCGTGATGCGGGTGTCGGTGAGGCGACCGGCCTCGTCGTAGGAGTAGGTCCGCGTCTCCTTGTCGGGCGACGCACCCGCGGTCGGCACAGCGAGAAGCGACCCGCTGGCGATGCGGCCGAAATCGGTGAAGGTGATCTCGGAGGAGTACCTCGCGCCACTGCCGGAGAAGGCCACGGAGTTGGGGCGCCCATTGCTGTCGTAGTTCAGCCCCATGCGTGCGGCACCGCCGGCGAAGCTCACCGACTGCACCTCTCCGGTACCGGACCCGTAGGTCACGTCCGCGGCCGGGACGCCGTTGACGGTGACGCCCGTGAGGGCGGCGTCGGTTGACCTGTAGGCGTAGCCGAAGGTGAGCACGGGCGCGGACTGACCCGCGACGGTGATCGCCACCGTCTGCGGATCCCCCGTGGCGGTGTACGTCGTCACCGTGGTGCTGCCCGCCTCATCGACGTAGCGCACCGTCTTGCCCCTGAGGTCGACGGTCGTCGTCGACGTCACCGTGACCCCGGGATCGACCGGTGCCGCCTCGCCGTGGGTCACGGTCTGCCGGATGGTGAGCGGATCGCCGCCGATGCCGAACTCGTTGATGACGCTCTCGATGAGTTGGCCCGCATCGTCATAGGACGCAGAGGACTTCAGGCTGCCGTCGTCGACGTACGTCGTGCACACGGTCTCGCGCCCGCCGTCGCGCCCGGTCGTGACGGAGGCCAGCTCGCGGCCGTTCATGTCGTGGTACCAGGTGATGGTGGAGCCGTCTTGGCGCGTGATCGACTTCGCCTGGCCGGACGCCACGGCGGTGCCCGTGCAGGGACTCGGCAGCGGGATGGTGCCGGTGTCGGGCCAGTACTCCGTCGTCTGCGTGAGGCCGCCTGGCGTCGTGTAGGTCGTGAGCCGGCCCCACTGGTCGGCGCCGGGATTCACCGCCTCGTAGGCCATCGTCGACGTGAGCCCACCGGGCGACGTCACCCGGGTGACCTGCCCGGTCTCCGGAGCGGCGTAGGCGAAGTCCGTCGCGGGCTGCGGTGACGATCCGGAGTAGGTGTCGTTGCTCTCGGTGCGCGTGCGGTTGTTGAAGCCGGGCACGACCTGGGCGCTGGGGATCGACTGGGGTAGCTGACCGGCGACGGCGGCCTTGACGGCGACTGAGCCGTCGGAGCCGCCGCGAGAGATCTCGAGGGTGACCTGCTTGGGGCCCTTCGGCAGGCCCTTGATGGTGCAACTGGCCACGCACGGCTGACCCTCGACGATGAGACGCACGTCGGCATTGCTGCTGGACGTGATCTCGAAGGCCCAGCCGACGTCGTCCTTCGCCGCCTCATCGTCGGCCTTGTTCGGGGTCCAGATCGCGCTGGCGATGGCGGACATGGACGCCGGCAGGCCCTGCCACTCCACCGCGAGTCCGCGCGAGCCGACAGGCTTCCAGAAGTCAGCATGCGAATCACCCGTGAAGCCCGGAGCGTCGAAGCGGGTGACGGCCATGCCCTCGTAGGCCTGGTCGCGGCCGTCCACGCGGGAGGTGTCGTAGCTCGCCTCGACCCGGGTGCCGGTGCGCTGCCGGCCCGGCTCGATGGGGCCCGACTGGCGCACCACGTTGCCGAACTCGTCGTACTCGACCGTGGTCTCCAGGCCACGCGAGTCGACCGACGTGCTCACACTGTCCTTGATGCGCGAGCGCACGGTGAGATTGGACGCGTCGGTGAAGCGCGATGACTGGAGGGTGTCGGGAGCGATCCACGCGGTGTTGGACATGGCGTAGCCGGTCGCGGTGCCGCGCACGGTCGCTTCGACGGGGGCACCCGCCCGGAGCACGCGCTCATTGATGGTGGGTACGGCGAGCGTCTGGGTGAGGAAGGCGCCCCCCGGGGCTCCGGGGGCCTCGACCAGGGTGCGCACGCGGCCATCGGCGTCGTAGGTGACGCGCGCCACGGCCGACTTCGCGCCCTCCGAGACGGTCGCCGCCCGGCTCGCGAGCGTCGACCGCGTGGCCGCGATGCGCCCGACCGAGTCCCATCCGAGTGTGGTGCCCGCGTTGCCGGGGTCCTTGACCAGGGCGATCTGCGGCGCGCGCAGGCCGTCGCCGAGGTAGCCGATCTCGGTGGTCGTGCCATCGGGATAGGCCACGCGGCAGAGCAGGCCGCTCGGTGTCGCGGTGAAGCCGCCCCAGCTCGACGCGGGGCAGGTGCCCTGACCGTCGTACGTGAGAGAGATCGTGCGACCGATGCCATTGGTGACCGACTCCAGACGGCCTTCCTGCCAGCGCATCGTCGCGACGGGCTGGCCCCGGCTCACCACGCTGACGGCGTGTCCGCCGGAGAATCGCGTTACGACTCCGGAGGAGTCGGTGAAGAGCCAGTCGCGCGCTCCGTTGGGGCGCGGGCACATCGACAGGGTGCTGCGGTAGCCCGGCACCTGCTCCCCGCCGTACACCTGCTCGTAGACGCCCCAGGAATTGCGCAGGAAGGTCAGCGTCATGCCATTCCAGCCGCGCAGCATCACCGACTCGGGTGACTTGTCCGCCAGGACGGCCGAGCGGCAGGTGCCGTCCTCGGGCTCGGGCGGAGCGGCGGGGTCCTGCGGATCCTCGGCGATCCGAGCGCTCGGGGAGTAGGCGACGGCACCTTCGCTCACGACGCCGACGCGCACCCTGCGGGCGTCGGCCGAGACACGCACCGTCTTGTCGACGCTCGGCTGGGCGAAGGCGAGCGGTGCCTTGGCGACACGCTCCCACCGAGAGACGCCCTGGCGCGTGACGAGCTGATCGATGACGAAGCGCGTGGGCTTCTCGCGGCCGGCGAGGTCGTAGGCGAAGGACACTTCGACGCGATTGCCGGCGATGCGATCGGCGACGGGCGCGGCCGGCGGGACGAGTGCCTTGGTGCGCTCGCCAGCCTCCTCGATCGCCATCCACGGAGATCCAGAGTTGACCGCGTACTGCCACCCCGCGGGCAGCCCGGGGTCCGCCTGCTGCGCGGCCTTCCAGCGCAGACCCACGGCGACACCGGGAGCGGGGCCGACGAGTCCGGGCGACTCCCACGCCCACGTGAGCTCGCCGGTGGCCACGGTCGCGGACATGCCCCCCGACGTGGTTGTCGGCCCGGCGGGATCGACCGAGCCACGCACGGCGAATCGACCGGCCTCGACCCAGCGGCCGTCGGGATCGCGGATCCACACGATGTAGCCGTGCCCGGCAATGAGGCTGGTGGTGATGCGCCCCCACCCGCCGGTGACGGTGCCCTCCCACGCGTATCCGAACGACGTGTCCGTGACCTCGCCGGGATCGATGCCGCGTCCAAGCGATGCGTCGTACACACGCACGGTGTATTCGGCGGGATCGTCCTTGAGCTGCTTGAGGAAGAGCCAGGGCGACTCGCCGGAGGTGGCCGGTGGTCCGGGAACGGTGGCCAAGGCCTCGGGCATCCGGGGCGCCAGCGGGCCATCGCCGCGCACGGTGGCAATGGGCCCGGCACTCTCGATGCCGGCGATCTCCGACGCGGCAGCGACCTCGGTCGCCGTCTCGGCCGGCGCGCGATCAACGGCCGGCCGGGGCGCTGCTTCGGCCGGCGTGACCGTGAGCAGCACCGCGGCAGCCGCAAGGGGCGCGATCCAGCGGAAACCCCGCGGCATCAGCAGGGACTCGCCATCAGTACGGACTCCACATGCCGTTCTCCGCGGCGAACTTCTTGAAGGCCAGCTCGCGGGGCACGCTCGAATCCATGTAGCCAGTTTCCGGATGCCACTCGTGGCCCTTCCACTTCTGGTTCGGGATGCCGCCCGGGCCCTGGGTGGGACCCGAGAACGGGTTCAGCGAGGCGCGGTTGGCCCGCACGATGGGTTCGTTCGAGATGGGTACGACGCCCGGATTCCTGAGATCCCACTTCTGCCAGACCTCAAATTGAAGGTCATTCTTGATGGGAGCCATGCCACGGGTCTCATCGAGCTTCTTCCAGTACGCCTTCTTCTGAGAGGCAACGCTCGGGCCGCGCGCGAGGCGATAACTCCCCCAGGACAAGCCCGCGCTCACCCCTGCTCCGAGGATGGCCGCGCCAATCTGGATCCCGACGTCGTCGGTCATACCCTGCGCGGAGAGGAAGCCTGTCGCCGCGCCCGCGACGGTCGCGATGGCTCCCGAAATGAACGCAGCCGTGCTCGACTTGGAAATGCCGGAGAGCGCGCCACCCGGCACAGCCGCGAGGAAACTGACGACGCCGAGGATGATCGGGAGGACCACGTTGGTGAGGGCGTCTTGCTGCTCGAAGCCATCGGGGTCGGAGGAGTTGATCGGGTCACCGCTGGTGTAGGCGTAGGCGTTGCTGGCCGCCTCGGGATCGGGATCCGGGGAGAGGAACTGACCGAGCGCGGGATGGTACGGGCGCGCGCCAATGATCGTCACGCCGCTCGCCCCCGCCAGCGTCTCCTGTCCCGCCGCCGACTTCCATCCGTAGGACGGCAACGTCGAGGGCGCTGGGGTCGCTCCGAGCGGCTCGCCGTAGGGCCCGAACACCGTGGCGAGGCCCGCGGGCTCGGGAGCCGCGTTCGTGCCCGTGGCCAGCGCGGGGACATCGACGCTTACGAGCGCAGAGCCATCGATGCCCGCCACGGTGAGGGTTGCCCCTGCCCCCGGTGCGGTCGTGACGCGTGCGCCTCCGGGGAGGGGGTACTGCACCGACTCGATGCCCGTCGCCGCCCCATCGACGACCGTCAGACGGAAGGGGCCCGCGTAGCGGATCGTGCTGGACGAGTCTCCGTCGCCCACGGTCTTGTCCAGGATCTGCGAGCCATAGGTGTCGAGAGTCGTCGCGACGAGGCTCGCACCGTCCGAGGCGACCTCGTCGACCTTGACCGCCTGACCGCTCACACTCCAGGTCATGGCGAGCGCACTCGGTCCGCTGATCGCGGTCACACGACCGAAGGCATCGTGGGTGATCTGCGAAGCGTCCTCGCCGGCAATCAGCGGATCGCTCGTCGACACCACGCGCCCCTGGGCGTCGTAGCAGGTGGAATACGCCACGCCGTCACGCGAGCCGGAGGTGCGCAGGGCGTCCGCACCGGCGCCTGCGTAGCCGCCGGGGCATGACGAGGACTGCTGGCCGAAGCCGTACTCGAAGACGGTGCTCGGGCCCCCCCGCGCCGCGATCGACGCCTTCGCGAGGCGGCCGGCGGAGTCGTAGGAGTAGGTGCGGGTGCGCACGAGGGCCTCGGTGCCGATGACCTCCGTCACCCTGCCCTCGATGCGGCCGAACGCCGACCGGGACACGGAGTCGACCACCGCGGTGAACCGCGGATCCTTCGTGCGGACGGTCAGCTGCTCGGGAGCACCGCTACCTGAGAAGGCGTACGACGCGCGGGTGCCGTCGGGGTAGGTCACGGAGGCCAGGCGCCCGGTCTGGTCGTCGTAGGTCATGGTGGCCGCAGTGACCCCGTTGACACCCAAGGTCATCGGCTTCGCGTCGCGCGGGTTGTAGGTGTACGCGAAGCGCAGCGGCGATCCGGCTCCCGCGGGCGGCGTCACCACGCGAGACGTCGGATTGCCGAGCACGTCGTAGGCCGTCGTCGTCACGGCACCGGCGATGTCGGTCACCGTGACGTCGCGACCATGAAGGTCCATCGTGCGCGTGCCCACCACCGACGTGCCCGGATTGACCGGTGCGGCCGGCCCATGCGTGATCTCGATGCTCGTGACGCGTGCATCGCCGCCGACGGCATGATCGATGTCGATGCGCTCAATGAGCGCGCCGTCCGCGTCGTACGTCGCAGACTGCAGCTGCGCGCCCGCGGCGTCGTAGGCCATGCAGGTGGTCTGGGTCGCGCCACCGTCCCCGGTCACGACGCCCGCGAGCTCGCGACCACGGATGTCGTAGTACATCGTCATCGCGGTGCCATCGGGGCGGCGGACCGTCTTGGCCTGGCCCGAGGCGACGGCCGAGCCGGTGCAGGGGCTGGGCAGCGAGACGTCACCGGTGTTGGGCCAGTACTCGGTCTCCTGCACGCGTCCGCCCGCCGTGGTCTTGGTGAGCACGCGACCCCACAGGCCCGCCTTCGGGCTGACGTCCTCGTAGGCCATGCGGTTCACGAGACCACCCGGCTGCGTCGTGCTCGAGGGGTTGCCGAGTGCGGGATCGTCGTACTCCGTGATCGTGCGCGCACCATCGGCGGATCCGGGGAGCACGTCATTGGACTTCGACTGGGCATTGAGGAGGTAGCCCGGACCCACCTCGTCCATCGGGATGCTCTCGAGCGGGTCGCCATCGGGCGCCGCCTGCACGCCGAAGAAGCCGCTGCCAGCCGCCCGAGTGACCTGGACGACGACGTCCTTGGGTCCTGTCGGCAGTCCCTTGAGTTCGCAGACGCCCTGGGCGACGACACAGGGAAGTCCCGCGACGATGAGGCTGACCTCAGCATCGGTGGACGCGGACACCCGGAAGACCCAGCCGCGGTCCGCCCCACGACGGTCCTGTGCGTCGGTGGGCGTCCACACGCCGCTCGCCTGCGCGGAGAACGGAGCCGGCGATCGGCCCTGCCATGAGTAGGAGAGGCCGCCGCGCTCGCGGTTCGCAGCCCAATACTCCGCTGAGGCAGCGCCTGCAAACTGCGGCTGCGGATAGACCTGCGCGCGCAGACCGGCCCACGGCGTCGCCTTGGTGCCTTCGATCGTCACGTCGTAGACGGTCGTCATGACCGGGCTATCTCCGGCGGCGCGCGCCCGGGGTGATCCCGTGAAGGGCCCCTGGGTCTGCGTCACGACGCCGAGGTCGTTGTAGTCGTAGCGCGTCGCCAGGCCTTCGGGCGACACCGCCCACTCGACGCGTCCGTTGGCTGCCGGGTCGAGCGTCATCGTCAATCCCGAGGCGTCGCGCTGCGCGATCGCGCGCCATGTCACCGGATCGAGGTAGTAGGTGGTCGTGAGTCGATAGCCGCCCTCCCCCGTCGTGCGCACGATCGAGGTGCTCGCCGTGGATGCGCCAGGGGCAGCGAGATAGGCCTTGACAGCGGCAAGGGACGCAGACGGGAACTCCAGGTCCTGCGTGGCGCTGGGACCGCCGGGGGTCGCGGGGGCGTCGGTCAACGTGGCGGCGCGACCTTCGCTGTCGTAGGCCACACGCGAGATCACTCTCGCTGCGGCCGGATCCGTCGTCGCCGCGACGCGAGATGCGAGTGACGCGCGAGTGGAGACGAGTCGACCGCGCGTATCCCAGCCGAGGGCGGTGCCTTGGTTGCCCGGCGTCTTGACCAGCGCGATCTGGGCGCCTCCCTCGACGCCACCGACGTAGCCGATCTCGGTGCGGACACCGCCGGGGTAGCTGATCGAGCAGAGGTCGCCGTCCGGCGCGGCCGCGAAGCCGTGAGAGGACCACTGGGGACATGCGCCGCTTCCCGCATAACCGAGGTCCAGCGCGCGGCCCACCTCGTTGGTCACGCGCACGAGTCGTCCCGCGCCATCCCATGCCATCTCGGCCGCGACCATCCCCCGCGACTCGACGCGCACGGCGCGCCCGTCGCGGAAGAGCGTGGTCACTCCCTCGGCATCGGTGAACTCCCACTCGGTCGGACTGACCCGGGTGAGGGAGTTGGCGAATCCGGGGACGGCGTTGCCCGCGGCCATCTCGTAGACGCCGAGGGAATTGCGCACGTACGTGGCGAGGGTGCCGTCCCATCCGGTGAGGGTGACGACCTCGGGAAGCGTCCCCGCCGTGATGACGGAGTTGCGGCCCGCGCCCGCAATCGGGCCGGCGGGGACTACGGGCTTGGTGCGGGGTGCACCAGCCTTGGATGAGGGCGAGTAGACGGTGACGCCATCGGCCACGATGCCGACGCGCACAGCTCCGGAAACATCACCCAGGCGCACGTCGACGACCGACGTCCGGCCGCCATCGATGAGCTTGGCAGCGGCGATACCACGCACGCGTACCCAGTCGCCTGACACCTCGCGCCGCTCGACGAGGACCTTGTCGGCCTCGGCGAGGGATGCGGTCGGGTAGTCCAGGATGACCCTCGTGACGGCACCGTCGCGCGCCACCGTAGGCGACTCGGGCCGCACGACCGCGGCCGTGCGCTCGTCGCCGTAGCTGATGGCCGCCCAGGGCGATCCACTGGTGACGTTGACACGCCAGCCTTCAGGCAGGCCAGGAGAGGACGGCTGGCCGCCCAGCCAGGAAAGCCCGACGCGCACACCTCCTGCCGGACCGGCGAGCGGATCGGACTGCCACGACCAGCCCACCTGGCCGGTGACCGACGACACCGACATGTCGGCGAAAGGCAGCGACTTCCCGACAGCCGTCCCCGGGGGCGCGACGTTGAAGGTGCCAATGTCCTGCCAGGTGCCGGTCAGCTCGCCTCGGGCATCGAGCTTCTCTACCTGCACGCCGTAGCTGCGCCCCGCCTCGAGCGTCGCGGGCACGCGCCACCAGCCCTTGTCGAAGGCACCGCGGGCGACGACCTCGGCCGCGCCTCGGCCGGAACTGATGTCGTAGACACGCGCATCCACGCGATCGATGTCAGCGAACCGCGGCTGGTGCAGCCACGGCTGATCACCCGACGACACCGTGCCGCGGGGCAGCACGACGTAACCCTGCGGTCCCGCCGGCCAGCGTCGCCCCTGCGTGGCAGTGGAGACGCCGATCGGACCCGCGGTCTCGATGCCAGCGGGGTCCACCGCATCGGGCACGGCCTGCGCCGTCGTCTCGGACGCGCCGTCCTCCGCGGAAGCGGGCACGCTGACGAGAACGGAGGACAGCAGGGTCATCGAGGCCACTGCGGAGACAACCGCTCCCCAGGGGCGGCGCGCGCGCATCATGCGAGTCCTTTCGTCTCGGCGGGTGGGCTACTTGCAGCCGGTGCCGGAGTAGGTGCTGAAGGCGCCCGCCAGGTAGAGCTTCCAGGTGAAGTTCGCGCTGACGTCGGGGATGGACTGGTAGTCGGACTGGTCGGCGAACTTGAAGTTGGTGTCCGACCAGCAGGTGGCGGGCACGACCTCGACCTTGGCCTTGTCGACATTGGGCTCAGTCGGCTTGCCGTCCTTCGTCGTAGCGTCGTGGACGCGCAACCAGTACCTCTTGGAGTCCTCGGGTAGCGGCCACAGCGTCGGCACGATTCCTTCGATGCAGTGGCGGCCGGTCCGGTCATCGCTGTCCGTGCCCGTGGTCGAGGAGTCACCCATCGTCTTGTCCTTGCACGAGCCCTTGTCGTCGAAGTTGCTCACGTTGAAACGGAGAGTCACGCGCACCTGCGGGCGCTCGAGCTCATCGCCACGGATGTTCTTCGGCCACGTCCAGGTGCCGTTGGAGTCTCCGACGAGGAGGAAGGTCATCGACTGCGGGCCCTCCGGCTGCCCCCAAGCTCCGAGGGTGAAGGTGCTTCCCCCTCCCGGGACGGTGTAGGGAGAGGGCTTCGAGAAGTCCTGGCCATCCCGGCGCTTGGTGAACTCACCTGCCGAGTAGTCGTACGTCGTGCCGCCGGACGTGAAGCTCGGCCAGGTGCCGGCGCCACCGTTGACACTGGCACCGACGATGCGCCAGGACAGGGCGACGTCGCGAAGGCTGGGGTCCTCGTCGATCTCGTAGCCGGCCGGGATGGCCATGCGCGTCGCCGAGGTGATCTCCGAGCGCAGCGCCGTCGCGAAGACCTTGTACTGGAAGGCCCAGGCGCGCAGCCACCCTCCGGTGTAGATCTCCTGCCAGCAGCCCACGGGGGCCGCGCCGTCGACCGTGCAGGAGCGCGGGTAGGTGCCCTGGTCACTGCGCGCCTCGAGTCCACCACGCTTGGAGATGGAGTAGCGCGTGGTGAACGTGAGGTCCTTCATCACGTCGTTCTGGCACGCCGGAGCGCGGCCTGCGTTGGCCACTCGGGTGTCGCCCCCATCGCCCACGAACCCGGTGCCGCTGTTGACCTTGCCCCAGAAGGTGTCGCTGGCGCTGCCGGACTTGCCATTGGGCGTCCCGCGGCAGGTCCAGGTGTACCACCCGGTCGGGCCGTCGTAGTTGGTCTGGCGAGCGTGGCCCCACCACTGCGGGCGAGCGCCCTGGGAGTTGCTCGACGTCTTCACCTGGCCGTCGTAGTTCCAGGTCTTGACCTTCGGATCGTTGATGGCACCGGGGCCGACGATGAAGGGGGCATTGGTGTGACAGGAGTAGGAGTAGCCGTCCCAGAAGTGATCGGTGCTGTACTGGCTTCCGCGCACGATCTGCTTGCTGTCCGTGACCTTGATCCCCTCCATGTTGGGGGTGCGCTGGCCGATGTTGATGGGAGCGGGCTCCGGCGTCGTGAGCGTGGCCCTGCCCTTGTCCACTGACAGCCTGCTGATCGTCACGTCCTGCGGGATCTGGTTGACCATCGCCTGGAGTGCCCAGCCGCGGTTGATGGAGTTGTCACCCGCCCAGTTGTCGATCTCGCAGTTGGTCCGCTGGTCGTAGGAGGCCTTCAGCGGGGGGCGCTTACGCACCGTCTCGAGCGTGCCGACCTTGGTCTGCTCCGTGAGCAGGTTGACTCCGAGAGCGGTGTTGATGTCGTCCGAGATGCTGGCGACGGGCGTAGCCTCGCGCGGCGCATCGGAGAAGTAGCGATCGGCGTATGTCGACTCCGGCTCGCCCGCCAGATCGAGTAGGCCCCAGGAGGCGCCGGACTCGCGCAGGCAGAACACCAGCCCTCCCTTGGGGTAGACGGTGAGCTGCGGGCAGGAGAATCGACCGGCGTCACTCTCGAGCCGGAAGCCACCGTCGAGGAGGTAGCCGTCGGAGTGGTTCTGGGCCACCGGGATCTCCAGCGTGCGGATGCCGCGCAGATCGGCCTGGCCGAGGGGCACCACGCGCACGCCGAGGTTGCTCAGCCGCTGGGCGAAGCCCTCACCGATGACCAGGCGCGACAGGCCGAGTCCGGTGGTGACGTCCTTCAGGCCGCGCGGCTCGACCTGCCGTGCCGCTGGCGGCGCCACGGCGGCGGCCGGCAGACCGGCGCTCACGAGTGCGGTCACCGCGGCCACGGCGGTGATGCCCGCGGCGATTCCCCAATTCCGACGCCCCATGGGGGCCTCCTTCTTCTCCATCGTGCGCTTCAGTCGTGCTCTTCATTCGTGCTCTTCATGAACGGGCCTCTGCCCGCTTCTTCTGCCTACTCCTCGGCGATGACCGAGAGACGCCGGGGCAGGTTGCCGGTCACCTGGTGCCGGGTCTTCTCCGCACCCGTGCCGAGGCTGAAGTTGAGCGTGAATCTTCCCGTACCGCCTTGGACTCCGACACCGGCAACGAGGCCGGCCTTCTCCAGGGCCTTCGGCACCTTCTTCGTCATTTGCTTCACCGTCATGGTGCCCGGATCCATGCGGTCCATCGTGGCCTGGATCAGGCTGGGGTCGACCCCTGCCTGCTGGAAGTTCTCACGAATGACATCCTTGCCCATGACTCTCTGCGCATAGATCTTGTTCTCGCTGCGATAGAGGCGGAAGCCCTTGACGGCAGCACCGGCGCATGTGAGGGCCCCCACTGCGCTACCAATGGCGACAATCCACTGGTCGGCACTGACCGAACCGCTCTGCTGGGCCATTGCGGCGATCTGCACGCCTGTCGCAGCCGCGCCCACGACGGCCCCCGCGACACCGGTCGTGAGGGCGGTGATGCCCGCCTTCGCGCCGTTGAGCACGCCCGGGGCATTCACGAAACGGAAGGTGCCGTAGGCGCCGCCTAGTCCGATAAGCAGGCCTGCGATCCCCAGGCCGCGGGCAATCCAGTCGAGGGTCTCGGAGTCATTGCCGGTGGAGTCACGCTGATTGATCGGGTCGCCGTCGGTGTAGCCATACATGTTGTTGCCCGCGTCGACGACCGGGTCCGGCGCCAGGAAGATGCCGAGCCAGGGGTGGTACGGGCGCGCGCCCATGAGGGTCACGCTGCTCTCTCCCGGGAGAGTCTCCTGGTGAGCTCCCGCCCGCCACGCGTAGTCGGGGATCGCGCTCGTCGACGTCGGCGTCACCAGCGGCTCGCCGTACGGGCCGAACCGCGGCGACAGTCCGGATCCGCCCTGCGTGCCTCCGCCCAGAGAAGGCACGGGAATCTCGACGAGCGCCGCGCCATCAGATCCTGGAATGGTGAGGGTGGCCTGCTCTCCCGGCACGATCGTCACGGTGGCTCCCCCGGGCAGACCGTATTGGGTCACGGCTACTCCGCTCGCCTCGTCATCGACAACGCTGAGCAGGAAGGACCCGGCGTATCGCAGGGTCGTGCTGCCCTCGTTGGTCGTCACGGTCTTGTCGAGGATGTCACTGGCATAGGTGTCGAGCGTGGTGCGAACGAACTCATCACCGCGGACCTCGTCGATGCGCGCCAGCGTCGTGCCCTCAGTCCACTCCAGTGCCAGTGCCTTGGAGCCGGAGATGCCTGTGACGCGCCCTCGGGCGTCGTAGGTGACCTTGGCGTCGCCTCCCAGTGCCGGATCGGCTGTCGATGTGAGGCGGCCGGAGGCGTCGTAACAGGTCGTGTATGCCACACCCCCGCGCGCGCCACTCGTGCGCAGGTTGTCCTTGCCCGCCTGGTAGGAGGAGGCGCAGCTGGCCGCCTGCGCGCCGAAGCCGTACTCGAAGACGGATCGAGCGCCGCCGGCCGTGACGACGGCACGGGTGAGGCGTCCTGCCTCGTCGTAGGTGTAGGCACGGCTCTCCTCGGTCGCCGCGGTGCCGCGCACGATGAGTGACTCACTCATGATTCGACCCGCGTCAGCGCGACTCAACCTGTGGGCGATACGCGTGAATCGCGGATCCGTCGACGCCACGTCCACGGAGTCGAGTTGCCCATTGCCGAAGTAGCCGAAACTCGTACGCACGGAGTCCGGATAGGCCACCGAAGCGATCCGGCCTGTTTGCTCGTCGTAGGCAAGCGTCGCCGCAGTGACGCCGTTGACCTTCTGCGACTGCAGCTGCCCATCCACGGCTCGGTAGGAGTATTCGAAGGTCAGGGCATCGCCGACCGGCGGGGTCTGCACCACCCGGGTGGGATTGCCGAGTACGTCGTAGGTGGTGCGGGTCACGACCCCGGACGCACCGGTCGATTCGACCGGTCGACCCAGGAGATCGACACGCACCGTCGATGTGATCTGCCCGCCTGGATTGACGGGTGCGGCATCGCCGTGCGCCGTCGTCTGCCTCGTCACGCGCGGATCCCCGTCGACCGACTGCTCGTAGACGGAAGACTCCAGCAGGCCTCCTGCAGCGTAGATTCCCGTCGTCTTGATGGACGAATCGGCGTAATAGGTCATGCACATGGTCTCGTCGCCGTCGACGGCGGCTATGACTCGACCGCGGGCGTCGTAGTACGTGGTGACCTTCGTCCCGTCCTGACGCGTGATGGTCGACGCCTGCCCCGCTGCGACAGCGGTCTGCGCACCGCACAGTGAGGGCAGCGCCACCGTGCCCGAGTCCGGCCAGTACTCGGTGGACTGGACTGCCCCGCCCGGCGTGGTGCGACTGAGTAGCCGCGCGCTCGATGACTGCTCGTAGGCGAACGACGTGGTCAGCCCGAGGGGCGCGATGACCTCGCTCGGGCGGCCCAGTGAAGGATCCTCGAAGGCGTAGCGCGTCTGCAGCTCTCGTCCGCCGACGACATCATTCGTGGTCTGCGACGTGGCCAGGGCGTAGCCCGGACCCACCTGAGCGCGCGGCAGCAGCGCCGGCGTCTGGCCGACGGGAGCAGCGCGCACGGTGAAGAATCCGTTCGACCCGCCGCGGGCCACCTGGACCGTCACGGCCTTGGGACCCCGAGGCACATTGCGGACCACGCACGGCTTGTTGACGACGCAGACGACTCCGCCGAGGATGAAGGACACATCGGCGTCCGTGGACGCATCCACGTCGAACTGCCAGCCGGTAGCCGCGCCCTTCGCGTCATCCTCATCGGACGGCACCCACACGCCAGCCGCCTGGGCCGAGAAGTCATCCGAACGGCCCGACCATCCCGCCGAAAGTCCCCCGCCGTTGGGCGCGGACTCCCAGAACTCGGAGGTGACGGTGCCCGCAAACTGGGCCTTGGAGTAGGACTGCACTCGCAGGCCAGAGAGGTCCCTGTCGGTAGGGCCCACACGCTCGGTGTCGTAGCTGTTGGTGGTGACCATGCCCTCACCGCGAGCCCTGGTGCCGGTGCCCGAGACGAAGGGGCCCTTGACTTGCACGACGAGTCCGCGGTCGTCGTACTCGTAGCGCACCGCGCGGCCCTGGGCATCGATCGACGTCGACAGCCGGCCGGTCTTGGGGTCAGCCTTGGTCGCGATGCTCAGGCCCGCGGCATCGCGCGCCGAGATCGTCGTGAACTTGAGGGGATCGACCTGATAGGTGACGCTCATCCGGTAGGGGCCCTCGTTGACCTGGCGCACGCGCGAGGTCAACGGATCCCCGGATCCGGCGAGCCACCTGCGAAGCACCGTGTCGTTGATTGCGGGGAACGCGATCTCGCGACGCTGAGAAGAAGCACCCGCCTCCGCCGGCTGGTCGATGAGCGCGAACGCGCGGCCCTGCCGGTCGTACTCGATACGCGTGAGCACATCCTTGGCGGACGGCTCGCGGGTCGCCACCTGCGAGACGAGAGCAGAACGCGTGGAAACGAGACGCCCGAGGGAGTCCCAGCCCAACGTCGTGCCGACGTTGCCGGGATCCTTGATGAGGGAGAGGTATCCACCCGCGTAGCCGATCTCGGTAGCGACGCCCCCGGGGTAGGTGATGCTGCAGAGAGCCCCCTTGGGGGCCGCATCGAAGCCATGTGCGGTCCAGTCGGGGCATGTGCCGGATCCGGCGTAGGTGAATGCCATGGTGCGATCCGGCCCGACGGACGCGGAGACGAGTCGACCCTGCTCATCCCACTTCATCGAGGTGATGACCTCGCCCTTCGCGGACACGGTCACGGGCCGGCCCGCTACGAAGCGAGTCACGACGCCCTGCGTATCGACGAACTCCCAGACGCCATCGGACTCGCGAGTGAGCGCATTGACGTACCCGGGGATGGCGGAGCCATTGGCCTGCTCGTAGACGCCGAGGTCGTTGCGCACGAAGGTCATGAGCGAGCCATCCCAGCCGCGCAGTGTGACGACCGCAGGTGCGTCACCTGCGGTGGCGATCGAGTTGCGGCCCGACGTGGCGGACGGCAGGTCGGGCTGCTCGCTGCTTCCCTGTGCCGTGGCACGCACGGGATCGCTCCACAGCACTGTCCCGGTCTCCGACTTCACGCCCATACGCACGGTCACGCGGCCGTAGGGCGTGACGAACTCTCGCCCGTCGAGGCTGGCACCCGCGCGTCCCAGCAGGCGCCACCTGCCGTTGCCTTCGCGGTACTGCAGGAGCACTGCTTCCGCGCCGTAGGGGTAGTCATAGGAGACGCTCACCCGGGTATCGCTGACGCGATCGACCGCGGGAGCACCGGGCTGCCGCAGGACGTCGATATCGGGGCCGCGCTCGGACAACTCGGCCCACGGAGACCCACTCTCCACCGCGAGTCGCCAGCCCTCAGGGACACCGCTCGAGCGCGAGACCCCGCTGCCCCACGCCAGCATGGCCGAGAGGCTCGAGCCGGCAAGGGTCTCCGACGTCCAACTCCACGCGGCCTCGCCGGTGATGGTGGACACGCTGATGCCACCCACGCGTGCCATCGGCCCGACTCCACCCCCGCGCGTGCCCACGTTGAAGGTCCCGGTGCGCTTCCACTCGCCGTCACCGGCCTGGATCTGCACCTCGTAGTCGCCACCGGGCACCAGCGTCTCGGCAACGGCCATCCAGCCTGCGCGCATCTCTCCGTTGAAGATCACTACGTCACGGCCCCCGGTGAGGAAGAGCACGCGCGCCTTGACGCTGGCCTCGTCGGCGAGCCGGGCGTCGTAGACCTGTGGCTCGATCGGCGACAGCACGCTGCCGCGCGGCATCACCGCAACCCCGACGGGGAGGTCCGGTCTCGCCTCTCCCGTGCCCTGCGTCACGGCAATCGGTCCCGCAGTCTCGATGCCCGCGACATCCGAAGGAGCCGCCTGGGCGGGGGTCGCGCCGAGCGGCGGCACCGTGAGGCTGCTGGCGAGCATCGCGGCCGAGGCGACGCCGGCCGCGCCAAACAAAAGGGGACGTCGTCCGGGCATGGAGGGACGCTAGCAACGTTCGTACGAGGGTGTCTCGCCAAGTGCCCGGTCAGCATCAGGCCCGGGCCCGTGACCCGAGGGCTCACCTCAACCTAACGTCACGGGGTGAAGGCCCTCTCCCTCTCGTGCCTGCTCCTGCTCGCCGCTCCCGTGGGGGGCTGCGCGATCGATGCCAGCACCGCGTCCGACGTCCCGGCCGGTCGTGAGTCCGTCACCGACTGCCGGCCCGTCACGGCGTACGCCGATGTCGAGGCCATGGCCGCCGACTTCGCCCAGGCGCCCTCCCTTGCCGGCCTCGCTGGCGGCGACATGGCGGTCGATGGCGAGCTGGCCACCGGTGACCTCCTCATGGCCTTCGGCGACGCCCTCCTCGACACACCCGTGACGCAGGAGGCGAGCGTGCGCAACGCCATCCTCGCGTTCGCCGATGATCGCGCCTGCCTGGTGCTCGGGCCGCGGGGTTCGGCGTTCGTCCCCGATCGCGTCGACGGGATCGGCTACTGGCCGACGTCGATCGTGGAGGCCGCCCCAGACACGACGGTGGCGATGTTCCTGCAGCGCGTCGCAGAGCGCGGTGATGGTGTGTTCGCCAACCTCGGTCCCAGCCTCGCCGAGGTGCATGTCGATTCCGACGGCATCCCCCACACCGCCAATGTGCAGGACATCGGCACAGACGATGCGTCGCGGCAGAGGATCGGCTGGGGAGCGGCCTCGTGGCGGGCCGATGACGGCTACATCTACGTCTTCGGCACCGCCAATCCCGAGCGCGACCTCGTCTTCGGCTGGTCGCTGCACGTCGCCCGCACGACACCGGATCAAATCTTCGATACCGAATCGTGGGAGTACTGGACGGGAAACGCATGGACCTCCGATGAGGCGAGCGCTGTGGCAGTGATCCCCGCCGTAGGCGGGGTCGAGCAGACGCTGTCGGTCTTCACCGAGGGCGACACCTGGTACGCCGTGAGCAAGCGCGACGGCTACCTCGGCAGCGATGTCGTCATCCGCTCCGCGCCCGCGCCCACCGGTCCCTTCACCGCAGGCGACGTCGTCGCGTCCCGCCCGAGCCAACCCGACGCGGGGATCCTCGCCTACGCCGCGCTCGCCCATCCGTCGCTCTTCCCCGAGCCCGGCACGATCGTCGTGAGCGTGAGCCGCAACATGACCGACGCCGACGCGATCGCGACCGACCCCACGCTCTATCGGCCGGAGTTCTTCCGGGTGCCGTTGCCATAGCGAGGGGGCCCTAGCCTGATCACATGCGCTCCGCCGACGTCGCCGTCATCGGGGGAGGCATCGTCGGTCTCGCGCTGGCCGATGCCTGGCTCGCCGCACATCCGGGATCCTCGGTGGTCGTCTTCGACAAGGAGGAGCGCCTCGCGGAGCACGCGTCGGGGCGCAACTCCGGCGTGCTCCACGCGGGCTTCTACTACGCGCCCGACTCACTCAAGGCCCAGCTCACGCGCCGCGGCAATCAACTCCTGCGCGCCTTCTGCGCGGAGCGCGACGTGCCCGTGCGCGAGACCGGCAAGGTCGTCGTCACCACGTCATCCGACCAACTGCCGCAGCTCGATGACCTCTACGCGCGGGGACAGGCGAACGGCGTACCACTCGAGATGGTCGACGAGGCAGGTCTGCGCGAGCTCGAGCCCCTGGCGCGCACGCACGAGCGCGCGCTCTGGTCGCCCTCCACTGCCGTTGCTGACCCGGTCTCGGTTGTCGAGGCGCTGGCCGCGCGCGTGCGCGAGCGCGGCGGCGAGGTGCGACTCGGCACGCCCGTCATCGAGGCGGGCCCGGGCTGGATCCGTACGCCGTACCAGCGCATCTCGGTGGGCCACACGATCAATGCCGCCGGGCTCTATGCCGATCGCGTCGCGCGGTGGTTCGGCGTGGGCGAGGACTACGCGATGCTCCCCTTCAAGGGGCTCTACTGGTACTCGAACTGGCCCGTGGGGCGCCTGCAGCGGCATGTCTATCCGGTGCCGGATCCGCGCAATCCCTTCCTCGGCGTGCACCTCACCGTCACGGTGAGCGGCCGCACCAAGGTCGGGCCGACGGCGATCCCGTCGCTGTGGCGCGAGGACTATGGCGGCGTGCGCGGGATCAGCGCGTCCGAGATGGCGGGCATCGCGCGCCTGTATCCGCGCTTCCTGCGCTCGCCGCACCATGACGTGCCGGGGCTGGTCCGCACCGAGCTGCCGAAGTACTCGCGCCGCCACCTCGTCGCTCAAGCACGTGCACTCGTGCCGAGCGTGCGGGCCGAGGACTTCCGCGAGCGGGGTCGGGTCGGCGTGCGTGCTCAGCTGCTGCATGTGCCGAGCGGGCGGCTCGAGATGGACTTCGTGGTGCGCCCCGGTGAGCGCTCGACACACGTGCTCAACGCCGTCTCACCCGCCTGGACCTCGAGCCTGGCGATGGCCGAGTGGATCGTCGAGCGGATCGAGGCCTAGGCGTTGAGCAGTTGCGCCACGCGCTGCGGCGAAACACCGAGGAAGTAACCGGCCTCCTTG
>SXGQ01052796.1_pt1 | contig 22009 bp, 34 predicted proteins | sample 3178371 | NCBI WGS metagenome assembly SXGQ01 (sample SAMN11356859, study PRJNA531348) | freshwater metagenome | isolation source: freshwater sample F1-20 | place: China: Fuxian Lake, Yuxi | collected 2017-12-25 | reverse complement strand
TCGACGTAACAACAAACATAAGATATCGATTATGTTCTTGGATTATTACTATCCAGAAATGCTCACCGCAGTCGCACATCCCCTGGGCAGAGATACTAACTTCACAGCTAACGCAAACGCTAGCCCTTTGAAGACGCTATGCCCTTACGGTAAACCGATCTATAACGTGCCAATAGGAATAATAACAGATATTCAATCAGCAGGTGGTAACAGCACAGTGACTGTGTCATATTTGCCAGAGGCGTTTCCGTTTGGTACAGCTGTTCCGATTAGGTTCTCTAGGTGGGACGTAACATTAGGTAACTTCCCGCCCCCTGCGAATTGGCCAATACCATAACTTAAATTACTCTATTTTACTTTATCTCTATAAATATAATAACGCAATTTCACATCATAAGGTAATCCCATGGCAGAAATAACAAGAACAAGTTTTGGTAGCATAGAACTATTAAAGATCAGCAGCGGCACGTCTGGTATAACCGCTTCTGTAGGATCTGTCGCTTTAGACATTGATACAAATGACAAGTATAAAGCGCAAGACTCTAGTGGCACTTGGACTTTAATACAAACAGGAACGCTATTTCGCCCATCTCCCCCGCTTCATGCTTCAACACACATTAGAGCCGGGTCAGATCAAATAGATGCCGATTTATTAGATATCGATTTTATTCCCACGAACTATACCAGAACGACTGCAGGGACAGGGATTACAGGACTTACCTCAGCCGAACATTTAACTGCTCATCTCAAAGGAATCGATCTTAAAATTGGCGGAAGCGGAAATACTCACGTCGTTTATAACGACGGAGGAAATTTTTCTGGTGAAGCTGCGTTCACGTACAATAAGAACACAAACACATTAAACGTTGATAACCTTTCTGGCTCTCTTACTCGTCTTTCTGACGGTTCTTCATACCTGATTGCAGGTACGAACGTTACAATTACTTCTGCTTCAAATGGTTCTGTGACAATTTCTTCTGCAGGCGGCGGCGGTGGTACACCGGCAGGAAGCGATACGTATGTCCAATTCAACGATGGCGGCTCGGCTTTCGGAGGTGAGTCAACGTTCACGTATAACAAGACGACCAACACTTTAAAGGTAGATAACTTAAGCGGTTCTCTTACACGTCTAGCAGATGGTTCTTCTTATATCAAGGCTGGTGTCGGCGTGACGGTAACGACATCTTCTGCAGGTTCTGTTACAATTACTTCTGATCTACCAATCATCAACGTCGTGACTGATTTTGGTGCTGATCCAACTGGCGCCAACAACGGTGGTGATCCAATACAGGATGCTATTGATTTATTTCTTGCAAATCCTGATGATTATTTTGCAATCTACATTCCACCTGGTGTCTATAGGATATCTGCACCTTTGATTATCGCAAAATCAGGAGATTATTCAGCGTGCAATATTATATCGACGTTAAATGCATTTCCTGAGGCAGGCGTCATCGGTGGTGCCAGAATTGCGTGGAACACTGGATTGAATCCTTCGACAGGTGATAAGTACGGCGTTGAAGTTCCTATGTTAGCAATACAAGGTGCAAGAAATGTTTCGTTGCAAGGAATAAACTTTGACGGCCCAAATCCAGCTGCAATCACAGATGCTGCGATAGGATCAGATTTTGCTAAATTACTATCATCATCGTATGAGAGCTGGCTTTCTAGCTCAATAAGAGACAACCCATTCTCTCCTCAATGCGCAGTTGTAATTGATCCTTTCATCAACGGAGTTCCTGGAGGTGCAGCAAGCAACATGTATCCAGGACTTGAATCATACTATAACAATGGCGTTTCTTCATCGGCTGGATACAAATATCAATTAGGTTCTTCTAACATCGTTTTTGACTATTGCTCATTTAATCGCAACGCTTTCGGAGTCGTAATTTCTCCTCCCGGACCTACAGGTTCAATAGTGTTAACTTCTCCCAACGGGGCTTATAGACAATCACCAATAGCACCATATTTCGTAACGGGTATAGAAGGCCCAACAAATTATGGGGGGGATGTCGTACAGAACGCAGAAAACTTTACTTTCAAGAACTGTTTCTGGAACTACAACAGAGTTCATTACAGCACTGGACAATCTCAGGCTAGAGCGAATAATCTTCATTCTCCAAGAATGTTTGGTTCATATATCTCGATCGATTCATTGATAGTTGGTCCAAAAGGAAATCCAGGCGTACCACCCGCTTTTTCTGGTGCTCCAAATATCGGAGGCTCTAAGTACATCTTCAATTTAGGAACGACCGCACAAAATTTTGATATCAATAATCTTTATGTTGAATCATGCGGAGGTATAGGAAGAGTTCAATTAGGCGCGAACGCAGGAGCAAAACCCATTAAATTTACTTCTTGTGATTTTACCTTTTTGAGCCGAACAGGCGCCGGTGAAGTTCCATTCCATTTTAATTCTTTCAATGGACCTGTTAGATTCGACAGTTGCGTTTTTTCCACAGAAGAATCTAATCCATTAAGATTCTGGAATGGGGACGTCAGTTACTTTAATTTCTCTTCATGTAAGTTTAATGCTTTGTATGAAACGACGTCTTCGATTAATCCGATAACAGGTCTTCCTCAAACTTTACAAAGAGCGTTGATTGGTTTCTCTAATCCTTTAAATGTAAGAATGGATCTTTGTGAAGTAGCTACATCTGCTGGCGCCAAGACATTCTCTGATCCGGTTCGATACGGTCTATGGTCACAGTCAGGCGATGTTAGCCCAGTAACTTTCACTCCAGTTGCAGGAACGAATTTTAGAGAAGGTATCTTCAACGTTGGAGCATCGATGCCAACTATGACATACCTAAGCGCTAGTGGTGGATCAGATACTGCAGGTTCAGTTGCAATAGGCGACATGATCATTCTAAGAAGCGGTACATTCCAACCTGAAATTAGGACAGGAATTCCTCACCCATCTGGATCGGGAGATTCATGGACCCCAAACACGGTCGAAGTATCTCCTCCATCTTACACATATTCTGACGCAACGAAGTATGTTTACTTAGGGGTAATCGGAAGAGTGAAAAATTATAATCTAGCGGGTGGAAATTATTACATCACGGCTTCAAACATATTCCATAATTTCCCATTTAATACCCCGCAAGCCGTTAGATTCTTCAGGTGGAATGCGACAAATTCATACGTTCCATTATGAACTAATTTAAGTTAATCTAACGCAAGGAAAACCCTCGGAAACGAGGGTTTTCATTTTTATTGTTTAAACTTTAGCGGTATGACGTTATTTTGAAACAAATGAAACATGACATTGAAGTCTTTTATGATGGTGATTGCCCATTATGCATTCGGGAAATCAACATGCTTCGTAGACTAGACAAGAAAGGTAAGATTCTTTTCACAGACATTGCTGATCAAAAATTTGATGCCCTGTCAGTCGGCGTAGCTTGGATTAAACTAATGAATAAAATCCATGGAAGATTGCCAGATGGGACATTGATAGAGGGTGTTGAGGTATTCAGAAGGCTTTATTCTGCAGTTGGCTTCGGATGGTTAGTTAAAATGACCAGATGGCCAGGAATATCTCATCTATTAAATTGGGCATATGAAATTTTTGCAAAGAATCGACTCAAGTGGACCGGTCGTTGCGTCGATGGGTCTTGTGAAATTAAATGAAAGATTGATAATATTTAATTTCGAGGAAAAATGCAAGACGAGACCACAACATTACTCAAGCAATTTATCAAAGAAGCATTGCTTAATGAGAAAGAAAGAAAGAAGAAGAGCGGAAAGACAACACCGGGCGGGGGGTTGACCGACGCTGGTGCTAGAAGGCGTGTCGACAGATCTGCATTCATGTCTAGCGCTAGAAACGCTCTTAACAGTCAAGATGGTGATGTTGAAAAAGCTGCTGCAACGATGGGAGTTGCTCCAAGAACGTTCTATTATTATCTTGAAGATGAACCAAAGCTTCAACAACATAAAGATCACGTAGATTCAGAAGTTGAAAAGGCAGAAGAAAACAAAGAAAAAGCTCAAGAGAAGGCCTCAGAAAAGCCTGAACAAAAATCATGAAGATAACAGTTAAAGAATTACGAAAGATTATTAGAGAGGAAACGAAAAAGGTTCGTCTACCTCTTTTTACTGCAGGGGGCCCAGTCGCCAAGTTTCGCCAACCTGGAATGGATGAAACAGCAGAAATGGATTGTCCTGCTCCAACTCAAGACTTAGAACTCAATACTCGTAATAGAAATCATGCCATTAAGGCAGATTACATCGAGTACGGTCCCCTTAATCTTGCTGATGAAGAATATTGGGAACATCTTGCTGAACACTGGGACACGACGGTTGAAGTTGCAAAACAATCCCGTTGCGGAAATTGTGCGGCATTTGACATTTCTCCCCGCATGGATGATTGCATGCCTGGTCGCATTCAAAAAGATGGTGAGTTAGGATATTGTTGGATGCATCATTTCAAATGTCACTCAGCTCGTTCATGTTACACATGGGCAGCTGGTGGACCAATCACTGAAGATAGAGTTTCATACGATTGGCAATCACGTTCAAAAGATTGAATCAAGCCATCAAGGCAATTCCAACCAACGTCAATATGACGCCGATGATTTGGTGAGTGCTTAATTTATCGCCTAACATTATGAAGCCGATAACAAAAGCCCCAGTGTAAATGGTATCAAACACCATCGTCGCTAGAGTTAAATTTTGTGTTCGACGTGAAACCCACCCCCACAATAAACCTGTGCCGATCGACGGAATGATAGGCATCCACCAAGGAATTGTTCCGCTTGATATGCTTTTAGCTAGCCAAGATCCGAATAATCCTGTTAGAAAAAGTAAAGACAACGACCACGGTGACATACGGTCGATAACTATATTTCTTAAGATAAAAAATTTACAAAATAAAAGAGGGAATGCCTTTCGACATTCCCCCTAATTTTCTGTTCTATTTCCCCACTCCGCTTAACCGCTGGATTAATTGAACTATTATCCTAATCCGTTATAAGCGTTCCATCAAGATGGAACAATATTAAGTATTATGATTTTTTGAATTATTCATTTACAAACTGGATTACAACAAAGAATTGCTCTCGTTGCACCTGCACAAGCGCCTGAGCAGCCTAGTGTCGTTTCGCTCTTACAAAGATGTGCTTGTGAAACTCCATCATAGAACGTATCACCATCGAAATGATAGACAAGATTACCAATTTTTACCCCGCCGTTGTTCTTACTGTTTCCGTTCTTGAAAGTCTCGAACCATTCGCCGTCTGAGATGTGGCCTGTGGGATACGTCCAATCGTTACAACGACCACCTGCACCTGGTTTGTAAGAACATATTTTTGTGGCTGGATCACAATATGGAAGCGCATTGGATGAAGTACAATCAGAATCTATGTTACAAGTTTTGTTGTTTAAAATAGGATTTGGTACAGATACGGTGCGATGTAACCAATACGTTAAATTGGAAGGCAGCGCAGCAAGTTCTCCGTTTGCTTCTGCTTTGACAACTTCATCATATTTGCATACATGATCTGCCCCGATAGCTTGGCACATAGAATTGCCTGCTTGCAAACCTTCTAATCCAGAGTAAGACCATTTCGATTGAATTCCAGGACCCATTATATTTGGATTTTGGTTATTAGAAATAACCGCAAAGAAAACATTCTGCCCCATGCATGGGTCTCCTGAAGATGAAGAAGCCGTTATGGGATCTGGGTTCTTGCAATCATCTGGGCAGTTGCTTCCAAATTCACCATTTTTGCTTCCGTCATCACAATCCTCATTGACTTGAATTATTCCATCTCCGCAATATGGATCTTGGCAGAGATTTGAACACCCGTCATCAGGAATGTTGTTACCATCGTCACATTCTTCTCCTATGTCTAGGTTACCGTTCCCACAAGTTTTTGGAGCGTTGCTGGTGCAGTTGTTCTTGCAGGAGTCGGTGTCCGAGTCGTTACCGTCGTCACAATCTTCCCCTTGATCAACTTTACCATTTCCGCATGTGTTCGAGCCAGTCGACGTAGTTGCAGAATTAGATGTGTCCTTTTTTGTACAATCTGATAAGCAGCCGTCATCGCTATTGTTGTTTCCATCATCACATTCTTCTGGATATTCAACGATTGCGTTGCCACAAACACCGCCACCTATTGTTGAACTTGTTTTATCGTTTGTTCCACACGAAAAAATGCTCAAGAAATAACAACCAGAAACGATTCCAAATAACGTTACGGGATTTTTTAAATTCGTGATTTTCATGCAAAGTTTCCTTTATTGATGACGAATAATGTAACTATACATCACCAATAAAGAACATGACAGCTGTTTTTATTTCTAGATTTTACAGATTAAAATCTAAAATTGCGTCTGCGACTGTTTGATGATGAGCAAAATCCATGTCAGTAGCAAAAGTTTTCAATCCAAGTTTTGCGATTCCGAAACCCCGCGGATCTTCTTTTCCATCAATTTTTTTTTCTAAATCTTGTAATCCAAGCTTGAAACGACTATCAGAAGTTGCGTTTTTTAGTTTATTGATCAGTTTTTTGACTTGATCTTTAGACATACCATCGACTTTATTTTCTATCGTAGATTTAGTAGAAGCTTGCATGGAAGATTGAGCTTTATTATCATGAGATTTTTCTCCTGAATCTTTCATAGCACCCGCGCCGAGTGCCAAGCCTCCTGCCAATGCTGCACCTGCTAGCCACTTCCCTAGTCCCTCATTCATTTCTTCTGAATCATAAGCGGCTTCAATTTCTTCTCTGATTATGTGACGTAATTCGTTGATAGTGATCTTCATGGAACTAATTATTGCTCTTCGATACAAGTATAACTGACCTCCCATTTTTCAAGGGTCGGGGTGTTCTTCTTGTTACTATCAACTTTAAAGGTTGATTCGATCTCAAGGAACTTCTTTTGAGCATCTGGCTTACCAAGAAGAGCATAGAGGTCGATGGGACACGGAGCCGGACCTACCATCGAACAATCTGGTTTTGCGTTGGTCGACTTGGTACTCACAGTCATCCAGGAAGCTCCCAATAAATCGGCTTTAGTTTTGGCTGTACGAATTCTAAAGGATATTTCCGTGCCAACGGGGGTGGTCGCATCCCATGATAGGTAACCCCACTGAGGCGTTTGCCCGTCATCGCACGTAGATTCGTATGGTTCTACCTTTGTTGTATCGACGTATCCACCCGGACACTTCGGTGGATATCCACAAACGGCATCGTAGTAGAATCCCCAGTTGTCGCCCTTGAAGCATTCTGCAGGGTTGTAACTGGCATTTGGCTTCGGGTTGATCATCACTTCGTCGCCGTTGACCACGTTGCAGCTCTTTACGTTGCGACACTCGCCAGCCGGGATAGCTTCATCTGTATAGCAGTACTTGGCGCCAGGTAAAGATGACGGTTCTGTTCCAAAGTACCCTGAACCTTTCGGCATGATTGCGATCGGAATTCCCTTTGGAGCTTCCTTGGATCCAGTATTGCATACAGGAATTACTGGCGTATTTCCGGTCTTGCACGTCAAACCAATGCCGAGCTCGAAGTCAGAGCACTTGGCATCGTAGTTTGGAGCTTCCCATTCCACACATTCACCTGCGCCGAGCTTTACGCCATCACAATAATTGTGGCATGTATCGTGAACGGCAGCGATGCATGTAGCATCCCAATCACCGGTCCAACTTAAGGGACAAGCGCCGGGATTGTATTGTTTGTACTGGTCCACACACTTCTGAGTCCACTCACCATCGTAACTCTTCTCGCAGGAGTAATAGATCCAACCATACTCAGGTTCCTGCCAACATTCCTTGATGAGCTCCCACCAACACTCGTAGCGCTCTTCCCACCAGCACTCATAAACATATTGCTGTTCCCACCAACATTCATAAACGTAGATTAACTCCCACCAGCATTCGTATACATACCGTAACTCCCACCAACATTCATAAACATAACGAGTTTCCCACCAACACTCGTAGACGTATTGCTGTTCCCACCAACACTCGTATCGATAATCCCACCAACAGTTGTAACACCAGTTGCACCAGAAGAAGTCGCAACAATAAGTCCAGCCGCAGATGTAGGTTTGCCGCCAGCCACAAACGTAAACCTGACGCCATCTCCAACCACAGACGTAGAATTCCCTCCACCTCCACCCGCAGACATAGAACTCGCGCCATCTCCAGCCACACTTATAAATTTCTCTCCAACGCCAGCCGCAGACATAAACCTGCTTCCATCGCCAGCCACACATGTAGTATTGACGCCAACCACACTTGTAGGTTTCAATCCACTTGCAAACCTCTTTGTATCCGATGATTCCCCAATAGCTACACGTCTCAATCTGCGTATAAGGGCAACAAGTCTTGTCCCATTCGCACGTCTTCTTGACGTTTGGGTCGCAATCTTTCGACAGACCTTTATTATAAGTCAAACATGGTTCGACTGCACAACTGCCTGTGTACTTCTTCTCGCAGCACTGCGGCTTTTCATCGCAGATCTTATCTACACATTTCGTCTCGCAGCCCTTCTTGAGACCGACACCTTTAGTGCAGATGTCATGAGAACAAGACCCTTGAGCTGGATCTTGACATTTCTGGTTCTGGTGGCATTGAGACCCATGGGTGCAGGGTTCTTTTGCCGCACCGTCTTTATTTGCTTTATCAATGCTTCCTACGGGATCTGCGGACCAATTCCACGGCCACTTGCACACCGTACCGTCTGCTTTCCACTTGCCGTCTTCGACCCACTTGCTGCACCGTGGATCGCAAGGATTGTCGTCGCAGACTTTCTCGGTTGTTAATGATAGAGGTTTACCGTCATCTGCGGGGACTTTTTGAACATCTTCTCCATCCTCACATTCAGACCATTCGCCGTCGATGCACTTCTGAATACCAACGTAACAGCTAAGAACTCCCTCATGCTGTCCTAACGTTACATGACACGCACGTTGTTCACCTTCATCACAAGGTCCAGCCCTAGTGGATCCCCCTCCACTATTTTGTTCAATTGCTGAACCAGTACTTAGAGAATCCGGGGTTGTGTCTGGAACTTGCTCTTCGCTAGCGCAAGCAGATAAAAAACAAAAAATTAAAGTGGTTACGAGATTTTCAAATTTTGCGCGTGGCATAAATAAATTATTGTTATTAAGTCTTTAACAATAAAACATTTTTGCGTCAAGACGGCAAATAAACTTGTCCACCAGATGATTTAATAATCTTAATGAAATCTTCTAGTGTCGTGTTTGAAAAAATATCTTGTTTCGAATTTGTTGCCCATTCAGCAACTTTTAACCACGGAATCTTGCCTTTGTTTAATTCTACAACAGACAAGGGTTTTTGTCCACATACAGGTTCTTCATGTTCAGGAGCTTCGAACGCAACTTTTAAGATCGTAACGTCTTTCTTTCCCTTCTTAAAAACGTTGGGTTCTCCTGCATTGTGTTCATAAGGAGCATTGTCCCAATCATCTCCTGATTGCTCTTCTGCAGGAAGAGACGAAAAATATGCCCATCCGTATTTGACGAAACAAAGTTTTAAATCTTTCATAAAGATATACTATTCCTTATCAGAACATTTTTATCAATTTTCTATCAAACTTCAAAAGCTTTCAGGATTATCACTCCAATGTATGTTAACGTGAGAATCTAGACATCTTGTGATATACTTCTTCATGTCAACTTCATCAATAAAATCTAACTTTTCTCCTCGATTATAAAGTGACCATTTTCCAAGTTGTTTTAAGACATCTGTCTTAGAGATAACAACATCTGTTACACCATTTATCCTAGATGCTTTAATTAGATTGTTTACATCGATCCAATTACATTGTCTAGGTCTTCCAGTCGTTGCTCCATACTCTTGGCCAATTTCTCTAATTCTTTGAAATACATCATCGTCCGGTTCGAACTTTTTTGAACCGACGTAAGTCTCATAAATTTTTGCTGCACCCCAAATTTTTCTAATCTTTTGAACTGGTACGCCATTTAGCACTGCTGAACCTGCAGTACAATGAGACGACGTGACATAAGGATAATCACCCCAATCAATATCCAAATTAAATCCTTGAGCACCTTCGAAGAGGATTCTACATTTTTCGATTCCATGAAACTCTTCATATAAATCGATGATGTATGGCTTCAATTCAGGAACATCACATGCGCGGATTCCTTTCCTCGAATATTTGTCTCTATATGCCGGACCATTGCCCCTGCGGGTTGTTCCAATTTTAGTATCTGAGCTATCCTCGCTTAGATGTTCGTCTGTGATAATATGTGTATTGCTCGCAATCTTAATCAAGCCGTCAACTTTAACACCAGCAGAAATCAACTGTTCAATTTCTTTGAAAAAATGTTTTACGTTTAGAACGCATCCGGTTCCAATGATGCTTTTTACTCCATGCAATACTCCTACAGGTATTGAATGAGTGACAATTTTCTTTCCGCGAAGATAAATCGTATGTCCTGCATTGTTTCCGCCATTGTATCGAACAACATGTGTGTAATCATTTTTTTGTGTTAAATGATTTGCAATTTTTCCCTTGCCAGAATCTCCATATTGGAGATCGACGATAACGTCTGCATAATCAATCATGCATTAATACTATTCCATCAACTATCAATTTTATCAATCAAATATCTTCAACGCTTTCTAACCATACAAAATCTTCAAACGCGCCTTTTTCTCTTTTCTTTTGTTTTGCTAACAAAAACATATCTGCATCAATAAATCCAGCATCATATACCATTGCCATCAATACTTCATGCACGTCGACGATTTCTTCTAAAATTTCTTCAGGCGTTTTCGATGCCAATAGTTCATCAACTTCTTCATTCAACTTATTTCTTAATGCTTCTCTCCTATCATGCTTTACGAGCTTCGAAAACTTTACTTTTTTACCACCACCCTCGATGATTTGTGGAATCTTGTCTCTTACGAGTTTATGAAAATGATTTTTACTTGTTCGCATCTGCAAGACCCTCTAAAACCGTGTAATCTCCTGAATATCCTTCTTCAGTATCGATGATTTTCATAGTCCTTGGATCAACAATCGTATGTACTGGCGTAGAAAATGTCGATGACGTTGCAAAAGTTACCGCAAAATCGATACCAACCGTGACATCATTTAATCCGTATTGCGATTTCCATTGAATGCCTGATGCATAATCAGGTTTCCCATTTGCTTGATTGTTGATCAACAAAATTACTACCTTGATTCCTTTTTTGTTTTTATTCCATTCTTGTACTCGAACTGATAGTTCATCTGATTCTTTTGCGCATGCTGAACAGTTGTACTTCGAAGTTAAAAACAAGATAGCATTAATTCCATTGCTTCCAATTGGATCATACCAAGAACTCACAGGCAAATTCGTTAGACCGGATTCATCTGTAATTCCTTCAGGATATCCTTTCCACAACAACCAGTCAGGTAAAACTTGTCCAGTTTTATATCCTGAATTTTCTTGCGGCCATGTCTGCTTCGATCCTCCCGTTGAAGATGAAGAAGAAGTTACTGAACTTGTCGAACCGACGGTTTGTGAACCAAAGACGTTCTTGTCTTCAAAGTCCCTGTTCGGCCCACATCCAATCAAAAACCCAATCATTCCGCAGATAAACTTGTTTTTCATTGCATCCTCTTCTTTGAAACATAATCATGCATTGCGATAGACGAAGCAACACCAACGTTCATGCTTCTGACTGATCCGAAGTTTGGAATCTCCACCAAGACATCACACATAGCCAAGACATCTTCAGAAACACCATTGCATTCTTCTCCAACGACAATGCACGGTGGCTTAGGTAGCTTCCAATTAAATCCATGAATCGACACTGTCCCAGGAATATTGTTTTCTAATCCCACTAATGTATATTGCTCTTTTAATGTAAGAATATTCTGGGTGTTTTCTAAGAACTTCATCTTGGTATAATTGTGGACACCAACGCATCCTCGTCTATCGAACTTCTTTCGACCGCAATAAAAAAAATCTCTTGCTCCATAAAAGTTTGCAGATCGCAGGACCGTTCCAATATTAAAATCACCGGTGACATGAGTCATTAGAACAGCGAACATGTTCGATCTTTCATCTAATCGACGACAGATTTCTTCATTCGGCAATTCTTTAAATTCGTCGATGACATTTCTTGTCCACGCGACGTATGGACTTTCGGGGTCATATGGCATGATACCATCATATAAAATGATACATCAATTTTGCATCGTTGCTCATCAAAAATAAATCGACGTGTATCTTTCTCCTCTATCACACAGGATGGTCACTACAATTCCTTGTGGATTATTTTCCTGTATCCACTTTTCAGAAGCAACTAAATTTGCCCCTGAACTGATCCCAACCAACAACCCAGTTTCCTTTGCAAAAGCTTTTGCTCGATTTATTGCATCCTCAGTCTTCACATGTATGATGCCGTCCATGTCGCTTTGCTTCGCAAGAAAGTCTCTACCATCACCAATGCCTTGGATACCATGAGGAGATTCAGCTGGAATGACCATACAAACCTTAGTTGGGGCATCTTCCTTCTTGATGAATCCCTTCGGCGTTTGAAGGTATCGCCTAACGCCTTCAATCGTACCACCAGTTCCAGAACCATGAATGAAAGCCGCCCACTTTTCGTTCATCAGCCACAACGCCATCGCAATTTCAGGCGCGGTTTTATTCTGGTGGCATTCAATATTTTCTGGATTGCTAAATTGCATCGGCGACCACGAACCAGGATTCACGGCCAAAAATTCATCTCTCATTCTGATGGCAGCTTCAAAATCGCTGGGCGGTGCTTCGACAATCTCGGCTCCATAAATCTTCATCATCTGTTTGCGCTCTTCTGACATATTACTCGGCATGAAGATAACGCATCTATAATTCATGCTTGCAGCCATGGCGGCCAATGCGATCCCAGAATTTCCGCTAGTTGCTTCACACATGACAGCTCCCTGTGTTATCAACCCTGAATTAATCGCTTTATCGACGACGTAAGATATCATTCGATCTTTAACTGAACCTGTCGGATTAAACGTTTCTAATTTTGCGTATAGCTTTTCAGAAATTTTGATCAATGGAGTGTTGCCACAGATTTTTTTAAATTCAGTATTGGACATTATTCTTTTTCGCTTTTTGGATATCTTTCAATCGATAGTGCATAATAAGGTAATATCGTCGTTCCTTTTCTTCCAATTACTTTGAACCTAGGACCTTGTTTTCTTTTTGGTTCTTCTTCAGACAAAATCAAAACTATCTCTCCGCTCCAATGCGGTCCTCCCAACGGTAATACCCTTGCAAGACATCCTACCTCTATGCCCCACCAAATTATAGGTCGAGACCAACTAGGTACACTTATTGCTTGTTCCCCCGCGCTTCCGCTGGGTATGATAGGACCCATACATGTAAATATTCTCTAATGAATGTGATTTTGCTAATCAAAACATTTCTATAGAGAAAATTAAATAATCCTAAATTTAATCAAGCACAGACCAAGATACGTCTTGTGGGTCCCAAATATAGCTTCCTTCAGGATCATCGATACTGATTGTCTGTTGCCCTTCGAACGTATCTAAAACGACGTTGACAATTCCCATGTACGTTCTAAAATTAATTTTTCGACCGTCATACATGAATCCTGGCCCAGAGAATAACTTTTTTAACCCTTGTTCTGAACCTGGAAATTTGCTAAGCATATCGAGATTGGATTCTATCTTGCGGCTTAAAATTTCTTTGAATCCATCCCAGCGTTTCTCTCGATTATTCCAAACCAAGGTTGCTTCATCTTGACCCAAAACGCCATATGGAATTTGTATCTTGACATTCTGTCCGTCATCTACCAGCTCTACGGAAGACTTGAAATATGATGTATCAGGTGTAATACCAATTAATTTAGAATAATACACGTAGTCTTCAACCAAAGAATTAATGGCATATTTTCCCCATGGTTGTGGTATCGAACGTAATATCTTGTCGTCAATTTCGAATGAATCCATACAAAATAATTATCATCAATTAAATTAATTCAATTTCAGCATAATCCATTGTTAGCTCTTCGCCCGGTAAGATGTCTCTGATGGCTACTCTATTCCAAGTCGCAGGTGAACCATTGCTTGTGACAACACGAACGTTTGGGACATCAGAGTGGTTAAAATACATTCCATCATCTCCGGATAAAAACCATGAGTTACCATCGCTCGACGCGAACTTTTCAAAAATGCTTCTTGCAGATTCAGGCAACGTAGAAGGATAATCAATAGGAAACCTTCTGTCGAATCCATTTAACCATCTCGACACGACTGAACCTGCAGGAATAAACTGCGCGGCATATAAACCATTACCAGATATCTGGCTTGGACCAACCATCGTTTGAACGACGAGCATTTCGCGGATTAACTTCTTTAATTCGCCAACTTGAATCTTCATGGTAGATAACTATGCCTTATTTTCATGAACGACACGAATATAATCTGAAAAAGTCCACCCGACGACTTCACTAACGACGACACAAACATAGTGATAATCTCTTTGTGGATCAAATTGTAATATTTTCACCACAATCCCTACGTCTTCGTTTCCCCATATCATGTCGATAGGTTCAGATTCATCTTCAGCTTTTTCGGGACTAGAAAACAAGAACTCTCGTTCATCTATAGGAACAACCAAGTCTCCTGCTCTTATCACTTAATCCCTGATGTAATTAGGCGTTCTTAAGTGAATTTTATTCAACGCTGGAAACAATCTCAACATAGTCAGAATACGTCCACCCGAATGTTTGACCAACCATGATACGAACCCGCATGTACTTACGAGGTCTTTTAAACTCGGCAACTTCTAAAATAATTCCAGGAATTCCACTCCAGACTTTCTCGATGGGATCAACTTCATAGTCCATTCCGCCGTCTGAAGTAAATAGAAACTCTTCATTTGCGATGGGCAACACAAGATCACCAACATTCAAATCAGTTTTCTTAATCGATTTTCCCATGTCCATCCGACTATACCATCACCACCGATTATTTTAACATCAGTACCTACAACTTCAAGCACGATTGCTAAACGACCTGAGAATAACTTCTTGACGTCTCTGTTGTTTGCAAAAACCCTGTTTGATCTAACCCATATGCCAGATTCATATCCAGGTTCGATCTCCACTAACTCTCCAACATTAAAACAGTACCGAGACACTTACGCTCTTTACCTCATCTAACATGTTGATAACTATACACTAACTATAAATAAATAATCATCAAAAATGTTCAAAAGATACGACGCGAACATAATCAGAATATGTCCATCCAAGAGTTCCATTAACGACGACTCTTAATCTTTTATACTCTCTCGGAGGATCAAAATCATTAACTTCTAGCACAACGCCTGGTACGTCTTTCCAAGCGACCTCAATCCACACGTCTTCAGGTTCGTCGATCTTATCTTCAAGAAAGAAATATTCCTTATCAGGAAAAGGTTTTATCAAATCGCCTTTTTGAATCATTCTTCGTTTTTGTTTCAAGGTTGACTCCACTCAGGTATTAAAAAAGGAATCTTTTCTTCAACCCAAATCGAATCGACCGTCTGAAACATAACCGAACGATGCAATCCCCATGCAACGATGTACCCAACAACAAATCCTGTCATGAACGTGCGCCAACTCACGATAGATCTCAATCCGCGCATGGTGATAACTATACGACTACATTGAGCTGCCAAAGTCTTTTTCAAACTTCAACCCACCAGCTCTTTTCAACCATGATTCAAAATCGTCTTGATCGATTCCAGATTCTTCAAGCTCATCTACAGTCGACCAATGCGTTGCACGCATTCCAGCAACTTGACCACCACCTAGCTCACCACCCTCATATGCAACATCCAACAGGGGATCAGGACCACCTGCTTCAATAGGTTTTTGAAGTTCACAGTCATCTTCGGGATTGTCTGGTGTCAAAGATCCAATCTCATCATCGAGAGGAACACCACTCAACCTTGCAGTTGCTCTTGACCAAGCTTGTTTCCCTGCATTCGTTGTGTAGTGTCGGTCAGGCATCAACCGACCATTCGGGGTCAAAGAATACCCAAGACCGTATAGAATCTTTCCTAGTCCTGAACCTGCTACTGACGTCACTTCCCATGCACCGTTGCAGGGATGTTCAGGTTCTTGAAAACGTGCATATCCCTTGACGATACCGGTATCATCCTCATCATATATGAAGGATTCTAGCTTAAACTTCTCAACATCACCAAGGATCTCAGCGGGGGAATATAAAACAACCTTAATAACCCTACGCCCCCTGGAATCTTCAGGATAGGTGTATAAAGCCAGATTGTTTGACTCTAATGACTCCCTAATTAATCTTCTTAATTCTCCTAACCGTATCTTCATTGTGAATAACTATACACAATAGGTGGGACAAAACAAAAAACTCTCACTGCCAGAGTAGACCTGCAGACTCGAGAGCAGACATCACGGCACCGTCAGGTTTACGATACGCTCGGCTCAGCGGCGATTTTACCCAAGCTTTCTCCTCACCTGGAGGAGGAAACCCGCCAAAAAGGTCATTAAAGACCTTAGTTTGATCGCAATCATCAGCAGGATCGTCTGGGGTGAGCTTATACTCATCTCGGCCATACGCACCAAACGTATCAAGCTGAACGGGCTGGACATCCGACCTCACGGTGTCGTATTTGTTCCAGACAACCTGAGCTGCACTTGAGACAGACCTACGGTCAGAAGCTAATCCACCACCTTGCTGCGTCGCATACTCCATCGCCAAATCATAAAGCAATGGACCCCACCCGTCTGTTGTCTCTGAGACGTAGCTAACCACAAACGCACCAGAGCATTCACCTTTTTTTTTCGGAACACCAAAGACGATAAATCCATAAGGCACGCTTTCAGCCTTATCTTCAGGTATACCAAGCTCCTTGGCAATTCCTGAAGTGGTGTCATCGTCATTAACAAACCTAACTTTCGAGTTCGTATCTTTCGTCGATCGAAACGCAAAACCGCAAATAAAATTTCCACTAGAATCGACGTAAAAAAATTCTCCACCAGAACTGAAGCCTAGTTTAATTCCCACTTCAACTCCGTGATCTCTAATGCTAAGATTGAGTTGCTTGAGACGTCCCACAAGAGACAGCGACTTTCCTGATAGATCCGCTTCCGCTTCTCGAAGCAATTCGCTGAGCCTATTACGCTCAAGTTCTTCTCGTATCAACTGCCTCAACTCGCCTAATCGTATCTTCATGGGGAATAAATATAACTTAACATATACAAACATTAATATAGATGATATTTATGCCACATGAGCGTCAAAGTATTAAAACAATATATCAATGAGGTTCTTCGAGTCACCGTCCAACGAGTCGAAACCGGCGAAGGAGGAGAAAAAGAGAAGGCCTCCTACACAAAGAGCTTCGACATCAGCGATGATGATGCAGATGAACTAGATTGGTTCTTGGACAACTACGGCAAGCCTCCTCTCAACATGAAGAAGAAGAGCCAAAAAGATCCAGAAACAGGCAAGACAAAATACATCAAGGTGTATGACGACGTCTCAGAACTTCAAATCTCTGAAGTCATCAAAGAACTAGAAGACATCGCGGCTAAATTTGAACAACCCTTGGATAAAGGCCTGCTAGCACAAGTCATTCGACCATGGGGAGATCAAGGCTTCAAGGCGCTCAAATATATCCTCGTATATTCAAGAAGAACTGGTAAAGCGTTCCCATTCTTCATGCTTCGTGATCAAGCGAAGGCAGGCGGCACATTTGACCTCGGCACTCTAAGCGTCTCAAAAAATCTTTTGAATCACCTGTTGAACGTTACACCTAGGATCGGAAAAAACGACACGGGACAAGGGGAATTTCTCATCGCACTTCTTGCTGGGGGCATCGCAGGAGGAACCGGTCTCTACGGCGACGTCGAAATAGGTACAGACAACTGGGAAGTCAAAGCACCAAGTTCAAACGGCGTCGTCAGATTAGGCGACCTATCATCTGGCGTCTTCAGAAAGAAGCTAAAAGAACTCGTTACCGCGGCCGCTGGAACACAAGGATTAGAATCTGTCGATGAAATCTTGGATATGGCTTCTACGCGAGAATCTTACGTCAACAAAGTCCAAGCAAACTACCCGCAAATCGCAGACGTCATCAAACAAGCCACAGACCTCATGCTTCAAGAGATGAAAATCACGGGATTTGCCCTTGTTTTCACAGACCAAAACTTGGTCAAATTCGTGTCAAACTCAAGCGAGGAATGGGAGTTCTATAACGCCGGCGGCAAGAGCAGCGGAAGAATTCACATCAAACTCGTATGATATTTTCTCATTGACACCAAGACAACGTCTCTGGATTAATCCCATTAACGTATGCGATCTGCAACACCGTTGCCACGTCCGGACAATGATACACACCAAAATTCAACTTTGAATCCATCAAGGTTCCTCGAAGATGATTCGCGCCCAATGCATGACCCATCTCGTGAAGAGTCACAGCATACGAATCAATCTCATATCGACCACGAAATAGTTTGATTCTTCCAATCCCCAATCCCTCTGTCGTCGCCAACACGGTGACAGATTTTTCAGGATCAGGTTCGACTTCTTGAATAGAAAGATCACAATCGATGTCAGGCTTCTTGTTCACTGTAAAGAAATGCTGCCATGCTCCAATCGCCTTGTTCCAAGCCTTGACTGCTTTCAAGACATTAGGCCTCTCAAACACAGATACATCAATGCATACCTTCGATTCTATCCTATGACCATGATTCGTCACACGGGGCGACGTCCATGTGTGGGAGGGAATACAATTCATCAACCCACAACAGAAAACTATCATGATACAGAAATCACGATACGCATTCATGATTTAATTGTATCAAAACTAATCTATGATTTGCATTAAAAAGTCTTCTTTGGACGACCAACATACGGCAACACAAGCTTGTAATCGCCAGGTCGTTCCATGATGACTTCAATTCTGACTTCATCAGGAATCGGCAAATCGAAATGCTTCTCAATGGCTTCTTTCGGATTCTTCACCAAATGAGCCTTAAACACTGGATCATTAACGGCTTTCTGAATCAATTCGCGTTCAATCTCGCTTCGTGATGCAACCCCAAACAACTCATGCCATCCCCTGGCCCTTCGCTTGCTCTCTTTCGATACCTCTTGCCTCTGGTTCTGCTTCGATTCGTGGACAGGATGATCATTCAAGTTTCCCTGCAACGGCCAATTATAGAAAACGTCATGACGAGTTGTGACCGCGTCAGGATTGAGAACCTTGCCGTACCCATCATCTTGCATCAACCAGTCGCACATTTCCTGCGTAGGATTATCCCCATGATAATAATCCCAATTGGAATACCAATCTCCCACGCCGATTCGCGGTTCAGTCGTTGACATGCCGTTGTTAGGACATCCGGCACACGAACCATCTTGATCAGGCCACCAGACCAGGAACACTTCTCTATTGTTGTCGACCTGATCTTGTGCAAATTTACGTGCATCGTCGTCGGACCATCCATCCCAAAATTCATTCTTCGGATCATGAAGTATCGACCACTTCTTACCCATTTCCATCTTCGTGATGTTGTATCTAGATGACACAATCGTCTTGCCGGTCAAGTCATTGAATGCGTCAGGATTAAAGAACTTCGTGTTTGCATATTCAGGATCCTGAGTCGGAAAGAAAACCCCCGGATCGGCAAGATCACTCACGGTGAAACTATTACCAGATACAGGATCTTTATAAACTTCATTCCAATGTTTGTCAGGATTCTGTGAGAAGTCTCCAAAATCAGATTGAGCCTGCTGAAACGTCGCACCAAATCGACCCCAAAGGTCTCCAAATGCATTCTGCAAGCTGGTCGGCGTATTATCCTGATACGAACCCATCAAGGACTGAATTGCATACCCAGTGATCGCAGCGCCAGGAAAATCAACATCGCCTATCCCGGCAAAGATAAGATCCATGACGTTCGTCATCACATGCTGGCCTGGATCCTCACTGGACTGACTCAATTTTGCATATATCTCATTAATGACGTCAGCCAACTGCAAATGCGCATGGTCAAGCCACAACGAAATAAAATAACAATTCTTGCGTAAATGATCGATCTGCTCAGGCGTAGGTGCATTCATATACTCATCTAACTATCTACAACACGAGATTTCTACACCCCCAACCCTCCGGCGCGGACAATTTCTAAAAACCCTCGCGCAAGAGCACCACCCCCACAAATACTTACACATAGGAGATACACATGACCACAACACTAGCCAACATACTTCTCACATCCTCATTAACAATCTCTTCATTCCTCACAGGCATAACAATACTGGCATCCAATACCAATAACAACAAGGATAACAAAAAGAATAACTTCTACAACCATGCCTCAATCATCCAGGCCCATCAACAAGATGCAACTTCTATCACCATCAAATCAATCAACAACTGGTACATCAATACCATATACACACCAAAAATCACACTAGACAACTCCACAACTCCCTACACAACTCCACCTTCTTACAAGGACTCCTCACCAAACAAAACCAACCACATCACATGGCTGGTCCCACCCGCTACCAAATCGGCCACCATCAAACTAGTCTTCTGCAACGAAACCTCTTGCACTCCCCCCACTTCAACTCACGTCTCTCTATAATCCACCACCCACACCACTCCATCTTACCACTTCATACCACTTCTTACCACCCCGTACACAACGTCAAAAACCACCCCTCCCCATCTCTCAGGGGCGGTGGTCGTGGCTCCAATAGGGGCACTTTGTCCTACGGGCTCTCTCGACAGGTGGATAAGGTTATATGTGCCATCCTATTGCTCAGGGGCATGCGGTCAGAGGCAAAGCCTTACAGGAGCTCATGGAATGATGTGTGGAACTATGTTAATTTAACACGACCCCGCAGACAGAATTCGTGAGCGTGTGTCAGTGTCGCCATTTTGGGCCTGTCCGTGGTGGAGGTGGAGGCTCGGATGGGGGAGGTGGGATGGCAGGTCGGTCTGCTTTTCGTGCTAGTGGAGGTGAGCTTAGGTCCGACGCCGTTAGAGACGTGAGCGCCGCGGCAGGGATTGCAGTGAGGCCTGCGGCGATTGCGAAAGCCGATGACGAGGAGGGTAGCAGGCGATACCAGATACCGAGGATGGAGAGGATGGCCGTAAGTCCGGGCCACACGATGGTATAGGTGAAGCCGAAGATGGTGATGTGTGATAGTGTGGCTGACATATTGCGAACGTGTAGGAATAGGGTGTATAGCAGCGTAGCTAGTAGGGAAGAGCCCAAGTAGATGATGGTAGTATCTAGTAGGACGGGTGTCATGTAGAGAGCCTGTAATGAATTCGGTCTCAGTTTCGTGCTAGTGGAGGTGAGAAAAGGGCGGAGGTACCGGCTGTGTTTGTTTTTTCTCTACGCGTCCCAAAGATGGGTGAGAATTCGATTGCTCGGGTCCGCCCATTGATAACTATGTTGGGTGGTATGGATTCAGCGGAAGCAAGAGGCGCATGCTGGGGGTTCTACTACCAGTGCTGGTGTAGGTGCAGTTGCATCCACTGGGGTGATACCATCGTCGACTGTCACCGTGACAGTTTCTGAGTCGTCTGATTTGGAGATCTTTGATCCTGCGCAAAGCTTGGCTTCGTCTGCGAGACCTGAGACGCGTTTGTAGATCTCTTCCGCGATGATGGCTTCGTGGGTGGCAGCCTCTGTGTCGTTGGATTGCAGGGATGCTGAGATGAGTTGTTTGCGTCCTTCGATTTGTTTTAGTGCTGCTGCGACGGCACGTTGCTTGTCTTCGACGCAGACGTAGCGGATCATGTCTCGTTGTTCTCGTGCCTCGCGGCGGTCCTTTTCAAGTTCGTTGTAGACGTTATTGATAGATGTGACGGCTGATTCGTAGCGTTCCTGAGGTTGTGGAATCTTTTCAGGTTGTGGGAAGCCTGCCGCGATGACGGGGATGAGGGTGATTGCCGAGAAGATGAACGTCTTTTTCATTGATGATGTCCTTGTAAGATTATATACCTG
>SXGQ01413229.1_pt1 | contig 22013 bp, 16 predicted proteins | sample 3178371 | NCBI WGS metagenome assembly SXGQ01 (sample SAMN11356859, study PRJNA531348) | freshwater metagenome | isolation source: freshwater sample F1-20 | place: China: Fuxian Lake, Yuxi | collected 2017-12-25 | reverse complement strand
GTTGAACTTACGGATGAGTTCCTCGAACACGTAGCCCATGCCGAGGTTCGTCAGGCCCGGGAGCTTCCGGCCGTCCGGGCCGACGGTGTCGTGGAGCGAGAGATTGATGTCCGGGGCGGTGAATTTCTCGATCACGCCGTGGAGCGCGTCCGCCTCCGCCATCTTCCGGATCTGGTTGCGGAGGTCGAACTTGGCGATGATCTCGCGGACGTTGTCCGAATAGCCGTCGAGGTAGTGGTTGAAGTTCGCTTCGAGCTGGGAGGGGTTCCCGAGCAGGCTCTTGAGGGTGAACTTGGAGGTGTTGTAAAAGACCTGCCCGGACGCCTCGCAGAGCCCGGCGGGATCGAGCACGGCCATCTTTGCCTCGGTTTTCTGGAACTTCACCTCGGCCAGCACCGCGTCCTTGGTTTCCTCCAGCAGGCAGTCGATGCGCCGGAGGACGAACATCGGGAGGATGACGTCGCGGTATTTCCCGCGGACGAAGACATCGCGGAGGCAGTCGTCCGCGATGGACCAGATGAAGGAGACGATCTTGTTGTGGGTGGCGTGGTCCATGAGATTGATCGACGATGTTCGGTCTATCAAAATGGGTCAAGCTCGGTGAGGAAGCCAAACATCCCACCACCCGCCTCCACCTCACCACCGTTCCTTGATCCATCCGTTCGGATACGCCCCTTCGGCGGAAACATCCTGGTCGCCAAGATCGCTACCCTTGGAAACAACGACGATCGTCCGGTTCTCCACACCGGCCACCGAGGTGATGCGATATCCCTCCGCCTTGCGCTCCTCGATCCAATCCGCAGGCCATGGTCCCGGGCCGGCGAATTTCTGATCCGTTAGACCGGATTTCTGCGACATCACAAACAGCCACCCATCCTGCGCATCTTCCGGAACATCATCCCCAGCCACCGCCGTGATGCGGTATCCTTCCTCCCAACGCTTGCTGATCCAATCGCGACGGCTGTCATTCAGCGGCGTCGGAAGCGTGTAACGCTGCTCGCCCATGCCCGTGTCCGTATCCATCACCACCAACCAGCGGTCCTTCCAACCCGCCACATGCGTGATCCGGAATCCTTCCTTCATCGATGCCGCGATCTGCGCCTGATCCAGCGTGTATCCGTAAACCGATTGGTTGCCCTCCACCCCACGGCTCATCACCACATTCCACGTATCCTGATCACCGGAAATCGACGTGATGCGATATCCCTTCGACCACCCATCCTCCACCTCTTCACCCGGCCACGGTCCCAGCCCGAGGTGCATCTGATCGGTAAATCCGGTATCCTGGGACATCACCACCCGCCACTTTTGGCCAAACCCGGCAACTCCCGAAATCCGCCAAACCCCGCCTTCCTCCTCCGCATCCGGTGCCGGCTTGTTGTTAGGCCCGCGCTTCGGCTCCTCCACCGGCGCGCTCGCCAGTTGCGGCACCTTGATCTTCGGACCATCACGGCCCGGCACCTTCGCCCGCCGCACTTCCTCCACCAACATCGCCAGATTGTCCCGGCTCCAGGAAGCCGCCATCGTCCGCGCCGCAGCCGCATCCAGCACGCCGGAGGTCGAACAAACCTTCGCCAACGCATCGGACCGCCGCGCGGATGCTTCTAACAAACGCCTAACATCGGATGCACCCAGCGCCGGAAAATCCGCACGGATCCCCGCAGCCGTCCCCGCCACCACCGGCGACGCCATCGACGTGCCGGACATCGGCGCACGCAAATGCGCCAACACCGTCGAGTCAATATCCTCACCCGTCGCCGCAATCTGCACCGACCGCACGCCGACGTTGGTGAACTCCGAAGGTTTCCCCTCATCATCCACCGATGCCACCGTCATCACATTCGGAAAAAACCGCGAAAGATACTGCGGCGATGGCAGCATCTCATCGTTGTCCTCGGACTCGTTGCCCGCCGCGATCACCACCAACACATCCGGATTCTCATAAAACGCCAACGCAAAGGCCGCAGCATCGGCAATTGTCAGCTCTAACGGAAGATTCGCCAGCAACTGCGCCGATGCAGCGGGAGGCGGCGCGTCCACACTCTTCGGGTTCTTGCCATGCTCCCGATAGATGTTCGCCAGCTCCTCGGAAATCCCATCAAACCAAGGCCGCGGACGACCCCAGCTCATGTTCGCAACGCCCGCACCGCACGCCCGGAGATAATCCGATGACCGGCGCCCCTTCGCGATCGCCTCGCCGCGATAACGGTCGATCAACCCCACAATGAACGAAGCATAATCCGGCGAACTCTGCGCCAACTTCACCACCCCGGGCAGATCGCTGAACACCCGGCCCGATGGCGGCGTCGTCATGCCGATCGCCGCGCCATGGATCTTCGCCTTGTTCTCGCTGAAGCGCGTGATGATCCCCGCCACGTGCGTCCCGTGCGATGCGGAATAAAGCATGTTCGCATAGGCGAGATCGTTCAGATCAATCTCCGCGCCAGCCAGCGTCCCGAAGCCGATCTGCCGCACCAAAGGATTTTGGTAACGCCCGCTCAGAATCGAAGCGATCTTCTCATCACCCTCATTCGCCGCGAGGAAATCCTTCATCAGATTCTCCAGATAGGTCCGGGTCTCCGGCGAGTTGTCGATCGAAAGCTGCGGCGCACGCAGCGGCTCATCGTTCTGCAAGTTCCAGCCGAAGATATCATCAATGAACCCGTTCTTGTCGTCATCCACACCACCCTTGCCTTCCTTCTCAATCGTGTTGATCACATAATGCGGCGCAAGATCCGGATGCGAGGGATCCACCCAGTTGTCATTGATCAACGCCAGATGCGGCACCCGCGCCGGCCCGCCCGGCCGCGCATACTCCTTGCAAAATGCATAACAACGCAGGATCAACGTCAGCGGTGCATACGCCTCACCCTCGGGATCCAGAAAATCCCGCGCCATCTTTCCCTGATTGTCTTTCAACGCCGCATTCGCACCACCCCACAACAACCTCCGCACCGATTCGAAATCCCCCGCCTTCGCCGCAAGCATCAGCGGCGTCCGCCCCTCCTTGTCCCGCGTGTCCGCCGGTGCCTCGGAAAGCGCCAGCACGATGCGCGGCGCATCGCCTTTCGCCGCCGCGTCTAACAAAGCTTGCTCCGCCTCGCCGGCGGAAAACAGCGGACCGCTTGACAGCAGCAACAGCAGGGGGAGAAGTCGGTGGGGTGCTTTCATGACAGGTGAATCACACAGGGTCCTAGGGACTTTTCACCCCGAGGGCAATCCCGGGATGCGGAAAATGCCCCCCGCCCGTTTCCATCGTCCCCTCCCCACCACACCGCGGCGTTGCATCTCCCACCCGACCTGCCAAGCTCCCCCGCCGTGTTCTTCCGTTCCCTCTTCTGCCTGCTGGCCATGACGCTCGCCGTCATCGCGCGTGATCCGCTTGAGAAACCCAACGTCGTCATCATCTATCTCGATGACAGCGGATACGGCGACTTCGCCCATAACGGAAACCCGGTGATCGAAACCCCTAACATTTCCCGCATCGCCCACAACGGCGCCAATTTCACCCAGTTCTGCGTCGCCTCACCCGCCTGCAGCGCCTCGCGATACGCCCTGCTCACCGGCCGCTACCCCGGCCGCTCCGGGCTCGGATCATGGGTCGTCAACCCGGACAGCAAACCCCACCTCAAACCACAGGAAACCACCATCGCCGAAGGCCTCGCGGAAGTCGGATACACCACCGCCATCTTCGGCAAATGGCACCTCGGAAACCCCAACCCTAACAACTCCATGACCCCGGACGCCCTGCCACTCGCCCACGGCTTCAGCTCCTGGCTCGGCACCAACGTCTCCCACGATTACAACGACGCCCTCCTCCTGAAATCCGACCCCTCAGGAAAAGATCCCGTGCCCGGATACTCCGTCGTCGCTCGCAACCTCCCCTCCGACGTGCCCGCATCCACCTCTCTAACAAAAAGCTACACCGATGCCGCCGTCGACTTCATCTCCACCCATCGCGAAAAACCCTTCTTCGCCTACATCGCCCACAACCAACCCCACCTCGGCCTCTTCGCCGACGCACCCTTCCACGGAAAATCCCGCCGCGGTCTGTTAGGCGATGTCATGGCCGAGATCGACGCCTCCGTCGCCCGCATCCTCAAGGCACTCGAAGACAACGGAATCGCCAAAAACACCCTCGTCATCTTCTCCTCGGACAACGGCCCGTGGCTCCTCTTCCAGGACGCCGCGAAATCCAAATACGGCGAGGCCCGCCTCCACGTCGGATACGCCCACCCCTTCCGCGATGGCAAAGGCTCCAATTGGGAAGGCGGCCACCGCGTCCCCGGCATCTTCTACTGGCCCGGCGTCATCGCCCCCAACCGCCAGCTCGAACCCGCCAGCACCCTCGATGTCCTCCCCACCGTCTTCGCCCTCTGCGGCGCGAAATCCCCGGAAAATATCGACGGCCGCGACATCCGCCCGCTCCTCGCCCCGGACCGCTTCAAGGACCCCGTCAAACCCTTCGAGTTCGCCTACTCCGGCCCCGCCAACCAGATCAACGCCTTCCGCGAAGGCCCGTGGAAACTCCACATCGGCCTCACCAGCCAGATCCGCGAAAACCACGGCTTCACCGCCACCCGCAAAAAACCCCTCCTCTTCCACGTCGAACAAGACCTCGGCGAACGCATCGACCGCGCCGCCGAACACCCGGAAACCGTCCAACGCCTGCTGAAAAAAATCACCGCCCTCGAAGCATCGATGAAGTGACGCCCACCGTCACCCGCGCGGATGGAACTTCGTGTGCACCGCCTTCAACCGGGCCCTGTCCACATGTGTGTAAATCTGCGTCGTGGAAATGTCGGCGTGGCCTAACAATTCCTGGATCACCCGCAGGTCCGCACCACCCTCTAACAAATGCGTGGCGAACGAATGCCGCAGCAGGTGCGGATAGAGATTGATCTCGATCCCCGCCAGCTTCGCCCGCTCCTTCACGATCTGCCGCACCCGGTCCGGCGAGAGCGCACCACCGCGCACGGAGAGGAACAAATGCGATCCCGTGCGCTTCTTCACCAGCGCAGGACGCTCGTTTTTCAGATAGTCCTCAATCGCCTCCCGCGCCTTCCCGCCGAACCGCACCAACCGCGTCTTTCCCCCCTTGCCCTGGATCCGCAGAAAACACTCATCAAAGTCGATGCTCTCCAACCGCAGCTTGCACAGCTCCGAAAGCCGCAGCCCCGCCGCATAGAACAACTCCAGAATCGCCCGGTCCCGCCAACCCAACAACTGCGTCCCATCGATCGAATCCAGCAACGCCGCCACCTCCTTCTGGCTCAACGTTTCCGGCAGCGTCGCATCCGGCCGCGGTGCCAGCAACGGCTCCGCCGGATCCATCGGCAACCGGCCCGTGTTCGTCATCCAGCGGAAAAAAATCTTCAAATGCACCGTCGTGATCCGCAGCGAAGAGGCGATCAGCGACTCCTGCTTCCGCAGCCCGAGAAACGCCGCCAACTCGTCGGTCCCGATCTCCGCCAACCCGCACTTCCGCGCCTTCATCCACGCCGCGAAGGCATCCAGGCTTTGCCTAACAGACGTCTGATAGGCATCGGAAAGCCCCCGCTCGATCGCAAGAAAGCGCAGGAATCCGTCCATCGCCTTTTCCATCTCCTTCTCCGCCGCTCCCGCTTCACCCGTGTCACTCATCCGGCTTGCCGAGAATTTCCGTTAGACGCTCGCTGTTGCTGATCTCCAGTTCCGTCCAACCATCACCCGCACCCGCCATCAACCGCGCCAGCGGCTCCGGCGCGAGCTGACTCGCCGCCGCCGCATGCGCCGCCAGCACCGCCTGCGGATCCAGCCGGTTGCGCAACGCCGGCGCGAAACCCGTCCCATGGGCGATGCCGAAATCCTCGATCACCTCGAAATGCAAATGCGCCGCGTGATGCCCATTGGCCGTGCCCACCGTGCCCACCTTCGCCCCGCGCGGCACCAGGCTGCCAAGCACCACCGATACCTTGTCGAGATGCCCGTAAAGCGTCTGCACCCGCTTGCCGTCCGGCAGAATGTGCCCCAGCACCACCACGTTCCCCCACTCCTCGGAGACCTCACCCGCATAAAGCACCAACCCGTTTCCCGCCGCATGCACCGACTCACCCAACGAGCTGTTAGGCCCGCCGATCCCCGTCACATCGATCCCCGCATGCGCACCTTCTTCCCCACCCGGCTCCTGGAATTTCCTCGTCACCGTGGACAACGCCCCATTCGCATTTCCCAACGGCGGATCCAGCCGCACCACCTTCGGCAACTGCGCCTGCTGCCACGCGCTCAATTGATGGAACCGGAAATCCAACTCGCCATTCGCCGGCATCGAAAGCGGCACATCCGCCCCCTGAAATCCCGTCCGCGGCACACTCGGCCCATGGCTCGACCCCGCACGCCACATCGCAAAACCAATGATCGCGGCGGAAATCGCCAGCGTCGCGGGGAACAGGTGTTTCTGGGAAATTTTCAGCACGGCCGTCGGAAGATGAACCCACCATACGCGGAACCACCGCGCAAACTAACCCCAAAATTACCGCAACGCCCGATACGCCATCAACCCGTCATGGATCGCCCGCGCCGCCGTGATCTGATAAGACCGCGTCGCACAACGCGCCCGCTCCCCCGCATTGCTGATGAACCCGCACTCCACCAGCACCGCCGGATGCTTCGATTGCACCAACAGCGTGAACCCCTTCCGATGCACCCCGCGGTTCACCACCCCCAACCTCGGAGCCAACCGCCGCTGGATCGCATTCGCAATCACCCCGCCCGACGCACCCCAGTGAAACGTCTCCGCGCCCCGGATATGCGTCATCGTGCTCGCATTGAAATGAATGCTCACCAACACCGCATTCCGATACTGATTCCCAATCGCCGCCCGCTGCGGAATCGAAACAAACACATCGCTCCGCCGCGTCATCACCGTCCGGATCCCGCTGTGCCGCAGCATCCCCTGCAACTGATTCGCCACCGCCAAATTCAAATGCGACTCCCGCACCCCGCCCCAAAACGCACCCTTGTCCCGCCCGCCATGCCCCGGATCAATGATCACCGTCGTAAACCTCGCCGCCGAAGCACTCGACACGCCCAGCAACAGCGCCAGCAAACACAGGCCAATCCGTGAAAACAACGTGAGCGTGGGGTGGTTCTGCATCGCTTTGTAAAATTTACTTAGGAAACCTAAATAAAATCCCCGGCTACGGCAAACATCTTTTTAAAAAATTCACCAAACCCCACCCAAACCACCGCCCACCCCATCAATACACATACTCCACATCCTCCGGCACACCCCCGGCAGGACCCGCAGGCAACCCCGCGCTCGATGCCCCCGGCAGCGCCGCCTGGAAATCATCAAACGCCTTCCGGAAAGACCGCTCCGCCACCTTGTCCCGCCCGATCAACGGAATCCCCGAACCCCGATTCCGACCCTCCGCCAAAACCGTCCGTCCATCCTGCAAAACGATCGTCGTGTCCGTATTGATCGGCCCCTCCTCAATCCGGAAATCCAACCGCAGCTCCCCCGCCCCATGCCGCACCGGCACATAGCCCGCCCCCCGCAGCGCCGAATCCACCTCCGTCATGTAACCCCGCTCCCGATCCGTCAGCTCCGCCGGCATCCCCACCGTCACCGGCCCACCATCCGGCGTAAACTCCGTCCGCGTCGCACACCCCCCAAAAAAAACCAACCCCACACCCACCGCCACCAAACGCATGATCAACTTCATGCCCAAACCCTAAACCCATCCCCACCCCCATTTCAAGCCCACCCTCAAGCCAAGAAACCTCACGCCCCCTCATTCCCCCCACACAAACCCTCAACCCATCCCACCCCCAACCCAGGGTCTCGACATTAGGGAGAAAACCCGATTAAACGAGGAATAGAACCACAGATGGACGCTGATTCACACAGACAAGACTCGGCTTTCAATGGATTTCTGACGACTCGAAAGATGACGAAACCTCTATTACCAAGGTTGAAGTCCAATTCTTATTTCGTTTGATCCGTGTTTATCCGTGTTCATCCGTGGTTCGAATTCTTTTCGTCCCTGGTGTAGGAGCCCCACCCCCCAACCGCCGATTTCCTCCTTCCCACCCTAACGAAACCTGATATCCCTTCGATCATGTCAAAAGGGAATCGCACGACCATCATCCTTGCTGCCCTCATGCTGCTCGTCGCGGTTTTCTGGGCCGGCCGCACCTCCGCGCCGCGAGCGGTGGAAACATCAGACGCCAACTCGCGCCTTCCCACGCGCCTCACAGATCGGCCCGACCGCCGTGCCGCTGGCCGCTCCGGTCCCGGCGCGGGCGGGATGGCCATCACCAGCGCCATGCAGCTCCGCGATGTCTTCAAAAACAGCGGCGGCAACATGCAACTCGGCAGCGCCATGGCCGACGCCGCCCTCGCCCGCATGAATGCCGACGAGCTTTCCCAGCTCGTCGCGGACCTCGCCCAAGCCCAAGCCAGCTCTCCCGGCTATGGCTTCACCCTCGAAATCCAAGCCGCCTGCGCGCGCTGGGCGGAAGTCGATCCCCAGGCCGCCTTGCGCTTCGTCCTCGCCAACCGCCAGGCATCGTTCCGCTCCGCCGCCCTCGGCAGCGTCTTCGCCGGCATGGCAAAAATCGATCCCGCCCTCGCCCGCGCGGCCCTCGCCCAGATCGACGACCCGGCCCTCCGCCGCGCCGCACAAACCAGCCTGCTCTCCGCCCTCGCCATGGCCGATCCCGATGCATGGGTCGCCTCCATCCTCGCCGATCCCTCGCTCCACGGCCAACAATACGGAACCGCCTCCATCATCTCCGAATGGGCCATGGACGATCCCGCCCTCGCCGCCCAACGCCTCGCAAAACTCCCCGCATCCATGCAATCCAGCGGCATCGTTTCCCTCGCGAAAATCTGGGCCAGCAAAGACCCCGCCGCCGCCCAAGCCTGGGCCCTCGCTCTCACCGATCCCAAACAGCGAAACACCGCCCTCGGCGCCGTCGCGGGCGGTCTCGCCGCGCGCGATCCCGATGCCGCCCTCGCCTCGCTCGACGCCCTCGAAGGTCCCGCCCGCCAAGCCGGCATCAAAGCCGTCTTCTCCACCCTCGCGGACCTCGATTTCGACCTCGCCTTCCAAAAAGCCACCGCCCTTTCCGATCCCTCCGAGAAAAACGCAGCCCTCAAGCTCCTGACCGGAGCCGAATACTACTCCAGCGATGATCCATTCGCCTCAAGCCACCTCTCCTACGTTCAGCGGAACTCCGAGCAACTCGTCAAACTCCTCGCTGAGCTTCCCCCCGGCCAAGCCCGCTCCTCCGCGCTAAGCCGGCTCGCCGAACAACTCGCCACCGCCAGCCCCGAAGAAGCCGAGCGCATCCTCGCCGCCTACTCCGGCCAGGATCACACCGTCCTCCGCTCGCGCATGCTCGAACAAATGAGCCAAGCAGATCCCGCACGGGCGCTGGAATTCTTCCAATCCCTCCCGCCCCAGCAGCAGGACGCCTCCACCTTCGGAAACATCCTTGCTAAATTGGCATCCAAGGATCCCGAGACCGCTCTCGCACTCGCCCTAAACAGCAAGGCCGACGAAATGCGAAGCAACGTCGTCAGGGAAGCCTTCTACCACTTGGCCGCAAGCGATCCTCAAGCCGCCAGAGACCGGCTCGATTCCCTGCCAGCCGGCTCGGCGGAATACTCCAGCGCCGTCCTCGCCACCGCCAGGGTATGGGCGGACCAAGACCCCGCCGCCGCCGCCGCATGGGCAGCCGGCCTCGAACCCGGCATGCGCGCCTTCGCCCAGAATTCCATCATCCAAGCCATGTCAAACAAAGACCCCGTCGCCGCCGCAGACATGCTGGGAGACCTCGTCCAACCCGGAGCGAATGCAGCGGATCAAGCGGATCTGAACCACCTCACCGACACCGCTTCGAGCCTCATCAGCCATTGGGTCGGCAGCGATCTCGGAGCCGCCGCCGAGTGGACCACCGCACTCCCGGAAAACCCCGTCAAAGATGCCGCCGTCATTCAACTCGTCTCCAACTGGCACCAACTCGATCCTGATGCCGCCATCGAATGGATCGACACCCTCCCCGCCGGAACCTCCCGCGACACTGCCGTCCGCTACATGGTCAACTTCTCCACCGGCACCGACCCCGCCACCGCCTTCGAATGGGCCGCCACCCTTTCCAATGACGAGCACCGCTCCAACCACATGCAACACGCCGCCTCCCAATGGCTCGCCCGCGACCCCGAACCAGCCAGCGCCGCCATCCGCCAATCCGACCTCCCCCCCGAAATCCGCGACCGCCTGCTAGACGCTGCCAACTAGCCATCCGGCCCCGCAACGGCCCGTCTTAAAAAGGGCAGGGACCGCCCCCCAGGCGGTCCGGCGAATGGAAAGAAAGCGCGCTCCCCATGGGACCACCTAGAAATCCACCCATGGGAAATCGTTCACACCCCATTCCCGCACACAGCCCGATGGACGTTACTTCCCCTCATCCATCCACAAACTCCCACCACTTTCTCTCCTCCTCAAACGCCTAAACGCCTCGCAAAACCGGGCGCTTGATTGCCTCCCGGTGACGGTTTAACCTCCTCCCATGTTGGCAAAGGAACAGATTTCCCGGATGTCATCCAGCGAGCGCATGGAAGCCATGGAGCTTCTCTGGGCCTCCTTCGCCACCGAAGGAATCGATTACCCCTCGCCCGATTGGCACAACAAGGTCCTCGCCGAACGCACCGAAATCATCGACTCCGGAAAAGCCACCTGGTTCTCCGTGGATGAGCTCCAAGCACGCCTGATCCGCTGATGAAAAAAGACGTCGTCGTCTTGGCGGAAGCGGCGTCCGACATCGAGCGCGGGATCGACTTCTACAACGCGATCGAAGACGGCGTCGGGCTCTATTTCAGGGATTCCATCATCGCCGATCTCCGGCGACTCCAAGTTTACTTCGGTGAACACCGGATTCACCTCGGATACTTCCGGGCACTCTCCGCCAAGTTTCCCTACACCATCTACTACCGGGAAAACGATGGCACCCGGCAGGTCATCGCTGTGCTTGACCTCCGGCGGTCGCCTGAATCTCTTCGGGAGCAGCTCGGCGAGCGATAGATCAGCCAGCAGGAACCCGCCATCTGGCCTCACAGCACCCTTAAATTGAGAGAGACAGAAACAATCAAATTCATGCTTGTGCGGCCCAGCCCTGACCGGTAGAACTCCATGCATGGCACGCGCGCGATGGATTGTTCCCTGGGCGGATTCCGAAACCAAACCGGCAATTTACCACTGCATCGCCCGGGTGGTGGATCGCCGATTTGCCTTTGGCTCCGACGACAAGGAACAGTTCCGGATTTACATGCGGATGATGGAGAATTTCTCAGGCTGCCGCGTGTTGGCCTATTGCATCATGTGCAACCATTTCCATCTGTTGCTCGAAGTGCCACCAAAACCCAAGGATGGAATCTCGGACGAGGCGTTGTTGAGGCGGTTGGGCGCGATGTATTCGAAGCCTTTTGTGGCGGGGGTAGCCAAGGAACTGGCGGAGGCACGAGCAATAGTCGCTCAAGGCATGGCAAGGGACGGTGAGGATTATGTGCAGCGGATTCATGAGCGTTTCACCTATCGAATGCATGATCTTTCGGAATTCATGAAAACGCTGCTGCAACGGTTCACACGCTGGCACAATCACCGGACGGAGCGGCGGGGGAATCTATGGGAGGAGACGTTCAAGAGCGTGGTGGTCGAGGATGGGTTGGCGTCGCGGACGATGGCGGCGTATATCGACTTGAATCCGGTTAGAGCGGGCATGGTGCAGGACCCGGCGGAATATCGCTGGAGCAGTTATGGCGAGGCGATGGGCGCGACAGGCCGCAGTGGAGCAAAGGCCAAGGCAGGGCTTGTTAGAGCGATCATGGCGGACAAGGGCTGGGAGGCGGATGCGCGGCATTGGGCCGGAAAAGTATCGAAGGGATACCGGATGCTGCTTTTGCAGGAAGGCATGGAGGTCTCGAAAGAGGTGGTGACCGCAGAAGGAGAACTGGAGAAAAAAGTTTTGAAAAAGGGGATGGAACGCGCAACGGCGAAGGAGGAATTGGAGCGTCTGGAAGCGGCCCGGGATGTGGCTTTAGGCCAAATGCTGCGATGGAAAGTCCGGTACTTCACGGATGGCGCCGCAGTCGGAAGCCGGGCGTTTTTGGACGGGCTATTCGAGCGATGTCGCGAGCGCTTCGGATCGAAACGTAAAACCGGCGCAAGAAAGATGCGCGGCAAGGCTGCGGGCGCGGCAAAGGAATTGTGGTCATGTCGCGATCTTCGGAAGGAAATTCTGTGATGTTTGAATTTACACAATTCAGGGCGACCCAGTGAATGGTAGCTTGGACCGGCCGCGTGTGTCACCGGCGCAAGGTTGGCGCGGCTCCGCGCGTTGTTATCCGGATGCGGTCATCCGCCGCCGCTCACAACCCACCATGAAACCGCTCCTCCTCCAGGTCTCGACCGCCTTCGTCCTGTCCGTGTCCCTCTGCTCCGCGGAAGGCCCTTTCCTCAGCCCGGTCTTCACCGACCACATGGTCCTCCAGCGCGATCAGAAGGACGCGGTCTGGGGCTGGGCGAAGCCCGGGGACAAGGTGACCGTGAGCCTGGCCGGCCAATCGGCCGACGCCGTCGCGGGGGCCGATGGCAAATGGCAGGTGATGCTGCCGCCACTGCCCGCCGGCGGACCGCACACCATGACGGTTTCGGGACCGGAAACCGTGACCTTGCAGGACATCCTCGTGGGCGATGTCTGGATCTGCTCCGGGCAATCGAACATGGAATGGTCGGTCGCCAATTCGAACGACGCGCAGGGCGAGATCGCCGCCGCGAATCATCCGCAGATCCGCTCGATCACCTTGCCGCACGTCACCGCCGCGCAACCTCAGACCACTTTCTCCAGCTCCGGCTGGCAGGTTTGTTCTCCGCAAACCGTCGGCGGATTCACGGCGGTCGGCTACTACTTCGGCCGGAAGCTGCACGAGGAACTCAAGGTGCCGGTCGGGCTGATCCACACCTCGTGGGGCGGGACCATCGCGGAAGCCTGGGCAAGCAAAGAAGGGCTGGAACCGATTGGTGATTTCAATGCCGCAATGGCAGCGCTTGAGGCCGAGGCCGGAGCTACCGGCGCGAACCCGCAGGAGGACTGGTTCGCCAAACACGATGCCGGGGTGAAAGAAGGGTGGTCCGCCGAGACCTTGGACGACTCCGCGTGGACCTCGATTGGCCAGCCGCTGCAGTGGGACGGATCGCCGGTGGCCGAGCTGGCGAATCTCGACGGCGTCGTGTGGTTCCGCCGGGCGCTGGACATTCCGGCCGATGCCGCAGGCAAGGAAGCCGTGCTGGAACTCGGCGCGATCGACGACGAGGACACGGTCTGGCTGAACGGCCAAAAGATCGGCGAGGGCGAAGGCTGGCTGAACCAGCGTTCCTACAAGATTCCCGCGGGCGTGCTGAAGGCGGGCAAAAACACCATTGCCGTCCGGGTCCTCGATCACAGCGGCGGCGGCGGGCTGACGGGTCCGGCGGACCGGATGAAGCTTGTGGCCGGTGCCACCGTCGTGCCGCTTGCGGGAGATTGGCGATACAAGATCGGGGCCGACCTCGCGAAGAATCCTCCATTTCCTCGCCGCTCTGGAGGCAATCCGAATGTGCCGACGGTCCTCTACAACGCGATGATTTCGCCGCTGCTGCCGTATGGCATCAAAGGCGCGATCTGGTATCAGGGCGAAAGCAATGCCGGCCGTGCGCAGCAGTATCGCAAGGTCCTGCCGGCGATGATCGGCGACTGGCGCAAGCGTTTCGGCCAAGGGGATTTCCCGTTCTACATCGTCCAGTTGGCGAACTTCATGCAGAAACAGCCCGAGCCCGGGCCGTCGGAGTGGGCGGAATTGCGCGAGGCCCAGGCGATGACCGGCAAGAACCTGCCTAACAGCGGGATCGCGGTCACGATCGACATCGGCGACGCAGCCGACATCCATCCGCGCAACAAGCAGGACGTGGGCAAGCGGCTCGCCCTGCAAGCACTGGCGAAAACCTACGGCAAGGACATCGTGGCCGCGGGGCCTGAGTTCAAGTCGGCAACGGTCGAGGGCGGCGCGATCCGCCTGAGCTTCGACTCGGTCGGCGGCGGATTGGTGGCGAAGGATGGGACTTTGAAGAGCTTCGCGATCGCCGGAGAGGACAAGAAATTCGTGTGGGCCGAGGCGAAGATCGACGGCGAAACGGTCGTCGTTTCCTCACCGCAGGTGGCCAAGCCGGTCGCGGTCCGCTACGGGTGGGAAAACAACCCCGACGCCACCCTTTTCAACAAGGAAGGCCTACCCGCCGCGCCCTTCCGCACCGATGACTGGCCGGGCGTGACCGACGGCAGGAAGTAGAGGCCTGCGGAAATCGGTGTGGGATTTGGCGGGGCCGTTCCGTAGTAGGCCGGTTCCAGTCCCACATCCGATTCCCGCCATGCGCTCCCTTGCCTTCCTGATCCTCGCCGCGTCCCCGCTCACCGCCGCCGAAGCCCCACTCCGCGCCCTGCTGGTTTGCGGCGGCTGTTGCCACGACTACGAAACACAGTCCGCCCTGCTGCGCGACGGCATCCAGGCCCGGGCAAACGTCCAGGTCGACGTCATCCGCAGCGAGGACAACGGCACCAAACCGTGGTTCCCGATCTACGAGGACAAGGACTGGGCGAAAGGTTACGACGTGGTGATCCACGACGAGTGTGCAGCCGACGTGAAGGACATGCCTTACGTCCAGCACGTCATCGACGCCCACAAGAACGGCGTCGCCGCGGTGAACCTGCACTGCGCGATGCACAGCTATCGCACCGGCGACGACCGCTGGTTCGAGTTCCTCGGGCTGCAGTCGACCGGCCACGGCTGGCAGAAGCCGATCGAGATCGACTTCACGGTCGCCGAGCATCCGGTGACGAAGGGCATGGCGAACTGGACCACGGGGGACGAGGAGCTTTACAACAGCGTCAAGGTCTTCGGCACCGCCACCCCGCTGGCGCTCGGCAGCCAGATCCAGGGCGATGGCAGGAAGGACAGCGCGGTGGTGGTGTGGACGAACGATTTCCACGGCACGCGAGGCTTCGGCACGACGATCGGGCATAACAACTCGACGGTCGGCGATGCCCGATACCTCGACCTGGTGACGCGCGGTCTGCTTTGGAGCTGCGACAAGCTCAACGCGGCGTACTTGAAACCCTACGCCGGTCCGAAAGGCCGCACCACGCTGGTCCCGCCGAGGTCCGAGATGCGCGGCGAACCGCCGGCGAACGCGACCTTGGTCACCGCCACGGCATCGAGCGTCCAGCCCGACAACTGGATCTGGAAAGCGCTCGATGGCGCGCCGGATACCCGCTGGTGCGCGGAAGGTCCGTCGTTTCCGCAGTGGTATCAGCTCGAGTTCGACAAGCCGCAGAAGCTGAGCGGCGTGAAGATCATCTGGGAAAGCGGCAGCAACGCGTATCGCCACGTCATCGAAGGCTCCGCGGACGGCAAGCAGTGGACGGTTCTCTCCGACGCGAAAGACAGCGACATGCCCGGCGATACCTCGGCGGAGTTCGATCTAACAGAGGTGAAGTTTCTCAAGATCACCTGCAGCGGCACCTCGCAGGGCGGCTGGTCGAGCATCCGCGAAATCACGGCGGTGGGCGAGGGCATGGGGCCGCTGTTCGCGAAGATCCCGGACGCGGAAAGGAAGAAGGTCGCCGATCCCTATCAGAAGCGCGGCAACACGATCCCGAAGATCGAAAAGCTCACACCGGAGGAAGAGGCGGCCATTCTCAGCGACGTGAAAGTGGCGGAGGGCTTCGACGTTTCCCTTTTCGCGACCGCGTCCGCGGCGAACTATCCGGTCTATGTCGCCGCCTCGCCGGGCGGCGACCTCTACGTGGCAAGCGATGGCAACGGTTCGGTCGGCCGCGAGCCGAACCGCGGGCGGATCGTGCGGCTGCGCAACACCGACAAGGACGGGCGCGCCGACCAGGTGAGCGAGTTCGTGAAGGACGTCGATTCGCCGCGCGGCATGGTGTGGGACCACGACCGGCTCTACGTGGTGCATCCGCCGGATGTCAGCGTGTTCATCGACCACGACCGCGACGGCCAGGCCGACGAACAGAAGACGCTGATCACCGGCATCGCGTTCGGCTTCAAGGATCGTCCGGCCGACCACACGACCAACGGCCTCAGCCTCGGCATCGACGGCTGGCTCTACATCGCGGGCGGCGACTTCGGCTTCATGGAGGCGACCGGCACCGACGGCAGGAAGGTGCAGCATCGCAACGGCGGCGTGATCCGCTTCCGGCCGGACGGCAGCGGGCTGGAGATCTTCAGCACCGGCACCCGCAACATCCTCGGTACCCCGATCAGTCCGCTGCTGGACCTGTTCTCGCGCGACAACACCAACGACGGCGGCGGCTGGGATGTGCGGTTCCATCATTTCACCGGGCTCGATGACCACGGCTATCCCCGGATGTACATCAACTTCGGCGACGAGATCGTGAAGCCGCTGGCCGACTACGGCGGCGGCTCGGGCTGCGGCTCGGTTTACATCTCGGAGCCGGGCATTCCGAAGGCGTGGAACGACGCGCCCTTCACCTGCGACTGGGGCAGCGGCGCGCTGTGGAAGCACACGGTGGAACCTCGCGGCGCGACCTTCGCCGAGACCGCGAAGCCGGAGCCGCTGATCCGGGTCACACGGCCGACCGATGCCGATGTCGACGGCATGAGCGCGATCTATCAGGCGAGCTGGAAAGGCGCGACCTTCAACTGGGAAGGCCCGAATGTCGGCTACATTGTCCGCGTCACGCCGAAGGGCTACACGCCGGAGCCGCTGCCGGATTTCGACAAACTGAGCGATGCGGAGTTGATCAAGCTGCTCGAATCGCCGAGCCAGGTCCGAGCGATGGAAGCACAGCGCGCGCTGAACCGCCGGCCGGCGAATGCCGCGATGGCGCAGGGACTGGTCGCGCTGGCCCGCGACGCTTCGAAGCCCCTCACCGGCCGGGTTGCGGCGGTGTTTGCGCTGGCCGACCGCGGGCTGAAGGCGGACTTCGCCGGGCCGGTGATCACCTTGCTGACCCCATTGGCGGCTGATCCGCAGTTGCAGCGCTTCGTGCTGCGCGCGCTGGGGGACATGGGTTTGGATCAACTGGCATTGGGCAAGTCGACGGCACCGGCCGAGGTCTTCGCCGCCGGATTGAAGAGCGCCGATCCGCGGACGCGCTTGGAAGCGATCGTCGGGGCGACGCGGCAGAACCTGAAGGTGCTAGGAAATGAGATCGCCACCCAGCTCGGTGATGCCGATCCGGTGCTCGCCCACACCGCCTTCCGCAGTCTGGCGATGCTCGGCGCGGCGGAGGCCTGCTTCGCGGTGGTGGATCGCACCGATGCGCCTTCCGCCCAGCGGACCGGCGCGCTGCGCGCCCTGATGCGGATGCACCAGCCGGCCGTGGTCGACGGCCTGCTGGCGCGGCTCGATCAACCGGCGCAGGCCGCCGGGCGCAACGACCTGTTAGGCGCGCTGTGCCGCCTTCACTTCCAGGAAGGTACCTGGAAAGGCGACTCCTGGGGCACCCGGCCGGACACCCGCGGACCCTACTATCAACCGGAAGCTTGGAGCGAGACGCCGAAGATCGCCGCAGCGCTCAAGGCGGCGCTGGCCAAGGCGACGCCTGCCGAAGCGGCCTTCCTGGCCCGCGAGATGAAGCTCAACCGGATCGAGTCGAACGACGCGCTCGACCGCTTGCTCGCGCTGGCAAACGACAATGCCGGCCTGATCCCCGATGTCGTCGCGCAGCTCGCGGCAAGCGACCATGTTCCCGCACCGGCCATTCCGATCCTGCTGAAGGCCGCCGCGATGGACGGACCGCCGGACATGCTCGCGCGGACGATTGCGATTCTCGCCAAGACCGATTCCGCCGAAGGCTGCGAGGCCTCGCTGGCCGCCCTCGCCAAGCTGCCCGCCGGCAAGGAACGCGATCAGGCACGCCAGGCCTTCCTCGCCGCGCCGAAGCTGGAGAATCACCACCTCTTGTTAGAGAAGCGGGCGGAGAAGATGGACGGTGGAACTGCGGCCTGGGCCGATGCCGCCTTGCTCGCCCTGAGCGCCCGCAAGGAAGGTAGCCCCGAGTCGCGCGAGCTTTCGGGGAAGGCGATCGGCAAGGGCTGGCTGGATGCGAAACGCCGGATCCAGATCCTGCAGGCGATCCGGCTGACCGATTTCCGCGGGCTCGACGAGCAGGTGCAACTCGCGGTGAACGATGCCGATGCGGCGGTCGCCAAGGAAGCCGCGGAGACGGCGAAGCACCTCAAGCTGGAGAAGCCGGTCGAGGACAAGACGCCGCTCGTCAGCACGCTCAAGCCGGAGGAAGTCGTCGCGGAGATGCTCAAGACGAAGGGCAGCGTGGCGCTCGGCCAGCAGCTCTTCACCCGCCAGACCTGCACCGCCTGCCACGCGGCGAGCATGGACGAGCCGCAGAAGGGGCCCTTCCTCGGGACCATCGCCCAGACCTACACCCGCGCCGATCTGGCGATGAACATCCTCGATCCCGGCAAGACCATCGCGCAGGGATTCGCGACGGAGATGTTCACGCTGAAGGACGGCACGGCGCAGACGGGCTTCGTCACCTTCGAGAGCGCGGACGAGGTCAAGATCCGCAACATCGCGGCGCAGGAGTTCACCTACAAGACCGGCGACATCGCCAAGCGCGAGAAACTGCCGGTCTCCCTGATGCCGCCCGGGCTGGTGAGCGGCCTCACGCTGCGCGAGTTCGCGAGCCTGCTGGATTACCTGGAGAGCTTGTCGAAGAAGTAGTTCACAGCCGCTTCACCCGGATGTTCCGGTATTCGATCTTCATCGGCGGTCCGACGTGGACCTGCACGCCTAACAGACCGCTCATCCGCCGTTTCTCCGGATCCTCGTCAAGGACTTCGGACATCAGGACGCCGTTGGTGAAATGCTGCATCCGGTTGCCTTTGACGATCAGGTGAACCTGGTTCCAGTCGTTCTTCTTCACCTGCTTCTGGAGTTCCGCGCGGTCGCCGAGGGACTTCACGACCTCCGGCTTCTGCCCGGGCTTGATGACGACGCTCTGGCCGCGGTAGGCGAGGAAGGTGCGGCCGCGCTCCTCGTAGTTCTGGCCGCTCCACTGGTCCTGGCCGTCGATGTCGGCCTGATAGCCCTGCATCGCCCATTTCGTCGCGGGGTCGGGCACCTGGATGCTGCGGTAGTTGATGCCGCTGTTGCCCTTTTCGGAGACGCGGTATTCGAGTTTCAGCTCGAAGTCCGCGAGCTCGCCGCCGCGCCAGATGATGAAGGAGTTCTTCTTGAGCAAGGTTTCCGGCGTCACCTCGCCGATCAACATGCCGTTCTCCGCCCGCCAGTAGGTGGGATCGCCTTCCCACTGCTTGAGCGTGCCGTCGAAGATCGATTCGAAGCCGGCCTCGGGTTCCGCCGAGAGGGTGGCGGAGGCGAGGCAGAGCGAAAACAGGAGGCGTTTGAAAATCATGGACGCTTTACGAGCGTCGCGTCCCGGATCTACCGGATGAGTGAAACGCGACCCGCGCCGAGCCGCCGCCGACGGGCTTTTATGAAGATGAGAAGCCCATGGGGTTTTCCCACCGCGTCCGCTGGGGGTGGTTTCTAACATCATTCCCTGCCTTCTGAATGACCAACCACCTCGCCAGCCATCCTTCCCCACGCCAAGCACCCGATCCACGCCAGACAAGCAATTTTCAACAATACCCCTTGGGGCTTTTTATTTGGTTCGCCGAACTCGGCATGATCGAAAAGAGCCGCCCTGTTCTGGTTCTGGCATTCCCAGGAAGCGACGATGCCCGCGCTCTCGCCGTTGTCGCCCCGCTGACCTCGCAAATCCGAGGCATGAGAGGCGAGATCGATCTCGGCAAACCCCGCTGGTTGCCCAAACACTCCGCAGTGAACGTGCAGGGACTCGCCAGTTTCGATCACCGCAAACTCGCCCACCGCATGGGCCAGCTCAGCCCCACCCAAATGGCTGAGATCAAAACAGCCATCCGCGATCTGCTGGGGCTGTGATGTCCTGCCGATTCCGCAAGTTTATCCGTAAAAACCCTGGCTGGGGCTTTGAGCTTCCAATCCGGTGGCTGCATCAAGATGATCAGTTGAATTGATTTAGCGGTCAAATGACCGAATGATTCGGTCATGAAACTTTTACCTTCGACCGCTCTCCGGGACCTTTTCGGAGGAAAGGCCGCCGAAGCAGTGCTCTTTTGACTGTTCCATGATGGCGAGTCCCATGGTCGGGCGATCTCAAGAGATTTTGCGGTTTCGCTCGATGCCGTCCAGCGCCAACTCGACCGCATCGGGAAATCCGGAACCCTCGTCTGCAAACAGCAGGGCCGGACACACGTCTATTCCTGGAACCCGAAATCCAGGCTGGCGGCCCGCCTCCGCGACTTGACCGGAGTCATCTACGACGGCCTCTCGCCCGAGGCGAAACAGGCGTTGTTCCCCGAACGCAGGCAACCCAGAGCCAAAGACAAGCCCGTCATCCGCTGAGCCAAAACCTCTTCCTGTTCCCCGGCTCCCCATACTCCGACAGTTGATCCCCATGCATGGCAGGCAATCTCCCGGTAAAACCCTTGGGGCTTTTTATCGGACTTTTCAGGAAACTTCGAACTCGAGGGGACTCGTAACGCCACACAAGGCGAGATCGACGATATTGCGTGGAATTCCAGCGCTGTCGCACTGTGTTAAGAATTCCTTTAGATCTTGATTATGCTTTTTCATGCTGCGTACTGCCTTATTTGCGATTGCGAGCATCAAATCTTTATCGTGCGATGCATCCATATCGTTATCACGTCCTGATTTCAGAAGTGCTTCTCCTGTTCTTCTGTTGAATAATTGCTTTTGGTCAAACTCCAATTGACGAAGGCGTCGGTCCATACCTCGAACATGTGCGAGGACTTCATCAATTTTGTTTTCTTCGGTCCGCTCCGGTAGATGTGGGACCTCTGGCAATTCGTCAATGATCTTCTCAAAACGGGCTTTGAATTGGGGCCAGTAGGTTTCAAAAACGCTGTCAAGCGTGCGAGAGCTGATTGCCAGCTCTCCCAATCTCGTGTTGATTGAGGTGACCAAACTGCGGAGACCGGCCTCGTCCGGTATGGTGTGGTTGAACTGGGCTAGCGGATCGCCGATATCTGTGGGTGAAAGGTCCACAAGGAAGGTCATTACACGCTGACTTGAGAGGCCGCGGGCGAGAGCACCTGATTCGAAGAGAATCCAAGGTCGGTCCTTGTTCTCCTTGGTGAGGCACACGATACCGGTGGTTACCTCCTTAAGTTGGTCGTTGATCTCCGTGAACCACAGCGAGCCGCGATCAATGTCACGGGCCGACATCCACGGTTTCACAGCTTGGAGGACGCATTGGATCCAATCGTCGAGAAGCTCCGCAACCGCCTTGCTACGTGGACCTGACCACGAGAGAAATACTTTCATTGCCGTTGTAGTAGGGCATTTGGCGGGATAAGTCTAGCTACAAACAAAAAATTTATATTAAAAAGCCTCAGGCACTTTGCCAAGCAGTGTTCTGTTAATACTCTGAGCCGTCTTATTGCCCCTTGGTAGTTTTATTGGCCTTATTCGTCAATTTGATCTCCGTAATCATTAGCAATTTCCAGCATCCGTTCATGCGGAATGTGCTTAATTTCCATGCTTTCCCGGTATTGCCGAGCCTCTGCCAAAAGGGTCCACTTCGCTTCGATTCCGATTCGGGTCATTTGTTCTTGGATTTGTGGAATATCCACTGCAAAAAACTCTTTCCTAAGATTGATTTTGTTGAGCCGAAGATCGTTGAATGTCCGATGAAGTGTAGCCTCAAGGTTTGGAGCGTCTTCGGAATAGATCATGGCATGCACGTCGAAATCAAAAGGCACGCTGGCGTCTCCGAGTTCCTTGATTCGATCAAGTGGTTCAAGCCGTCGCGTGAGACCTATTTTGAAGACGTTTTCGCCAAAGGAACCAATATTTGAAATC
>SXGQ01772159.1_pt1 | contig 22014 bp, 21 predicted proteins | sample 3178371 | NCBI WGS metagenome assembly SXGQ01 (sample SAMN11356859, study PRJNA531348) | freshwater metagenome | isolation source: freshwater sample F1-20 | place: China: Fuxian Lake, Yuxi | collected 2017-12-25 | reverse complement strand
GTGCTCTTGGGCGTAGTAACCGACTTGAACGTTGTAGCCGAATTTAACTTCACCATTGTCGGGCTTCACCTCGCCTGCCAGAATTCGCAGCAGTGAAGTTTTGCCAGCGCCGTTTAAGCCGAGCACAAGTAGCCGCTCACCGCGACCGAGGTCAAAGCTCACGTCATGAAAGATGTCTGGGCCACCAAAAGTTTGGCGAAGTCCGTCGACTGTCAAGACTGTTTCACCACAATGTGGTGGCTCAGGAAAGCGAACTTTCAACACTCGAGCACCGCGTGCAGCATGCACTCGGGTTTCTTCGATGCGACCGATAAAGACTTGATGTGGGCACTAGTGGATTGATGGTGATTACTAAGAATGAAGATTCCTTCACAGACTTAAAGCAACAATTTAGAGATAGATCTGTGATGAAGGTTTACCAGACAGTTGTTCAGGGTTATCCAGATCCAGGATCAGGAACTATTGATGCTCCCATTGGCAGACATCCTGGGGCGGACTACCGATTTGCAGTAATTGCTGGCGGTAAGCCTTCTGTTACACATTACGACACTTTAGAAATGTTTAGGTCGGCCTCGTTGTTGCGAATTGAATTGGAAACTGGGCGAACACACCAAATTCGAGTCCACATGTCAGCAGTGCGGCACCCATGTGTGGGAGACCTAACCTATGGAGCAGACCCAAAAATGGCTGCAGCACTTGGTTTGACCAGACAATGGCTACATGCAATTGAGCTTGAATTTAAGCATCCAAGGACAGGGGAGCAGGTTCGGTTTACTGCAGATCTGCCCATAGATTTGACGCTCGCCTTAGAGCGACTCGCCGATTATGGCAACTAAGCGAGGCTATCGTTGGAATTCGTGGGCCCGGGTGAATAGGGTGTCAATCTCAGACCACTTAATTACTGCCTGGAGACTGTTGTGAGCGACTCATTTGTGCACCTTCATGTGCACACCGAGTACTCGATGCTGGATGGGGCGGCGCGCTTAGACGATCTTGTTAACGAAGTCAAAAATCAAAAAATGCCAGCAATTGCAATCACTGATCATGGCTATCTTTATGGTGCATATGAGTTTTACACAAAATGTCGGGCTCAAGGAATTAATCCAATAATCGGTTTGGAAGGTTACTACGCGCCACAAGGGCGATCACAACGTAAGCCTTTTGAATTTGGAGTTTCGGGAAATGAAGATGCTGCTGAAGGATTAGCGAGAGGAAGTTCTGCTTATACCCACATTACTTTATTAAGTGAAACCACGGAAGGAATGCACAATCTTTTTAGACTTTCATCGCTGGCCAGTATTGAAGGTTATTACTACAAACCCCGCATGGATGAAGAACTGCTAACCAGTTATGCAAAAGGGTTGATTGCTACTACTGGATGTCCTAGTAGTGAGGTAAATAGATGGCTGCAGGCTGGGAAATATTCAAAAGCGAAAGCTACAGCCGCGAACCTGCAAGATATTTTTGGTAAGGATAATTTCTATTGCGAGTTGATGGATCATGGCATTGAAATTGAGCGACGACATCGAGAAGACCTGCTAAAGATCGCGAAAGAACTGAAATTACCTTTACTTGCAACTAACGATACGCATTATGTGCACGCGAATGATGCTGATGCCCACGAAGCGCTGCTGTGTGTTGGCACCCGAACTACCATGGCAGACCCAAACCGATTCAAATTCGATGCTCGCGAGTTCTACATCAAGTCCGCAGATGAAATGCGAGCTGTTTGGAAAGATTTTCCAGAGGCAATCACAAATACTTTAGAAATTGCATCGCGTTGTCACGTTAAGTTTAATGAAGGAGCAGATCTATTACCAAGATTTCCAGTACCAGCAGGGCATACTGAAGAAACTTGGCTGATCCAAGAAGTTGAACGCGGATTACTTAAGCGCTTCAAAGGAAAGCCACTAGATACTCATGTAGAGCAAGCCAAGTACGAAATATCAGTTGTAGCCCAGATGGGATTCCCGGGCTACTTTTTAGTTGTAGCTGACTTATGTCGGCACGCTGTTGAAAATGGAATCAGGGTAGGGCCGGGCCGAGGATCTGCTGGTGGATCAGTCATTGCCTGGGCATTAGGTATTACCGAATTGGATCCAATCAAGCACGGCCTATTGTTCGAAAGATTTTTGAACCCAGAGCGAATTTCAATGCCAGATATTGATATCGATTTTGATGAACGCCGACGTTCCGAAATGATTCAATATGCCACTGATAAGTATGGCGATGATCGTGTTGCACAGATTGTTACTTATGGAACCATTAAAGCGAAAGCTGCTGTTAAGGATGCTGCCCGAGTTCTGGGCTTCCCATATGCAGTTGGGGACCGAATCACCAAATTAATGCCACAGCCAATCATGGGTAAAGATGTTTCATTGAAAGAGATTTTCGATAGCACACACGAGCGATTTAATGAAGGTGCTGATTTCCGCAGTTCCTACGAGTCTGACCATGAGATGAAAACAGTGGTTGACACTGCTAAAGGACTAGAAGGCCTCAAACGCCAGCCCGGAGTTCACGCAGCAGGCGTTATTTTAAGTCGCGAACCGTTAATGGATGTGATTCCCGTTTGGAAACGTGAAGATGGATCGATCATCACCCAATTTGATATGGGCGCCTGTGAATCGCTTGGATTGTTGAAGATGGATTTCCTGGGATTAAGGAATTTATCTGTCTTAGATGAATGCATTATTAACATTAAGAAAAACCGAGGAGAGGAAATAGTTCTAGAAGAGCTGCCATTTGATGATAAAGAAACTTATGCCATGCTCTCCAGAGGTGAAACGCTCGGAGTTTTTCAGCTTGATGGTGGCCCAATGCGCTCGCTCTTGCGATTGCTGCAGCCAGATTCATTTGGAGACATCTCTGCTGTAATTGCCTTGTATCGCCCGGGGCCGATGGGCGCGGACGCACACGTGGCTTATGCAAATAGGAAAAATGGACGGGAAGCAATTAAACCAATTAGTAAAGAGTTGGAAGAGCCGCTTGCCGACATACTTGGTGAAACTTACGGAGTAATTGTCTATCAAGAGCAAGTTATGGCTATCGCTCAAAAACTAGCTGGTTACACCCTTGGTGGAGCAGATTTATTGCGACGGGCAATGGGCAAGAAAGACAAAGAAAAACTAGAGAAAGAGTTTGAACCATTCCACGCTGGAATGCGCGAGCGGGGATTCTCAGAAGCTTCAATTAAGAAGCTATGGGAGATCTTGGTTCCTTTTAGTGATTATGCGTTTAACAAAGCTCACTCTGCAGGATATGGATTGATTTCATACTGGACAGCCTATCTAAAAGCTAATTATCCATCTGAATACATGGCAGCTCTGTTGACGAGTATCAAGGACGATAAAGACAAGCTAGCGATTTATCTAAATGAAGCAAGACGAATGGGCGTAAAAGTATTAGCCCCAGATGTTAATTATTCAGATGTCAACTTCACTCCTGTTGGTGTAGATGTGCGATTTGGCTTGTCGGCAGTTAGAAACGTTGGTGAAGGGGTAGTTGAAAGTATTGTGCGCAGCCGAATAAGTAAAGGGCTATTTACCTCTTTTGCCGATTTCTTAGACAAGATTGAATTATCAGTTTGCAATAAGCGTGTACTTGAAGCACTTGTCAAAGCTGGAGCATTTGATTCACTAAATCACACCAGAAGGTCTTTGTTTAGTATCCACTTGGAGGCCGTTGATGCAGTCTCTGATACCAAACGCGCTGAAGCAGTTGGCCAGTTTGATCTATTCGGGGGAGTGTCCCAACCCACAGCAGGTCATTCAGTGATAAATGTTCCAATTATGGATGAGTGGGAGAAGTCAACACTATTGAGTTTTGAGCGAGAAATGCTTGGACTATATGTAAGTGATCATCCACTATTTGGTTTGGAACACATCATCAATGCAAATAGTGATGTTTCTATTGCAGATCTCTTAACAGAAGAGAGTTACGAGAATAGAACCTTGAACATTACTGGTATGGTTTCAGCAATTCAGCGCAAAGTGACTAAGCAAGGTGCATCCTGGTGCATCTTGAACTTAGAGTCCTTGGACGGAATGCTAGATGTCATGATTTTCCCACAGACATATTCGAATTATGGGGCCCTGCTTGGTCAAGATTCCATAATTACAGTTCGGGGACGTATGGAACGAAAGGAAGAAGAGACACCTAGATTCGTTGGTTTAGATATAAACATTCCACAGATGATGGAGATCCCCCTAGGAGCACTTCGGCTATATCTGCCTGCACAACGAGTTGTTCCACCTCTGGTAGAGAAGTTGAAAAACATTCTAAGTAATCATCCAGGTACAACTGAAGTTCAAATCGAAGTTCAGCATGCCGACCACAGTACTTTGTTACAACTCGATGCGAATTTAAGGGTTTCGGTAAATCCTGGACTTTATGGAGATCTCAAGCAGCTTCTTGGCCCAAGCTGCCTCACCCCACCCAAAACTTTAGTTAATTAAGTGAAAAGTCATCTGTTGGTTCAAAAGTTGGAAAACACCTAACTTGTTTTAGAATTGCGTTCTCCCTTTTGAGAATTCTTCTAATCTCTCTTAATCTCATATCTGTGCTAAGTATCTCAAGCAGTAATTGGCGCTCATCCAAAGTAAGCATTGCGGCGGCTGTGATCAAATAAGAGACAATGTGTGGGTCATCTGGCATCGTACTTTCAGATCCAAGACTGACACCAAGAACTTCTCGGTACTTGTCAAAGACGTCAAGGGTATCTTTGAGTAAAAGTGGATCGACCATCTCAGTTGTTGATTCCTCTGGATAAAGTTCAACATCTGCAGTTAGGTACATTAAATCTTGGTGCAGCTCTAGAATTCGAAATCTTCTTGATCCAACAGCAACCAATTCAAACTCGCCATCATCATTTGATTTTATGGACTGAACTTGAGCAATAGTGCCAACAGTATGAATAGTTAGTTCTATCTCTGGGCTTGGTTTAGCTATCGATTTAACTATTCCAAAATAGCGATCACTTTCTTCATACTCCATTAAAGTTTCAGCCAAAAGAAGATACCTTGGCTCAAAGAGCCTCAAAGGCATAACTAACCCAGGCACCAAGACGGTGTTCAGTGGGAATAGGGGAATTCGCATCTGGGAAGCGCTACCCGACTCAAATTGCTCACTCATAACTGGCCAAGCCTATTGCTCTTAGGATTAGCCGCATGATGCGTCAAATCGACCTCACTGGCTCCAATTGGTCCAATGGACCAATTGATAGGGCTTTGCTGCCGCGCGGAGTTATTGATGTTAAATCTGTGATGCCGGTCGCTGAAGAGATTATTCAAAAGGTGCGCATTGGTGGTGAAAGAGAAATTCTGGAGATTTGTGCACAACTAGATGGAATTGCCCCAATCACGTTGCGTGTGCCACAGGATGTCATCAAATCTTCTTTCGATTCGGCAGACCAGAAATTCATTGAAGCATTATCAGAAGCTAAGAAACGTGTTGAATTAGTTCACAGAAACCAGGTGCCAATGAGTCCGGTCACCGAAGTAGTGCCTGGTGGGAAAGTAACAAATCAATGGATTGCAATCAATCGAGTAGGTTTGTATGTTCCAGGTGGGCGAGGTGCATATCCATCAAGTGTTGTCATGAATGTGGTTCCAGCACTGGTAGCAGGTGTTGGTTCAATGATGATTATGAGTCCACCTAGCCGGGAAAATAATGGCTGGCCGCACCCATCCGTTTTAGCTGCAGCACATTTGCTTGGAGTTACAGAGATTTACTCAGTTGGCGGAGCACAAGCTATTGCGATGGCTGCTTACGGAATTGGTTGTGACCCAGTCGATCTAATTACTGGACCTGGAAACATCTACGTGACTGCTGCGAAACGCGCCCTGCAAGGATTGATTGGTATCGATTCGGAAGCTGGACCAACAGAGGTTGCAATTTTGGCAGATGAATCCGGTAATGCAAAATTTATTGCAGCGGACTTAATCTCACAAGCTGAACACGATGTAATTGCTGCTAGTGTTTTGGTTACTACCTCGCGAAATTTGGCTAATGCAGTTTTAGCTGAACTCGACCAACAGGTATCCAGAACCAAACATCAGGATCGAATTAGGCAAGCTCTGGCTGGCAATCAATCTGGGATAGTTTTAGTAGACACGATTGAGCAAGGATTGAAAGTTGTTGATGCGTACGCTGCTGAGCACCTAGAAATTCATACAGCAGCACCACAAGAAGTTGCTAGACGCGTGAAGAACGCTGGCGCAATCTTTGTTGGCCCTTACTCTCCGGTCTCTCTTGGAGATTATTTGGCAGGGTCTAATCATGTTTTACCAACGGGTGGATGTGCGTGCCACTCATCTGGGCTTGGAACAAGTACATTTTTAAAGATGGTTACTTTGGTGGAATACGATCAAGATGCATTGCTTAACGCTGCACCACTGATTAAAAGTTTGGCCGAGACTGAAGATTTACCTGCTCATTGGCAAGCAATCTCTAAGAGATTTGACGATCAGTGATGTCAAACGAATTACCTATTCGCAAAGACCTGGCTGGTAGAACTGCCTACGGGGCGCCACAGCTGAATTTACCAGTCCAGTTAAATACGAATGAGAATCCATTTCCCCTCAGCGATTTATTCATGCAAGATTTATCATCTGCAATTTCAGGGATAGCCACAAATCTAAATCGCTATCCAGATCGTGATGCGATTTCCCTTAGAGCAGAACTAGCAAGTTACATCTCTAGCTCTGCAAGTACTGCCATTGATCCAGGGCAAGTTTGGGCTGCTAATGGATCCAATGAGATTTTGCAACAAATTTGTCAGTTATTTGGAGGCCCTGACCGGTTAGCTGTTGGATTTGTCCCTTCTTACTCGGTTCATGAATTAATTGCCCAGACAACATGTACAGATTGGAAATCAATTCCTCGCAATGAATCATTTGAGATTGACTCCAGCTCCTTATCTAAATTAGAAAAGAATTCGGACATTGTTTTTATCTGTACGCCAAATAATCCAACTGGAACCAAAACATCCTTGCAGTTGATCAAGGAAGTTCATGACCATATTCAAGGGATTGTTGTTGTTGATGAAGCTTATGCAGAGTTTTCAGAGGATGTTTCAGCTATTACCTTGCTAGAACAGTTACCAAGACTTTTAGTAGTAAGAACCATGAGTAAAGCATTTGCGCTAGCTGGTGTGCGAATTGGTTATTTAGTGGCCTCTAAAGATGTTATTGATTCAATATCATTGGTGCGTCTTCCATATCACTTGTCTGCTCTCACCCAAGCCGCTGGCCTGGTTGCTTTAAAACATCAATCGCAATTAGCCGAACAGGTTAAGGCCATCATTGTTCAGCGAGAGCGAATTGAAAAAGGGCTAATCCACCTAGGGCTCAAGGTTGCTCCAAGTTCTGCAAACTTCGTGCTTTTTGGCGAGTTTGCCGATAATCATGAGGTTTGGCGCAAGTTGGCTGACCGTGGAGTGCTCATCCGTGATGTTGGAATTGAGAAGTGGTTAAGAGTCACGGCTGGAACTGAGGCTGAAACAACCAAATTCCTGGCGGAATTAAGTAAAATTGTTCCAACTTCACCTAAGGAGACTTGATGTCCCGCAAAGCAATCGTTGATCGAGTAACTAAGGAGACCAAGGTTCATCTTGAGCTGGATCTTGATGGAACTGGTATTTCCCAAATCCACACTGGAATTGGATTTTTTGATCACATGTTGGAGCAGATTGCTAAACACGGCTCGCTAGATCTGGTTGTTCAAACAGATGGCGACGTTGAGGTTGATTCACACCACAGCATTGAGGACACTGCTTTGGCATTTGGTGAGGCGCTGGGGAAGGCTTTAGGGGATAAATCAGGGATTACCAGGTTTGGATCAGCTTTGATCCCATTAGATGAGGCGTTAGCGCAAGTTGTAGTTGACCTAAGTGGCAGACCGTATTGTTTGCATGAAGAACCAAATATGGTGGAGCTAATTGGTACCTACGACACAACTATGACAAAGCATGTTTTTGAATCAATTGTGGCGGAGGCAAAAATATGCCTACACATCAGATTATTAAGTGGGCGCAACAGTCATCACATTGTAGAAGCGCAATGTAAAGGATTTGGGCGAGCGCTTAAGCAAGCCGTGGCCTTAGATAATCGATCCAGTGGCATTCCATCCACTAAAGGCAGTTTGTGACATCAGTCGTTGTACTGGATTACGGCTCAGGTAATTTGAGATCTGCACAAAGGGCTTTAGAGCATGTTGGGGCAACAGTTCAAGTGAGCTCTGATCTAACTTTGGCAAAGAATGCAGACGGTTTAGTTGTGCCTGGAGTTGGGGCTTTTGCTCACTGTGTTGAGGCAGTGATAAAAATGGGTGCGGACAAAGTTATTGATCAGCGATTGGCCAGGAATTTGCCAGTACTTGGAGTTTGTGTTGGTATGCAGATGCTATTTAGTTCAGGTATTGAAGGTGGTGAGGAAACTCACGGCCTAGATCAATTACCAGGAATTGTCACAAAGTTAGAGTCCCCGCGAGTGCCGCACATGGGTTGGAACCAGGTTAAAGTAGATAGTGGCAGTAGTTTATTTGCAGGAATAGAGGATTCAGATTTTTATTTTGTTCATAGTTATGCAGTTCAGACATTTAAGTCGACCGTAGAACCACCTTTTCAATCTCCAAAAATTCATAAAACTGTGCATGGAAGCGAATTTGTGTCTGCTATTGAGAATGGACCTCTTTCAGCTGTTCAGTTCCACCCAGAGAAGTCTGGGGATGCTGGTTTGCATCTCTTGGAAAACTGGCTAATGAGTATTCAATGAACTCATTAATTCTGCTTCCAGCAGTTGATGTGGCTGATGGCAAGGCAGTGCGGTTAGTACAAGGCGTTGCTGGCACCGAAACTAATTATGGATCTCCGCTAGATCAGGCACTTGCTTTTCAAGAAGCGGGCGCAACTTGGCTGCATCTAGTTGATCTTGATGCAGCATTTGGTAGGGGAAATAACTTTAATTTGCTTAAAGAAGTTGTTGAGTCTGTTTCTATGCAGGTGGAATTGTCAGGTGGAATTCGCGATGAGACATCTTTGAAGGCAGCTTTAAGTACAGGCTGTAATCGGGTAAATCTTGGAACAGCAGCCTTGGAGGATCCAGAATGGACTAGTCATGTCATTCAAGAGTACGGAGATCAAATAGCTGTTGGCTTGGATGTCCGTGGCGAAACATTGGCTGCCAGAGGCTGGGTGCAAGATGGTGGAAATATCTGGGAGGTATTAGATAGGTTAGAGCGCGCAGGATGTAGCAGGTATGTGGTGACTGATGTAACTAAAGATGGAACTCTCAATGGCCCGAATTTAGAACTTCTGAATCGAGTTTGTGCAGAAACTCAAAAACCGGTTATTGCTTCTGGCGGAATTTCATCACTAAAAGATTTAATCAGTCTTAAGCAGATCGTTGGAGTTGAAGGAGCAATTGTTGGAAAGGCTCTCTATGCACAGAAATTTACTTTGGCTGAAGCACTGGAATTAACTCGATAACTTGATAGCTATTACAACTTTCTTCTCTATTTTGCCGCGTTCCACTTTCATCAAACTTCTAAAAAGCCAGCCATAACTTAACTGAAGCCAATTTATGGTAACTCGAGTAAACTCTGGCCCCAAAATTCGAGCACGCGCTGGCACTGCATCACTTGCAGTGGATCCATCATGATTGCATCTAGCAACGTTTACTAACGGATTATTGAGAATGCGCCTTACTTTGCCAGCATGCGAATCAACAACCACATACTCAAGGCCCCCTACCTTTGTGGCCCAAACTCGAGCGGTAACAGGACTTCCGTCTGTTTCATACGTGGTTAATGCCACATATCGGCCAGGACCTAAGCGTGCTGGCGGTTTGTGTTCCATAAGAACGAGAGCGTAGCGTGGGGTCGGCTAACTGGCGGGTACACGCGAATACCCTTGGAGCATGCCTTTGTCCACTCGCGTGATCGCCTGTCTAGACGTTGACGCTGGACGGGTGGTTAAGGGTGTTAATTTTGAAAATCTACGTGACGTAGGTGACCCAGTTGCGTTGAGTAAGTCATATGGTGATCAAGGAACAGATGAACTGATATTTCTCGACATAAGCGCAAGCGTGGAAGACAGAACTACCATGCTTGATGTTGTTCGGGCAACTGCGGACACCATTTTTATTCCGTTAACCGTCGGAGGTGGCGTAAGGCAGTTAGAGGATGTTGACCAACTGCTTCGTGCTGGAGCGGACAAGGTGTCTCTAAACACTGCTGCAATCAAGAATCCACTCTTGCTTGCTGAGATATCTCAAAAATTTGGAGCACAAGTTATAGTGCTTAGCGCTGACATCAAACGTAGTAAGACAACAAAGAGTGGTTTTGAGTTAACGACTCACGGTGGCAAGGTTTCAACAGGAATGGATGCCCTTGAGTGGATCGCCACAGCTTCAAAGCACGGCATAGGAGAAGTACTTATCAATTCAATGGATCATGATGGCACAGGCAAAGGATTCGATATTGAGCTAATCTCGACAATTAGAGAAATCACCAATTTGCCACTCATTGCTTCTGGTGGTGCTGGAAATATTATTGATTTCGTTCCTGCAGTATTGGCAGGAGCAGATGCTGTATTGGCAGCAAGTGTTTTTCATTTTAATCAAATTACAATTTCTGAGGTTAAACAATCTCTCAAGTCGGCTAACTGTTTAGTAAGAAACTAAAGCCCAAACTTAATTCGGCCAAATGCTGCAAGCGCGGCTGGAGCTCCATCAAATTCAACATTCACAATTTTGGCCTTATCTGCTTGATAATGGTTTGATCGACCAGTTAAGTAAAGTAAAGCTTCGATAGGTTCAGCCAACATCTCGATTGGAGAAGGGCCACGTTTTAACCAGTGCTGCTTCTTATCAGGTGTTTGCAGAATAACTCCCATTCCTGCTTTACGCAGAAACAATGAACTCATCCGAACTAAACGATTCAAGATTGCTTCTTGAAGAGGCTCAACATTTGTCCTGGGTGCAAAATCCGTTCCACCACGACGCACATCCTCATGATGCACCACAAATTCAACTAAATTTGCAAGATTATCAACTGCGGGAATTGCGAATGGACTTAGAGAGCTTGGTCCTGACCGAAACATCCCAATTAGAGAGTTAAAATCTTTCTCCACGAAATGGTGCTCAATTTTGGAGCGATAGCCAGCAAGAAAGGGGATTAATATCCCAGCCGCGGCATCGGGTCTGCGTTCGCGCACAACTAGATGAGCGAGTAGGTCCTGGGTTCGCCATCCAGTACATAAAGTCGGTTGATCTGGACCGATCTGCTCTAAAGTGTCGGCTAAGGCCGAGCGCTCCAACTTAACCAAACTAGTACCTGTGCTGCGCATGGAACCAGGGTAGTCGATCTAACAAGACCTGCATCTGCCACGATTACGCAATGAGCTCCCCTCGCAAGCTGACCTCCCAGGACCTAATTAAGTGGGATGCTGATGGTTTGGTAGTTGGTGTTATTCAAGATAGCAAAACTCAGCAAGTTTTGATGGTCGGGTATTTTTCGAAAGACTCGCTGAAAATCACTCAAGACACAGGCTTTGTCAATTTCTGGTCGAGAAGCCGAAAAGAGATTTGGGTAAAGGGTGAAACCTCAGGAAACAACTTCAAAGTAGTAGATATTCATTTTGACTGTGATGGGGATGCGCTCTTGATTCTTGTGACACCCATAGGTCCAGCATGTCACACAGGAGCAGTTACTTGTTTTGATGGACAAATTAATTAATGATTAATTCTCTAAGCTTGGAGCAATTCAGAAGTTTTGCTACGGATCGAAGAGTGATACCGGTCGCTCGCAAATTCGAATTAAAGGGAATTTCGCCAGTTGCCATTTATAGACAACTAGCAGGGGACCGACCCGGTACTTTTTTGCTGGAATCAGCAGAGAGTGGTGTTTGGTCTCGGTGGTCTTTTATCGGTGTTAAAAGTGCTGCACATCTGATCTCAGATAAAAATGGTGCAAGATGGCATGGGAAAGTGCCAGTTGGATTAGTTGATCATCATGATCCCAAAGTTGCATGGCAGATCGCCCTACAGGCGTTGCACACGACTGCCCTTCCTGAAATGCCACCACTAACTGGTGGCTTAGTTGGAGCGATTGGCTATGACTTCGTAAGACGCTTAGAAAATTTGCAGAGCTCGCCTAAGGATGACCGCGAACTTCCTGAATCAGTCTTGTTACTAGCGACCGACATGGCTGCCATCGACCATGAAACTGGAACTATTTGGTTGATAGCAAATGCAATCAATTTTGATAATACCGAAAAGAGAGTTGATGAGAGTTACCAAGACTGCCTGATTCGATTAGATCAAATGAGTGAGCAGTTGGATCTAGCTTGTGAATTGGATCCCCTAAATTACGAAGAATCTGCATCTGAAGTAGTTTCGCAGACTACTCAGGCTCATTTTTTGGAGTCTGTCGAAACTGCCAAAGAGCACATCCGCGCAGGGGATGCTTTCCAAATTGTGTTGGCTCAGCGTTTTGACCTAAAGACCCATTCGGCTCCCTTAGATATCTATCGCGTTCTTCGTGAGACCAATCCAAGTCCATACATGTATTTACTGCGGCTACCAGACAGTCAAGGTGAGGTGATTGATGTTGTTGGAGCAAGTCCTGAAGCTTTAGTGCGAGTGACGAACAACTCTTGTTTGCTACATCCAATTGCTGGGACTCGCCCTCGAGGTAAAAACCCTGAAGAAGATAAAGAGTTCGAAATTGATTTACTAAGTGATGAAAAAGAACGCGCTGAACATTTGATGTTAGTAGACCTTGGTCGAAATGACCTTGGAAGGGTTTCAATACCTGGCAGCGTCCGCGTAACTGAGTTTATGAACATTGAGCGCTACAGCCATGTGATGCATATTGTTTCTACAATTACATCTCAGTTGTCTGAGTCAAAAACTGCCCTGGATGCTCTTACTGCAACATTTCCCGCAGGCACCCTCTCTGGTGCGCCAAAACCCCGGGCCATGCAGATCATCGATCGTCTGGAGCCCCTAGGTAGAGGCTTTTATGGAGGGTGCGTTGGATACTTTGATTTTGCAGGCAACTTGGACATGGCGATTGCTATTAGAACTGCAGTCATTAAAGATGGTTTAGCCACGGTTCAAGCTGGGGCTGGAATAGTTGCAGACTCTGATCCTGCAGCCGAGTTCCAAGAGTGTAAAAATAAGGCTGCGGCCATAATTCGGGCTATATCTATGGCACCAAAGCGAGGGTGAATGTGAGAAGTCAAGCAGCAGCGGCACTGGGGCCAGTAGTTCTTTGGCTGCTAATTAACAATATGTCTTTTAAGGTAGCTTTTGAAGATCAAGGATTAGGTCAAAAACTGGATTCAGTTGCATTAAAGCAATTGCTTCCTGAATCAACTACTTTAGTAATGGCTGGCTTGGTAGCTACGATATTGGGTTGGCTGTTGACCGGATTTTTACGCCGAATAGTTTTGGCTGTTGCTACCTTGATGACAGTGTATTTAACCTGGTTAATGATCAGCTTAAACTCTAGTATCTCAGATCTGGCTGCAACGGTTTTAGATACGACGACAAAGATCGTAACAATTGAGTCACCAACTACCTATTGGATCTCAATTGGAGTAGGTGTTTTGACGTCAATCCTTTTCTTGTTCGCGATTAAAGCAAGACCACCAGTTATTCACCGCAAGGCTCCTGGAGGGACAGGTACTTCCGATATCTGGAAAGAGCAAGACAAGCGCCGTGGTGGCAGAAAAAAGTGAGACCCCCAAGGAGCTCCAAGTCCTGGCCACTGCCACAATTCGGGTTCCAATAATTTTTGCTTGAGGAGAAATAAACTGTGACCAGCAATTACAAGTCATATCAGCGCAATCATGATCACGGGAAAACTACGGCTGCTTGGGCGTTGACAATTTTGGTAATTATTGGATCAACATTAATTGGTATTGGAATGTTCTTTGAAATTTCACTAGTTCTTCAAAGTGGAATTGCGGTGACCATACTTGGTGGCATCGTTGGATATGTGTTGCATCAAATGGGTTTTGGACAGAAGCCTCGCCAATGAGTGTTCTTGATCAAATCATTGAAGGCGTACTAGAAGACGTAGCGCTTCGCCGACTTGAAGTAAGCATTGATGAACTTAAAGAAAAGGCACGCAAGCAAGCACCTGCTATAGACCCAAGGCCAGCACTTGCTGGTGAAGATGTTGCTGTGATTGCAGAAGTTAAAAGAAAGAGTCCAAGTAAGGGTGAGTTAGCACCAATTTTGGATCCAGCTGCTTTGGCATTTGAGTACCAAGCAGGTGGTGCGCATGCGATCTCGGTCTTAACTGAACACCGTCGGTTTGGTGGGTCACTTGACGATTTAAAAGCTATTCGTGCAGCAGTTGAAGTTCCGCTGCTGCGCAAAGATTTTATTGTTAGTGGCTATCAACTTTGGGAAGCAAGAGCTGCTGGCGCAGATTTAGTGCTCTTGATCGTTGCCGCACTGGATCAAGAGGCCTTGGTTTCGTTAATTGAGCGAACTTTGAGTCTAGGAATGACTCCATTGGTAGAAGTTCATGATGCAGCTGAAGTTCCAAGAGCTGTGCAAGCGGGAGCATCAGTTATTGGAGTTAATGCCCGAAACTTGCATACTTTGGAAGTTGACCGTGAGCAATTTGCAGCTGTTGCTCCGCTAATCCCTTCTAATTGCATCAAAATTGCCGAGAGTGGTGTTCGTGGCCCACATGATTTAGTGGCATATGCAAACCTGGGCGCTAACGCAGTTTTAGTTGGCGAAACATTGGTAACAGACAAGGATCCTCGCAGTGCAGTGCATGATTTGGTGGCTGCTGGAGCACATCCTGCGTTAAAGCACCCTCGGGTTTAGTCTTTCCATATGTCTACTTCAGTTGATCCGACAACGGGTCATTTTGGTGAATATGGTGGCCGCTTTGTCCCAGAAGCATTAGTTGCGGCTTTAGATCAACTTGAGAACGCTTACTTAGACGCGAGTAAGGATCCTGTATTTCAAACTGAACTGGCCGACTTACAACGAGATTACAACGGTAGGCCGACTCCAATCACGAAGGTAAAACGATTTAGTGAGCATGCGGGTGGAGCGCAAATTCTTTTAAAGCGAGAAGATTTAAACCACACTGGTTCTCACAAAATCAATAATGTTTTGGGACAGGCACTTCTTACAAAACGTATGGGCAAGAAACGAGTGATTGCCGAAACAGGTGCGGGTCAGCATGGGGTTGCTACAGCCACAGCTGCGGCTCTGATGGACTTGGAGTGCATCATTTACATGGGAGAAGAAGACACAAAGCGTCAAGCTTTGAATGTTGCTCGTATGCAGTTGCTTGGTGCTGAAGTGGTCCCCGTTACAACTGGTTCAAAAACGCTCAAAGATGCAATTAATGAAGCTATGCGAGATTGGGTAACGAACGTAGAGAGCACTCACTATCTTTTGGGAACTGTGGCTGGCCCACATCCATTTCCCACGATGGTGAGAGATTTCCATCGCATAATTGGTGATGAAGCTCGTGAGCAAATGTTGCGAGACTTTGGTTTTCTACCAACTGCTGTTGCAGCTTGCGTTGGAGGTGGCAGTAATGCAATTGGCTTATTCACAGCTTTTATGGATGACGATGTTTTACTATATGGATTTGAAGCTGGGGGCGATGGAATTGAAACCGGCAGGCATGCAGCTACTTTGACCGGAGGAACGCCAGGAATTTTGCACGGCACCCGCTCTTACCTTCTACAAGATGAAGATGGTCAAACTATCGAGTCTCATTCTATTTCTGCAGGATTAGATTATCCAGGAGTTGGGCCAGAGCACGCTTGGTTGAAGGACTCAAACAGAGCAACCTACTTGCCAATTACTGATACACAAGCGATGGATGCGATGGCATTACTGGCTCGCACTGAGGGAATTTTGGCAGCAATTGAAACGGCACACGGACTCGCTGGTGCATTAGAACTTGGAAAGAAACTTGGTCCAACTGCATCAATTCTAATAAACTGTTCTGGTCGAGGCGACAAGGATGTTGTTACGGCCGCAAAGTGGTTTAACCTACCAACTGGTGATTCGAATTAATGAATTCCAAATTGCTTGGCGTCTTTAAGAAAACTAAGTCTGAAAATAGAGCTGCATTAATTGCTTACGTCCCTGCGGGTTTTCCCACTGTGCTGAAGTCAATTGAGTTAATAAAGGTCTTAGTTGCTAATGGAGCAGATATCGTTGAGATTGGTTTTCCATACTCGGACCCATTAATGGATGGACCCACCATTCAAGCAGCAGTTGAGATTGCTTTGCAAAATGGAACCAAATCTGCAGATGTCCTGAAAGTTGTTGAGGCTACTAGCCAAACTGGTGCCGCTACCTTAGTGATGTCTTATTGGAATCCCATTGCTAAGTTCGGCGTTGAGAAATTTGCTTCTGAATTGGCAAAACATGGAGGAATAGGTGTTATCACTCCGGATTTAACACCAGAAGAAGCAACTAGTTGGATTCAAAGTACTAACAGGCATGCTATCGATAGAGTTTTTCTTGTGGCACCCAGTAGTAGTGACGTGCGCATTAAATCAGTCACTGCGGCAACAACTGGATTTGTATACGCAGCAAGTTTGATGGGAGTTACAGGAGTTAAGAGTGCTGTCTCACAAACAGCCGCTGATTTAGTTGCAAGAACTCGCGAAGCTACTGACTTGCCGGTATGTGTTGGACTTGGGGTTTCCACTCAAACTCAGGCACGCGAAATAGCCAAATATGCAGATGGCGTAATTGTGGGTTCTGCATTCATTCATCTAATTCTGTCTAACCCATTATTTGAGCAGGGTTTGGAGGCAGTAGCTCGCTTAACCCGGGATCTAGCCCAGGGTATTAAACGAATCTAATAGTCTTTGCCCATAAACCCTAGGAGAAGTCGAGATGAGCGCAGCCCAAAGATCTAAGTCAAAAAACACAACTAGTGCCGCAGACAAGAAAGCTAAGTTAATCTCCTATGTGGGCATTGCAGTGGTGGCCTCGATTGTTATTGGAATTTTGACTTTTGCCTTTTTGAACAAGAATTCGGTTACAGAAGGTCCGGTTGCAAATCCAAATCCAGATGCTGTCCTTCCTAAGGGAGTTGATCCGGTAAGTTTTGGATTGAAGGTGGCGTCAGGTCCAGCAGGCGCCAATACACTTCAAATATTTGAAGATTTTCAGTGCCCAGCATGCGGGTCTTTTGAGGCAAGTTTTGGTTCTGCCATCCAAGAAATAATTGATGGTAACCAAATCAATGTCTTTTTTCATCCCATGAATTTCTTAGATAAAAACTTGCCAGGCTCAAATAGTTCATCTTTGCGTTCAGCAAATGCGCTGGGTTGTGCAGCAGATGCTGGACAAGCCGTTAACTATCACAAAGCCCTCTTTGCGAACCAGCCTCAAAACGAAGGTGATGGCTACTCAGACACAATCTTGCTAGCTTTGGGTATGGCTGCAGGCATTCCAACAGATGGCGCAACCCCATTTAGTAAATGTTTACAAGATGGAAAATATTACGAGTGGGTTGCAAATTCTAATGAATACGCATTTGCGAATGGGGTAGAGGGAACGCCAACAGTGTGGTTGAACGGCATCCCACTGCCAGATAGTGCTTATAAAAGCCCTGATGCTTTTGTGGCTGCAGTCCTTAAAGGTAATTAAGAATGCAACTTGGTAAATTCATACCAAGCCCAGAAACAGGAACGTGGTACTTAGGTCCAGTTCCGTTGAGAGCTTATGCGCTTGCAATATTAATAGGTATTCTTGTTGCAATTTTGATTGGTGATAAACGCTGGCAGAAACTTGGCGGTCAACCAAATGAAATTGCTGATCTAGCAATCTGGGGAGTTCCATTCGGGATAATTGGTGGACGTTTCTATCACGTTGTTACTGATCCACAGCTTTATTTTGGCACAGGGCGCGACCCCATTGACGCCCTAAAGATTTGGCAGGGTGGGCTTGGTATCTGGGGGGCCATAGCTTTTGGGGCAGTTGGAATAGCAATTGGCTGCAGGCGCGCTGGAATTAATTTTTGGCCAGTAGCAGATGCTTTAGCGCCTGGCATCGTTTTAGCTCAGGCAATTGGTCGGTTTGGAAATTACTTCAATCAAGAACTCTTTGGATCACCCACTCAACTGCCGTGGGGTCTTGAGATAGATATGAAATATCGACCTGATGGTTACTTAGAATATGCAACTTTTCACCCAACTTTTTTATATGAGTCAGTTTGGTGTGTAATCGTGGCTGCGACCTTGTTCTGGGCCCAATCTCGTTATCGACTCATAAATGGTCAGGTATTCGCTTTGTATATTGCACTCTACTCATTGGGTAGATTCTTTATAGAGCAGTTGCGAATAGACCCAGTTAATGCGGCGGCTGGATTTAGGTTAAATTCCTTCACCTCGTTGGTTGTTCTGGTATTAGGCATTTTTTGGCTTCAAAGACTTAGGGTTAAGTCCTTGCCAGGAGTGCAGTCCCTGTATCGTTCAGATAAGCTGAAAGTTGAAGATGAAACCTGATAGCGAACGTTCACAAGACACATCTGGAGGTTGGTTAAGACCTGCCGTTTTTGGAATCATGGACGGATTAGTTTCTAACATGGCTCTAATTGCTGGTGTTTCAGCAAGTATTTCAGTGAGTAATTCTGGTTTTTCGGCAACAGTGTTAGTTGCTGGCTTGGCTGGTTTGGGAGCTGGAGCATTCAGCATGGCAGCCGGTGAATATGTGTCAGTTGCATCACAAAGAAGCTTGATTCAAAGTCAACAAGAAAAGACAACTAATCCAAATGCTTCTTCTGATTTTGTGGACGCTCATGTCAATCCGCTGACGGCCGCCATCGCGTCTTTCTTGGCTTTCGCACTTGGAGCCTTTATTCCACTAAGTCCTTATATATTTGGGGCAGAAACAGTTTTCCCTTCTGCGTTGATAACAGGATTTGCATTGTTTGCATCTGGGGCTGCTGTTGGTCAGATAACGTCCGATTCACCAATGAAAACAGGCCTTAGGCAATTGTTTTTTGGGGCGGCAGCTGGGTTTGCAACCCATGCATTGGGCCTTCTAGCCGGCACATTTATTGCCTAACTGATTACCCCTGCTAGAGTTCCTCCATCGGGCCAACGGCGTCCCGGCAAAATGCAAATCCAAAATGGGAGCCGTAATGTCCTTCGTTGATTGTTCACCTCCATCTGCTTTTCCGGCAGATCAAGGCCTTTATCTTTCGAGTTCTGAGAAAGATGCCTGCGGAGTTGCCATGGTTACTCAAATGTCAGGCGTTAAGTCTCATTCCATTGTGGAACTTGGAATTACCGGGTTAGAGAATTTAGAGCATAGAGGCGCTGCAGGGGCAGATCCCGATAGCGGCGACGGTGCTGGGATATTGATTCAAATTCCTCATGATTTCTATCAGGCAGTGGTGGAATTTTCTTTGCCTGATGAAAATCGTTATGCCACAGGAATGGTATTTATTGCCGATAATGATGAGGCTGAGAAATTAGTTAAAGAAACCGCAGCCAAAATTGCTGATGAAGAAAAATTGGAAATCATCGGATGGCGCTTAGTGCCAGTTGACTCTAAAGTTATTGGATCAGGTGCCTTAGCAGTCATGCCAAGAATTATTCAAATGTTCGTAGCACCCAAAGAAAAGAGTTTGTCAGGAATTGAAATAGACCGACTCACATTCTTCCTGCGTAAGCGCTTGGGTAAGGCATTAGATGTTTACATGCCATCTCTTTCAGCACGCACAATTGTTTACAAAGGAATGCTAACTTCATCTCAGGTTGCAAAGTTTTTTCCTGACCTAAGAGATCAACGAGTAATTTCTGCTATCGCCTTAGTGCACGCCCGTTTCAGTACAAATACATTTCCTTCATGGTCGTTAGCCCATCCTTATCGATTTATAGCTCATAACGGGGAGATAAATACCGTTGCAGGTAACCGCAACTGGATGAGAGCGCGCGAAAGCATGCTTGACAGCCCAATGCTAGGTGGAGATATCAAGAGAGCTCTTCCAATTGGAACTCTTAACGTATCTGATTCAGCCTCATTTGATGAAGTGTTAGAACTACTGCACTTAGCCGGCAGATCTCTACCGCACTCAATTCTGATGATGATTCCAGAGGCTTGGGAAAATGATTCAACAATTGATCCAGCTAAGCGAGCCTTTTATGAGTTCCACGCTTCACTAATGGAACCCTGGGATGGCCCAGCTTGTGTCACTTTTACAGATGGCACAGTTATTGGAGCAGTTCTTGATCGCAACGGGTTGCGCCCAGGTAGATATTGGGTAACCGAAGATGGACTTGTTGTTTTAGGATCCGAAGCTGGCATTCTTGACATTGACCCAAAGTCAATAGTTCGAAAAGGAAGACTGCAGCCTGGGAAAATGTTCTTGGTAGATACAAGTGTTGGTCGGATAATTGAAGATGAAGAAATAAAGTCCCAATTAGCGGCCGAACACCCTTATGCGACATGGGTGCAAGAGCAAACAATTAGTTTGGATCAACTTGCTGCACGCGAACATATTGTTTATACACATGATTCAGTAATTAGGCGCCAACAGATTTTTGGCTATACCGAAGAGGAGATTCGCATCCTTCTCACCCCAATGGCAAAATCAGGGGGAGAAGCTTTGGGGTCGATGGGTACTGACACCCCGATAGCAGTTCTCTCGAGCAGGCCACGTCTGCTCTTTGATTATTTCACTCAATTGTTTGCCCAGGTAACAAATCCACCGCTTGATGCCATTCGCGAAGAAATTGTAACATCGCTTTCAAGCGGTATTGGTAAGGAATTGAACTTGTTGGAAGCAACCGCAAAGCATGCTCGCCAGATAGTTTTACCTTTTCCAGTGATTGACAACGATGACTTGGCAAAAATTCTGCACATTGATCGCGACCCCAACCTTGTAGATTTTTCCGCAGCGAGAGTATCTGGTTTGTTTGAGCTAAATGGGGGAGCAGCTGCTCTTGAGGCTAGACTACAAAGTATTTTTGCAGAAGTTGATAAGTTAATTGATTTGGACACTACCTTTATTGTTTTAAGTGACCGTGATAGTTCGAGTGATTTAGCACCAATTCCTTCGCTACTGCTCACTTCTGCGGTCCACCATCATTTAGTACGTCAGGGAACTCGTACACGGGTTGGACTAGTAATCGAAGCAGGAGACGTTAGAGAAGTTCATCATGTTGCTCTCTTAATCGGGTTTGGTGCTGCGGCGGTCAATCCATATTTGGCGATGGAAACTGTTGAGGATTTAGTCCGCAATGAAGTAATTACCGGTATTGCTCCTGAAAAGGCAGTTAGAAATTTAGTAAAAGCTTTAGGCAAAGGTGTCTTGAAAGTAATGTCCAAAATGGGGGTTTCAACCGTTGCCTCTTATCGTGGCGCACAAATCTTTGAAGCAATTGGTTTATCTCAAGAATTAGTAGATAAGTACTTCACTGGAACAGTTTCACAACTCGGAGGTGTAAATCTTGATGTGATAGCTGAAGAAGTTCGCTTGCGTCACGACATTGCTTATCCACCAAGTGGAATATCTCCAAAACATCGTCAGTTAGCAATTGGGGGTGAGTATCAGTGGCGCCGCGAAGGCGAGCCACACTTGTTCGACCCAGAAACTGTTTTCAGATTACAGCATTCGACAAAGGCTGGTCGATATGACATTTTTAAGCAGTACACCTCTCGCATAAATGAACAGAGTGAACGACTCATGACCTTGCGAGGCTTATTTAAATTTAAGAACACAAATCAGTCGATCAATATTGATGAGGTTGAGCCTATCTCTGAAATAGTAAAGCGTTTCTCTACTGGAGCGATGTCCTACGGTTCCATTTCTGCAGAAGCACACGAGACGCTAGCCATTGCTATGAATCGACTTGGCGCACGCTCCAACACGGGCGAGGGTGGTGAAGATCCAGAACGGTATTTAACTTTGCCTAACGGTGACTCCAAACGCAGCGCAATTAAGCAGGTTGCCAGTGGCCGATTTGGTGTTACTAGTGAATATCTTGTTAACGCT
>SXGQ01052071.1_pt1 | contig 22021 bp, 21 predicted proteins | sample 3178371 | NCBI WGS metagenome assembly SXGQ01 (sample SAMN11356859, study PRJNA531348) | freshwater metagenome | isolation source: freshwater sample F1-20 | place: China: Fuxian Lake, Yuxi | collected 2017-12-25 | reverse complement strand
TCGATCCGGGCCTTCACGTCGTGGCGCAGCACCCCCTCGCGGGCGGCGATCGCGTCGAGGTCGACCTGCTCGAGTACCCGCTCGTAGTCGGCGATCGCCGACTCGGGGACCTCGACACCGAGTTCGCGCTGGGCGCGCAGCACCGCCAGCCACAGCCGCCGCTCAGCGACGATCTTGGCCCGCGGGGACCAGATCGCCACCATGTCGGCGCTGGCGTACCGGTTGGCCAGGACATCGGGGACAGCAGCGCGACCGGTCACGGACAGACAGCTTACGGTTTGCGGTGTGCACTTCGTCGGAGTCGACCTCGCCTGGGGCGAGCGCAACCCGACCGGGGTCGCGGTGCTGGACGCCGCCGGGTCGCTGCGCCACGTCGGGGTCGCCCGCGCCGACGACGACCTGCTCGACCAGCTGCGTCCCTGGGTCGGGGGCGACTGCCTGGTGGCCATCGACGCGCCACTGGTGGTCACCAACCCCACCGGCAATCGGCCCTGCGAGGCGGCCCTGAACCGCGACTTCCGCCGCTTCGAGGCCGGGGCACATCCGTCGAACACCGGACTGGCGTGGTTCGCCGACGGCGGCCGGGGCGCCCGACTGTGCGACGCGCTCGGACTCGACCCCGACCCCGCGTCGCCGACGGGCAGGCGGGCGCTGGAGGTCTATCCGCACGCCGCCAGCGTGGCCCTGTTCGGCCTGCCACGCACGCTGAAGTACAAGCAGAAGCCGGGCCGGGACCTCACGCTGCTGCGCTCGGAACTCCTGCGGCTGATGGATCTCGTGGAAGGGCTGCACGCAGCGGACCCGCCCTTGGAGGTGGGCACGGCGGGGTGGGCCCGACTGCGCCACGCCGTGCACACCGCACCCACCAAAGCGGCATTGCGGCGCTCCGAGGACCCCGTCGACGCGGTGCTGTGCGCCTACGTCGCGCGCTATGCCTCGGCACACCCGCAACAGGTGACGGTGTACGGCGAGGCCTCGACCGGCTGCATCGTCACGCCGACCCTCTAAGCCCAGGTTTTCGACGTCCCGGTCAGGTCGCTGATCTGTTGCAGAAACCGGCGTACCCGAGCCGGGTTCTCCGCGCGCTGCCACCCGAAGGTGGTCGGCCGCTGGGCTCGGTCATGCCAGAAATGGCCCGGTGTGGAGTCGGGCCGGGTGGCCACCAGCCACACCACGGTGTCCGCGCCGTCGGCGACCTCCCGCAGCAACGGCCGGGTGATGACCCGAAACCGCGGCAAATATTCGGCAACACCGGGGGTGTCCACCCAGCCAGGGTGCATGCTCTCGACCTTGACGCCCGTTCCGGCCAGTCGGTTGGCCCAGGCGTCGGCCAGCACCACCTGCATCCGCTTGGTGCGGGCATAGGTACGCACGCCGTTGTACTCGCGGCTGGACTCCATATCCTCGACCACCAGCGGGGTGGAGTACATCCCGCCGGAGGACACGAACACCACCGATGCCCCGCGGGCGGCGCGCAACAGCGGCAACAACCGCTCGGTCATCAGGTGCGGACCCAGGATGTGGGTCGCCAGTTGAAGTTCATGACCCTGGGGGGTGACCCGGCGCTCTTTAGGCATCAACCCGGCGTTGTGCACCAAGCCGTCCAGAGCGGGCACCCGATTGGCGAAATCGGCGGTCCAGGCCGCCACGGCGTCGAGATCGGAGACGTCGCACACCTCGCCCACGATCTGGGACCCCGGAACCTGCGCCGAGATCTCGGCCACGCAGTCGCGCACCTTGTCGGGATTACGGCCCAGCACATGGACGATGGCACCGAGACCGGCGAAGGCGCGGGCCATCTCCAACCCGATACCGGCGGTTGCGCCGCAGACCAGGACCCGCTTGCCGACCAGGGCGTCGGGTGCCGGATCGGCGGGCCACCAGCGGCGGCGCAACCCCGAGCCGATCCTGGTGTAGCCGAGCACCAGGGAGCGGTCCATAGCGCCGTCGAGTAGCCCGGTCACCGGCCGGGTGACATCAGCCAGATCCATCTCAGATCCGCTGGTCGATGGGTGCCAAAACGTCGATCACATCAACCAGGGTCGCACGAACGCTCGCGTGAGGGCTATCGCCGTCCTCGACCAGCCCCGAGACCACCGCTCCGTCCACCGAGTAGAGCAACGCCGCCATCATGTCCGCGCGGGCCTGCCGGCCGGATCGGGACATCGCCTCACCGACCGCATCCACCCGTAACTGGCGGAGACGCTGCTCGACCTCGCGCAGGCCCGGGTGTCGGGCGCAGGCGATGTAGCGCTCGTAGCGCGATATCAGTTGTTCCCGGGTCGGGTCGGCGGCGAGCAGGTCGACGAGGACCTCCGCCGCCGCCTCCGCGCCGCGACGCCGTCGCGGCAGCGACTGCACGCGTGTTCGCAGCTCCGCGAGCTCCCCGGCGACGAGGAACTCGACGGCGCTTTCGATCAACTCGTCCAACGACGTGAAGTAGTAAGTCGTCGATGCCAGGGGCAGACCCGCCCGGTCCGCGACAGCGCGGTGGCGCACGGCCTCGAATCCGCCCTCGCACAACAAATCAGCGGCCGCGCGGACAAGCGCGTAGCGACGCCGCTCGCCCTTGGGTGTCGCCGCTGCAGCCGTCACGCACGTCATGCTGCCAGCAGCAACGGCGCCGGTTACGGGATTTGCCGGAAGTGGTCACCACGGGTGGGCGTCGCCCGCAATGGCAGGATGGCGCCCATGCCGGACCTGACCCGCCGCGCCGCACTGCGGCTCGGCGCCGCCGCCGGCGCGGCAGCGCTCGGTTCCCTGGCGACGCCACGCGCCGCGGCGGCACCCACCCTGGTGACCGGATCGTTCGTCTCCGCCGCCCGCGGTGGCGTACCGACCGACTGGGCCATCGCCCGACCGCCCGGCCAGAACGGGCCGCTACGCCCGCTCATCGCGCTGCACGGCAAGGGCAGCAGTGCCGCGGCAGTCATGGCGGGAGGGGTCGAGCGCGGCCTCGCCGAGGCGGTCGGCATGGGACTGCCACCCTTCGCGGTGGTGGCCGTCGACGGCGGTGGAAGCTACTGGCACCGTCGGGCGTCCGGCGAGGACAGCGGCGCAATGGTGCTCGACGAACTGATCCCCATGCTCGGCGGGCAGGGCCTCGACACCTCCCGGGTGGGCTTCATCGGATGGTCGATGGGCGGGTACGGCGCGTTGCTGCTGGGTGCCCGACTCGGCCCGGCCCGTACCGCCGCGATCTGCGCGGTCAGCCCGGCGCTGTGGACCTCACCCGGCGCGGCCGCACCGGGAGCCTTCGACGGCGCGGACGACTACGCGGCCAACACCGTGTGGGGGCTGCCCGCCCTGGCGTCGATCCCGATCCGCATCGACTGCGGCGACAGCGACCCGTTCGCGGCCGCGACCAAGGCGTTCATCGCCCAGTTGCCGAACCCGCCCGCGGGGGGATTCGCCCCCGGCGGCCACGACCCGGGCTACTGGACCTCCCAGCTCCCGGCCGAGATCATGTGGGCCGCACCGCTGTTGACGGCCTGACGTCCGTCCGTGCCCAGCCGGGCAGGCAACGGCTCACTCACAGGACGACCCGCCCCTGGGCCGCCGCGAGGCCGATATCGGTGCGGAAGTGACCGCCCGGCAGATCGACACCGGCGAGGATCCGATAGGCCGCGTCGCGGGCGGCCGGCAGGTCGGCGCCGGGTCCGACGACCGACAGCACCCGGCCACCGGTGGAGACCACCGAACCGTCCTGGCGGCGTGCGGTGCCGGCATGCAGAACTCCCGCGGCGTCGGCACCGGTGAGAATGTCGCCCAACCGGGGCCGCCCCGGATAGTTCTCGGCGGCCAACACGACCGCCACGGCGTACCCGTCCCGCCACCGCAGTGCCGGGAACCGGGCGAGTGCCCCGGTCGCCGTCGCGTGCAGCAGCGTGCCCAACGGTGACTCCAGCAGGGCCAGCACAGCCTGGGTCTCGGGATCACCGAAACGGCAATTGAATTCGACGACCGCGGGCCCCGTGGAGGTCATCGCCAATCCGGCATAGAGCAGACCGGAGAACGGGCATCCGCGGCGGACCAACTCTGCGGCCACCGGCTCGACGACATCGCGCACGATTGCCGCCTTCGCCTCCTCGGGCAACCACGGGAGCGGCGCATAGGCACCCATCCCGCCGGTGTTCGGTCCGGTCTCACCGTCGCCGACCCGCTTGAAATCCTGCGCCGGCAGCAGGGGAACCACGGTGGCGCCGTCCACGAGGCAGAACAGCGAGACCTCCGGGCCGTCGAGGAACGATTCCAGCAGCACCGGGTGCCCCGATTCGAGCAGGGCCACTGCGTGGGCCCGGGCAGCCTCGCGGTCGGCGGTGACGACCACACCCTTCCCGGCGGCCAGTCCGTCATCCTTGACCACCCACGCGGGTTGACCGGCCGCCGGGCCGAATCGATCCAGCGCGGCCTCGAGGGCGGCCGGGTCCTCGACGGTCTCGCTCGCGGCGGTTCGCACCCCGGCGGCGGTCATCACGTCCTTGGCGAAGGCTTTGGACCCCTCGATCCGCGCGGCCCCGGCCGATGGCCCGAAACAGGCGACACCGGCCTGCCGCACCGCATCGGCGGCGCCGAGCACCAACGGCACCTCCGGGCCGATCACCACCCGGTCGGCACCGATCCGGGTGGCCAGTCCGGCGATCTCCGCCGCGGAGGTGACATCGACGTCGTACTGACTGGCGAGGGCGGCGGTACCGGCGTTGCCGGGCGCGACTGCCAGGAAGTCGACATCGGGGTCCCGGGCCAAACCGGTGAGCAGAGCATGTTCGCGGGCACCGGAACCGATCACGAGGACGCGCACGATGTCACACCCTAACCATCGCGGTCAGCGGGTGTCGACGCGCGGCGCGGCCGATAACATCGCCGTCATGGGCTATCCCTATCCGCCGCCGTACCCGTATCCCCACCCGCCGCAGAAGCGAAACGGGGCGGATGTGGCGGGCTCGGTCATCATCCTGGTGCTGACGGTTCTGCTGGGAGCGGTGGCCTCAGTGATGGGCGTCTTCTCACTGGCGTTCCTGGACCACTGCCCGCCGGCGACGTGCAGCGTCGACGGCGCGGTCACCGCGGTGATGGGCGCCCTGGCCTTGGCCGCACTGCTAGGCGTGATCGGGACAGTGCTGACGATTCTGGCGATCGCGCGTCGCAAGACCTCCTGGCCGTACGCGGTGGGCACCCTGGTGGTATGCGGCCTGGTCGTCTTGGCAGGGGGGGCGGGCTCCTTACTGGCTGTCGGGGGCTGAGGCCTTCGCACGCCTGGAGATGACCTTCTCGACCACGTTGTTGAACGTCGAGCCCAACGGAAAACCCACGTAGTGGGTGATGAACACCGCCATCGCCCGCAGTTCGTCCTCGGACATCTCCTGATTGTGCAGCGCCGCGTTGACCTGGATCTCCGCCAGATCGGGAAGCCCGAAGGCCGTCACCACCGATAGCGTCATGATGCGCTTGTCACGCATGGAAAGCCCTGGTCTGCTCCAGATGTCGGCGAACAAATGATCGGCGGTGAGCGCGAAGTAGTCCCCCGGCAGGTCGGGCATCTCCCAGCCATACACCTCGTTCATCTTGGCCAGGCCCTTGCGGCGCAGTTCGTCCATCCTCACTCCTCGGTCCGGCGCCCCACGCCAAGGCCGTCGGCCAGGGTGCGTAACGCGATGTCGGCGAGCGGGAGGTCGACGCCGACCACCCGCCCCAGGGCCAGCGCCAGGGCCAAGTCCTTTTCCCCCAGGATGCGGGTGTGGGTGAAGGTGTCGTAGAGCCAATGTCCGGGCTCGATCTCGGCCATCGTGTCCCTGATCATGATCGCGCCCGGTCCACTGGTCAATGCGTCGGTGTGCCGCACCACCCGGCCTAGCGCCTGCAGGTCCAGACCTGATGCCTCGGCCAGTGCCATCGCCTCGCACGCCGCCGCGAAGGCGGTGAAGGTCAGCATGTTGCGGGCCAGCTTCATCCGGGTGCCCGCCCCGGGCTCGCCGGCGTGGATCACCAACGACGCCCACTGCTTGAAGACCGGCTTCACCTTCTCGTACACCTCACGAGGTGCGCCGACCATGGTCGCCAGCTCACCCTTCTGAGCGGCCCCGGCGCCGCCGCTGACCGGCGCGTCGATGACGTGGATTCCCTGCGGCGCATAGTCATTCGCCAGTTCGACGGCGGTCCGGTCACCGATGGTGGAGTGGATGGCGATCACCGTTCCCGCGGCGGCGTGGGCGGCCAGCCCGGCCACTACCGTGCGAACCTGCGCATCGTCGAGCACGGTGACGCTGATCAGTTCGGCGGCGGCGACGTCGGCCAGGCCTGCCGCCACGTCCGCCCCGGCCTCGGCGAACGGGGCCATGACGCCCGCGCGCACGTCATAGACGATCAGTCCGCCCGGCCAGCCGCTCAGTCGCATCGCCATCGGGGCACCCATGCTGCCCAGACCGACATAGCCCAGTCTCTGGTCCTTCACAAGCCCCTCCTAGGACCGGATGATCTGGCCGCCATCGACATTGAAGATCTGCCCGGTGATCCACCGGGCCTGATCCGACAGCAGGAACAGGCACATACCCACCAGATCCTCCGGCTGGCCCATGCGGCTGAGCGGGATGCCCTTGACGATGTCGGCGACCATCTCCTGCGGGGTGGTGGTGCGATTGGCCTCGGTGTCGATCGGACCCGGAGCGATGGCGTTGATCCGGATGTTCATGCCGCCGAGTTCGCGGGAGAGCTGTTGGGTCAAACCGTTGATCCCGACCTTGGCCAACCCGTAGTAGTTCGCGTAAAGCCATGCAGCGGTAGAGGACTGGTTGACGATAGCCCCTCCACCACGCTTGGCCATCTTCTTGTACACCGCACGGGTGCAGGCCAGCGCGCCGTCGAGGTTCACGCTCATGAACTTCTTGTAATAGTCCCAATCCACGGTGATGAGGAAGTCCAGTCGCATCCCTCCGAAGATGGCGGCGTTGTTCACCAGGTAGTCGATCCCGCCAAACTCGGCCAGCGTGCGGTCGGCCATCTCCTTGGCCGAGAGGGGGTCCGAGACATCGACGGGCACGGCGAGCGCAGTGGCACCCTCCGATCTGATCCCCGCGGCCACTCTCTCGGCACCCTCGACGTTGATATCGGCGACGACCACCGCGGCCCCCTCCCGGGCCAACGCCTCGGCATAGGCCTGGCCGATGCCGCCGCCGGCCCCGGTGACGATGGCGACCCTGTCCTCGAATTGCCCCATGCTCTCTCCCTTCCCGACGGTCCTACGAGACCGCCGTGGCGATCGCTTTGATTTCGAGGTATTCCTCGAAGCCGGCCACGCCCATCTCCCGGCCCACACCGGACTGCTTGTACCCACCGAAGGGGACGTCCGCGGAGTACCAGACCCCGCCGTTGACGTTGACGGTCCCGACCCGAAGTCGCTCCGCCACCCCCTGGGCCCGCTGCGGGTCGGCGCTGAACACCGTCGCGGACAGTCCGTAGGGCGAATCGTTGGCGATGCGGACCGCATCGTCGTCACCGTCGTGCGCGATCACCGTGAGCACCGGCCCGAAGATCTCCTCACGTGCGACCCTGGCCTCATTGGTGAGCCCGGCCACCACCGTCGGCTCGATAAAGAAGCCGTGTTCCCGGTCGGCGGGCCGACCGCCGCCGCAAGCGAAGCTGCCGCCCTCGGCGAGCGCCAGATCCAGATAGGACTGGATCCGGTCGCGCTGGCGCGCGGAGATGACCGGCCCGCAGATGGTTCCTGGTTGGGCGGGGTCCCCCGCCCGGATGCCGGACATCGTTGCGGCGGCGGCCGCGACGGCGTCGTCATAGCGGGCCCGCGGCACCACCAGTCGGGTCGTGATCGCACATCCCTGGCCGGCGTGCACCGACGCGGTGAAACCCGCCATCCCGCACGCCGCGGCCAGATCGGCGTCGTCGAGAACCAGGAACGCCGATTTTCCGCCGAGTTCGAGGAAGACCTTCTTGACCGTCGGCGCGGCGGCGGCCATGACGGCCCGGCCGGTGGCGGTGGACCCGGTGAAGGACACCATGTCCACCCGCGGGTCAGCGGTCAGCATGGCCCCGACGGAATGGTCGTCCGAGGTGACGATGTTGAGAACGCCCGGCGGAATATCGGTGTGCTCGGCGATCAGTTCACCGAGAACCGCTGCGCACCAGGGGGTGTCGGGTGCCGGCTTGAGGACGACGGTGTTGCCCGCCGCCAGCGCCGGACCGATCTTGGCGAGGTTGATCTGGTGGGGGAAGTTCCACGGGGTGATGGCCCCGACGACGCCGACCGCCTCGCGAATCAGGGTCCGCCGGGTCGTGATCCCCATCGGCGCGGCCACGCCCAGGTCGGTGCGCCACGGGTAGGACTCCGCGGTGTCTGCGGGGAAACCCAGATCCTCCACCGGGCCTTGAAGTTGCGCGGCCGCGGTGAGCATCCGGGGCGCTCCCACCTCGGCGATGGTGATCTCGCGCAGCTCCTCGATCCGCTCTTCCATGGCGGCACGCAACTGCCGGACGCAGCGCACCCGCAGTTCACTGTCGACCGCCCATTCAGTGGTGTCGAAGGCCCGGCGCGCGGCGGCGATGGCGCGATCCATATCGGCGGTGTCGGCGTTGGCGGCGGTGCCGAGAACCTCTTCGGTGGCCGGGTTGAGGGTCGGATAGCGCCCCGCACCACCGGCGACGAACGCTCCGTCGATGAAGAGATCGCTGCTGCGTTCGGCAATCGCCATCCGCACTCCCGGGTAGTCATGGACACCTGTCCGATAAAGGACCACAGAACCGTAGCCCCGAACGTCAGCCCGATGCAAGGACTGTCATTGGCTTGAGCCATATGACATGGGTTTTCATCGCCGTTCCTTGCGGACTCCCGACCCTCACCGCTACGGTGGACATGTGTCCAGCGATGTACTGGCGACCGCCACCCCGAACGGGGGGCAGGTCCGCCGACCGCGCCAGGAGGAGACGTTCCGAAAGCTGATCACCGCCGCCCTCGACACCCTCCGCGCCGCGTCCCATGCCGATCTGACGGTCCGCGCGGTCGCCGCCCGGGCCCAGGTCGCCCCGGCGACGGCGTACACCTACTTCTCTTCCAAGAACCATCTGGTCGCCGAGGTCTACCTCGACCTGGTCCGGCGGGTGCCGTTCTTCAACGACGTCAACGAAGCCCGGCTGGACCGGGTGCAACAGGCGCTACGCAGCCTGGCACTGGTGGTCGCCGACGAACCCGAGGTCGCGGCGGCCTGCACGACCGCGCTGTTGAGCAACGACGCGACGGTTCGCGGTGTTCGCGACCGGATCGGCGCCGAGATTCACAACCGCATCAAATCCGCCCTCGGTCCCGAAGCGGACAGCCGAACCGTCGCCGCGCTGGAGATGAGCTACTTCGGGGCCCTGGTGCACGCCGGCAGCGGTGCGTTCACCTACCGCCAGATCGCCGACCGGCTCGGCTACGTCGTCGGGCTGATCCTCGGAGGCGACGATGCGGGCCGCGCAGCGGCCCGAGGAGGAGCCGACACATCCGACCCCGGAGGCGACGATGCGGGCCGCGCAGCGGCCGCCCACACTGCGGGCGATGCATGACCGCCCGCCCCACCGATCTGGTTCTCGATCCGTACGACTACGAATTCCACGAGAATCCCTATCCCACGTACAGGCGGCTTCGCGACGAGGCCCCGCTGTACCGCAATGACGAACTCAACTTCTGGGCGTTGACCCGGCACGCCGACGTACATCAGGGCTTTCGCAACAGCACGGCCCTCTCGAACAAACTCGGAGTCTCACTCGACCCGATCTCACGCACCCCCGAGGCCTACCGCACCATGTCGTTTCTGGCCATGGACGACCCCGGCCACCTGCGGTTGCGAACGCTGGTGTCCAAGGGTTTCACCCCGCGCCGGATCCGCGAACTGGAACCACGGGTGCTGCAACTCACCCGGGAACACCTCGATGAAGCCCTGCAGACCGACAGTTTCGACTTCATCGCCGATTTCGCCGGAAAACTGCCGATGGACGTGATCTCCGAACTCGTCGGCGTTCCCCCTGCGGACCGCCAACATCTCCGAGCCCGGGCCGATGAGGTGATGCACCGCGACGACGGAGTCGCCGACGTACCGATGTCGGCGATCGAGGCCTCGATGGAACTGCTCGCCTACTACGCGGACATGGTCGCCCAACGCCGCCGCAGGCCGACGGACGACCTCACCTCCGCACTGCTGGAGGCCGAAGTCGACGGCGACCGACTCCGCGACGACGAGATCATGGCGTTCCTCTTCCTCATGGTGGTAGCCGGCAACGAGACCACCACGAAACTGCTCGGCAATGCCCTGTATTGGGGCGCGACGTTTCCCGATCAGCTGAGGGCGGTCCACGCCGATCGAACGCTGATTCCGGACTGGGTCGAGGAGACATTGCGCTATGACACCTCCAGCCAGATCCTGGCCAGGGTCGTGGCCGAGGATGTCGAGTTCTACGGAACCACCCTGCACGAAGGTGACACTCTGTTGCTCATTCCTGGATCGGCGCATCGCGACGAACGGGTCTTCGAGGATCCCGACGAGTTCCGGGTCGGCCGCGAAATCGGTTCCAAACTCTTGAGTTTCGGCAGCGGGGCGCACTTCTGCCTGGGGGCGCACCTGGCCCGGATGGAGGCGCGGGTAGCGCTCACCGAACTGTTCGATCGGATCAGCGGCTATGACATCGACCGGTCGGCTGCGGTGCGGGTGCACTCCAGCAACGTCCGCGGTTTCGCGCACCTCCCCATCGTCGTGAAGAGACTCTGATGCCACGCTTCGACCCGCACCCGACCCGCCGGCCTGCGATCATCGCCGGCGCCTCCTCCGGTATCGGCGCTGCGACCGCGGTCGAACTGGCCGCTCGCGGGTTTCCGGTAGCTCTCGGCGCCCGGCGGGTGGACAAGTGCGAGGAGCTCGCCGGCCAGATCCGTGCCGACGGGGGCGAGGCCGTCGCCCTGCCTCTCGACGTCACCGACCCTGACTCCGTCAAGGGGTTCGTCGAGGGGGCGGAGCAGGTACTCGGTGCGATCGAGGTGCTCGTCGCGGGCGCCGGCGACACCTTCTTCGGACGGATCTACGAGACCGACACCGACGACTTCGAGGCGCAGATCCAGATTCACCTCATCGGCGCCAACCGGCTGGCCACCGCCGTGCTTCCGGGCATGGTGAAAAGGCAACGGGGCGATGTGATTTTCATCGGCTCCGACGTCGCACTGCGGCAGCGCCCGCACATGGGTGCCTACGGCGCGGCGAAGGCCGGCCTGGTCGCGATGGTGACCAACCTGCAGATGGAGCTGGAGGGCACCGGGGTCCGGGCGTCCGTCGTTCACCCCGGGCCCACCCAGACCTCGATGGGGTGGAGCCTGCCGCCGGAAGCCATCGGGCCCGCACTCGAGGACTGGGCCAAGTGGGGTCAGGCCCGCCACAGTTATTTCCTGCGCGCCGCCGACTTGGCGCGGGCAATCGCGTTCGTGGCCGAGACTCCGCGCGGCGGGTTCGTCGTCTCGATGGAACTGCAGCCCGAGGCGCCGCTGTCGGACGCGCCCAGGGATCGCCAACAACTGAAATACCCGGAGGGATCGTGACCACCATGTTGAAGGACGTCCCCCGCGTCTCCGGCGGAGAGGACGAACACGGCCACCTCGAGGAGTTCCGCACCGACCCGATCGCTCTCATGCAACGGGTGCGCGACGAGTGCGGCGACGTCGGCTATTTCCAACTTGCGGGCAAGAAGGTGATCCTGCTGACCGGGGCGGAGGCGAACGAATTCTTCTTCCGCGCCGCCGACGAGGACCTCGACCAGGCCAAGGCGTACCCCTTCATGACCCCGATCTTCGGTCAGGGCGTGGTGTTCGACGCCAGCCCGGAACGCCGAAAGGAGATGCTGCACAACTCCGCGCTGCGCGGCGACCATATGAAGAGCCATGCCAGGACCATCGAGCGCGAAGTGCGCCGGATGACCGCGAGCTGGGGCGACGAAGGCGACATCGACCTGCTGGACTTCTTCGCCGAACTGACCATCTACACCTCGACCGCCTGCCTGATCGGCCGTAAGTTCCGCGAGCAGCTGGATTCCCGCTTCGCCGCGTACTACCACCTGTTGGAACGTGGCACCGATCCGCTGTGTTACGTCGACCCGTATCTGCCGATCGAAAGCTTCAGGATCCGTGACGAGGCCCGCGCAGGTTTGGTGCAGCTCGTCCAGGAGATCATGGACGGCCGGATCGCCAACCCCCCGGACGACAAGAACAAACGGGACATGCTCGACGTTCTGGTGTCGATCACCGACGACGACGGCAATCTGCGGTTTTCCGCCGACGAGATCACCGGCATGTTCATCTCACTGATGTTCGCCGGCCACCACACCAGTGCCGGCACCTCGGCCTGGACGCTGATCGAACTGATGCGCCACCCGGAGATCCACGCCGAGGTAACCCGGGAACTCGACGATCTCTACGCCGACGGCCAGGAGGTGAGTTTCCATGCGCTGCGACAGATCCCGTTGTTGGAGAACGTCATCAAGGAGACCCTTCGGCTGCATCCGCCACTGATCATCCTCATGCGGGTGGCCCAGGACGAGTTCGAGGTCCAAGGCCATGCCATCCACTCCGGCGACTTCGTCGCCGCCTCTCCGGCCATCTCCAACCGCATCGCCGCGGACTTTCCGGACCCCGAGTCGTTCGACCCGGGCCGCTACGACAAGCCCCGCGAGGAGGATGTGCTGCATCGCTGGACGTGGATCCCCTTCGGAGCGGGTCGGCACCGCTGCGTCGGGGCCGCGTTCGGAACCATGCAGATCAAGGCGATCTTCTCGGTGTTGTTGCGGGAGTACGACTTCGAGATGACGCAGCCCTCGGAGAGCTACCGCAACGACCATTCGAAGATGGTCGTCCAACTCGCCCGTCCGGCTAGAGTCCGCTACCGCAAGCGTGGCGCCAATGGGTAGCTACCGCGTCGAGGTGGATCTCGACCTCTGCCAGGGCCACGCCATGTGCGAACTCGAATCCCCGGACTATTTCCGCGTTCCCAAACGCGGAACCGTCGAGATCCTCGACGCCGAACCGCCCGACGAGGCACGGGCGGAGATCGAGAGGGCCGTTGAAAGTTGTCCCACCCGAGCACTATCCATCGTCGACAAGGAGAGCTAGCCATGGCAGCGTTGCCGCGCGAGCAACTGGAGGATTTCGTCCAGCGCTGGCTGGACGTCAATCGCGACGCCGAACGCAACGGCGACTGGACTCCGCTGGCGGACTTCTACGCCGAGGACGCCACCTACGGCTGGAATATCGGCCCCAAGGAAGACGTGATGTGCGTCGGCAAGGAACAGATCCGCGACATCGCCTTGGGTCTGGAGATGGCCGGCCTGGAGGGATGGACCTACCCGTATCAGAAGGTGCTCATCGACGACAAGATCGGAGAGGTCGTCGGCTTCTGGAAGCAGGTCGCCTCAACAGGAGAGGGCGACGACGTCGAACAACGCGAAATCCACGGAATCGGCGGTAGCTGGTTCCGCCTGAACGGCCAAGGTCTCATCGAGTGGCAGCGCGACTTCTTCGACTTCGGCCATGTCCAGAAGCTGTATGTGACGTTGATACAAGAGGGCAAACTCTCCAAGGGCATGCAGGAACGGATCCAGCGCAGCCTGGCCGGCGAGAAGCTTCCCGGCTACTACCCATTGGGTCAGACTCCCGTACCCATCTGGTGAGTTGACACCCGTCAGTCCTAGGATGCCCGTAGTGATCGAGAACACGTTCTAAGTCGTCCATACCGTCAAGCGGAGGTTTGCAGTGAAGACAAAAGGCGCGCTCATCCGTGAGTTCAACCAGCCGTGGACGATCGAGGAGATCGAGATCGGTGACCCGGTGGCGGGCGAGGTCAAGGTCCAGATGGAAGCCTCGGGCATGTGCCACTCCGATCACCACCTGGTGACCGGCGGCATTCCCATGCTGGGTTTCCCTGTCCTGGGCGGGCATGAGGGCGCGGGCGTCGTCACCGAAGTCGGCGAGGGCGTGGAGAGCGTGGCCGTGGGCGACCACGTCGTGATGTCGTTCATCCCGTCCTGCGGCAAGTGTCCGTCCTGTCAGGCCGGCCTGTGCAACCTGTGCGACCTGGGCGCCGGTCTGCTCGGCGGCGTCGCGATCGCCGACGGCACCCACCGCATCCACACCACCGACGGCAAGCCCGTCTTCCCGATGACACTGCTGGGCACCTTCTCCCCCTACATGGTGGTCCACGAGTCCTCGGTGGTGAAGATCGATCCGACGGTCCCCTTCGAGGTCGCCTGCCTGGTCGGCTGCGGTGTCACCACCGGCTGGGGATCGGCCACACATACCGCGCAGATCAAGCCTGGAGAAGATGTCGCCATCATCGGCGTCGGAGGCGTCGGAATGGCGGCCCTGCAGGGCGCCGTGGTCTCCGGAGCACGCAAGATCTTCGTCATCGACCCGGTGGAGTGGAAGCGCGACCAGGCCCTGAAATTCGGTGCGACCCACGTCTACGAGGACATCTTCGCCGCCATGGCCGGCATCGCCGAGGAGACCCAGGGCTTCATGGCCAAGAAGGTGATCGTGACCGTCGGTGAGCTGAACGGGGCCGATGTCGAGAACTACATGATCATCACGTCGAAGTCGGGCACCTGCGTGCTCACCGCCATCGGCAGCATGACCGACACCAACGTCACCCTGAACCTGGCGATGCTCACCCTCATGCAGAAGAACCTGCAGGGCACCATCTTCGGTGGTGGAAACCCGTATTACGACATCCCGCAACTGTTGTCGATGTACAAGATGGGCAAGCTCAACCTCGACGACATGGTCACCCGCCAGTACCGCCTCGAGCAGATCAACGACGGGTACAAAGACATGCTCGATGGCCGCAACATCCGCGGCGTCATCCGCTACACCGACGAAGACCGTTAGGGCCCGGCGATGACGCAGCGCACCGCCGACCGCACACCCGCCATGGCGGCCTCCGAGGAGTCCTGGCGCTGCGTGCAATCCCATGATCGCGCGGGCTGGCTGGCGCTGATGGCACCTGACGTCGTCATCGAGGACCCGATCGGAACCTCGGTGACGAACCCCGACGGCCTCGGCATCCGGGGCAAGGATGCGGTCGCGGCCTTCTACGACGCCAACATCGCCGCCAATACCCTGCGGGTCACGTGCGAGGAGACCTTCCCGTCGAGTTCCCCCAACGAGGTCGCACACATCCTGGTCCTGCGCAGCGAATTCGACGGCGGTTTCACCAGTGCCGTGCGCGGCGTGTTCTGCTACCGGGTCGACGACGGCGGTCTGATCACCAATATGCGCGGCTACTGGAACCTGGAGGGAATGCAGTTCGGCCAGCGTGACTGAGCAGCGTGACTGAGCCGGTACTGCAGGGCCTCGGGACCGTCGTCGTCGGCGGATCCCGGGGGATCGGCGCGGCGGTGGCTTCACTGTTGGCCGAACTCGGCGCCGGGGTGGTGGTCAACGGACGTGACGGCCGCGCCGTGGACGAGACCGTGGACGTGATCACCGCCGCCGGCGGGAGCGCTGTCGGACTGTCCGGTTCGGCCGCCGAGGAGAACGTCGCGGAGTCTCTGATCACGCTGTGCGAGAAAGAGTTCGGCGCGATCGACGCCCTGGTGAACTGTGCCGGAGCCGCCGAGCCTGCCAACTCGTCCATCCTCAACGTCAGCCGACGCGAGTTCGACGAGCTGCTCGACGTTCACCTCGGCACGGTGTTCGCGACCTGCCGGGCAGCCGCCCCGCGGATGGTGGCGGCGGGCCGCGGCGCCATCGTCAACACCAGTTCGTTCGCCTTCCTCGGCGAGTACGGCGGCACCGGTTACCCGGCCGGCAAGGGTGCGGTGAACTCCCTGACGCTGGCGCTGGCGGCCGAGCTCGCCGAGCACCGGGTGCGGGCCAATGTGGTCTGTCCGGGCGCGAGAACCCGGCTGTCGACCGGGCCGGACTATCGCCGCCACATCACCTCACTGCGCACCCGCGGCCTGCTCGACGAGACCAGTGCGGCAGGCGCCCTGGACCCGGCGCCGCCCGAGTACGTCGCCCCGCTCTACGCGTATCTGGTCAGCGCCATGGCCGAGCGGATCACCGGTCAGATCCTCATCGGCTCCGGCGGCTTCATCGGCCGGTTCGACCGGCCGGCGCTGACGGTACTGGGCTACCGCAACCACCACGACGCTCCACCGTGGCCGCTGGAGGACGTCATGGCGATGTTCGAGCGCACCCTAAGCTGAGCGCCATGGCATCGGTCTTCACCATGATCATCAACGGCGAACTGCCGGGCCGCTTCGTCTACTCCGACGACGAGGTGGTCGCATTCCTGACCATCGGACCGATGACACAGGGTCACACCCTGGTGGTTCCCCGGGCCGAGGTGGACAACTGGCAGGACGTCGAGCCCGCGCTGTTCGCCAGGGTGATGGAGGTGGCTCAGCGGATCGGACGCGCGGTGTGCGCCGCCTTCGGTGCCGAGCGGGCCGGTCTCATCATCGCCGGACTGGAGGTTCCGCACCTGCATGTGCATGTGTTCCCGGCCTACCAACTGACCGATTTCGGCTTCGCCAATATCGACCACAATCCCCCGCCGGAGTCACTCGACGAGGCGCAGCGCAAGATCACCGCAGCGCTCGCCGCGATGGACTGACCGGGTCTGAATCGTCATGGTCCCGGCCGGCACGGTCCTACACTGAACGGATGAATCTGGCAAAGGCCCTGGTCGATATCGCGACCACACCGGTTCGAGTCGGACTGGCAGCGGCCGATGTCGGCCTCGATATCGCAGAGGCAGCTGTTGACCTGGCGAAACGCAGCCTCGGCGACGCCACAGTGCCCTCACCCGGCGAGTCCGTCGCACACCTGCTCGGCCTCGACGACACCATCGAGCGGGCGAACCGGTTCGCCTCGCTGATCGACGAGGACGCCCCGCTGGGCCGCGCGCTGGCCCCCGACGGTGCGGTGGACCGGCTGATGCGCCCCGGCGGTCTGATCGACCGGCTGACGGCTCCCGACGGGGTGCTGGAGCGACTGACCGCCGAGGGCGGTGGAGTCGACCGCGCACTGGCGCCGGGCGGCCTGGTCGATCAACTGCTGGACGAGAACGGCCTGCTCGAACGGATGCTGGCCGACGACGGCCTGGCCGATCGGCTGTTGTCCGAGGGCGGTCTGGTGGATCGCCTGACCGCCAAGGACGGACCGCTGGAACAGCTCGCGACGGTCACCGACTCACTCAACCGGCTCGCCCCCGGAATGGAGGCCCTTACCCCGACCGTCGAGGCGCTGCGCGATGCGGTCCTCGCGATGACGCGGGTGGTCGACCCGTTGAGCAACATCGCCGAGCGCATTCCGCTACCCGGCCGTCGGCTCTGGCCGTTCCGAGACGACGACGAGTGACCCGATAGGCTCATCGTCGCCGCACGCCGGCACCCGCCTCCTTAGCTCAGTGGTAGAGCACTCGCCTTGTAAGCGAAAGGTCGTCGGTTCAATCCCGACAGGGGGCTCGCACAGAACAGTCGCCCGAAGCCGCGATTGACTTACAGGGTGAATTCCTCCTCGGCGCTGTAGACCTGATATTTGCCGTTCCAACTCAGCGCTGAGGTGACCTGCGGCACGAACGCCGCGCCGATCTCGAAGAAGCCCTGCGATGTCACCGACAACGTCGGATCGCCCTGGGCGTCGTCCTTCAACGGCACCTTCAAGGTCGCGGTGATCGGGTTCGCGTATCCCACAGTCAGTTTGAAGACGTCCAGCGAGATGGGGAAGCTGGGCGGCGTGTACAGCCCGTAGGAGGCCTGAGCCGATGGCGTCACCTTCGCCGTGAGGGTGATGTCGCCCGTCGGATCGAAGTACTCCTCGATCTGCTTGGACGTGACGACTGCCACCGAGGGGAAGGCGCTGTACTGCAGGCCGATCTGGTCCGGGGAATCGACGGTGTTCCACGAGAAGAACAACCCCGGCGTGTAGAAGGCGTGGGCCAGTTCCAACGGCTTGAAGCCACCCTTTTTCAGAACCAGCTTTCCGGTCACTGAGGCGTCGAGCTTCAGGCTCTCACCGAACGTTCCAAACTCCGTCTCCTGGACGTCGTTGTACGCGTAGCCGGGCAGCGTGACGGTTTCGGTGACGTCCCCGGCGTCCTTCGGCGGGTTCAGCCACACGGACGGCCCGCCCTGCAACGCGAGCACCAGGCCCACCGAATACTTGGAGGATTCGAACTTGTCGAGGAAGCCATTGGGCACGAAGACATACCCGTAACCCAGTGCCGCCAAGTTGAGCTTGCCCTCCAGGGTGGTTCCGAACGAGGTCAGAACCCCGTCTTTTCCGAACGGGTGGTCAATGACGAACGCGGAGTAGTCGCCGTTGCTGCTACAGCTCGAGCCGCACCACGCCTGATTCGATGCCTGTCCGAAAACGGGATCTCCCGAGGCCTTCTGCCCGTTCGCGGCAGGACTCCAGGTGGCGCCCACTCCACCGGTGCCGTCGTAGCCCGGCCCGCTCCACGTCTGGGAGGGTTTTCCGGTGCCGAACTCCCACGCCGCTTTCAGCAGTTCGGGGTCCAAACCGCCGGACTCGGACTCCTGCAACGTTTTCCAGTCGGTGTCGGAGATGTTTGCCGTGGAGCCGGCCCACGCGTAGGTCCCGTCGTTGGTGAGGCCGGCCACCACGGAGCCCGCGAGTGCGGGAAAGCCGAAGGCATCGGTGACGTACCGGGTCATCGGAAGCAACTGCTGCACCGAACCGTTGGGCCCGCTGGGGGCGATCCCTCCGCCGATCGACGTGAAGGAGTTGTCGGGAGTCAGCGCCGCCGGCGGCGTCCCGTAGGGCAGCGGAAGATAGCCGAACGGCGCCACCGCGGAGACGGATCCGAAGCCGGTGAACAGTTGAATGGCCCCGTTATCGGTGTTGTTGGGAGCCGTCTGGCCGAGAGCGAACCCGTCACCCACCTGCACCATGGACGTCACCGCGTTGCCGATCGGCCCCTGCAGTTGCGACCACCCCGCCGGCTGATCGAGTTGGGTGGGGATGGTCGAACCGGCGTAGTCCAGGGCGTTGGGGTTGTCGGGGTTGTTGCCGCCGGGATTGTTGGACGGGCTCCAATACATGACCGCGCCGTTGTCGAGTCCGGCAACGAAGCCGTCGCGCCATGGGACGAGAGTATTGATGGCTCGAACCCACCGTGGCGGGACCATCTGCCCGAGTCCGTTGTTGAGTCCCCATACCTCGCCGTCGTTCATGCCGACCACGTAGCCGGACCCGTCCGACGCGCTCATCGGAGTGCCGGGAGCCACCAGCTGAGAGGTGCTCACCAGATAGACGCCGGTGCCCCCGGAGTTACACGAGGCTGAGCAGAGATTGCCCGAACCGTCGCTGATCTGCGCGGTGATGGTGGTGCCCGGGACGGTGCCGGTGCCCCCGTACACCGTCTGCCCGACTCGGATCGGGGCCCCTGCGGCCTGCTGCACGGTGAGCACGTAGCCGCTGCATCCCGTGCCCGACCCGCCGCCGTAAGAGGTCTGACAGCCGGCGGTGGCCGCCGCCAATTGCGTCGCACTCAGCATGGCCGCCGCCGATTCCGGCGAGCTCAGCAGAGGCGCGTAGGACGGCGCCGAGATCACGCCGAGGTCGGCGACGGCGGGGGCACCACCGATCGCACCGACGAATGTCGTCCCGTCATACGGGAGCAGGGTGGTTGGCAGCGTTTCGAAAAGTTGCACCTGCCAGTCAAAGCCGTCCCATACGTGCGTCTGACCGAAGACAGACCCGTTGTAGCTCTGTGGTCCAGCGACAATCAGACCCCCATTCTGACCGCTGGGAATCATCGCGCTCACCGAGTCCAGTCGCCCGGTCAGTGGCGCCGGCAGCACCGACCAGCAGTCAGTCGGGTCGGTCGAACATCCGCCGCCCGCACCCGGCCCGGGCAGGACGGTGCCATCCGCGAGGATCGGGTTGTTCCATATCGCGATCTCCCCGTTGCTGAGGCCGACGGCGAATCCCTGATTGTTCGGCAGGGCCACGACGGTGTTGACCGCCACGCCTTCTCCCCACCCGCCCGTGATTTGGAGTTGCGTCCAGCCAGGCTGGTCGGCTGCGGCGAGGAGTTCCGGTGCCGCGGCGCCGCCGTTCCAGTACTGCACTGAACCGTCGCTCAATCCGACGACCACCCCGCTTCGGGTGGTCGGATTGTTCGGCAGCGTCACGGCAATGCTCGGCACTGCGGCCACCGTCTCCACGGTGGGGAACTTGATCGGGTTGTTGACCGAGTAGGTGATACCAGTGACGTCGTAGGACACGAACCCGGTGATGACGGTGTCCGGGGCGATCCCCTCACCGGTGATCGACTGCCCAATCAGGCTGGCGGGGTTCACGTCGCCCGGTACGGACAGTTTCACCACGGGGCCGGAGAAGGTGGTGACCGTGAGTGCTTCGCTGTAGACCAGGGCAGAGGTGTCGAGGATGTAGTTGGCGGTGCTTCCACTCGTCCCGGAGTAGGCGGTGATGACGGCAGACACACCCGTACCGGTGACCGTGGCGCCAAGCAGGTTCCTGGGGTCGGAGACACCCGCCGCGGTCAGCGAGGCCAGCGACAGTTGCAGGGCATTGCCCGGTCGCCCCTCCGTCATGAAGGTACCGGTCAGCGGTGGCGGCGGGGGCTGGTCCGGGTCCACGAAAACGGGATTCTCGGTCACGTAGGAACCGACACCGCTGGCTGCGTTGCCGGAGTTGGCGGAGAGAATCTGGATCGGGAAGGAGATTCCGGGGCCGGAGATGATCGAGGCACCCACGCTGATCGCCCCGCTGGCGACCTCGGTGACGGTCATCTGCGCGGGAAGCTGCTCGGTGCCGTAGATCACGCTGCCCGGGCTGATGCTGGCGGTGAACACCGCGATGGAGTTGAGTGCGCTGATGGTGCCGGTGAGCGGGTAAGCCGGTTTGGGGTTCAGCACCGCCGAAGTCCCGATGTATGTGGTGGGGATCGGCGTCCCGGCCGCGTCGGCGACGACCTGGTCATAGGCCACCATGGCGTTCACCGCGGCATTCCAGCTGTTGTCCGCCAGTTGCGTGCGCTTCCATTTGGGCGCCGAGCCGAGCGGCGCCTGGTTGGTGTAAAGGAAGATCCCGTTGCCGGCAGTCGAGTCCTGAGTCAGGTTGGTGGCGCTGATGAACGAGCCGTCGGTTCCCCACGGAATCATGGCGGTCAGTTCGACCGGGGCTTCGGCGCCGGTGCTGCCGAAGACTGCGGTGCCATTGCCTTCATTGACGCCGGTGGTCCCTGGGCCCATCGAGCCCGGGCTGGTCTGGGTTGCGGAGCCATCCCGGGCCTTGGGCAGGGGGTAATCATGGCCACCGCTCGCCGCAAATGCGCTGGGCGACAACGATGTCGCACCGAGGACTCCGACCGCTGAAACGGTCGAGCACACCTGACCGGACGCGCATTCCTTGAGGCCGGAGGCATTCAGGAAGTTCTCGTAGGCTCCCTTGTAGTTGATGCCGACGAAGTCCCACATGTCCACCCGGCCATCTTGGGCATTCGTGTCGGTCCGCAGTTCGCCGGAGAGGGTAAAGCTGCCGTCGGCGTTCTTGGTGACCGCACCGACGTCGACGAACACCGCCTTCTGGGTGTCGTCGTCGGAATAGCTGAACACCAGTAGTGGCCTGGTCCCGTTCTCCGCTGCCTTATTCGAATACGCCGCCCAGTCGTCGATCAACATCGTGTCGACCGGAACCGATCCGATGTTTCCGCGGGTGTCCATCCAGGCGAAGGAACGGGCAGAGGTGCTGGCCGGAAGGGTCACCGACGCCGTGTACTCCGGGAAGAGCACGCCGTGCTTCTTCACGGTCACGGTGACCGCCGCATCCGACAGGAACAGGTGCGTGTCCAGGACGTCCTTCGGATCAGCCCGCTCAGCATTGAATCGGGCCTTGGCCGCCTCGGCCGCGTCGCCCACCGCCACGGTGTAATACCGGGTGTTGAGGACGCCGAAGGGGTGCAGGATGTTGAAGCCGGAGTCGACCCCTGTGATCTTGACGACGAACCGG
>SXGQ01186074.1_pt1 | contig 22033 bp, 17 predicted proteins | sample 3178371 | NCBI WGS metagenome assembly SXGQ01 (sample SAMN11356859, study PRJNA531348) | freshwater metagenome | isolation source: freshwater sample F1-20 | place: China: Fuxian Lake, Yuxi | collected 2017-12-25 | reverse complement strand
CTGCGCCTGTTGCCGAATAAGGTCAACAGCCCTCTGCCCAAAGAGAATAGAGCCTTTGGCTTCACCAAGGAGCCCACCCGTCAGATACCCGACGAAAGCGTGCCCACTAATCATAAACATGACAGGCTCAAGTCCGACCTGGGCAATACACGCCGCCAAAAGCACTGTTGAGTCAAGGCACGTCGCACAACCTTCGGTTTTTATTTGTGATGGCGTTCGTATCCGTTGGCCTAGTCCAGCCATCGCTGCGGGAGGGTCGCTGTAGGCAATATTGAATGAACAAGTTGCGTCATATATTGCCTCTACGATCTTTCTGGCTCGTGACTGATCAGCGGGCGACGACGGATTTTCTGACTGATAACCCTGCGTTGAGGAGTCTCCAGTTCGCTGTTTTAATATCTCACGAGCTCGTTTGAGTATTTCCGCAACAAAAGGATCGGCAGGGATAGCGAAGGCAGCGTATGTATCGAGGTACCCCGGCTCCCAAAGAAATTGGTTAGCCGCAAGAATACGAAGTGGCCTCGACGCTGTAGCCAGAACCTCTTTCGAGCGAGAATCCACGACCTCGACCGTGATATGCCCATCAACATGTTCTTGAAGGCGACCAATGATCGAATTGTTTAAAGTCAGACCCACTGACTCGAAGACAATCGGCTCACCAACATGTTTACCGCGGGACTCGATCGTGCGTGGAAGTCCGCACCATTCTCTAGCTACTTCTTCTGGAAGCGGAAAATCAAATCGCACTCGCGGGAAAACCTCAAAGTCGGCATCAGGCAACGACCCATCAGTGAGGATACGAATCTGTTGGATGATCGGCCGTCTCGTTCCGGCATAGGCATACGTCCAAACAGGCGACGACAAAAAGTCGACCGACAGCTTTGTACGTGTTTCGGATTCCGTTGCTGCCACTGCCCCTCCTTCCCCAAAGAGGAAACTAACTGACAGAGATGCGTTTAACCAACTCCGGCTGGCACAGTATCGCCCCTAGATACACCCAGCTATCAAAAGATAGTGATTATTTGCCCATCTTGGCAATGAGTGGGTTAGAACCATTCCTTTTTATTAGCGACATAGGTGGCTTGAAATTCAGCATCGCTCTTCGTCAAATAAATAATGCCCTCAATAAAACCAATGATTCCCATGACAATCGGTCCAAGAAAGAAAAAAGCAGCACCAATTATTGAAACCAATAGCATTATGACTCCGGATTTGGAATAGCCCAGAACGAACTTGTGAACTCCCAGAGCCCCCAAGAGAATTCCAAGAACTCCAGCAGAAATACGCTTGCTGTTTCCGTCTGAGGGTGGTGGCATTTGGTTCATCTCACATACTCCTGTATCGCTAATTTTGCTGCACTTATTGGCCTTACCAGACCCATGTTAGTCCCATCGGTGAAACACTCATCGGATTTCTCACATCGCACCCTCGCTTGATAAACGGCTGTCGCTATGCCAATCAAATTCCCCTTGGAATCCAGCACCGGACCTCCACTATTTCCTGAATTGAGCACAGCTGAAACCTTATAAAAACCCTCGATGTTGTCAAAACCGGAGATAATACCCTTGGTAAGGGTCAATGTGTCACCGCCAATTGATGGAAACCCAAACACGCTTATCTCATCTCCGAGTTTGAGTTGGTCGTATCGAATCTGGAGAGGTCTAGTCTGGCCCACTTGAAAATCATCCAAAGAAAGAATTGCCAAGTCAAGGTCGTAATCGCTCCAAAGCACCTTCGCTGCAAACCACGAGTCAGGTTCCGTGGCAGGATCGGCTCCGAAGCCCACCCATAACCACGAACACTCGGACGAAAGATCGGCTGTCGAAATCACATGCTCGTTGGTAACAACGTAGGACCCATCACCCACGAAGGCACCGCTTCCCCCAGCACAGATCTCGTCGTCATCGTTGGCAATCAGCACAAATGCAGTTGATAAAGCAACGTCGGTATCGGATGAATTTAGCCCGTCGGCCAAATCTGTTTGGATTGTTGTTGTTGACGGAGAAGGTAGCGATGATGATGATGTTGTCGTAAGCAAAGAACTTGTCGAAGTTTTTTCTTGAGTTAACCCTGCTTCAGTCTCCTTGGGATCAAAAAAGAAACCCATTGAAATTGTCACTAACATCAATGCAGCAGAGGGAAGTAAAACGAAAGGGCGTAGCGCGACTTGTCTCGGAGCTACTTCTTGATTTACAAGCCCGAAAATCGCGATCGCAACTGCTGCTACCGTTAGCGCACTAGAAGCAAAGAACCCAGCACGCAAATCTAAACTCGCCACATTCCCGACTCTGTCCGGCAAAGTCCAGTCGAGAAAGCTAGTGCCTGCCCAAACAACAACAAGCTGAAGAGCCTTGAAAAGTGCCATCAAGACCATGATCACGGCCAAAACTCGCTGCTTTGCGGCTGGTATCCCAGCGAGAAGTCCTGCGGCGAATGCCGCTGCAATCCAAGTGAGAATAGAAATTATGACACCACCGAATAGGCTGTCGCCAGAAACCGCAATTTGACTGTTTAGAGTTTGTGAGTCGGCAACGACCCATCGTGAGTGATTTGCTGCAGCCAAACCGATTATGACGATCAAAGCAAAAAAACCATAAAGACTCGACCCGCGCGCAGCTAAAGCTGTCGTAGTGAAACTTCGCGAAACTTCTGTCGACAATATGATTGCCGCGCCAAGAGCAAGAACAACTCCAGGTCCCTGACCAAGCAGACCGTCCGCAATATCGATGCCCCCAAGAGCAAAATCAGGAATCAGACTGCGGATTAGACCAATGGTGAGAACGGTCAGTCCTGCAAACCAACCATAGAGACCTACGCCGAGAGCAACTAAGACAGAGCCTGCCCGATGACGCACAGTCGTGAGAGGAATTCCGACAATGAGCAATACGGTCACTAATCCAACAAGAAACCTGCCACCCGCGAGATCGTTAAGCGATAGATACCTGTGCTCGAGGCCTGGTAGCCGAATTGAAAGCCATGGGACAAAGGCCGACGCAATCATTGCAATGGCCGGCAATATTGTGCCAATCACCGTGAGTGGATCGCGCTTAACCACACCGCTCGATCCGACCGTACGGCTTGATGAGTCCTTGCGGTTGTCTTCTAGTCGCGGTCGCAGTCCGCCATACTCACCCGCTGCACCATATTCACTCACTTGTACAACTCGTCATGCTTACGTGACTTTTGCGTTGAGCCGTTGTCGCCACCCGAATTGCTTGTGTTCATAACTCTGCTTCGATCACGCTGAGAACCCGCTTTACTCGATAGAGCGACGAAAAATACACCCACAGGACCGAGTGTGATCCCTTGAACGAGCCCACCGATTGGATCTTGTCCCTTCGAAGTCGCTAGCACGGCTGCGATCAATCCCCAAGCAAACACCCAAGCAACCAAGATTACAAGAACGACCCCAAATGTCAGCGAGTCAAGCATGTCATTCTTTCCACTTATCTTTTTCCTCACGGTTTGGACCCTGAGACTTGTAGCCCGAGAGATCTTCAGCACCTGCTTGTTCACCAATCGCAACAAGATGGGTCAACATAATAAATCGTCGGTTACGACGCAAACTAAAATTACGAAGATTACGGTTTTCCGTCGCAGATCGAACGCATCGGACCTGATCAACGTTGGATTGCCTCAACTGGATTGCGCGAGGAGACTGCATGTTAAACAACTCGCGACTGAAATCTTGGCGCAGCGCGCCAGGTATATAACCATTACGACCAAGATAATCAAAGAGATACTCATCAGGGGCAAAATCTTTGAGCGCAAGATGATCTGGGTCGACATCAGTGATGCGCCCGAAGACGTCGCGGACATCATATGAGTTGAACCGATTCTCAATCTCAGACTGAAGGGCACGTGCCGCAAATTCGCGAAGGTCACGATGAACTAAGTCTTCGAAATAATCCTGCAATGGATAAAAGACAAGGTCACCGTTAACCCGCTCAGAGACTGCCTGACCCCAAGTTTGTTTAACGTCAGCGTAAGGGTCTTGATTGATCCCTTGCAGCGAAAACTCTCTATATCTCTCACGCCACACTCCAATTGTGCCTTCCAGAACCGAGGCAAGATAGCCGCGTACCAAAAGCGTTCTTCGAATTGAATTGAGTAAAGATTGCATCTGTTGAGTCAGTGGCTCAACTTTTGCGATTGCAAACTGTCTCGGATGTGGGATGTTGGTAATGTCGCCGCTTGTTTCCGAGTCGTCAGCTTGAGCACCGTAGGGACTATGTATGATCTCCCTGAGTATCCGACTCCATGCGAAGAATTGACTTTGCAATGAGCGCAACCTGATGTATTCTCGCATCGCCTGCTTCGACGAATTAAAAAGAAACTGAACTCCTGACTCCTCTGCTTTTCCATGATCTTCGCGATAGTCACGGATTGCCCGCTTGAGCACTCCTCCTACTAAGCCAAGTGCCACACTAAAAAGCCAAATTACAGCCCAAATAAGAACAAGGGGCAAAATTGCAAGGCTGACCCAACCCAACTGAGAAGCAGCAATAACGCCAATTAGCCCTGCCACCCCTATGCCACTGAATACCCACCGAAGCTTTGAACGGCTCTTTTTTGAGTTGTCCTGGATCATCCCATCGAGCAGCCGTTTCAGCTCATCAACTTTTACATCTTGCATTGCACTACGCGCTTGCGTTTCCAAAAGATCGGCAAGCTTGAAAAGAAAACTTGAACGAGCACGATCTTTGGCAGCGGGCAACCACTTATCAAAATCTTCAGAAATTTTTCGGACATCACGCCCACCGCCTAGTTCAGAAGAGGCATCAACTGACCGAGATCCAAATTCTGAACTCTGGTTACCCCCTATTAAGCGGGATCTAATCTTCGTCGACGAAGATTCATCAGGAATCTCAGAGCTCACAAGAGAAGACACCGGTGCTGCAAAAATACTGTCTTGCTTTGCTTTAGCGAGGAGCGCACGAAAAGTCTCGACTGTTTCGGGAAACAAAACATCGGGCTCCCTTAGCGAATTAGCCTCTCCTAGCCCTAAAACATTTAAGTCTGCTTCTGATAATTGAAACACTGACGCTTCAGCTGGGGGCGCGACGATTATCGGATCGTTGAAGACGATTCGACTTCCTCTGCTTAAGCACGTGATCTGCTCGGGAAGGTCAGAGCCGTCCAGACTTCCGACCACAACTTTCGCAAGATTTCTCCAAACCTCGGGCTTAATAACAGGCTCAAGAGCTAGCTCGTTTGGATTTTGAACCAGATATTGGAGAAGTCTTACAACGTCGTCATTCATGCCACTGTCTGCTCCACCACTCGTGCCACGAATAGTGATGATTGAATTTGAGCCATAAACATTCTGAAGAGCGTCAGCAAAGGGCTCCAAAGCTTTTGAGAGTCTCGCAGCAATCTCATGACGCCCAGATCGGAAAATATACGGCCAAATGTTTCGTAGAAAGTGCATGAGAGCCGCGAAGAATCCCATCCTCTTTGCTTTGCTGGTCACACTTTTGTGAGGCAGATATAGAAACTCGCACATTTGAGCAACTTGACTTACCAAGTTGTCGATTATCACAGGCGAACCACCGTCTGGCACTGCATTCACTACTCCACCAGGCATAATGAAGTTTTCGCGAGACATCGCTTGTCGCAGAGCGTCTCTAAAGAACCAGCCTCCAGATGCTGATCGGGCAATTGCGCGGATAGGTCGCACAACAGAACCGAGCCCCATTCTTCCGTCTGATTCGACTAACTGGATAAGAGAGCTCGATGTTTGACCTACGAAACCACCTGCCGCAATTAATGCGGTAAATGCCAGCGACAGATGTCTATTACGTTCATCAAACGGTGCGACTGCCAGCTCTTCACCAACATATATTGACCGATCGTGTAAAAGATTGGTTGTGTATCCCCTTGGAAAAACTCCATCAGTAAATTCCTCATCATTAAGCCAAGACAATGTGAAAAATCCTGTTTTTGCAACAGCATCTGAAGGAAAAGCTCGAACAATATCGCGTTTTATCTTTTCTTCTTGCCCCACTCGTCCACTAAACACACGGGCCAAAGGAGAAAGACGAATCGAAACCAGCACTATCTCAGCCCAGATATGAGCTGAAAGGACCCTCTCCAGCGGGACAATTGTGTCCTGGCCCGGCTTGGCACACTGGAACTGAACTGCCTCTTGAAAGTCCTTTGCTGAGCCAACTTCGGTTCCCAAGTCGACGAAGTAAACGTCCTCCAAGAGACCCGCTACACCCCAAGCATCAATGCACTCAGAGAGTATTTTCTCACTTGTCTCGGAAGAGAAATCTAGACCAATGAGGACCAGCTGCCTCCGTGCGATGCCTCTCTCCCCCGTATCAGACATCAACCTATTGGCGTTCTCCGCCAGCGCTGCCACCGTGCGTCTGATATGTCTGCAATGCAACTCTTATACGCTGGTATTCTTCGATGATCATCGGCGCAATCTCCCTAACAGGAATGCTGTCGTCTGCCCATGACACGAGTCGATCCACGACTTCGTCGCCAGTGTACGGTTGGTTATTCAACGTCGTCAAACGATCGATGTTTTCATTTAGATATGCGATTGCGTCGCTAATTCTTGAATCTCGATCAGTCCCCCGACATTGAGGGTCGTCAATTGGTTTCGCAACAGTTTTGCCGTTATCGAGGAATGACGCTAACTCGCCTGCAACCGCAAATCGAGAAGGACCGAGATCTCCTCCCTCAGAAACTACCCCGAGCCGAAACATTCGACCATACGCATCAAACGCCCGCTGGCGGTTTCTTGAGACTGTGAGAAAACACAATGTGAAACTCAAAAGCAGCGAGGTTAATTGATTTGAGATCGAAGCGTAAGACGGACTTGGGAAACGTACCGGATCACCGTCGCCCGCGATACTCGCTGCTTCTTCGGGCTGACTTGGTAATTTAATCAGTCCAGTGAGGCGACCCACCACGAATCCACGGATCAATGCTCGTATTACATTCGGGGGCAGCGGAACAAACTCATCCAGAGTGCGACCACGCTTGAAATCAAGCCAACCACGCAAGCCGTCAGGATTACCACCGTACTGAATTCCATGTTGTGCAATCTCATCTAGCATTGACGAGACCACTCCTGGGAACATTGGTTTATCAAAAAAGCATGACACGGTGACCGATTCTCGATCTTGGTCAGAAAAATTGATAACACCATCTACGTTCTGAACGCGGTTTCGGATCAGATCCCTTGCAATTGTATTTGCAGGATGGCCGTCCTCAAAAGGGATCGGCTCAACGGTAAATGTCATTCCTAGTTCTGCTCCCGGGTAGACCGTCCCAAAGTAAACACGATCAACTGAGACGAATGGACTTGCTTGCTCAAGAGCGCTTTGGAATTTCTCTCTAAATTTACGAAGCCGTAGAGCGTGATCAGGATGCATCACGTCTTTCAAATACTGACCGAGACCCTCGCGCAGGTAATCACCCAATTCGCGACCCGGCTTACCTAGCCATCGGTCAACACGTTCTTCGAGCGCTATGAGATCAAGGGATAGATCAATCGCCAATGGCTGCGTCTTGACGAACTCGAGCGGTGCATCGTTACGAGTCCAAAGGAGAGGTCGCAAATCATTGGCGCCAATTTCTCCGTCCATCTCAACACCCTCGGAGATTCCACGCCTTGCCGCATCGGCTGTCGACTCTCCAGCTACTGCTGGCTCAGCCGTGCGTAAAAGACGCTCGATAGTTGTCGGCCATTCGTCGTGACCTTCGAGCAAATGCTCGATGGGACTTGGTTGAAAGGAACGCGGAACGATTGATCCCTCAGGCCACTTTGTTATTAAAGCGGCCTCACCAGAACGGGAGCTGTCAGCCATTTCGTCGACGCTGTCTTTGGCTCGCCGAAATGCAGAGTTGAGTGGTTGCAGTAAATTAATAATCACTTGCTCAAGAGTTTGAGAAACGGTGGTCGACAGTTGAGCCTTGAGCTCCTGACCGATCGAAGCCGCAAACAGTTCTATTGCATCGCGCACCTGCGGTGAATCTTTCATGAGATTATTCGAGGCCACATCGGCAAGTTCATTATTCGCATTCTGAGCGAAATCTCGAGATTTTTCTTCCGCCACCCGAGCCGAGCCGCGGAAGTCCGTTGCTGTCCGTCCAACTTGCTCTGAGATACTCTGCGACAAGTCAATCATTATTGGCAAAGTCAAACGAGTCAAATACGAATTCGACTGTTTCATCACCCGCTTCACAAGATCCTTTAGCCACACCTCTTCTCGGGCTCTATATGCGCCAGTTGCATCAAGAAGGAGTTGGCGCTTAATTGCAACAATCTCATCATGAATGATCGACGACCACTCGGCTCCCTTGAGTGACTCACCAGGGAGACGCGCAGTAAGGGCCGCACTTACGTCACCTGAGAACCGCTGGAGGTGTGACACCGAAAGCAATTCGTCGGAGATCTGAGCAGATCCATCGCTGATAATACCCATCTGCTTGTCAAAGGAGTTGCTCAACCCAAATGCAGTTGACACCTCTGGTAGGAATTTCTCGACAAGACGAGAGCGAATTGCAACATCAATACCTCGGTCCCCGTCTTCACCAAAAACTGAAGTAGCAACTTTGCGAAATCCACGGAAATGAAATTCGTATAAATCACGGAGAATATATTTTCGCGCGTAGTCACGAAAGCGCTTACGCCCAACCGCAAGAGTCGCTGAGCCAAATGAAGATACTTCTCCAGTTATCGCAGAATCAGCAAAACCATAGCCTCCGAGCCTCTGAGGAAACTGAGTCCAGTTGCCAATGACATAATCCTGGAAGCGCTGGCGGACTGGTGGACTAGTTAGCCAACCAGCAATTGTGATGCCCACAGAACGATAAACATTTCGCGAGCCCTGAAGATCGACGCCATCAAGATTTTTTCGACCGAGCACAAAGGTCGCACGGGGCCCTCGTCGACTTGGTAAGCCAAATGGGGCCGGAAACAAACCCGCTCGCCCTCCGTCTTCCGACCAGACAGCGTTCAAAAGCTCTGCCAAGTATGCAAGATTGTTTGACGTCATGTACTGCTGAGATTGTTCGAAAATATCTGTTCCGTAAGCGATCAAAATTGGCTGAATACTGTTGCCACCCAGGTGTTTTAGAAGATCTACAACGTCTAGCGAAATTCCGCTTCCACAGCCACCAGCCATCGAAGTAACAATTAAAACGTTTGGCGCCATTACTCCAAGACCACCAATCGGCAATCCCATGCGCCTTGCAACGGTGTTTAGCTCGGGGCCACTCGCTTCGGCTGAAGTGAGAGCAGACTCAATTCGACGTCGAATCTGGGCTGCTTGGAGAGCAATAGTTCCAACAACTCGACCCACCGCATGATTAGTCAATCCAATCTCAATATTTTGAGGAATCGCCTTTGGGTTAGGTCGCCAACCCACAAGTTCGACGTAACCTCGGCGCATTGCTGGTGGGTGGGCAGCTTGAAGCATTTTGTCAAGATCTCCCAGCACACTTGCCCCCGGCTTCATCTGCAGATAATCAAGCGGAGGTAAGGGCGATGCTTCCGTGAGATCCGCCATCACTGGTGTTGCGTCGATACCGATGAACTGCCATGCGTCAGGGATCTTGTCAATTCCATGTACTCGGAGACGCGCTTTTACCTCATCTCGAACGTGACGAACAGATAAGACTCCCGAACCACCACAACCGATCAGAACAAACGGTGCCAAGCTCATCTAACTACCCCCTCGGTTAAAGATTTAACTCCAATTAAATCACTGTACGCCTCAGTCACACGATTGGAACAATCAGTTGTAAAAATGCTCATGAATACAGGTCTTTTCTCTTCTGGCCGTCGGTCGAGTTGCTTGTTACACGAGCGGTACTCGCAGCTGCTGCGATACCAGCATCCCCTCGATCGGTTGTTGGATTAACGACGCCCAAATCGTCAAAAAGTTTAGGCATTAGAGTACGGAATCTCTTGGTCTCGAGTTCAGCTAAAAGCTTTTGAGCAACCGCAGAACTATCGGCTCCTGCCCCCTCTGGCAATATAAAAAGCAGATGGCCCTTCAATTCGCGATTGGAATTTGACTGCACGAGTCGAACATCGCTCTCTTGGAATGAAACGGCCCACACGCCATTGAGATTAGGACTCACGCAACCCCAAGTAGTTTCTTTAAGCTTCTCGTAGCCCCCTTGCCCAACAGTCAATTCAGATTTGCTGTCGATTGAGCGCTTTATAAAAACTGGTACTCGTTGCGGCTTGAAAAGTCCTCGGTAGACCACGTTAGGAAAGCCCTTCAGAGTAAAACCACGAATCGTCTGTGACAAACTTGGCGAGGTAGTACTACCTAGATTTCTATGATCAGCAATGAGTTCATCAAATTTTTTGTCAACTCCTTTTATCTGATCAACGTTGTTGATGAGGATGTCGCCACTTACAACGCGCGTGGATACAGCCAAACCACGAACTCTTGCAACATAGCGACAAGCTGGCCAGATCACTGCAACCTGAAGTATCAAAAACACGAACAGCATGATGACAAGAAGCAAGAGCCATTTGACAATGTCAAACGGCTTTTCCATCAGAATGATGAGCGTGACTGACTCGCTCTTAATCTCACCGTCTCGACTCTGATATTCAAGTTCAATGCTGATCTCGAGTTCGCCGTTTGCTTCACCGCGGGGATCGAGAAGAAAAACAAGAGTTGCCTCATCGCCCGCAGTAACACTAACTTCGCTGCCATTTTCAAAAACCAAGATGGGCAGTTCGTCACCGCGAGCGGGCGGAGTCTGAATTACTGTCACGCCAGAGTTAACCCGCAAAGTGCCTTCTCCATCTTTCGGCCCGACAACTGTCACCTCAATAGTGCTGAACTTTGTATTCCCGTTTCCAGAATCAATCGGAGTAGCCACAACTGTTTTCACGCTCGGAAAGGAGTCGCCAAATTTTAAAGTGATTGGTACCTGAGTGTCTGCGAGTGATACCTCTGTTGACCCGAGCAATGCCGAAGCTTTCAAGAAGAGTGAGCCTTGGGCGGGCGTTGAATCTAAACTCCCCATCAAAGCTACGGTGAATTCGCCACCCTCTAATTTGGTGACAGTTACAGGAACTTGAATCGAGCCAAAATTTGCGTTCGCCGTGAGGGTGTAAACCACTGGGGAAGCTTCGGAAGACTCGCCCTTCTTAACGATTGTTATTCCCTCTAAATCTGTGTCCTTCACCGTCACCTGAATTGGAGCTGGTGACTCACGTGTGATGCTAAGCGGTAGACCGGCAACAACGGGCTTGCTCAAGGAGAAGAGCGAAACTAATGCGTTCTTTGAGTCCGGGCCGATTACTTGCAGCGACCATTGTCCCAGCTGATTCGAAACGTCCACTTCCACCTGGGCACTTCCACCTGATTCTTGCAACGAGACGTCGGTCGCTGGATTGGGTATGTATCCACCCTCATCACGGAACGTCACGACGGACAAGTCGGGCCGAATGATTCGCACCGTTGAGATATCTCCCGGTGCCGAGAGCAATAATCGCGCAGTCTTGGTTGGATTCCGAACGCTAATTCGAAACTCGCTACAAAGAGGATCTGGGCCTGGTCCTTCACACGGTAACGGCGGTGGCGGTGGCGGCGGAAAGATCGCATCAAACGCGCTTTCCAATAGATCCGCCGAATCCACAGGAATAAACAAACCAAAAGGAGAATTACTGTCTGGTGCTACCGACCCACAGTCAACACGACCCTCAACAATTTGTCGCATGCGGTCGAAGTCACCCGCTTTTGCCTGACCACCAAGGCCGATTCCGAAGACGAAAATCTTCATACCGCGAAGGCGATTGATAATGCCGACCTTTGAGCACATGTTGTAGTAACTGTCAGCCTCGGAAGCGTCGGTACTGGAGTCATCGTCAAGATCGATCTTGCCATCACTGAGCCATACCAATGCAAAACACGTGGCTCCATTCTTTTTCGTGTAGCGCACGAATTGATCCTCAATACCCTCAAGCCCTTTTTGATAATTAGTAATACTTGAATTACTTCGCAATGCAAGTTCTTCAACCCGTGCGTTGATTTCTTCGGCGCGCTCGCGCAGTGATAGCCAGTTTGCAGCTTGACTATTGTCACCGTTACCGAGAACTGTGAAACTCTCACCGAAAGTTGCAACAAGAACATCTATGGCGGTTGCCTTATCGCCAGAAACGGCCGCAAGGCTTAGAGAGAGTCTCGAAATTGACCTGCTAATTGCTTGAACACGTTGGTTCTTGGGGTCTGCTTTTTTTATGCTTGAAGACTCGTCAACTAAAAATGCAACTGCAAGTCGTTTTTTTTCTGCTGCACATTTTCGCGTCTGTTCAAATCCAGTGGAACTTGTGGAACTTGTGGAACTTGTGGAACGAGTTTCAACAGAATCAATGCCTGATAATCCATCTGCTGATGCTTGGCCAACACCCAATCCAATAGAACCGACAGCGAGTAAAGCAAGGAGAGACTTCACTGAGAACTCACCCATTGATACGTAACCAAAGCGATCACCGAAAGCACCACTACCGTCGAGAGTCCGTAAAGTGCCGCACCAAGTTTTCTGAAACTCTTGTCAAGTGAGTACGCCGGCAAACGCATTCGACGCTGATCTTCAAGTAACGCAAGTAGAGCGAAAAGTGTCGCCACAACAGCAATTATGAAAGATGCAAAGTAGGCCCAGAAAGTTCCAAAAACAATTGCTGGAACGTAGCTCAAAAGAAGAATTACCGCACCGACAACTAACCATTGCTTTGGCGCACGAACAACTTGCTTCGACGCGCTCCTCTGCGACGAATGCGACCGCCGTGGTTGCTCATTCGAAGGGAGAGTCTTGTTGGCGGTAGGGCGACCGTCTTTCCGCGTACCAATATTGTCGTATTCGCCCACAAATGCCCCCGCTTACCTAATGATAGTGTAAATATCTATGAACGCTCAAAGGAAAAAGCATGACCAGTAGTTACGCACCCTACGGACGGAGGGCAGGAGCTTTACTGATCGATGCGCTTTTGGTTTTCATTCCGCCATTCATAATCGGTGGTATCGGCATTGCGTTCCTTTTCTCAGATATGGCACGTCCCGTTGGCATAGTTCTGATTGTCACCGCGCTCTTTTGGATACCAGTAATCAGCATTTGGAATTACGTAATTAGACAAGGCAAAACTGGTCAAACTTTCGGTAAAGCCCGAATGGACATCAAACTCGTCAAAGAAACAACAGGTCAACCAATTGGTGGTGGGTACGCCTTCCTGCGGTGGTTACTTGCCCAACTCTTGGGTTCGATCACAGGCGGAATTTTTACCATCATTGACTTAATTTTCCCTGCTTTTGATGAAAAAAAACAAAGAGTTCTTGACAAAATGCTTGGCACCGTGGTCATAGACACAAAGGTAAAATATAATTCGGTTGCTACTCCAACATCGACTGGAACTCCGCCAAGCCTTTACAGCTGAGCAATTTTTGCAGGTTCTCAAAACCGCTATTAGCCGCGCACCAAAAATATCGGGCTCAACTCAGCAGGAACCAACGCTCGAACCGACGAGATCAGTTGTGATTCGCGAGAACTCGATATCACAATGACCCGATCGAGTAACTCAGGCGATCTAAATATTTCTTGAAATTTGGGAGAGTTAAAACAAATTGTCTCAACCGTGGCGCTCTCAAAATTAATATCAGTCTGCTCAAGAGTCGGATACTGAGAGCAGTCAAAGACGATTGCCGCTAATTGTCCAGCGACAAGTTGGTTACGACTTGTAGCAAGAAGATGCTTAGCTGTTGTCGTGAAAGAGCCAACCCAAGGCACGGCCCCCTGACGAATCGGTAACTCGACCCACACCCTCAGACCATCGGAGCTAAAGGAATCATCGCTCGGCCCGAGCAAAATCCGCGCAGCTGGAACTTTCGAAAGTTTTGAACTTTTGTTTGACATTAAAATAACTTTTGTTGTAAAACCACTCTGAGTGAGTTCGGTTCGAAAGCGGGAGACAACAATCCCAAGGTCATTGACAGCCTCTGATGTAGTTGGAATAAGATGAATTTCTTCGAAGTAACTCGCCTCATTTCCGTTGGAAAGATATCCCGCATCAGTTCTTCCTTCAAGCCCCCAATACTCGGAAGCGCTGCTATCTGACGAGAACGTCACACGCTGAACGAGACCCTCAGCGCTCAAACCAAGCGTGCCACTCAATCCGTCATAGTCAATGTCTTCATTCACGGGAATTTCTGAACAGTCGGCCAAGCTATGACACGCACGAGACCGATTTGCTCCTCCAGCAGAGATATCAAAGAGAGCTGACACCTCGAGTGAACCATTGTTCTCCTGTGCAAGAAGTAGGAGTCTTAACCAGTCGACTACTTGTGCCTGTTGATAGTCCAAATCTTGATACGAAAGATTCGCATCTTTTGCAAGAACACTTCTGTCTACTCGCCTCTCAAGCACAATCACCGAGCAGTCGTATGACTCATACTCAATGCACTTTGGTGGCTGCGTCAGGTAATTGAACAACCAAATGAACGCAATGGCTATCGCAACAAAAGCCGCTGCAACAGAGCCCGACACGATCGGCCTTGCATAGATCCGCTGCCAAATACTCAAAGGTTCGAGTTGGTCGATTGCACCCGGAATCTCCAACTCTGGCTCCCAAACACGGGTATTCAAACGCTCAGCGCTCTCTAAGGCCTCACCACAGATCAAACAATTGAGTGACTTCCGTCGGTTTCGGGCAGCACAAGCAGTGCAGAAAATTACCGCCATGAGAGCTAGTCCGAGGCCGATACTCCGGAGAAAAAGTACAACTCAAGTAAAAGCTGGTCTGACGTAATTCCGTCGGCTTTGAACTGCTTGACGGGCAATTGTGCCTCGAGTGAGTTTGTCTCTCCTAGCCATCCGAGGTCTTCAATCGCTTTCACAACACAATTTGTCCAATCTTTGGCGATCTTCTCTCCACCTCCGCCAGATCCGTAAATAAAGACGAATCCAACTTTTGCTGCTGAGCCGAAACCCTCGTCACTCTCTACCCAATCGACAAAATTGCGCGACAAAGTTTCTCGCCTCTGTCCTGCGGTTGCAACATTGATCTCAAAAACTTTTACCCGGCCAATCAATCTCACCAACTCTGAGACGGCTGCTTCGTCGGTCACATCACAAGAATCACCTCTGACTTTGATCCTGACTTGCGAGGCTTTCTTTGTGTCGATAACTGTGTCCGGGCGACGTTGCACCAAAAATACCAACGGCTGAGACTCAAGATTCGAATCATTGTCCTCATCAAGTGCAGCACGCTCACTGATGACAATCTCCATAGTTGAAGATTGAAAACCAATCGAGGGCTCAAGTCGCAACTGGTAAAGTCTGCCACCCGGGCTAGGAGTAAGGGACTTGACACTCCAGCCAGCCTCGGCACCCTCGAACTTCTGACCCCCGATTGTCGCAGAAATTCTGATGTCGTTTTCAATCTGTTCAAGAGAGCCACCAAAATCGCTAACTGGTTCGGTGAACTCAACTTCAATACCTACTGCAACACTCCCGCTTGCTTCGGCATCAACTTGTCTCCATACCGGTAGCCCATCATCATCACTTTTTGGAAGTTCGGGATTGAATCTCATTGTGGCAATCGGTGCATTCGGCGCCAATGTTGCCAATGTTCTTGTCAGCTCAGTTTTACCGCCAACTGGCTTGGTTTCAGCGACCAAGAAGATAACTGCCACCGCGAGGAGCAAGTCAGCAAACAACCACCCAGACAGACCTACTATCGCGTGCCGGTCTCGACTTTGCACCCCATTGGAGCCACCAAGTTGCCTATGACTGCGCGAAAATGCCACCTACTAAACCTGTTCCCGATACATGATTGCGACTTCTCTTGCAGTTGCAGCGACTTGATTGAGATTGCGACCTACCGCGTCTACCTCTTGAAGAAGACCACGAAGTGAATTCTCTAGTAACGAATTATTTTCTGAGAGGCTCCCCTTGAGTTTGTCACCCAAGTCGTCGATTCGGACAGTAAGCAAAGAAAGCGACTCTCCAAGATGAGTCTGAAGGCCACTTACGAGCTTCGCCATTTGTTCGTGAGAAGTAGCGGCACCACCAAGAGCGGCAACGATTGCATCAATACGACGAACGGCTGGTTCGAGTTGATTGACAGAGACCTGTGCAAACTCAGAAAGAGTATCGGTCGCCTTCTCCGAAACGGCTGCAAGGTGTTCTGATGACTTTCGCAAGTTATCAACTGCCTCCGCTAACCCAGACTTGAGAGCCGATGGGGTTATAGACCTGAAGCCATGAAGAAACAAACCGACGCTGACTAACACGGACTGAAAGTCGCGCTCATCGCTTTCGTCTGCCTGCCGAGCACTTCGGTCAGCAAAAACCTCAAATGACTGCGCAACAAGTGTCAGGATAATCAGAAGACCAATCAGACCAGCGTCGATTGCAGCTGTCTCAGCAAGAGTGAGGTCCGCCTCATTGAGCCAAACCTCCAAGAACGTAGTTTCAACTTTCATTTCCAACTTGCCCGCGAACTTCACTGCTGCGCGCTCAATCGCAAACCAAGTGACTGCAACAGGAATGAACAAAATGAGATTTCGAATAAACGTCACAACAGCTGCTATTTTGTGTGTTATAAATCGACTTGCGTCCCGACGCGGTGGTCGAAGAAGATCTTCGAGGGCAAATTGCCCCCACTCATTTAGGCGTTGATTTTTTCGCAGATCACCTTCGAGTTGTTCGAGGATATGAGCATTTGCCGGCGACCTTTCGTCAATCCACTTCTTAAGTGCGTCAGCCGCACCCAAGCGGTCGCGATCAGCACTCTTCTCAGCTAAAGACTCCGCGCTATTACTTTCCTCAACATCGTCGGACATGGCTAGTTCCTTACTCTCGATCTGCGCATTACTGTACTGCTTTCGAAAACTGAATCTCAAGCGGACGAGTCTCGATCTTTCGCTCCTTGCGATAGAACAACGAGACACTTAAAGTCATTGAGTCAGGATCGAGTGCCTTTTCAAATTCAAGATTCAAAGCCATCTTGTTTTTACCCAACTTTCGATCAATTGAATTCTTTGCTCGCTTGCCTCCACGCTCAAGATGGAGAGTTAAGCCTGAAACATAGGGTTTCTGCGGCCAAACCCATCCCATTGCGAGACGTGAATTTGACTCGTCGGCATATCCCCAATAACTCGACATAGACGCCAGTTCTGCAGTAAGAGCAAGCCTGATGGCATCTCGAACGAACCTTGATTCTGTGCTTACTACCAACTCTTTTGTCGCCGCTGTAGCCACTTCCACATAGTGTCCGAGCATGTAGGCATCTCGCACCACTTCATCATCAAGTAAACCCGCCTCGGTTGTCCAGGCTGGCGCACTTTGCAACTTTCTGCAAGCTAGGCAACGCTCATCACTTTTTCTACCAGTAAAGGCGTTCACAGTTCCGCACCACTCGCATGGCCAAACTGGATCGTGGGATCGTAATTTGCTCATATTGTCGCCACTAAAGTTTTGACAACTTCTTCCCAGGTCAGATCCAAAAGACCTGTATCGGTTCTAGTTTCAAGCCAAACGTTTTCCCATTCTTCTTTCATTTCTGCCCAGTGAGTGCTTATTGCTACTCCGTCGTTACTAGCAACTGACTCAGGAGCGAAAAGCACCAAACGCTTAGCTCTTTCATTCATCAGTCCACCACGCACGGGCGGCCCCCAGAGCTTCTTCAGGTCAGCAATTTTTCTTGGATGTGGTGGCTGGGCGTAGCTGGTTGGAATCGATGCACCAAGATCGTGAGCGTCCTGATCGGTGAACAACATTATTACGTGACGACGTTTAAGGTCTTGAGGTTCATTTCGCCACGCAGAACGCATCGCAAGAAATAATGCCTCCAAACCTGATTCAATTAAATCATCACCCCCATACGCCTCAATTTGGCTTACAACGTTCTCAAATTCAGATCTTTGGGCGGGCAGATCAAAAAAATTAGTCACCTCAAAGGCTGAACGTGGATCGTCATACAGATCACGAAATACAATCAGCTTTACCCTGAGCGAATCTAGAACTCGTTTCGACCGCTCGAGCTCATCCCTAAGAGCAGCATCAAGAGTAAGTACACGTATTTTGACTCGCTCGAGCAGACTACTCATACTTTCTGTCGCATCTACTACAAATACGACATCGATTGGGAAGCGCTCACCACTCGGTCGCACCTTCTCTTGAACACCTCTACGATCAGCCAAACCACTCATGAGACACTCACACCCAAAGCGGAGAGGATAGTTTCAACAGACGGTCGCCGCGACGATTGACGATTTAGACAATCTCGCATCAGCTGCGCAACACGTGGTAAGGACAACCCAAGATCACTACAGGTTGGCGTGGCTCCCGCTAGCGCGTAGTCCGCGTCGCCGTTAAGGTCTTCGAGTTCGAGATTGCTCCAAGTGATCTCGCCAGAACCAAAAACACTTTCTAACACCACAGCTAGCTGGAAAAGATCGGTCCGGGTTCCAAACAATATGCCAGATAACTTGACAGCACGGTCAGGATTCTCCAACACTTTCCACTCCGGCGTCATCAAAGTTGTGCCCACCTCTACTTCATCAATAGAAAACGGCGGTGAATCAGCAAGAAACGCTTCATCAAAGTCAATTAGGCGTGCTACTGGACCAACAGGCATTTTTACAACGAGAATATTGTCCTGCTTTATGTCGCCATGCGCGATCCCGAGTCCGTGTAACTCCCAAATCGCGAGCATCAGGGTTCTGATAAAGACAAGTCGCTCTGCACGTGACCAACCACTTGCTGTCTTGCGCGTGACCGTGACCGCATCAGGAATCCACGGGTATACCTTTATATAACTCAGAGAGTCTATTGGCCTACCAAAAGCAAGCGGTTCGACTAATGCGCCTGAACCCGATCGCTCACGAGAGAGCCGTTTACCAACCTCGCGGTGTCGGGCCTCAAATCTCTCACATCTCTTTCGAAGTTCTGGACCTTGTTCGGGATCATTGCGTTCATCCTCGTTCGGATATTTTGGCGACTGAAAAATCTTAAGAAAAACATCACGCTGGTTCGCTCCTAGCTCAGTCGCTCGCCAGGTTTCACTCTTTCCTTTGGCTTCGCCAGTGCCAGTCCCGACCACCTTCTCCAACCGATATTCAATCTCATTAAGCCGATAAATGTCGCCGACTCCACGCCTTTTAAAAAGCCGCCGAACCGCATTATGACGAGCAAGCGGAGTTGGGTCAGAAGTGGTAGCCGCAGAGTGATCGACAACATTTTGTTGGTCAACAGCGTGTACCTCATTTACAACGTCTAACTGAGGTTTGAGACGATCACGGCCACTACCTTGGCCTTCTAATTTATTCATGACCGTTGCATCAATGCTACGTATCGACTGCGTTCACGCTGCCAAAACTTGTCAGCCATTTCAATTGTTTTATCTTCCCCGCGCCTCATTGAAAGCAACTCTGAATAACCAGCTCTTTCAAGCTCGTTTTCACGACTGCGAAAAATAAGTCGAATATCAGAAAACTCCGTAAATCCCAATGCGATTACTGCGAAACTAACATCATCGTTCGCGCCGGAACGGGAAGTTTCAATCAATTTTTTTGCAGTAACCAGATCAGCATCACGCAGTGTCTTAAGCAACAGGTATTCAAGCGAGTCTGGTGTTGGCAAATAATGAAACAGTCCATCAGTTGCAACTACGAGTAACGCTGGTGCAGTAACGGTTATATGACTTGAGTTCACTTTAAACTTTTTGGAAGCATCAAGGGTGTTCAAAAGTCGACAATCGCCTCGCAACTGCTCAAGTGGGTCGGATTCTTCGACATCGTCTGATGTGATTTGTTGCAAACCAGCGTTTGGCGTCAGGACAAATGCTCGAGAGTCACCTGCCCAACATGAAACTACATCCCATTCGTTAGCGCCCATCTTCTCGCACTGAATCGAGGCAAAAGTTGTTGGTAAATTGCGAACCATTGATCCACTCAATCGACCCGAACCAGCAGAACCGAGTTTCGTATACTCATCTGCGAGAGCACGCGAGAAGCCCGTTTTCATAATTTCGCCGTCAACGAATAGCTTCGAACCACTCCACCAAAGACTCTCTAACTCGCGTCTAGCTATACGAGAAGCCAAATAAGCCATCGAGGCTTGCCTACCTGACTTGAACAGTGTGTAGTCAGATTCCGTCACCGTTCGCGAACCCGCTCCTCCCATTCCGTCGAACACCGCAGCTGCAACTCGAGTATTCCCATCAGAGTCAGTTGAATAGCCAAAAAGTGGTGGTGCATCCTCTGAAAACTTTCCGACAACGACTGGTGCCATGAGACCAAAAGCAGTGAAACCACGATCGCGAGGTGAGCGCTGTCGCCAAACTGCAAAGTTACTGGGCTCGATAACAGGTTCTACCCCCATCGGAAAATTGGCAGAATACTCAGAAAAAAACTGGTCACGAAGTGCTTCAAGCGAATCATGCTCGACATGCCACCATCTCATTTCAGATCTAAGAACTGGCACGTAATGAGAGTAGTCAACAGTGCCCGAACGCTTCCACTCGGGTAATTCAATATCATCGTCCTCAAATTGGTAAGTGCGCTTTTACCTAAATTCTCCAAGCAAGTAGCTCTCAAAATTCGACTGCGTCCACACTAAGCTTCGGTTAATGTCCCAGTCTCTGCAAATCACCGAAGCTATTCCTGGAGAAGTTCAAGGCGAACAACTCAAGTCAATTAAAAGTCTTCTGGGGCCAGGCGAAACAGTTCATGCCGTAGCACGGGTATTTTCTGTTGACTTTAACTGTTATAACGAGATAGTCAATAAGTTTGGAAACGTCGCACTTTGGATGCCGAGAGTGCACCACCACTGGATTGCCGTAACGGATACATTTCTTCGTGTTGGAGACTTTGCAATGTACGAGATACCCGAGGACTACTACCGCAACAGTCGAGCGTTGTGGAATTGGTGGAAAATCATCAGCTATCGAAGCCAATACCTAACTTTGCCGTCCGCAGCCGGCTCCGAAATTACTCGACACACTTCAGTGGCGTTCCCATCAATCTCCGAAGTGCACTCTGACAGTGCGGGCACCGAAGCTTACGTTTTTGACAACCTCAACTATTGGGAGTGGCGCTGGGTTTTGGACGCCAATGGTTACGAAAGTCATGGAAGGATAAAAATGGATGGAGGTTGGGAATCTCCAATGCCTCACTTAGGTCTAAACCGTCTCATTTACACAACCGCGGGATACACCATGGATTTATTCTCATTTCATTCGTCACTAAAAGCAGTCGGCGAAAAACTACGTGCCGCTATGAAAATTGAAGCGACTGGACAAAGTGCGAAAAAAGCGAAGAAGCGACAAAGTCGAGGCTCCGCATCAACTGGTGACCATAAGGACAACAAATCTATTGATGTTGATGCTTTGGCAAAGTTGGCAAAACTTCACAAATCAGGAGCACTCACTGACGATGAATTCAAAAGAGCAAAAGATAACCTGCTCCAATGACAAGTCGATGTCGCAGTTTTAGTGTCATTGTCGCCATCTTTATGGGCACTTTGCTAGCAAGCTGTGGGGAGACTGAAGCCTCAATTTGTGAGTCAGCAGAAAAGTTTCAACAAGCTGTAGATCAGATTCGTATTGAGGAATTGGGCAGCACGCTTGGCGCTGAGTTTTGGCAAGAACTTGACGTTCTCTTGGGTGAGATTGCTGCTTCAGACTCAGGAGAAGTTGGCGTAATCGCATTACAGCTCCAAGAGGAGTTAAAGCGCTTCGTCAAAAGACTTGAGTCCCTCGATTACGATTTAATTGCAACTGCCCTAGATCCAGAAACCGCACAACTATTTTTGACAACTGCGAGAGATTTGCTTGACTTTGCCTCTATGGAGATCCGGATCACTATCGATGAGCAGTGTCAGTAATTGCAAGACATTGCCAAGAGCCTCAACTTAATTGAGATTTACTTTTACTCAGCCTTAAAAAATTGAAAGACCTATTGCAAAGATTTGCATCACGTCAGTAAGTGGTCTACTCCAATTAGGCAGGCCGAACCAGAATCTGCTCGATGAAGAATCATAAACACCT
>SXGQ01546364.1_pt1 | contig 22034 bp, 22 predicted proteins | sample 3178371 | NCBI WGS metagenome assembly SXGQ01 (sample SAMN11356859, study PRJNA531348) | freshwater metagenome | isolation source: freshwater sample F1-20 | place: China: Fuxian Lake, Yuxi | collected 2017-12-25 | reverse complement strand
TGGTAAAGAGATTGCAATCAATGCAAAACCAATGGACGAAAAAAGCAGACAACTTGAATCGGTTGTATTGTCAAAATTAAAGAGATCGCCTTACTTCAAAAGAACGCCAAAATGGGACATATCATCTATGTGGGCAAGTTTATCAAATCGGTTAAAATATGATGGAATATTACTTCTAAAAGATAGTGGAAATAAATTTATGGATTATATCCCAAGAGGAGAAAATGGAAGTGGATTCGCTAAAAAGTTTTCATTTTCTGGAATCCAAAAGGGCGTCACTGTAAAATATAAGGGATCTACCCCAGAAAAATAAAAGTACCAGATGTATGAAAACTGTAATTGATATCGTAAATGATGCTATTTTGGATGTATGTACAAATCCGTTGATTGAAAACGGTACATTTGATCCAACCAATAACGAACATATGTTTTTGTTGATGGAAGCGTTGGACGGCAATTTGGAAGAAGAACATATTGTAAAAGCTGTATCAGCTTTAAAATGTGAAGGAAAATACCCAGACCGCCAGGCGTACAACAAGGAAGGTTGGTTGGTAACATTCCCATCAAAGGAATATAGAGATGCTGCAATCAAAAAAGGAACTCACTCACCGTCGGACCCAACACATGGAAAGGGTGGCATGAATCTTTATTATAAAAAAAGAGGTAAACAAAAAAGAGTTTCCCAACAAGCTGCCACGGCAATCGAGCCACAAGCACAAACGCAAACACAGAAATCTGATCCAACAACCCCAAAACCACGTACCGTAAAACCGACAACTTCACAGTCACAAGAAATTGAACCAACCGTTCAACCAGAAAAACAACCAGAAAAACCGCAGGATGTGGACGTAGAAAAAACCGATACAAGTTCTTTAACAAAAAGTGACTCTGAACCAGTTTCTTCTGACTTCACCACTTCTAATAAAAAAGATTCAGAACCACCTCCTTCTTCACCAAATTCTGTAGGAAAAAGTAAAAAGACAAATTCGGTTGAAGAACCAATTGAAAAATCGACAACGAGTTCTTTCAAAGATGTTACTGAAAAATTTGCTGCTTCGAGGGGGTGGAGTGGAACTCCTTACGGCGAATGGAGAGATGCGACCGGTAATACGGTCGCAGTGGTAAGTTTAAGCGGAGAAGTCACGCCTTTGAAATCTACAGAAAGAGAAGAATTAAAGTTATTCTCCAATAAAAAGGAATGAAATGTACAACAATAATACTCAATTACTTTGTACTTTTTCAAATATACATTCTTATCAAAAGGATATAACTTCTATATGCGATCATTACAAAGTTGATGGGGGAAAAATATATATTTTAAAAAACGAAGAATCTTTAAATGAAATATTTTTGACATATAACGTAGAAAAAACGATAGGAAAACACTACCCACGAACAATATCTGTCCACAGAAAAAAAGATTATAACATACTTTATTCTATTAATGCTTTAAACCAACTTATCAAAGAAGAAAACGGCGGACAACACTCGGCCTCTTTTCAAGTCGATTGGAGTAAATTTAAAGACTCAATCATAGTGGTCAATGAAGAAAAAATAAAAGCCATGCCAACAAAATTGATTCGAGTTTATTTTATTTAAAAATAAAATTCTTGAACTTTTTGTTTTTGTAGATATATTTATTGCTGAATTAATTAGTTAACGATTGCTTAGTTTTTAAGTTATAAGTTATTATGATTTGACATTATCACATCATTAACTCATTGTATTCATTATCGTCTGACTGGTTTTCAACCAGTTGGCAAAAATTAAACATTAATCATTAAAAGTTAAAAGTTAAGGAAAGTTATGGCTATTGATCTATCAAAAGTTAAGTCTCGCCTTGAGGCTCTAAAAAACCAAGGCACAAAGTCCACTTATCTGTGGAAGCCCTCGCCGGGCAAGCAAGTGGTACGTATCGTACCTTACGCTCACAATCCCGAAAATCCGTTCATCGAACTGCATTTTCACTATAACATGAACGGTAAGACGTATCTGTCTCCGTCTTCGTTTGGTCGTCCCGATCCTATCGTGGAGTTCGCCAACAAGCTCAAGAAGTCGCAAGACAAGGAAGAGTGGAAACGTGGTCGCGCTCTTGAACCCAAGATGCGCACATATGTTCCTATCCTCGTCAGAGGACTTGAGCATGAGGGTGTGAAATTCTGGGGTATGGGTAAGAGCGTGTATCAGGAACTACTCGCTATCATCGCTGATCCCGATTACGGTGATATCACCGATCCAAAGAATGGCCGTGATATCGTAGTTGAATTCAAAACCGCGGAAGAAACTGGTAAGTCTTTTCCTGAGACATCTATTCGTGTAAAGCCAAACACTTCTACAGCGTTTGATCCTTCAGACAAGAATGTTTTGGAAAAGGTAAAGAACCAGAAGAATGTGACCGAGCTGTTTCCAGAACTCACATACGATGAGCTGGCCACCGCTATGGACGCATGGCTGAACTCAGCCGACCCAGACGGTGAAGCTCCTGCCGCTGCTGCCGATGAACCGGCCGCCGCTACGGAAGAAGAGGTTGAAGAAAAGGCTACGGCAGCCGCCGTCAAGGCGAGCACAACCGCTAAGGCTGCTGTCAAGGCTCCTTCAACCAAGGACATCGCTGACGAATTCAAGGATCTATTCAGCTAAGAATAATCTTGGGTTGATGACAAACAGACTGCCCGTGTAATTGGGCATAGGGCAGTCTTTTTTCTAAACAATTAACATTACAAACTATGGCTAAAGAAAAAAAAGCTAAAATAGAAACAGAGGTGGAATCGGTAAGAGATGAACTGGCAGATACGCTGGTAGAATCTCTTAATAAGAACAGCGATGATGGCAAGATCGCTTTCTTCCTTGATTCTCAAGACGATCCGTCTCAGATCCTTGATTGGATTACAACTGGAAACGATTTACTTGACCTATGCATCGCTAACCGTCCAAACGCAGGTTTTCCTGTCGGACGTATTGTTGAAGTAACTGGTCTGGAATCGTCTGGTAAGAGTTTGCTAGCAGCTCACTTGCTGGCATCTACTCAGAAGAAGGGCGGTGTATCCGTGTTCATTGACACAGAATATGCTGTCGCTCCTGAGTTCTTGAATGCTATCGGAGTAAACATTCCGAAGATGGTATATCTTAATCTTACAACGGTTGAAGATATCTTTGACAAAATTGAAGAAATCATCGAGCTGACAAGAAAACAAAACGCTGACAAGAAGCGTGTGGTTACAATCGTTGTAGACTCCTTGGCCGCTGCCTCGACCAAGAAGGAAATAGCATCCGATCACGGCGCAGATGGTTTTGCGACACAAAAAGCAATTGCTATCAGTAAGGCGATGAGAAAGATCACCGAAGTAATCGCCAAACAAAATGTGTTGCTGGTATTCACCAATCAACTGCGCCAAAAAGTAGGGTTCGTGGGTCTTGGCGATCCTTGGACAACAAGCGGCGGCAAAGCCGTTGCATTCCACGCTTCTCTACGTCTAAGACTAAAGGCTATGGGTCGTATTACAACCGCTGATAAAAACGTAGTTGGAATCAAGACCAAGTGTACGGTCATCAAAAACCGTATGGGGCCGCCCCTGAGAAGCGTCGAATTCGACATCTTCTTTGATCGTGGTATCGACAACTATGGCAACTGGTTGGAGAACTTGGTGGGATGGGACATCGTCACGAACGCCAAGAAGGTCAAGGTTGCTGGAGAAAAAAAGACAAAAAAACAAATGGAAGAAGAAAAGGAAGCCGATAAAAAGGCCAAGAGTCTTCAATTCATCATGGAGGTTGAAGGTAAAGAACCCGAAACCGTTGTGTTTGAAAAGAAAGACTTCCCTAAGCTTCTTGTCGAAAAACCTAATTGCAGAGACTATCTGTACAACAAGATGTGTGATACATACATCATGAAATACAGAACCGCTAGCAATGAAATCGCCGACGATATTGAGTTGGACGATTCAAATGAGGGTATGGAAGACTAAGTAACCGACCGTGTGGAGTGAAATACCTCCACACGGTTCTCAATCATGCAAGACCCCGACAAAAAGAAATTCCAATCTATCTTTGCTCAAATCAAAGAAGAGCATAAGAATAATCCTTTGCCCATCGCAAGAACCAAAAATAGCGATGTTATTGTCATCGACGGTACCAATAACTTTATTCGCTGTTGGACAGTTGTTCCTACACTCAACGACAATGGAGAGCACGTAGGAGGTATAAGCGGATTTCTTACAAGTATGGGATATGCTATCAAACTACTCAAACCTACGAGAGTTATTATTGTGTTTGATGGCAAGGGCGGTAGTTTACGCAGAAAGAAAATATATCCAGAGTACAAAGAAAAGCGTGCGATGACCGTGCGTGTAAATAGAGCATATGAAGAAATGTCCGATCCAGACACAGAAAAGAAAGCTATGCTTCAACAGATGTCTAGACTTATCGACTTTCTACGTGAGTTGCCCGTAAGTATTGTTTGCGTTGATCATATCGAGGCCGATGATGCTATTGCATATATCGCTACACAAATGTACAAGGATGGAAAGATTACCATCATGAGCGGAGATAAAGATTTCCTTCAGTTGGTAAACGATAGAGTGTCCATCTGGAGTCCGATCAAAAAGAAAATATATGGTGTACAAGATGTCATCAATCAATATGGTATTCATCCTACCAATTTTATTTACTACCGTATTCTTGAAGGAGATAACTCCGATAATATTGATGGAGTAAAGGGAGTTGGAATGAAAACCGCCATTAAATTGTTTCCTATGATAACAGAAGCTAAAGAAACATCGGTTGAAGAAATTCTTCTTAGAAGTAAGGACCAATATAACGAAAAGAAAGTATATGCTAGTATCGCTGAGAATTCAGAGATTGTGGTTAGAAACTACAAGCTAATGCAACTCAAGTGTCCTGATTTTTCTGTATCTCTTCAATCTACCGTGGAAAACTCCGCGGAGAAGATTTATGAATACAACAAACTGCAATTCATACAAAAAATGACACAACACAGAATGCAGAGCACCATTTCAAATTATCATGTTTGGCTACAGGAAGTTTTTTGGCCTTTGTCTTTGTTGGCAAAAAGCTGAAAAATTCTTCTTATAGTTTGACGATCACCACAGTACAATCTATTGTATTCTAACAATTATGGCACCAGTAATTATTGACAACCTACACAAATACGGAATTGAATTTCAAATAAAGATCATCGCGGGAATTCTCACCGATAGAGCTTTCTTTGAAAGAGTAATGGACATTATTGAAATCGATGCGTTCGAAAATGAAGCACATCGTTGGATAGTAAAAGAAATCACTCACTATTACAATGAATATAAGGATCTTCCAACGCTTCAGGTCTTCAAGGTTCGAGTGGACACTGTTCAGTCTGACGAATTTAAGGCATCGGTAGTTGAACATCTGCGTGGCGTTTATATGAAGTTGTCCGAAAAGGATCTTCAATTCGTCAAAGAACAATTTCTAGAATTTTGTAAGAACCAGAAACTAAAGGGGGCAATCGTTGAATCGGTTGATTTTTTGAAATCTGGTGATTATGATAAGATCAAGTCTCTTGTCGATAAGGCAATGAAGGCTGGTATGGAAAGAAATTTGGGGCACAACTATAATGTGGATATCGCAACCCGCATGAGTGAGATGTGTCGTAAGATAATTCCAACCGGATGGGAAGTCGTAGACTCTCTCATGGACGGTGGTCTTGGGCCGGGAGAGCTGGGTGTTGTGGTGGCACCCGCTGGTGTTGGTAAGTCATGGTTGTTATGCTCTCTCGGCGCCAAGGCAATGTTGGCCGGAAAGAACGTCGCTCACTTCACCCTTGAGCTTAATGAAAATTATGTTGGTCTTAGATACGATTGCTGTTTTACTGGAATTAATTTCCAAGATATCAAACATAATCAACAAGAGGTCGAAAAGAAGATCAAAACTATTGATGCTAGACTTTTCGTCAAATATTTTCCCTTGAAGACGGTAAGCGCTCAGTCTTTGAAGTTTCATATTGAAAGAATCCAAACCCTTGAAAACTTCAAAGTTGACGTTATGATTGTCGATTACGCTGATATTCTGCGTCCCTTGGAGAAAGACAAGAACAGTAACAGCTATTCCGAGATGGGCGGTATATATGAAGAACTTCGCCAAGCGGCCGGAGAACTTCAGATACCAGTGTGGACAGCGAGTCAGACCAATCGAACTGGTTTAAGTGAAGACGTTGTTCAGGCCCACAACGTGTCTGATAGTTACAGAAAGATCATGACTGCGGACTTCGTTATCAGTCTTTCTCGTAATGTAAGTGATAAAGCAAATAACACAGCAAGGTTTCACGTAATTAAAAACCGATTCGGTCCTGACGGAATTACATTATATGCTAATATGGATACCGGAAACGGAAATATTCAAATATATGAAGGTTCCTCCAAAGAATCCATGTCTATTCAATCGGCTATGGACGACGGTGAGAATGACGTAAAAAATCTATTGAAAAACAAGTGGAATTCTCACAGGCAGAAGCAAAACGGAGAAAACTCCGATTTATAAAATTATTTTTCAATTTATTTTTTTTAAAAACTATTTATTTCCACATCCAAAAAAGAGGAAATGACTATGACGATCTTTGACGAACAAATTGCACGCAAACCAAATCGGTACCCTTGGGCACAAGATTATATCGACGCTATGTGGTCTGGACATTGGACACCCAATGAATTCACTTTTACAAGCGACCTACAACAATATAAAACCGAACTTACTCCACAAGAGCAAGTAATAATAAAGAATGCGCTAAGTGCTATCGGTCAAATCGAAATTTCTGTTAAGAAATTTTGGGCTAAGCTTGGAGATCACTTACCACATCCGGTCATGTCTGACTTGGGTATTACAATGTCAAACATAGAAGTTATTCATAACAACGCATATGAAAAGCTTCTTGACGTTCTTCAAATGCAAGAAGTATTTGAAGAAAATCTAAAGTTAGATGTCATCCAAGGAAGAGTCAAGTATTTGAGAAAATACCTTGATAAACACTATAAAGACAATCGCAAACAGTATATATATTCACTAATTCTTTTCACGTTGTATGTAGAGAATGTATCTTTGTTTAGTCAATTTTATATTATTAATTGGTTTAACCGATACAAGGGACTTTTAAAGGACACTGCTCAACAAGTAGCATACACGGCCAAAGAAGAAACCTTACATGGGTTGGCCGGGGTTAAGATTGTTAATACGATTCGTCAAGAGTTACCTGAACTATTTGACAGTGAGTTGGAAGAGCGTATCATACATGAGGCTCAAGAATCTTATAAAGCTGAGGCCAAATTGATTGACTGGATGATTGGGAATTATAAAGACGACAAGATTAGCGCTGATATCCTCAAAGCTTATGTCCAAAAAAGATTGAATGACTCATTAGAAATGATTGGATTCAAGAAAATTTTTGATATTCCAGAAGAAATTATCGAATTGACAATGTGGATGGATGAGGATGTAATGGGCAACACTATGACAGACTTCTTCCACAAGAGACCTGTCGAGTACGCTAAAAAATCACAACCAATTACATCTGACGATCTATTCTGATATGAACAAAGAAATTTACTGGCTTAACAAGGATTCCGTAACATTCCTTGAAAGAGGATATCTTCCCAAGGGACAGACCGCGGAAGAACGTATTCACGAAATATCAAAAGCCGCAGAAAAAATCCTAAAGAAAAAAGGATTTGCTGAAAAGTTTGAGAGCTACATGCACAAGGGGTGGTATAGTTTATCGTCTCCTGTATGGGCAAATTTTGGCAATGATCGTGGACTTTCTATATCTTGTAATGGCTCTTATATTGCAGATACTATGAATAGTATTTTGGAAAAGACCGCTGAGGTTGGTATGCTTACCAAATATGGCGCGGGAACCTCTGGATACTTTGGTGAATTGCGTGCACGAGGTACTCCCATCAGTGTTGGTGGAACAAGTTCTGGTCCCGTGCATTTCATGGAAATGTTCGATTCTGTAACAAGAGTTGTGTCTCAAAGTAATGTACGTCGGGGTTCATTTGCTGCATATCTTCCTATTGAACATCCGGACATTATGGAGTTCCTTGGTATTCGTGAAGAAGGTCATGCTATTCAAGATCTTAGTATCGGAGTTTGTGTTGGTAATAAGTTCATGAAGAAAATGATCGACGGAGACAAGGACGCTCGTGCTGTTTGGGCCAAGGTACTCAAGAAGCGTTTTGAATCTGGTTATCCATATATTTTCTTTACGGATAATGTAAATGACAACGCTCCTCAAGTGTACAAGGACAAGAAGATGAAGATTCACGCTTCTAATCTTTGTTCTGAGATTTGCTTGAGTTCATCTACAGACGAAACATTTGTTTGTAATTTATCTTCAATGAACCTGCTTCATTATGATGATTGGAAGACAACAGACGCCGTTGAGACTCTTACATACTTCCTCGACGCGGTGATGGAAGATTATATTCAGGCAACTGAAAATATTCCATTCCTCAAGTCCGCTCATAACTTCGCTAAGAATCAAAGAGCACTTGGTATCGGTGTACTTGGATGGCATTCATATCTACAAAGTAAGATGATTGCTTTTGAGAGCATGGAAGCTAAGCTTATTAACACACAAATCCATCGTACTATTCGTGACAAGAGCCACACGGCAAGTAAAGAAATGGCTAAAGAATATGGTGAACCACCGTTGCTTAAAGGATATGGTATGAGAAACGTGACCACAATGGCTATCGCTCCTACAACGAGTAGTTCATTCATTCTTGGTCAAGTATCTCCATCCATTGAACCTCTCAACAGTAATTATTATACAAAAGATCTTGCCAAGGGTAAGTTTACATATCGTAACCCATATCTGGAAGTTGTGCTGGAAAAGCATGGTAAGAACAATCAAGAGGTGTGGAAGAATATTCTTCTCAAGGGCGGTTCTGTTCAACATCTTGAGTTTCTATCGGATCACGAAAAAGAAGTGTTCAAGACGTTTGGTGAAATTACTCAAAAAGAAATTATCATTCAAGCAGCCGCTCGCCAAAAGTTCATCGATCAAGGTCAATCTCTTAACTTGATGATTCACCCCAAGGTTCCAGTAAAAGACGTAAATCAACTTATGATCTTCGCATGGGAACAAGGTATAAAATGTCTTTATTACCAACGTGGAACCAACCCAGCACAAGAACTAGGTCGTAGTATTCTTGATTGCAAGAGCTGCGAAGCCTGATAAAGCATAAAGGTTATGTCAGAGTTTGTAGACAAAAGCAAGGTGTTTTTGCGTGAAATCAACGCATCTACCGCCAAAGACATTATTATAAAAAACCACTATAGTCATAAGTGGACAACCTGTTCTGTTGCTCTTGGGGTTTTTTATAAACAAAAGGTAGAGTCTGACTTCTTTGCTGACGAATCTGAAAAGCTGATTGGTTGTTTGGTATATGGTAATCCCGTTGGCAGAAGTGCCGCGGGATCTATATCAGACAAACTTACTATAGATCAAATATATGAGCTCACTCGACTTTTTATACACGATGGATATGGTAAAAATATAGAGAGTTTGTGTATAGGGCTGTCGTTTGATTGGATTCGTAAAAACCATCCGCAAATCAAAGCACTATTGTCGTATGCCGATAACGAAGCTGGGCATACGGGAATCATATACCAATCAACAAACTGGATATACCAAGGAAACTCCTCCGTTGGGTTTATGCCAAATTATAGTGTTTCACTTACTGGTCCAGAAGAAGGATACAAATGGATTCATAGTCGAACCGTATTTGCTAGATATGGTAGCCATAATGCGGAACATGTTAAAAATAAAGTTCGTCAAACGTTCTGGAGAAAGAAAGAATCCAACAAACATCGGTATGTGTATATATTACCAAAAGGAAAAGAAAGAGATGATTTAATAAAAAGTCTTAAACACCCGTCTCTTTCATATCCGAAAAAACACGAACATAAGGACGAAATCGTCAAATATGAATGGACTGAAAAAGACGAAACGTCATTAACAAAAACTGACTTTTTCTCTGTTTGACTCACTATTTATATACTAAACCGTATATACATATGAACAGAGATCTTCTAAAAAAAGCAATCAAGAAACTTGTACTACAAGAAATCACCAATAATCAGTTTGGAACGCCTACTCAAACGGACAAAAAAAACCCAGTGGCAGAAAAAGAATTAACCAAGACGCTTGGAAAAGACGCTCACGTTCGTAAAGTTGTAGGAACCGGCAAAACGGTTGGTATTGTAGACAAGCAGACTGTAGAGCTAAGCAAAAATGCGGAAGATTGTTATGATGTTGTTTCGGTTACAAATGAATCTGAACGTAAAATAGCCCGTGGTATTTCTTTAGAAGCTGCTATGGAGCTAGTAAAACAACACGCTAAAGACTCTGAAAAGACGTATGTTCAAAAAGCCTATGACAAAACATCACAAGGCCACGGTTTGAAAGCTGAAAAGAAAGAAGAAAAAGAAAAATCGGATAAGATGGATGATGTTGATGAAGAAAAGCAAATCGAAATAGCGGACGACACAACAGAAAAAGCTGAAGCTAAAGTGAACAAAGATTTAGCTCCTGTTAATAAAAATATATCATCTCCTTTGGGCGGAGAACTTGTTGATAAGATTGAAAAAATTATTGATAAAGTTCTTAAAGATAAACACAAAGCTGACGCCAAGAGCGCATATTTAAAACACGACATAGATACAGAAAGTTCAGACAAACTTACCATTGCTTTAAAAAATACGCCTGCTCTTAAAGAAAAGAAATCATGAATCGTTCTGAATTAAAGCAGTTAATTCGTGAAGTAATTGAAGAACTTTCTCAAACTCGTTCCGTCAAAGGATATGCTATCGTTAATTCAGCAAAATTATTGAACAATCCATTACTTGACACGGAGCAAGAAATAAGGGTTGAAGCGGAAGGAACAGAAGCGGGAGACCCAATTGTGTATGCGTTGGAAGATACATACGCCCAAGATTCCGAAGGAAACAATACCGAAGTATTGTTGTTTAAAAAGGATCAGCAAATAAAATTGGATCAAATAAGTCCAAAGTCATTACAAAATTTGATTGATGCTATAGATCATAGTTTCTCTCAACTTTGATCAAAAGAACATTGGTTTTTTTAAATAGTTTTGTTAAAAAAACCTTGACGGTTTGAGTTTCTTGATTCATTATTATTGGTGATGAAACAAGAAAAAGATATCTCCAAGTTTGTTGATAACTGTTATAAACTGAAGCCCGGGAAGCTCATTATGAACGAGCTCAAGTGGAAATATTTGGTTCGTAGTGTTTTACGTGGTAAAAACACTCTCATTCTTGGGCCGGCCGGTCAAGGTAAGACGTTGGCAGTTCAATGCTTGTCTGAAGCTCTTGGAGATAAGTATTCATTCTTTTATATCAATCTTGGTAGTACGCAAGATCCTCGTGCTACGCTTATTGGAAATACCCACTTTAATAAAGACTCTGGTACGTACTTTGAAACCTCTCCTTTTGTCAAAGCTATCACCACTCCAAATTCTATAATTCTATTGGACGAACTTAGTAGAGCACATCCAGATGCTGCTAATATTCTTCTTACGGTTCTTGATTATAATCAAAGATATCTGAGACTTGACGAAAAAGACGGGTCTGTGGTCAAGGTTGCTACCGGCGTTTCTTTCATTGCTACTGCTAATGTCGGAAACGAGTATACCAATACCCGTGTAATGGATAGAGCACTGTTGGACCGTTTTACCGTAAAAATTGAAGTAGACCAACTTACGCCCGACGAGGAAAAGAATCTTATCAAGCTCATTCACCCCAACCACAACGAAAAAGTGATGGAACAGATTATTGAAATTTCCAACATTACTCGTTCTTATGCCAAGGAAGGTAAGGTAAACAAGGGGGTATCAACAAGATCTGTTGTCGAAATGGCCGATCTTACTGTTGATGGATTCAGCCTGGAGCAGCTTGCCGAAATGGTAATTTATCCCGATTATCCAAATGATGGTGGGGTTGATAGCGAACGAACGATGGTTAAGCAGGTTGTACAGAAATTTATAGTAGTTGACGGCCTTCCTAACAGCGTCACTTCAAAATCAGAAGATGACCTTGAACAGCCTCCTTTCTGATGAAAAATAAAGCAGAGTTTTCCAAGTTTTGGATGGACGGTGAGTTTAACACTGTTAACCAAGACAACGAATTAGACTTGGCTAAATTGTCGGCATATAGACGTGCCGTTTCTAATTTTGTTTATATTCTTACTAATAAGAATATACCGGTGCGTTTTTCTGAAAGATCAACGTCCGTCACCGATGGTAAAGTTATTTATATTGGAGGAGAGCTTTCTAAAGGAGAAGTTGACTCAACGGTTGGATTGTCTTTGCACGAGGCAATGCACATAGTCAAGTCAGACTTTAACCTTATAAAGAATTTGTGGCAACGTATTCCTTCGAGTTTATATAACGTTACGGAAGGAAAATATTCCAAAACTTTTGTTGCCGACTTTGTTAAGTATATACTGAATGTAGTGGAAGATAGATACATCGATGCATATGCATATGCTACTGCTCCTGGTTATAGAGGCTATTATGTTGCTTTGTATAACAAATATTTCAATTTGCCAAAGGTGGACAAAGCTCTCAAATCCAACGCCCTCAGAAAGCCTACAATCTTTGCTTATAAGTTCAGAATCGTAAATTTGGTAAATAAAAACACCGATTTGAACGCTCTTCCTGGGCTAAAAGAAATCGGTCAAATATTCGACATTAATAATGTTCTTCGGTTGAAAAATCCAGAAGATAGACTAGATACTTCTGTAAAAATTTGCGAAATCGTGTTTAAACATGTCATCGACAAGATGAATGATGACAAGAAAAAAGACCATAAGTCCGAAAATGGGTCCGAAGATGAAAACGATAGTTTTGATGGAGAAAGCGAAGGAGAAAGTCCCAAGATTCAAGAGGAAAGTAAAGAGAACAATAACCAGAATATTCCAAAGAAAGAAGAATCTGAAGACGAGAAGGTAGAAAAAGATTTATCATCTATCGTAGAAAAGCAAGACCAGTTTATCAATAGAGAACTAAAACAAAAATCTATCGATAAAAACACCATTAAAAAACTCGAAGAAATTGAAAAACATGGTGTAGAAATAAAAAGTGTGGGCGAAGGACTTATCCAAAAATTTGATTGTATTGTTGTAAAAAAACTTACCAAAGAACTAATAATGTCCGATTCGTTTCCTTTGAAGAAAGCTGGGTTTGGAAGCATGTTTGGACAAACAAACGCAGAGTCCATCAAACAAGGAATGTTAATCGGGTCTGTCCTTGGAAGAAAACTACAGTTCCGTGGAGAAGTTAATACCACAAAGTTTAATCGACAAGTCCAAGGAAAGTTCGATAAAAGAATGATGCATGCTTTGGGCTTCGAAAGAGACGAGGTATTTTACAGACTTGCCACGGATGTATTCAAGAATGCTCACACTCATATATCTGTAGATGCTTCCAGTTCTATGACTCCGAATTGGTTCACAACAATGAAAACTCTTGTTGCTATTGCCAAAGCTGCATCGATGGTGGGCAATTTGCATATTACAATTTCTTTCAGATCAAGCGTACAAAGGCAGGGTGGAATAGAAATGCCATATGTCGTTGTTGCTTATGATAGTAAAGTAGACAAACTTAGCAAAATAACTCAATTGTTTCCTTATATAAATCCCAACGGAACAACTCCAGAAGGACTTGCGTTTGAATCTATCCTTGATATGATTCCATCGACTTCTCCTACCTTAGACAGTTATTTCATAAACATCTCTGACGGAGAACCTTATTTCAAGAATGGACAATACTCTGGTCAAGTTGGCGGAGCCCATACTGCAAAACAAGTAGAACACATTCGTAATTGCGGAGTGTATATTACCAGTTATTTCATAGAAAGTGAAAGAGGAAGAATCGGAAGAAATAACAACCGAGATATTTTTAAAATGATGTATGGTAAAGATTCCAATTTCATTAATTTAAACAATATATCAGAAATTGCTAACACGTTGAACAAGAAGTTCTTGCAAAAGAAGCTGTAATTTGTGTTATAGGAAGCTTGACTTTCTATATACAACAGTCATACTGGTTTCATAGTTAAAACACCACTATGATTATCAACGAAACAGTATCGTCACCCGTTCTCACCAGTATCACTTCAGCTCCTTCGAAATTCAAGATCAAGGCCAGTGCCAAGGCGTTTAAGATTCTTTCTGGTTTCTATTCTGAACCCATTCTCGCTATTCCGCGTGAGCTTGGTGCTAACGCTTGGGACTCGCATGTCAAGGCCGGTACTACCGACAAAATGTTTGAAGTTCACGCTCCTAATACTCTTGAGCCTTGGTTTAGCATCCGCGACTTTGGCACCGGCTTGAGTCCCGAAGCTGTCGATAATATTTATACTACTTATTTCGAAAGCACCAAGACCGCTGACAACGATTCCGATGGTTGTATGGGTCTCGGTAGTAAAACTCCATTCAATTATACAGAGAACTTTATGGTTACCAGTTGGTATTGTGGTATGAAGCATGTGTATAATTGCTTTATCGATGAGTCTGGTTCTCCAAACATCATGCGTATGGCTTCCGAGCTTTCCAAGGAACCTAATGGCGTGGAAGTCAAATTTGGTGTCAAAATTACTGACATTGCTATGTGGGTCGATAAAATCACACGCGCTTATCAGCCTTTCCGATTCCGTCCTATTATCAAGGGTACTAATATCGAATATAAGCTCCGTGAATATATTTATGAGGGAAAGAATTGGGGTCTTCGCAAGAACGAACGTGATTATTACAATCGTACTTGCAATGCCTTTATGGGTAACTATTGTTATCCCATCAATACTTCGGCTATGTCGTCCCTACTGACGGCTATGAAGAATCAGAACACTTATAGCCGCATCAATTCAGCCCTTCATAACGGCGGTTTTGATCTTTTTTTTAATATTGGGGATCTTGAAGTAGCTCCTAATAAAGAACAACTTCAGTACGACGATAATAATAGTACTGGTAAGGCTATCATTTCCGCGATAGAACGTGCTATTGTTGAACTTGAAAAGATGATTCAGAAAAATATTGAAGTTCCCAAGAGTCGTTGGGAGGCAATGAAATTGTATAACAAGTATAACAATTACAACAGCGAATATAGTAACATTCGTCATATTTTCGGTGATATTCCTGTTATGTTCAATGGAACCAAAGTTTTACAAGGTTCGGAGTCTATTTCCAATACTCATTCAAAAACTGGAGTTCTTTCCGCTGCTGGTGGTGTTTTGCCTGGGTTTTTGATGTATACTTTTCTTTTTACAAAGAACAAGATCGAACGGGTTTCATCGTATAATCCACACGATGTCGACGTTCCTACAGTTATATTTTATACGGGAGAAAATTCAGTCAAGAAGGCTCGCGTCCGCCATTACATTAACACTCATCATGGTAAAGGAAAGACCGCGTGTGTTTACATTATCAACGATCTTTCAGACAAATTTTCTACTCTGAAGGCTCATCAGAAGTATTTTGGTTGGGAAGATTCTATTATGAAGAACATTGAGTCTCTTCCTAAGCCTCCTCCTACTCCTCGTGCGGCTCGCACCGCTCAGGCGGATGAGATTAATTACGCTAGTCTAAATGATTTTATTAGTTCTGTTTCAAATCCCACAAAATATAATTCTTATGGACCTGCGGTCCATTGGAGTAAAAAGTCACAGAATATCGTTGGAACTGGAACATATTATTATATCGATTTTTATTACACAAATCCTTCTTGGAATGGTAAGGAAATTGAAGATAACTTTCAACCCATCGTCAAATATTTTGTTGAAAAGAAACTTAACAATGGAGCCGATGTAATCTATGGAATTAACGCCAAGAACAAGCATATTACTAAGGTTGGTACTTGGGTGAATATTATGGATTTGGTTAAAGCCGATTATGAAAAGAATCGTGTTGAACATGAAGATTATCTTTACTGGACAACCAATTTTGAAGATGTTTTTGTCGGTCTGCGAACTGTTCATAACCAACTGACTCAGAATCCTAGTATCATCAAGCATATCTCCAACCAGAAGACTCGTCAGATGTTCATGGATTTTATAAAGTATCATGCTACCGGCAATAACTTTATTTCAACTAATAATCGTAATATTCTTTCTCTCTTTGATTTCAAGGCCAAGAAGCACAAGGAATTTGAATTCGATTTTGTCGAATTTAAGAAGATCTTGGAGAAAAAATATATGGGACTGTTTGATCTTTTCCAGAATTCTTATATTTCCGATTGTTCTAATATCACTCGCATCATCAACTTTATTGATGAAAAAAGCTGATAAAAAGCACAAAATATATTGACATAACCATAATTTCACATAATATACTGACCATCAACTCGAATAATACCATGAATACCAATATTCCATATGTCATTAAGACTAACGGATCCGTCACACTTTACCTTAGCGGTGAGTGCATGACCGTGGCAACAGACCACCCTAATTATAATAAAATCGTTGAAGCGCTTAAAAGCGGAGACCACTCTCAGATTGAGAATATGGTAAATGTGGCTAAGGCTGTGATTAAGTACGCTTCTGGACAGATCAGTATCGAAAACGGTCAGATTTTTTATGGCACTTTTGCTGTACATAATACCCTCACCGACCGTATCATCAAAATGATGAGCGAAGGTTTCAAGTTTGATCATATGATTAAGTTTCTTGAAAATTTGATGCAGAATCCTTCCGGTCGAGCCGTGAACGAGACTTATACGTTCCTTGAAAACTATGGTCTTCCTATCACCGATGATGGTTGCTTCCTTGCCTATAAAGCTGTCCGCAACGATTACAAGGACATTTATAGTGGTAAGTATAACAATTGCGTTGGATGTGCTCCGTCCATACCTCGCAATATGGTTGACGAAACATACGACCGTGATTGTTCGACGGGTCTTCACGTTGGCGCTTTGGATTATGTTGTTCAATATGGTCATTTTATTAAGGGTCAATCTCCTTCCGAAAACGGCAATCGACTTCTGGTGGTCAAGGTCAATCCCAAGGACGTTGTCAGCGTTCCTAAGTATGAGAACCATCCCAAGATGCGTGTCAGTCAATATCTCGTTGTATCTGAAATCAAGGACGTTGTTAAGGAATTGGACAAGGTTGTTTATACCAGTAAGGCTGAAAATCTTGATCCGGATTATAATAATGATTGGGATGACGACAATGACAAGGATCTTGATTCTTGTCCTTGGACTTCTGAGGAAGATAATACCGACGAGATCTCCTCCATGAATGATGTTGGCGTCGGACCTTATGATGAAGGATTCAATACAGGTCGTGATGATTCTGAGTCAGATCTTGAATATGGTACTAACCGAAATTATGATCGCAAAGGGGACTATTTGAAGGGTTATAACGATGGTTATAATCAGAGAGAATACAATTCTCCAGACAATATTTCTTCCGACGGATGTTGTAATTCTGGATGTGGATGTGAAGAAAACGCCGCGGCAGATGACGTTGAATATGAAAGGGGCGTTAGAATTGGACGAGAAGATTATGAAGATCTAAAACCACATGGCCATTCTTTAAGAAGCGACGACTCCCCTATGTTTAAAGAGGGGTATGAGGATGGCTGGGATAAGTCCAAAATTGACTGGAAGAAAAACTAAATTTTAGTTAACAAACTAATAATAAAAACAAATAATAAAATCGTTAAAAGTTATGAATAAAACCAATACAAAAAATAACAACAAGGCTCGTACTAACATTGAGTGGCCCTCGGGTCATTTTACAATCGAAGACATTCAGACCAAGTATCCGGATGCCGTTAACATCACTCTTCGTTTTCGTGTGAAGAAGGCTGAAGAGGCCAAGGAAATCGTTCTGATTGGAAAGGTTAAGCCTCCTATTGGGCGTCCTCGCAAGGTTTATACCAAGGCAAACCCTTCGCAGGAAACTCTTGACTCTGCTTATTCCGATGGAGTTATTGCGACTGATGCGACCAAGACAACTGTTGCGGTTACTGAGTTAAAGGCTTCTAAGAAAGCTGTTGTTAAGACACCGAGCTCAACCACAACTGATGTAGAAGTTTCTGTCACAAATCAAGTTACTACTTGATTTTTGATTAGTTGTTTTATAGTGAAAACCGCCGGATTTTTTCGGCGGTTTTCTATTTATATATATGAAAACTCCTAAACATTTGGGTGGGCATATGAACATCACACATATTGATGTTGGAACGCTTGATTTTATTGTACAAAAATATAATATAAAATCATTTGTAGACATAGGATGTGGTCCTATGGGCATGGTTCACACGGCTCAAGCCAGAGGTTTGGAAGTAGTTGGTATAGACGGAGATCCAAGATTGAAAGAAGCTTTCCCAGCTTTAAAGCTGCACGACTATACAAAAAACTGTCTTAAATTAGATAAAACATATGATCTTGGATGGTCCGTTGAATTTCTGGAGCATGTGTCCGAAAAGTACATAAACAACTACATGGAAACTTTTAAGTGCTGCAAGAGACTATGTATAACCCATGCTCCTCCAAATAAAAAAGGACACCATCATGTAAATTGTCAAGATGCGGCGTATTGGATAATGAAATTTACAGAATATGGATTTACATATGAAGAAGATACAACTAAAGAAATAAGAAGTAAATCTACTATGGTCAAAGAGTTTATGAGGAATAATGGTTTATTTTTTATTAACACCGGAGCGTAATTACAACTATGAAGCAAAAACCTATACATTTTAAAAAAATAGATCCAAAAGAAACTACGTTTTTTAATTTTAAGTTAGACGCGTCCACATACGTTTTATATGATTCAGACATGGGAGAGCCTGTATCTTATGGCTCATTTAACTTTGTAAGTGCTACAATAGCAAAACTTTCTTCAAAATCTACTATATTTTATTTTGAATTAAATAACACCGACGGTTGGAAGTTGAAGCGTGCATATAAACCGGACAAAACTACGGCCGAAGATAAAGATAAAAATATAAAGATAGAAAATAAAAAACAAGAAACCCAAGAAGATAAGTTGAAAAAGTAATTGACTTTAGTATAGTTTTTATTAATATTTTACTATGATCAGTGAAATATTAGAAATGGTAAAATCTTGGCACGCAGTTGCACAGTTTATTTTTGCTATAATCCTTGTGTTTTCTCTGGGTACAATTACAATAGCTTTATCAGGTCAAATTTCAGAATTTTTTAATAATACTTTAACCGTTTGGTTTCGAGGATATCCTCCCAATAATGAAAACAACAGAAAAAAAGAAGACGACGAAGACTCCCTTGATTGACAGTTTCTTGGAAGAAACTACTTTCAACTACGATTTAGAAAAAGCCAAGTTCATTCAGAATATGAACATGCTTAAAAGCATGGGCGTGGAAGAATCCACCTTTTACAAAAAGTGGATGGAAGTAAAAGAATATCGTGATTATATGCCTAAGTCCGAAGAGGTTAAGGCAAAGATTTGGAGACCTTCTGATATCAATGACAAGGATAGAACCGTTGCTGAAATTCAAGCGATGAAGCCTCGCATTTTTTATGTAGACCCGAAAAACAAAGAACATATGGAAGATTGGCTTATGTTACGCTTGTTTTGTCATACGATGGCATATGATCAAACGCCCGGCCGATTTATCCGCTTTCTTGTGATTGACGACACCAGCGGAAAGTATCTTGGTGCTACGTCCATCAGTAATGATGTTATGGCTTTGACCTGTCGTGACAATTATATCGGTTGGACAAAGGATAATCGTATCAAAGACAAGATGCTAATTCATTCCGCTATTGGAAGTTGTATTATGGGTACACAACCTTTTGGTTTTAACTTCCTTGGGGGTAAGCTGGTGGCTTGCTTGATTCTTTCTCAGCACGTTAGAGACACTTGGGAAAGGGTTGTAGGATATAAGTTGGTTGGCATGACTACTACCAGTCTTTACGGACCAAACAGTATGTATTGCGGTATTCCTTATTGGGAAGGTTGTGGTTGCTCAGCCGGAAAGATTAGTCTCAAGCCTGACGATTACTTCTATGATCTTTGGCACGATTATATTAAGAAGAATAGAACTGAAGAATATGAGCGTAAGACTGTAAAGGACAATCCCAAAAAGGGTCCTGTTACTGGTGTAAAGCAGCGTATTTTGGAAATTATATTCCGAGAACTTGGTATTTCTGCGTCCAAGTATAACCACGGATTTGAGCGCGGTGTATATTATGCCGATTTCTATAATGAAACCAAAGACTTTTTATGCAGAAAAATGACGGATTCAAAAAAGCTAACCTTGAAGAAGAGATTTGAATCCGATTCCGCTGGCATGATTGAGTGGTGGAAAAAGAAAGCCATTAATCGTTATACAAAATTATATGATGAAAAGCGTTTAAAGCCTGACGTTCTTTATTATAATAAGTTGGTAGATACGACCTATGATCAGGCGAAGAAGACATATTTGTCTGAAGTTGGACGATGAAAAACGATTTGGCCATTGCGGTATGCCATTTTAACTGGTGTAAATTTGTTTCTCCGGTTAGAAACCTAAACAGGTTTCTTCTTCAGACAGAAAAAGAACAGCTGCCTTTGTTTGGATTGGAAATGTCTTTGGATGGCAACTTTGAAACAAAAAATCGACCAAACTGGAAACAGGTCAGAGTTGAACAAAAAAATATAGCCTTTCAAAGAGAGTCGTGTATCAATTTGATAGAAAAATTTATACCGGCACAATTTACAAAAATAGCTTGGATAGATCCAGATCTTCATTTTACAAATCCAAATTGGTATGAAGATGCTTCAAAAAAATTAGACAAATATAGACTTATACAATTGTTTGAAGCATACATTGCTACAGATAGATATGGAAGAAACATCGGAGAAATACCATCTATGATGAAAATGGGAGGGCCAACCAAAAAAGTACCAGGAAGAGTACACATAGGACAACCGGGAGCAGCGTGGGCGGCAAGAAGAGAATTTTGGATGTACGGCGGATTGTATCACTAGTCTGTAATGGGAGGGGGAGACACCGCCCTCATATATAGTTTATATGATGAGATACAAGATGTTTCCATAATGGAAATGAGTGGAATTTTTGACATAAATCATTCAAGACTATATAGAAATTGGAAAGACCAGCTGACACAGTATGTAAATAAAGAAGTATCGTATATACATGGAAAAATAGTACATGAATGGCACGGAGACAGACCAGGAAGAAATTACGGAAAAAGATATGACTTGATAAAAAATATAGATCGCGAGAATTGTTTGAGAGTTGGAGAAAATGGAATAACAGAAATCGTTAATGTTGGACAAGAAACATACGAAAAAATTCTTGAATATTTTAAGAATAGAAACGAAGACGGAATTATATGTTGACTGTTTCGGTTTGTTGATCTAATCTTCTTGGTCATATGAATATATTTAGCTTCTCTGATGAGAAAGATTCGGCAAGAACATTTAAATATAAGATATTGATATATCCAAATATAACTTGGGCAAAAGATTTAGACAAAGATAGCTTTGTCGTTGTAACTAATAATATTATAAATAATCTGGAAAAGGTTAGAAATGATATTCATTGGACAATTCTTATTCCAGAACAAGTCGGATGTTTCAATAAAGAAAACGTCGATCAAGTTATTTATAAAGTTCCTACGTATCCAAATCAAATGCGTTGTCATTTTAATACCAACGATTTTTTACAAGTTGTAAATTGGAAACATAATGATTTTGATGTAGTTTATAGCCACCTTCCAGAACATACATTACAAATTAAAAATACGTTCTATAATGTAACTAATATTAGACCTGGCTTTGTGGGATATAGTCATTGGACGGAGTTTCCAGAAATAACAGAATATCCCATGACGGTGATTGATCATAATTTTCTCGGTCTTCTTGAAATGGATCGATGTGGAATTAATACCAAAGCTCAAAAAGAATTGGTAATAAAACATGCTAATAAACATTTTAACCAAAAAGTAATTGACGAGTTGAATGAAATTAT
>SXGQ01656683.1_pt1 | contig 22036 bp, 21 predicted proteins | sample 3178371 | NCBI WGS metagenome assembly SXGQ01 (sample SAMN11356859, study PRJNA531348) | freshwater metagenome | isolation source: freshwater sample F1-20 | place: China: Fuxian Lake, Yuxi | collected 2017-12-25 | reverse complement strand
TGGAAGCGCTCTACCAACTGAGCTATAGCCCCAATGAAACCTCTTTACGCTACCCGATAGGCGCAAGAAGACAATACTGGCCTTGGCGAAAATGTGAGGCGAAGTCATAATTTAAAAGTAGATCTCGCAAAGGTTTACAAAATTTGTTTTTCAGGACCCGAAGACAAACCGATGCCATGTCGCAGGGCCGGCTCAGAGTTATGAGTTGCTCTTAATTCCCATCAGACTTGTGAGCCGCCGCCGCCACTCAACGCTGCACTTGTCGGCCTGCACACTGACAAGGTCAGTCTGGCCAAGTGGGAGAACGCCTGACAAAGTTTCAAGCATGCGTTTATCTTCTGCACCAATCGCATAATCAAAGCGAGTGATCTCCTCGGCGTTTACAGAAAAATCATCATTACGCCATACCACGAAGGTGAAATATGAATTAAGGTCGTCAATAGGTGTCGAGATCAACAGCAAAATATGTTGAAGACCCGAAGAATACTTGATGGTTGTTAGAACATTGAACGGAAGATTAAAGCCAGTTGTCATTTTTCTGTGGACTACGGATTCTGAACTGTTTGAAACAGCAGTGCCACCACTATCATTATTCGCATCAATTTCGAAGAAAAAGCCGTACCAACTTTCGTCTAGTTGACTCAACTCAAATTTTGGGACCACCGTGTCCTGCGCTCTTCCAAATGTGGCGGTATGGACAAAAGGAAAATGGGTCATATCTAAAAAATTGTCTGTCATCCTCGTGGCAGAGGTCTTCCATTTATCAACGATGGTGTTGATGCGACGAAATGATGGATCCGTGTCTTGAACAATCGTCGGTATTGGCGATTTCGGAGTACCCAAACACACCCAAATCAGTCCGTATCTCTCCAAGCAGTGAAATTTGACAAGTTGGGCTTTCGGTGGCGGAGGTATGTCTATGGTCGAAGATGGAACTTTGACACACTTGCCGCTAGATGAATATGTCCAACCGTGATAAGGGCATACAATGCATCCGTCCTCAACTTTTCCGTTGGACAACACCGCTTCTCGATGAGGGCAGCGATCTAATGCTGAATTAACAGCGTAAGTATCATCGCGCCAAAGGACCATCTGTTTTCCGAGGAGAGTCGCGCTCATTGGGGTTAAGGTGAGGTCAGCTGACCGGGCGACAACGTACCAATAGTTGTGGAGCTCGGCGTTGTCAGACAGAATGCGATCCATGACATTGAATGCTAACAACCCGAATATTCCCTCACTAATTGTCCGAGGCGGGTTCATTGCCACCGTCAATAGTCGCCGCGATGTGCTCAAAAACTCTGCCGTTGTGATCACGAATAGAGAAATCACAGAAATCGGGGACTTCGAGAAAATCTATCAAAAGTTTCCGGGGGTCTCGGTCATTGGCACTCCGACCAGCGTTGTTACGCCCGGATATATAAATGCGCACCAGCATCTCACGGGAGATCGTTTTCTAAGGTCTGCGATACCAGACACTATTTCAAGTAACGATGCAATATTCAAGTGGGTTGTTCCTTTACATGAGCTGCTCACTGCGACAGATGATCATCTTTCTGCGACTGCGGGTTTGGTTGAGGCACTTTCAAATGGTGTGACGTTTACAGTCGAAGCTGGAACGGTGGCCCACCCACATGAAGTTGCGCGTGCGTTTGTCGACGTCGGTGCTCGTGGCACAGTTGGTCGTTGGGGGTGGGATATCGGCCAAGGCCCACAAGTAGGGCCAGCCTCAGTCGTACTTGAGAGACAAAAGCAACTTCTTGAAGATTTCCGCAGCAAAATATCAGACAATTTGGTTACTGCATGGGTTACTCTCGTGGGCCATGATTTGATGTCAGACGACCTTCTCACAACAGCGTCACAATTAGCACGCGATTATCAAACGCACCTGACCTTTCATATTGCCCCGCATGACGAAGATGTCAAGTCGTATCTTGCGCGAACCGGTAAACGACCAATCAACCACTTTCACGATTTAGGTGTTTTGGGTGATCATGTGTTGCTGGCTCATGCGGTGCACATCGACGAAACAGAAGCCAACCTGATTATTGAGACTGGAACTGCCGTTGTAAGTTGCCCATGGGCGTACCTGCGATTGGCACAAGGAATCACTGGTTTCGGTCGTCATGCAGATTTGATGAGACGCAACGCACGCATCGCTCTTGGATGTGACAGCGAAAATGCAGGTGATGCGATCGACATGATCCGGACCGCTTCCTTATTCACGGGTCTGACTCGGGATGGTGAACGAGATTTTGCGATCACATCAGCTCATGACGCTCTTGACCTACTTACGATTCGTGGGGCGCAAGCGATCGGCATGGACCATCTGATCGGGTCAATTGAAGTCGGCAAACTTGCTGACATTGTCATTCATTCAACCGATGGTCCGCAGTGGACTCCAATCAGTCCTGACCCTGTGCTCCAATTGCTTTGGGCCAGCGATGGTCGGAGTGTTTCTGATGTGGTGGTGAATGGGAGACATGTGGTGCGGGATGGATCAAGCCTGATGGTCAATGAGTCAGAACTCAGGGCTGAAGTAACTGCCCGTGCTCAATTTTTCCTTACTAATAGCAACAGGGTTTAGCTGACCTGCATTTTAAGAAATTCTGAGATTTTGGTCGACAATCTGACTGACTGTAGAGTTGAAATCATGGCTTCTCCCAACACTCTTATTTTCGTAGATCTCCCCTCTGATAGTCCAGAAAATTCGGCAAAATTTTATGCTGAGGTTTTTGGATGGGAAGTAGAGGGTCGACCAACTAATGTTTTTCATCGTGCTGTCCCTGGTGGTCAATTCAAGAACCCAGACGGTACCGATTCGGAAATCGGCAACCTGCATCTTGGAATATTCAACATCGTAAATGCGCGGCCTCACCCAAGTACTGGCGGAGTTGAACCAAGAACCTTAAGTCGTGCTGGAAGGTCGACTCGTGTATGGATTCTTGTTGGTGAGGATGATTCTGAAGAACGAATTTTGAACACTGCAGAAAAACTTGGCGCCACAATATTGTGGAGAAATCATTACTGGAAAGAGTTCAATGGTTTTAGTGGTGCATTCATTGACCCATGGGGCAACACGTTAATTGCATGGACCAAAGGGGGAGATAACCCATTGATCAAGGAGGGAATGACTCGTGAGTGATTCTTCAAATGACGTTTTTTTAAAACATCCAGCATCAATGCGTTGGACACACATTGCACTTCCATCAACAAACCTAGATCGGTCAATTGATTGGTACGTGCGTTTCACGCCACTTGAACTACTTGATCGCCGCGTTGACGCAGACGGTGAAAGTGCGTGGCTCGGGCACTCCGATCAATCAGATAAGCCATTCATTTTGGTACTTGTTTCATTCACAAAAGACCAAAACAAAGGGTCGCAACCTATCATGACGCCATTTGCCCACATCGGAATCGAAGTGACGAGCAAAGAAGAAGTAAACGAAATTGCTCGACGGGGCGAAACCGACGGATGTTTAGCCTGGCCGCCCACGATGATGCCCCCTCCAATTGGCTATATCTGCGCTTTGAAAGATCCAGATGGAAATATGATTGAGTTCTCGTACGATCAAGGCGTCTACGCTAAGGCCCAAGAAATCTGGGGTTGATATCGCCGCAATGCTCACCCCTTCAGCAATTTGCATCTCATATCTGACATCATTTGCAACAGCAGATGCAAACAAAGTCGCCGAACATGTGACTTCGAACTTCATCAATGAACATACATCAGCGCTTGGATCTGGTTGCATAGGTAAAGACGAGTATCTGCGACGTCTTCCAGGATTTATTTCTTCAATGCCAAACTTGTCGTATGAAATCGAACAAATTACTGCGGAGGGAGCGCACGTTTGGGCCGCTTACACGTTAAAAGCAAAAATAAATGGCAGGCAGATTGCGATTCGGGGGGCGATGCACTTTGAAGTAATTAATGGTCTAATCGCAAAACGAGTTGATTACTGGGACAGTGAAGTCTTTAAACAGCAGGCTGGATTAATCTAATAACGATCCTTAAGGACAAATTACCAAATCGGAAATTTTGCCTTGTCGGGCAGACCAGAACGTGCTGTTATATCTTCACCCATCACTTGAGATATCGCCCAAAGGCGCTCTTCGTCGATCGTCGTGCAATGACCGTTTTCTACGACTATCTTGCCATCAATCATGACTGTGTGAACTCCCCTGCCATCAGCAGACCACACCAATTGATTCATGACATTAAGCAATGGACGCCATTCAGGTCGATCAGTGTCGTGCAATACGAGGTCGGCTTTTTTACCGACTTCAATTGAACCAATTTGATCTTCCATTAACATGGTTTTCGCACCTGACACAGTTGCCATCTCAAACGCCTTCTCTGCGGGAAACATTTGTGGGTCCATTCGTGCATCTTTGAACAAACCAGCGACAAGATATGTCGCTCTCATCAAGTCAGAGTAATTAGACGCATTATTGCCATCAGTACCGATGCTTACATTAATTCCATTCTGAACCATTTCTGGAAACTTACCCACTTGGGTTACGCCATAACTTACTTTCAGTGCAGTCGTGGGGCAATGCGCAACGCTCACGCCAGCAGAGGCCATCAAAGCCATTTCCGAATCGTCGATCCGCACGCAATGTGTGATCGCCACATTTTTGTCGAGCACACCTAACTCGGCCAAGTGGGCCATCGGACGCTGACCAAACTCTGCGATGAATCCATCCGGATCTATCTGTGCAGGTGACATGTGGAAACTGAGACCCACATTGTGCTCATCTGCGAGAGATTTCGCCGATTTCCAGAGCGGATCACTGCACGTTGTGTGACCAACCAGGATGCTCCACGCTGCGATTCGGCCGCCGGCATGTGATCTATGTGCGTTAAGTTGCTTTTCTAAATTTGCTATGGCGACGTCTGTGCTTTGTCTGTAGACCGACGGCTCAGGGGGCAAATCCCAGACCCATTGACCAACACGGGCACGGATTCCGACTTCAACAAGCCCATCAACGACCTCGTCAAGGAAACGAATTGTTCCAGCCTCAAGGAATGTTGTGGTTCCTGAGCGCATCATTTCTACCGCTGCAAGTTGACCAGACATCCGTTCTTCCTCAGCATTGAAAACAGAATACAACGGACAAAGCCATTGGAAAACATTCTCAACGAACGGTGTGTCATCAGGAACATAGCCACGCGTCAAGGGCTCTCCAGTGACATGTATATGTGTATTGATCAGTCCCGGGGTGATAACGAAATGGTCGCCACCAATTACCCGCCTTGGTGCATAGCGACTTTCAAGATCTGCAGCCTTACCGACTGCAACTATTTTCGAACCATTAATTGCGACCGCACCATTTCGAATGATGTCGCGGTCGGCATTCATAGTTACTACGTACCAACCTTTGATAAGAACATCGCACGTAGTTGGAGTTGTTTCGCTCATCAATATTCCTTAAATTACACTAGTTTGTATTCTCACGTGAGGTTTTGTCCGCGACATAGACAAAATGAACACCGATTGGTTCCATCAGTCTGATCGCACCAAAACCAGCATGCTTAAGCCACCCCACCACTTGCTCATTTGTCAGCATCCCTCCACGCGTTGTGTTGGCAAGCATAGTTAAACCCATCTGGACACCAAACGGGTTGAATTTGCGTGTATTGTCCGCAAAGTAGTCCACGATTAAAACTGAACCACCTTGTTTAAGACCTTCATATGCCCGTGCGACAAGTGACCGACTCAGATAGTCACCTTCGGTTCGACAGACATTGCCGAGCACAACAATGTCATACTCATCTTTTTCAATATCAATTTCGTGAAAATTTCCTGAGCGAAATTCAACACGGTCTGAGAGATCTAATCGATTAATTGTTGTCTGAGCCAATTTAATCACCCCTTGGATGTCATTAATCACCGCAGTCGAGCCCGGTGACGACTGTAGAACTCCGATTGCCCAGGGGGCCATCCCAGCCCCCAAATCAAGAACTTTGAGATTTGGTCGGCGTGTCCAACCAAGTCGCAGCCCTAAACGAGTTGATGCACGCAACTGCGTTGGATACGTCGCTTCAACGAGCGGACCATAAAACGCTGCCATGTCATTTTCAACCGGCTCACTTACAATCCCCGTGCGAATAGTGTTCGCCAATTGAGTCCAATTTTGATGCGGTCCTGGCGCACCTCGAACAAGTGCCGCCATCGAAGCTGGACCATTAGTTGTGAGATAACGCTCGGACGTTTCTGTCAACTCATAAAATTCCTTGACTTGATCGCAATATCCGAGACTGACGAGGGCATCAAGCAAGTGTCGGAGAGGCTCAAGTTCAACTTTAAGTTCTTTGGCGAGTGAGACTGCGGTATGAAGCTGCTTGCTCTCCATCGCATCAAAAACACCTAAGTCCACCGCGGCAACAAGCGTCCAATAATTACCAAAGCCCTGAATAACGCCCCAAACCCCAGCTGATGGAGGTGGTTTACGATCGCGCCAGGGGCGCCCAGTATGGGCCATCGTGTGCGTTTTTTTTAGCTCTGGATACGGAGAGTCTGACATGTGCGAATTACGGTTCTAGCAGAATTTTGCCAAAAAAACTATTGCTCAGCATCTTTTCTTGTGCTTGTCCACCTTCAGAAAGCGGGAAAATACTATCAATCGGCGTCTGAAAGTTTCCTTCTGTGAAAACTTTCCATGCTTGAGCAAATTCGCTGAATCGATAAGGATCTGAACCGAGAATTTGGATTCCCATATGAAACATAAATCCAAGCGAGGGAATCGTTGCTGAATCACCCGTCGTGTTGCCACAGTTCACAAGTCTCCCACGCGGTTTGAGTGAGAACATTGATTGAGCCCATAGGGCTGGACCGACATGATCAAAAACAATGTCAACTCCGACTCCACCAGTCACTTCTCTGGCCCATGCGGTGACGTCGGATGTTCTGTTATTGCACGTAAAGTCAACGCCAAGCATCCGGGCCTGTTCACATTTCTCATCGGTTCCCGCAGTAGCAATAACTGTTGCCCCAGCATGTTTTGCTAATTGAATTGCCGCCACAGACACCCCAGATCCTGCTGCATGGATCATTATCGTTTCACCGCGCTGCAACTTGCCAATCTCAAAGATCGCATGCCATGCCGTTAGCCAGGCTGTTGGAAACGTCGCAGCACGATGCCAGGTCATTGAAACTGGGATTGGATGAACGTGCGTTTCAGGAACGAGGCACAACTCCGCATAGCCTCCGTCGACAGTTGCGCCGATCACACCGAGTGCTCCATAGATATCACCTAGCCCACTCAACTTTGATTCAAGTGCTACTTCACTTAGTGACGGATCTACAACCACTCGGTCTCCGATTTTGGCGAGAGTAACTTGATTACCAACAGCTGCGACAGTGCCAACTACGTCCATTCCTGCGATGTGCGGCAGAGAAAAACCCGGCATCGCATACCACCCATTACGTTGAACGACGTCTAGGTGATTCAATGCTGTCGCCGCAACTTTGACGATGACGTCACCCGGCCCAGGAACAGGATCTTTTACACTTTCGTACTGCAAAACTTCAGATGAACCTGGTTGGTGATATAAAAGTGCTTTCATGTCAATCCTCGGATAAATGGTTGGGCAAGTGCACGTGGTTGTCGAGTTCGTGAGGCGAAGACCGATGTTACGGCCAGCGCTGCAATATAAGGTAGCGCCGCGGACAGCTGACTATTGATCGTGTATCCAATGCTCGGTAGCGCCTGTTGAAGTGCAAAGAAATACCCAAAAATGAAGCAACCGAAGATGGTACCCCTGAGTGTCCAACCACCAAAAATTACTGCCGCAATCGCGATGATCCCCTTTAGCCCAACATGACCCTCCTCAAAACCGTTGATCGGGATCTGGGCCAAGACCAGCACGGCGCCACCAAGCCCGCTAGTTAAGCCAGCAAAACAAATTGCTTGACGACGACAACGATTGACATGAATTCCGGAGACGTCGGCAGACTGTGGGTTTTCACCAACGGCACGAACGTCCAGACCCCATCTGGTTCTGAACAGGAGACCCCAACTTAAGCCAGCAACTGGAACTATCAGATACATCGGCCAAGGTTGCCCGAATACGGCTTGTCCAAAAACTGGAATATTGACCAAACCTGGAACACGCCACTCAGTGGCGACGTTGGTCTGAGGTTTGAAACGCGTATCAAGGAAAAGCGCGAGTCCGAGCACGAACAGATTCAAAGTCAAGCCAACCACGAATTGATCAATGGTGAGGCGATGACTAAGATTGGCTTGCGTCAAAGCGACGGCTAGTCCGCCTATCGACCCGGCTAGAAGTCCGAATGCAATGTGACCCGTTCGGTCAGAGACCACCGCCCCGGTGAATGCTCCGCCGATCATCATTGCTTCAGCGGAAATGTTAAGAGTACCTGCACGCTCTGCAACTAGTTCACCGATAGCGACAAACGCTAGGACGGCAGCAAAGCGAACCATGCTCTGATACATGGTTGAGCTTGAAGCAACGTCAAAGAATGGTGTTAGTGCCGAGGAAAATAGTTCTGAACTCACTTACTGATTTTTCCTTTCCCATGTTTAAGTAGGTTCGCGCGAAAGAATATGTATGCAGGTGGCATTAGCAAAGCGACAACCAGAAGTGCGCGAACTACATCAACGATCTCACGTTGGACTCCAGTAGATGCAAGAAAACCAGCGCCTGTCCGAAGTCCCGCAAAAACTAGAGCGACGACAACTGCTGCTAACGGCTGGTTCCGTGAGACCAAGGCAACCAGCAACCCCTCCCATCCAACATTGTTTGCGAATCCTGGCGTATAACGATAATTTGCAGTTCCAGCAGTAAACATCAATGAACCAGCAAGACCAGCCAATGCGCCTCCGATTGCGAGTGCGATCAGTCCAGTGTTTTGTTCCGACACACCAAACCTATGTGCAACTCGGGCATTCATCCCAACCATGTCAAGTTTGAAACCCCAAAGAGTTCGATTAAGAATAATCATGCTGACTACGGCGAGGACGATTGCGATAGGCACCGCAATTGAGACATCATTCCCGAAAATATGGATGTAGGGAAGCCGCGTACTCTGCGTGAGTTGACCACTTGTCTGGGTCTTATTCGGTCGATCAGGACTACGATCTAGAAGCAGAAACTTTTTAGTCAACAGAAAACCAGTCAATTGGCTCGCGATAAAGACCATCAAGAGCGTGCTCACAACAACTGGTACTTTTCGCCAATATTTTAGAAGTCCGGCTATTGATGACCAGATGGCGCCTCCAAGACAACCAATAATGATGGCAAAAATCAAAACAAGTGGGCCAGACCCACGAGTTGCAACCATCGCAGCGGTAGCCGCACCCACCAGCAACTGACCTTCCTGACCGATATTCACCAAATTAACCCGTGTCGCAATAATTGCACCAAGCGCAACGATTAAAAGTGGTGCAGCCTCTGAGAGTGTCTGCCCCCATCGACCTGGCTTAGAAAAACTGCCATCCATTAACGCAGGAAGCACAGCTGACCAGTCACCTCCGGTAACCGATACCAAAATTATGGAAGCAACCAGTGCGACCGAAATGAACAATACGTAAAGAAAAACTACGAAAGTTCTCTGGCGAATTTTATTTTTAGTGATCATGAGTCAAAGACTGCGACCCCGCCCATCAGGAGACCAAGATTCTCGGTAGTTGCCTCTTGACGGCTGAGCGTGCCGACTATGGTGCCTTCTGAGATGACAGCTATACGATCCGAGAGGTGCAAAATTTCGTCAAGATCGCTTGAGATCAACAAAACTGCAATACCACGACTTGCTGCGTTTTTGAGACGTTCACCCATGAACTCTATTGCTCCGACGTCGAGTCCACGAGTGGGCTGGGCAGCGACAAGGACTTGCGGGTTTGCGGAAAGTTCGCGGGCAAGAACTACCTTCTGCTGATTACCGCCAGACAAACTATTTAAACAAGCATTCGGACCATCACAACGTATTTCAAATTCATCGATAAGTTGTTTAGCATTTTCATAGAGAAGACCCTTGTTGATAATGCCACCTTGTGTGAAATCCTCAATACGTTGCAATGCCAGATTGGCGGCAACTGACATTGTCAGCACGACACCAGAGTCATGTCGATCTTCAGGCACAACTGCGATTCCGGCTTTTGCCATTGCTCCTTGACGCCCAGTTTGAACTTCTTCCAAATTCACCGAAACTGTCCCACTGTCCAGGGACAAGAGCGAAGACAACACGTCACCAAGTTCGCGTTGGCCATTGCCTTCGACGCCTGAAAGTCCAAGAATTTCTCCAGACCGAACGGTCAGACTGAGGTTGTTCAGCATCTTGACACCCCTGATCGTCACAGTTGCATTGCTGATGGTTAACACATTGCTGGAAGGCGCCATACTTCCAGTTGGAACCGTTGTAGCGGTGGGTTCAAGCAAAACACCAAATGCAGACCCCCCAGTTCGTAACGACACCTCACGACCAACCATCGCCCTAGCAAGAGACGAGGCATCTGTTTGATGAGTCAAGTGTTGCTCGACAACTCGCCCCTGTCGCATAATCGTTATCACATCCGTGGCCTGCAAAACTTCTGCGAGTTTGTGACTAACAAGTGCAACTGCTCGCCCTTCAATCGCAATTTTTTCGCGCAGAGTTGGGAATAGTTGTTCGCTTTCTGCTGGAGTCAGCACAGACGTCGGCTCATCCAAGATGACAACCTGCGGATCACGACGAAGACACTTGATCAGTTCAACGCGTTGTCTGAGTCCGGCAGAGAGATCACGAATATGCGCATTCGGATTGACCATCAAGCCGAATCGTTCTCCAATCTCGTCGACAAGTTTTCGAGCACGGGCTTTATCAAATCTCATTTCTTCACCAAGAAGGACGTTTTCCCAGACGGTAAGTTCATCGACAAGACTGAAGTGCTGGTGGACCATTCCAAAACCAATCTGAGCCGCCGCCTGCGGATTTACAACATCGTGCAAAATCCCGTTAAGGGCAATAGTTCCTGAATCTGGTTTGACCAAACCAATAAGTATCTTCATCAGCGTCGACTTGCCCGCCCCATTTTCTCCAAGAATGCCGTGAATTTGTCCAGGCTGGAGCGAGATGCTGACGGCGTCGCAAGCTACAACATCGCCGTATCTTTTCGAAATATTAGCTAATTCAACAAGTGGGACGGAGATTTTTGTCTCCGTCCCACTCAAGAGACCTTCCGACATCAAGAGTCAGCGGTTTAACGGAACGAGGCTCAGCCCGCTGCGTATGCCTTGCCCTTAATCGCTCCGAATTCGGCGGCATAACCACCGGATGCAATTTTCTCATACACCGCATCCATTGCGCTTTGGTCTGCCGCTGAGGCGCCACAGATCTCTGCACCGGGCTCTTTATCCACGCCTACGCGGAACACTCGAATATCTCCTTCTTTGAATACTCCTGAGACCATTTCTTTGAGCAGCGTGTCTAGGTAGTCACCCGCATCAAAACGAGACGCAATGTCCCACTTCAAGTCGGTGCGGTCACATACTTTTGAAGAACCCGCCGAGCTGACGATTATTCCTTTTTCGTTTGCGAGTTTGACAACAGATTCGTGAGCTCCACCTAGATATGGATAGACCGCACCAATACCCTGCGCTACCGCGTTGTTAAATGCCTCCGTCGCGCCAGCAGTATTGTCGAAATCGTATGGGAATCCACCGCTCGGGATGTAGACCATTGAAAACGCTGGATCGACGGCCTTGATGCCCATCTCATAGGCAAGGTAAGCCTCTTTTTCAAAGCCAAGATCACAACATCCGATGAACGCAGCTTTTGTGCTTTTACCCTGAGCTTTCATCAACAAACCTGCTGCGTACCCTGTGGCAAAACTGATTTCCGAGGCATCGTCTTGACTTTGAGCAAGACCTGGTGTGGCTGGATAACCAGCACCACAGTTGCAGTACCAGAAAACATCTGCGTACTTGGCCGTGAGGTCTGCCAACGGATCAGCAATTTCGCTTGCGCCTACCGTAATAATGTCAACACCTTGTTCAGCCAAGTTGCTTAATTCTGTCGTCGCATCTTCGGCTTTGATGTTGTCTACGATGATTGGCGCTTCAAAGCCATTCTCGACCGAAAATGATGTCACCTTGTCGACAAGTGCCTGATAATAAGCACCGTCGTCACGTGGCCCAGGAACTGCAACCCCAAACACAACTTTGCCATCGCCGTTGAAGTCAAGCGGTGACGGTGCTGGCGTCGTGTCTGCAACTGGCGTGGTTTCAACTGCGACCGAGTCACTACTCTCATCTTCGCTGCCGCCACAAGAAGCAACAACGAGTCCGAATGCCGAAATTACAGCAAGCAAACGGATTCCGTTTATGGTCTTTCTAAGTTTCATACTTCCCCCTATATATGGTCTAACTAATTGGACTGACTGTCAGACCAAACTATAAAGGAAACCATAAGTCCTGTCAAACCCGGCCGACCATATTATTTATATCGAGCCTGATTCGTCGTAATTATGGCTTCTTGAGTTCCGAGACAATACGTTCAACAACTGTTTTCTTGTGGATGTAAGCCGTAGTCATCGGTTCGTGATTTCTGAGTGCTTCTACGGTTGCACTTTCAGCTTTTTCGTATTGGGCCGCAGCTGCCAAAACTAATTCTGCAATAATTTGTGGAATGACAACGCAACCGGATTCGTCACACACGATGATGTCGTCTTGATTGATGTTGACGCTGGCAGGAGCGTTTATCGTGATGATTCCACCTACCTCACGCACGTGGGCACGGCCTGCTGGACCCACCACGATTTCTTGACTGCAATAAGTGGGAATACGGACGCTTTGAACAGCAGTTCGATCGCGAGCAGAGCCAAAGATGAGTGCAGCAGAGATATTCGCGTTTAATCCGGCAGAAGCAAGTATTTCTCCCCAGACAGCACCGTCAATACGTTGAGCATCAAGCACGATGGACCGTGTTGAGAGATTGTTTGATAAAGCCTCGTACAAAGGAGTGAGACCGGGACCTTCGTCGCCCATCTCTAGTCGAAATGTCAAGGCACGGGATGAAATGGGTTGCGGCGCGGCGACTAACGAAGTTAACGGTGGGGAAAGCCAACCTCTTTTTCCGATGAGAGCAAGGACATCAGAAATCGCTGAGACTGACGCGAGCTTAGATGTCACTTGCGCGCTGACCTGCGAACTTCTACCCAGGACTTAGATTTATTCGCATCAGCCCAGTGCTGGCGATAACGCTTAATTAACCAGTTGTTGAATTGGACATGGCTTTCTTCTTGCCACGAGTAGCGACCACGAACAGCAAAGCGTGAATGCAACCCGCGTTGCACTCTAGTGGTCGCATCTTGATCCTGCTTAACGAAAACTTGCACACCGGCGTCGCTCATCTCAAGTAGATGGGTGAACATCGGGTGTTCGAGTGCTGTCGGATGAAAAAGGTATCCAATTTCAACGTCAATAGTGCTCACAGAAGTTGGGCGAATAATGAAAAAGAATGCTTGATCTGGTGCTGTGCCGAAGCACAACGTGGGTGGTATTAATGCAAAAGTTGAACGCCATCGCTCTTGTTCGGTGAGCAGCGGAAAAACTGGCATAAGTGCTTTTGTCGTCGCATTGAAGCCACCATCGATATGGGTGTATCCATTAGTTCTAAATATTACGTTCGAAGACTCGTCCCACTTAATCGGAAACGAAGCAAGATTGCTCGGACAGAAATCCTGAATCGTATGATGCAATTTGTTGGCGTGATAGCCATCGTTAAAATTCTCAAACATTACCTTCCAGTTCCAAGGCAAGTTCGTGAGAGTAAAGGTTCCTGGACAATACGCCGAATCCAATTCATAGTTTTTCAGGTATGGCTCATAACTTGCGAGGGTTGGTGCCAAGGCTTGGGCGTCTGAATCAAAATTTACGAATATGAAACCTTTCCATATTTCAATTTGCACGTGAGGCAGCCCCCAGTTTTTCTTTTCAAATCCAGCTGTTTTTTCCATCGCCGGGGCACCGAGCAGCCGTCCATCAAGACCATAAGTCCACTGGTGGTAGGGACAGGTGAAAGTACCAGTTTTACCTGCACCTTCAACAATTTCCATTCCGCGGTGTTGACACACATTTGAAAAAGCATGAATCTCGCCGTGTTTATCGCGTGCGATAATTAGGGATTCATTGTTCGTTGTAGTGGTAAAGAAATCGCCTGGATTGGGAATCCGGCTAACCAGCCCCACACATAACCATTCAGAATTGAACAGGGTACGTTTTTCAAACTCGAAGAACTCTGATTCGGTGTAACACTCAGATGGCAAAGTAATTGCGTCGGCAACATCAACGATTGACGCATCCATCGAAACCAAAAACTCATCATTGAAAATGCTCATTTTTTTGCTCCTTGCTCCAGATTAAATTTTTCTTCCGTGTAGTGATTGATAGCTAATTCTTTCAGCACAAATTTGCGAATTTTTCCTACGCTCGTGCGAGGTAACTCGTCCATCATAACGAAAGCCCGCGGGCACTTTGATTTAGAAAGTCGTGCCTCGCACCATGAACGAAGTTCATGAATTAACGGCGGAAAGTTGTGATCTTTGGCCACCACAAAAGCCACGGGAACTTCATCGCGTATTGGGTCAGGTGCACCAACAACGACCGCCTCGAAGATTTTCGGATGAGAAGACAGCACTATTTCAACTTCGATGATTGAAACGTTTTCTCCTGCAACTTTGAGCACATCTTGGCGTCGACCATCAAAAGTAAATGATCCCTCTGCATCTTGGATTGCTCTGTCACCCGTCAAAAACCAGTCGTTACTAAACGAAGCATTCGTAGTTGCTTCGTCATCGAGATAGCCGGCGAAAATCGTGATACCTCTGTCGCCACGCACGACTACTTCACCCACCGTTTCTGGCAAAACTTTTCGATGAAGGGAGTCGTGTATCTGTACTTCACATCCTGAAGTAACCTGGCCCATTGACGATGGGGCAGGTTTAGTTGACGTGTCAGTAAGGACTGCAGGAATGGTTTCGGTCATTCCGTAAAGTTGCCGAGGTGCGAACCCCAAAAGTTGGCTGAAAGTTTCAAAATGATCTTGGGACAAATTCATCGCGTACCAACAGTGCTCTAGTCGCAGTTCAGAATTTGGAAAATTTCCGCGGGAGAGAATCATTCGAATCGGTGCCGCAAAAAGACTTGCATGGGTTGCTTGAAAAGAAGAAGCCTGTTGCACGAATCGGGAAGCCGAAAATGTGTGCATTAATGCCACAGATGCTCCAGCCCAAATTGCAGACGCAAAACTGTAATACTGCGCATTTGCGTGAAACATGGGCAACACAACCAATTGACGGTGTTGAGACTGTAAGTTGGCTGCGTTGCTCATGGTTTTACCTGCAAATGCATAATTTGCCTGAGTGATAACTACTCCTTTTGGCCGACCCGTTGTGCCTGAAGTGAACATGACCGCTGCGCGATCTTTGATATCTACTGTTGGCCATTTAGTAAAAATTGCTGAGCCAAACTGATCCAAAATGTGATCATCTTCGTCAACTTCAATGACGGGCATTGTTGGTCGTAACGATAAATATGTTTCACGACGAGAATTTGAATAAAACCCGATTGATGGTGAGGTACGCGAGACATGTTCGGCAAGCTCTGCCGCGGTGCCAAAAGGATCACTCGGCACAATCCACGCGCCAAGTCGAATAGCGGCGATCCAAATCGCAACGAATCCTGGTGAGTTTCTGAGTGCGAGATGAACGGCACTGCCCTTTTGAACTCCTAGTTCATCAAGGTGATAAGCAACACGACCGACGAGGTGGTCAAACGACGAATACGTCCATTCTGATCGAGAACCGTCAGAACCTTCAAAAATAAGAAATTTATTCGACGAAAATTGTTCGACAGTCGAGACCCAAACTTCTGAAAACGTTCGTGCATCCAGCCACGAACTCATCCTTGCTACTTAACTTCCGCGAGAACTGCTTCGTTTGGTGAGCCGTATCCCCCTCCACCAGGCAGCTCAAGTTTGACTACATCCCCAGGTTGAAGATTAATTCGTTGCTGAGTGGTGACGTTTTCTCCATTTACCGTGAATGAACCAGATGCACCTGGAAGACCACCAAATATTCCTTCAGGTGGAATCGCGAGACGAGACGCTACGGCATTCAGTTGCCAAGCCCGCTCGGTGTCCACCGTGAATTCAATTGTCTGACCGAGTCCGCCCGTTTGCTGACCAGAGCCACCGCTATTCCTGCGCAATTCTTTTCGCGTAAAATGGATTGGCGCAGATGCTTCGACAACCTCCACTGGAACCGCCGAGATACCAGTCGGATATGAACACGCAGAAAGTCCTGGTTTTGTGGCTCGTGCACCGACGCCACCTGCGTAGGTAAACATGGCAGTGATGAATGGCCTTCCGTCTGGATACTGACCACTTACTTGCATTGTCCAAACTGCTCCGGAGCCTTCAGCCATTGATTGCTCTGGTCGAATTTGTGCAAGTGCTTTAAGAAGCGCATTAGGAAGAAACATTCCAACGACGTGGCGCGCTGTGCACGGCTGTGGCGACACCGCGTTAACAATTGAGCCGACAGGAGCTTCGACCAAAATCGGGGCAAGACTGCCGTGATTGTTCGGCAATTCAGGATTAAGAACAGAACGAACAGTGAATGTTGTGTAGGCATGGGTGTAATTTTTCACGACATTGATGCCATAAGGACTTGCTCCTGAAGATCCCGCATAATCAACCAAAATTTCACCCTTGTTTGAGTCGACTGTAATCGCACACTTAATATCAATTCGGCTACCGTCTGCTAAATCAAGCTCCGCCTCAGCACTGTAAGTTCCAGACGGAAGTTCGCGAATGCTCGCGCGAGTGGCAGCTTCACTTCTGTCAATGATTTCATCAGCCAGGGCCTCTATGTCGGCAAGGTCGTGCTGGTCGCACAACGCACGAAGACGTTGTGCGCCGACTTCGCCTGATGCCATTTGAGCATGCAGGTCACCGGCCATGTGATCTGGTTGACGCACGTTCGAAAGGATAAACCGCCACACATCGTCGTTTCGTTCACCGGCTTTCATCAACTTTAGAATTGGGATCCAAAGTCCTTCCTCAAAGACGTCTCGCCCGCCAGCTCCGATGCCATAGCCACCGACATCGGTGTGATGGATCGTGGAACCGAAAAACGCAATTACTTTGCCGTTCCTAAAAGCAGGGTATAGCACGGTCACGTCCAGTAATTGACCCGCAGTTTTGTATGGATCATTAGTGATCAGTACATCGCCTTCGGTTAGCGAATGTGGAGGATATTGTTCAAGCATCGCTCCCGCGGCGCGCGCAAGAGAATTGATGTGACCAGGAGTACCAGTAACAGCTTGAGCGACCATGCGTCCGCGCTGGTCAAAGACTGCATTTGCCAAGTCGCCTGCTTCTCTAACGATTGGTGAAAATGCCGAACGCTGCAGTGCGCGAGCCTGTTCGTTCACCGTGGCGATCAAGCTTTGCCAAAGTACTTCTAATTCAATTGCATCAAAACTCATAGCTGCTCCCTTTGTGCGATTAAAGATCCGTCTTCCGCCACTTCAACAATCCAAGATGGTCTGATCACCGTGGTGGTTTCGCGTTCTTCAACGATGAGTGGCCCTTTTATCTTTTGGCCAACGCCGAGGTCGCTTCGACGAAATACGGGTGTGTCTTGGGCTGGAGTAGCACGAGAAAAACGTACCTTACGGCTTCGCACGGGTTTCCCTATTGTTTTGGTCAAAACCGTGGATGGCTCTACCGACTCCACATCCGCAAAGGCAGAAAGTCTCCAAGTGACGACCTCGATTTCGACATCGGGGATTGTGAGTCCGTAGATTGTCCTATAGTTTGCCTCAAATTTTTTGACTATTTGCTCCGGAGTTGCCGACCACGATGCTCCTTGTCCAACCCAAATTGTGATCTCGTTGCCCTGCCCCGTGTATCTCGCGTCAATTCCATAACGAAATTTTATGTTTTCCGAGGGAACTCCGGCAGCGACAAGAACACGTCTACCCTCGTCACGAAGTTCGTCAAGTAAAACTTCTCGTTCCGTCTCTGATACGAGGTTCAATTGCCTCACCATGCTGCGCCCAAGGTCAATGCGCACTGGGGTAACTAGCGTGCCAAATGCTGAGAGCACGCTCGCGTTCACTGGGAAAACCACCCGTGGAGATTCCAAAAGCTCGGCGACCCCGCAAGCGTGAATCGGTCCCGCACCACCAAAAGCAAGCATGGTGACGCCACGAAGATCTTCGCCCATTTCCACTGCGTGCATGCGCGACGCAGCCGCCATATTCTGATTTACCAATTCATGAATGCCTGCGGCAGTCTCATCGGTTGGAAGGCCAAGTTGCCTCGCAACCGAAGCGAGTGATGCATCATTGGCTTTTATATCCAGAACCATTTCCCCACCCAAAAAATAATCAGCATCCAACAATCCAAGGGCGAGATCGGCGTCAGTGACTGCAGGTCGCTTGCCCCCAAGTCCATAACAAGCCGGTCCAGGGTCTGCTCCGGCAGAGTCTGGGCCGACCTTCAGCAATCCGAGTTCGTCTACTCTGGCCAAGCTCCCGCCTCCAGCACCGATCTCAACAAGATCGATTGAAGGAACGGAAACTGGGAATCCCGAGCCCTTTTTAAATCTATACATTCTGCCTACTTCAAACGAGTTGGTAAGTTTTGGTTCGCAATCCGTAATTAGGCAGGACTTTGCAGTGGTTCCACCCATGTCGAAACACATCAGACGTGGCTCCTTCATCCGGCGAGCAAACCAACTGCCGGCTAACGCCCCGGCAGCCGGACCACTTTCAACAAGACGTATCGGCGCACGCGCAGCATCATCTGCGCTCACCACTCCACCATTCGAAAGCATCATCAGCACAAGTCCACCGAAGCCTTCAGAAGCCAACCACTTTTGAAGTTCTTCCAAATATGGTCCAATCACAGGCATTGTTGCAGCGTTACAAGCTGTAGTGATCATTCTTGGATATTCGCGCAATTGCGGGGATATTTCTGCTGAAATACAAACTGGAATGTCGAGTTCATTACGTAAGTAATCGGCGATTATTCGCTCGTTCAACGGATTTGCGTAGGAATTCAGCAAACAAATGCCGACGGCCTCTACTCTTTGGTCACGTATTGCAGCGACGATTCGATCCAGATCTTTGGGGTTCGGTTTAATACGTACTTCTCCGAGGGGAGTCGTCCGCTCATCGAGTTCAAAAATCAAATCTCGAGGAACTGGAGGAGCCGGAAATTCAATTTGGAGGTCATACATGTCATATCGGTGCTCATCACGTATCAGGAGGGTATCGCCAAATCCAGTTGTCGTAATAATTGCGGCACGACCAATTTTACCTTCGATCAGCGAATTGGTTATCAATGTTGTTGCATGAACAATTGGGGCAGTTATTTCTGATGGGAGCACATTGCTCTTCGCAAGCAAACTTCGCACACCAGTACGCACACCGTCGAGAGGACTAGCTGGTGTAGTTAATGTTTTTTCGACTGCAACGTTTCCATTAGCAGCATTAAGCAAGACAATGTCAGTAAATGTTCCACCAATATCAACCGCAAGGCGCCAGTCAGGTTTCTGTCGAGTCATGATTATTTGTTGTTACTTCGCAATATCGTCTTGACGGGGCGGTGAAAAAATATCAAGAATCCAAACCTCATTGAGTTCATCGTCACCGATGAAAACACTTTCGCCATGCCAAATTGTTTTTGGAACCAAGTACACATCTCCCGCCGACAATGTCACTCGACTTTGATCACTTTTTTCGCCTATGCGAAAATTCAATTTCCCCCTAACAATTATCCCAATTTGCTCATTCGTTAAATGCTGATGGACAACCGAGCCAGGGGCGCCTCCTGCAATTCGCCAGAACCACAATTCAAGATTTTCGCCACGTACAACGCGTTTTTTAAAACCTGGTCGCGCTTCTTGAATGAACTTTTCTTCATCATAAAAGTAACAATACTGATTGCTGAAATTCATGTGGTCGTTGCTCCCAAGGTTGATATTTATTTGATTCGTTTCCATATATTAAACGAGACGATCAATCATTCGTCGCTCAACATCTGCCAGATGTGCAACGACGGCGATACTTGTTTTTTTCTTTTGTTTGGCGAAAAGCGCATCAGCAATAAGACGGTGCGCGGCCATTGATGAACAGATAATGTCATCGACCTCTGGTCGATTCGCTTCAGCGTATAACAGGGATTGAAAGTCCTCAGAATCAAAAAGAGAAAAAGATGTTTTAGTATAAATTTCGTCAAGTAATTTATTGCCACATGCTCCGGCGATCACTGCATGAAAACGCATATCAACAGCGCGGAACTCGTCAAGGGTAGAGGGAGTCAAACGAGATAAACGTACAATTTCTTCACGGTCAGCGTCAGATGCACGTTCAGCAGCCAACTCTGCCAATTGCGGCTCAAGAACGCGTCTTACTTCAAAAAGTTGTTGCACGAAAAGTTTGCGATCGTCAAGACGAAATCCATTGCCGGTAAACGTCACATCAGGCAGATGCTCTACGACTACAAAGCGGCTACCCCGATATTCAAGAAAACCAGCAGAGATTAGGCTTGAAATTGCTTCCCGAACAGTTGACCGAGCAACGCCGAACTTCTCACACAGTACTCGCTCGGAATCAAGCAGAGTTCCGGGTGCGAGTTCTCTATCTCTAATCGCCGCAATCAATCGGTCGCGTACCTCTGCCGAAACCGTATGGCGTGTGACTGGTCTGAATGTGTCAGCTTTCATTTATAACCCAAAGCTTCGAATTTCTTGCGTTCAATAGCTAGATCTAAAGGCTCAACGATTGCCATGCTTTCGGCTTTGCCCCACTCTGCTGCAGGAACTAACCACATCACCTCAAATTCAAGACCGTCGGGATCTTGCGCATAGAGGCTCTTGTTCACGCCATGATCAGACTGGCCAAGCAATGCACCGGCCGCTTGTAATTTGGCACGAACATTTTCTAAATCAACAAGCGTTGGAACTTCCCAAGCAATGTGATACATGCCGACTGTTGTCTTGCCGGCCTGGGAAGCAACCTTGTCAGAGCCAATACTGAAAAAAGCAATATCGTGATGATTGACAGATTTAGGTGCACGCATAAAAACGTAGGATGCAGCTGGGTGGTCAATAACTGTGGCAAATCCCAAGACCTCAGAATAAAACTGCTGCGACCGACGTGCGTCGCGCACATACAAAACGGCGTGATTCATTCCGCTTATCGACATGTTTGCCCTTTTCCCTTACAATAGAGTGACGGTTGGTCGGACAGTCAGACATTACTACCAATTTTTAGAATTCGCCAAATCACGAAATACCTCTGAACTGGTGTTTGCGGACCCCAATGATTTGCAGTGCCACCGTGACTAACTCGTGCTCAAGACTTGCAATGTGCCTCCAGATTAGACACGTTTGCCCTAACCGATCCGAGCCCTGGTATTCGAACTCTTTTTATTACTGATGATTTACTCGTCAGATACTAGTTACGAACGCATCTCGCCACATCATCGCAACAGTCACAATGGCTGCTATCGACGTGATGTGCGAAAGAATTATTCTGAGTTTTTTGCCACTGGCGTTTCGTTCACAACGGATTTCGCAACCTCTATTAGTGAAACTTCATTTAGCCGTGCCTTTTTGGCGATATTTTGGAAAACAGTTTTATCGTTGTCACCAAGACGAACAATTAACTGACGAGGCGCCAGCTGACAAGCGGTACATCGCGATAGAGCCGCTCGATTTCGTAAAACCTGCGGGTGTCGTCGTCAAAGACGTGCACGACCACACTGCCGTAATCGATGAGAATCCATTGCTGTTGTGACATACCTTCGCTTGATAACGGCGACCGACCAGTTTGCGTGCGAACCGCGTCGGTGATCGCATCACAAATTGTGCGCACTTGTCTCTTGTTGCCGGCACTCGCAACGACAAAAAGATCGGTGATCGCCAGAACCTCGCCGACATTCAAAACAGTGATGTCGGCGGCCTGTTTATCATCGGCGGCTTGTGCGGCGATCTTTGCTATCTGCAATGCCTCAGGTTGAAT
>SXGQ01666296.1_pt1 | contig 22049 bp, 17 predicted proteins | sample 3178371 | NCBI WGS metagenome assembly SXGQ01 (sample SAMN11356859, study PRJNA531348) | freshwater metagenome | isolation source: freshwater sample F1-20 | place: China: Fuxian Lake, Yuxi | collected 2017-12-25 | reverse complement strand
TGGATGAAACGTGGCGTCACAGAAACTGTGGCTTTGCAGTTTTCAAAAGAACTGAGCAAAAATGAGCAAGCTTTTCTAGATGCACACACCTCGGTTGAATTCGGAGTCACTTCAGATGATTTACCGTCAGCAAACGTGGCAGCGATTTCATCATTCATCGCATTTGGTGGAGGTGCACTGGTTCCATTAGTGCCATACATGTTTGGTCTAACCGACATTGTTTATTCAATGGTTATTTCCTTATTTGGATTATTTCTGGCCGGGGCGCTGGTGTCCTTAGTCACAACACGACCATGGTGGTACTCAGGGATCCGACAATTGCTACTGGGTAGTGGGGCAGCTGCTGTTACCTGGTTTCTTGGTTCCACAATTGGAGCAGCGCTCTAGTTGTTCATAGGTTAGAATTAAAGCCTTACTGTTAGTACTTGGGCCAAAGTCGTCCCTTCGAAATAAATTCGTTTTAGGGACAAGCCTTGCAAACTTTAACTAGCAACAATCAAGGTCTATATGACTCAAATTTTGAGCATGATGCTTGTGGTGTGGCTTTAGTTGCAACCTTAAATAAAAAAGCAACTCATGAAATAGTTGCATCTGGACTTGAAGCTTTAAGAAATCTTGAACACCGTGGTGCTTCAGGAAGTGAACCAGACTCTGGCGATGGTGCTGGAATATTAATTCAAATACCTGATGAATTCTTAAGAGACGTTGTTGATTTTGAGTTACCAAAAAATGGACATTACGCCGTAGGAATAGTCTTTCTGCCCCAAGATAAAGACGGATACTTAGCAGCAAAAAACAAGATTGCTGAAGTGGCGTTGACTGAGCAAATTAATATTTTAGGTTGGCGAGAGGTGCCAACAAATTCACAAGAAATAGGTAAAACTGCCAAAAGCGTTATGCCTCGTTTCGAAATGATTTTTATTCAACCTGAAAACAAAGAATTAAAAGATATTCAGGTTGATAGAGCAATTTATCCTTTTAGAAAGATTATTGAGAATTCAATTGATGTTTACTTTGCTTCTCTTTCTGCACGAAGCATTGTTTATAAAGGAATGTTGACAACAGAACAACTTGAACCCTTCTATCCAGATTTATCTTCACCAAAAGTTGTTTCAAGAATTGCACTAGTTCATTCAAGATTTAGTACTAACACATTCCCATCTTGGCCTCTTGCCCATCCTTATCGTCTAATTGCCCATAATGGCGAAATCAATACGGTTAAAGGAAATAGAAACTGGATGCATGCCAGGGAAAATCTGTTGAAAACTGATTTGATACCTGGAGATTTATCTCGAGTGTTTCCAATTTGTTCAAACGAAGCAAGTGACTCTGCTTCATTTGATGAAGTACTGGAATTGATTCATTTAGGTGGTAGAAGTCTTCCTCATTCAATTTTGATGATGATTCCTGAAGCATGGGAAAACAATCCAAGTATGAATCCTGCTCGTCGAGCGTTTTATGAATTCCACGCATCATTCATGGAGCCATGGGATGGTCCTGCATGTGTAACTTTTACCGATGGTCATTTGATTGGCGCAGTGCTGGATAGAAATGGTTTGCGTCCTGGAAGATTTTGGGTAACAGAAGATGGACTTGTAGTTTTAGCTAGCGAATCAGGTGTTTTACCAATTGATCAAGCAAAAGTAATTAGAAAAGGTCGATTACAACCTGGAAAAATGTTCCTAGTTGATACCGATAACGGCAAAATTATTGAAGACGAAGAGATAAAAGATTCCTTAGCCAAAGAGTTTCCGTATCAAGATTGGCTTCATGCTGGACTATTGCATTTGGAAGAACTTCCTGAGAGGGAACACATTGTTCACACACACTCATCTGTTCTGAGAAGACAACAAACTTTTGGTTACACAGATGAAGAGTTAAAAATACTCTTAGCACCAATGGCAAAAAGTGCAGCAGAGCCACTTGGTTCAATGGGAACTGATACTCCAATTGCAGTATTGAGTAGCAGGCCTCGACTCATATTTGATTATTTTGTCCAGCTATTTGCTCAAGTTACAAATCCACCTTTGGATGCAATACGAGAAGAAATCGTGACATCTTTGTCTTCTTCAGTTGGGGAAGAGTCAAATCTTCTAATTGCAACTCCTGCTCACACCAGGCAAGTAGTTTTACCATTTCCTGTAATTGACAATGATGAATTAGCAAAACTTCTTCATATCAATCGAGACGGTGACCAACCAGGTTTTGCTGCTCAAAAATTCTCAGGAATATACAAGGTTGCTGAAGGTGCTATTGGCTTAGAAAAAAGAATTGAAGAAATATTTGTGGAAGTTGATCAAGCAATCGAAAACGGAACGCATCTAATTGTTCTAAGCGATCGAGACAGTGATGCAGACGAGGCACCAATTCCTTCTCTTTTGTTACTTTCTGCTGTTCATCATCATTTGATTAGAAATAAAAAAAGAATGCAAATAGGACTCATTGTTGAAGCAGGAGATGTTCGAGAGGTTCATCATGTGGCCTTGCTAATTGGTTATGGTGCTGCGGCTGTAAATCCATATTTAGCAATGGAAACAGTTGAAGACATGGTTAGACAAAAAAGAATTACCGGCATTTCACCAGAAAAAGCAGTTAGAAATCTAGTCAAAGCTCTTGGCAAAGGTGTCCTAAAAGTAATGAGCAAGATGGGAGTATCAACAGTTGCTTCCTATCGTGGTGCTCAAATTTTTGAAGCGATTGGTATTTCTAACGAAGTAATTGATAAATATTTCACTGGCACAGTTTCAAGACTGGGTGGAGTTGGCTTAGAGGTTATTGCTGAGGAAGTTTCAAGACGACACAAACTTGCTTATCCACCAACCGGAATATCTCCAGCTCATCGCCAACTTGCTATTGGTGGGGAATACCAGTGGAGAAGAGAAGGTGAGCCACATTTATTTGATCCAGAAACAGTCTTTAAATTGCAACACTCAACTCGCACCGGTCAAATGGACATATTTCGAACCTACACAGAAAAAGTAAACGAACAGTCAAAGAGATTGATGACCTTAAGAGGACTCTTTGACATCAAGAGTGATCGTCAACCAATTCCAATTGACGAAGTTGAACCAATAGAAAATATCCTCAAAAGATTTAGCACTGGTGCTATGTCTTATGGATCAATATCTGGTGAAGCACATGAAACCTTAGCTATTGCCATGAATCGAATCGGTGCTAAATCAAATACAGGCGAAGGTGGGGAAGACCCAGAACGCTACGAAAAAATGGTGAATGGTGATTCAAAAAGATCATCTATTAAACAAGTTGCCAGTGGCAGATTTGGTGTGACCAGTGAATATTTAGTTAATGCTGATGATATTCAAATCAAAATGGCGCAAGGTGCAAAACCTGGAGAAGGTGGACAACTTCCCGGACATAAGGTTTATCCCTGGATTGCAAAAACACGATATTCAACACCAGGAGTTGGATTGATATCTCCACCACCTCATCACGACATTTACTCAATTGAAGATTTAGCACAACTAATTCATGATTTGAAGAATGCCAATAACAAAGCAAGAATTCATGTCAAACTTGTTGCCGAGGTAGGGGTTGGAACAGTTGCAGCAGGAGTTGCAAAAGCACACGCAGATGTTGTTCTAATTTCTGGACATGATGGAGGAACAGGAGCTAGTCCTTTAACTTCCTTAAAACATGCAGGTGGTCCTTGGGAAATTGGTTTAGCAGAAGCTCAACAAACATTGTTGATAAATGGTTTACGGGATCGAATAGTTGTTCAAACAGATGGACAACTTAAAACTGGTAGAGATGTTATTGTTGCGGCTCTTTTGGGAGCTGAAGAATTTGGTTTTTCAACTGCACCGCTAGTTGTGATGGGCTGCATCATGATGAGGGTTTGCCATTTGGACACTTGTCCGGTTGGGGTAGCGACTCAAAACCCAGTGTTGCGCGAGAAATTTACCGGTAAACCTGAGTTTGTGGAGAACTTCTTTAAGTTTATTGCTCTAGAAGTACGGGAATATTTGGCAAATCTTGGTTACAAATCTTTAGATGAACTTATTGGACACTCTGAAATTTTGGACACAAGAAAAGCAATTAGTCATTGGAAAGCATCAGGATTAGATCTTTCACCGATTTTGCACAGGGTAAAAATTGATGATTCAACTTCAATGATTAAAACTATTGAACAAGATCATGGTCTAGATAAAGCCCTTGATAACAAGTTAATTGAGATATGTAAACCTGCTTTAGAAAAAGGAGAACTTGTTAGAGCCCAATTAGAAGTTAGAAATGTTAATAGAACTGTAGGAACCATGTTAGGTAGTGAAGTCACAAGAAAACACGGTGGAAGCGGTTTGCCGGAAGGAACAATTGAATTAACTTTCAATGGTTCTGCAGGTCAATCTTTTGGTGCCTTTATTCCCAAAGGAATGACACTAAGACTTGAAGGCGACACTAATGACTATTTAGGCAAGGGTTTATCGGGTGGAAAAATAGTTGTTCGCCCAGATCGACAAGCAAAATTTGATTCAGCAACAAATGTGATTGCAGGAAACGTTATTGCATACGGTGCAACCTCTGGAACCATTTTTGTTAGAGGTCTAGTTGGAGAAAGATTCTGTGTTCGTAACTCGGGTGCCACAGCAGTGGTCGAAGGAGTAGGCGATCACGGTTGCGAATACATGACTGGTGGAAAAGTTGTAGTGCTAGGTAAAACTGGCAGAAATTTTGCTGCTGGAATGAGTGGTGGAATTGCCTATGTTCTAAACATAAATGTGGAAAATGTGAATGCTGAAATGGTGGAACTAGAAGAATTAGATGCCAGCGATAACGAGTTTTTAACTCAAATATTGAAAGATTATGTGGCTGAAACAGATTCAACAATTGCAAAGCAATTGATTCAAAACAAAGACTTAAGTGGTTTTACCAAAGTTATGCCTAGAGAATATAAACGAGTTTTGTTGGCCCAAGCCCAAGCAGAGTTAGATGGAACAGATCCAATGCAAGCTGTTATGGAGGTCTCTCGTGGGTGATCCAAAAGGTTTTATAAATAACAGAAGAGAAACCCCAAAAAGAAGACCAGTTGATTTGCGTTTAATGGATTGGCGTGAGGTTTATGAACCTTTTGAAACCAACAAGTTAAAACTTCAAGCCGGTAGATGTATGGACTGTGGTATTCCTTTTTGTCATAACGGTTGTCCTTTAGGAAATCTAATACCGGAATGGAATGACTTAGTTTTCAACGACGACTGGCGTGAAGCATCAGAAAGATTGCATGCAACCAATAATTTCCCCGAATTCACTGGCAGATTATGTCCTGCACCGTGTGAAACGGCATGTGTTGTTGCAATAAATCAAGACGCCGTGACAATTAAACAAATTGAAGTTGAAATTGCAGACAGAGCTTTTGCACAAGGTTTAGTAACGCCACAAGCACCAGCAAGATTAAGTGGTAAAACTGTTGCTGTAATTGGTTCAGGACCAGCAGGTTTAGCAGCAGCTCAACAGTTAGCAAGAGCAGGCCACACTGTGGCAATTTATGAAAGAGCTGACAAATTAGGCGGACTACTTCGCTATGGAATTCCAGAATTTAAGATGGAAAAAATCCATGTTGATAGAAGACTTGAGCAATTAGAGGCAGAGGGAATCAAATTTAGAAGTGGTGTAGAAATTGGTATTGACATTGAAGCAAACGAACTAAGAAAAAGATATGACGCTTTAGTCATTGCAGTTGGAGCTACTGCGTGGCGAGATTTGCCTGTTCCGGGAAGAGAATTCAGTGGTATTTATCAAGCGATGGAATATTTGCCACCAGCTAACAGAGTTGCGTTAGGCGAAATTGCAATTTCACCAATTGATGTGCAAGGAAAAGATGTTGTGATAATCGGAGGGGGAGACACTGGTGCAGATTGTTTAGGCACAGCTCATCGCCAAGGAGCAAGAAGTGTTACTCAATTAGAAATTTTGCCACTACCACCTGAAACAAGACCAGAAAGTCAACCTTGGCCAACTTACCCAATGACTTATCGAGTAACGAGTGCTCATGAAGAAGGTGGGGAAAGAATTTATAGTGTGAACACTCAAAAATTCATTGGTCAAAATAATCAAGTCACTGGTGTTGAATTAGTTGAAGTTGAGTTCAAGAATTCTAAATTTGAACCAGTTAAAGGAACAGAAAAGATAATTCCTGCAGATTTTGTGTTCTTAGCACTTGGATTTGTGGGACCAGAGAAAGCACCATTCATAGAACAACTGAATTTAGAGTTAGATTTGAAAGGAAATATCGCCAGAGATGAAAATTTTGCCACCAACGCAGATGGCGTATTTGTGTGCGGTGATGCGGGAAGAGGTCAATCACTTATCGTCTGGGCAATAGCTGAAGGAAGATCTGCAGCAGCAGCAGTTGATAAATACCTGATTGGTGAAACAAATTTGCCTTCACCAATTGAGCCAACATCAAGACCAATCAGTGTTTAAAAATATGAATGCAATAGAATATAAAATATGAGAAGAGCCAAGATAGTTGCAACACTTGGGCCTTCCACAGATGATTTAGCAACTGTTCAAAACCTTATAAAAGCTGGACTCAATGTAGCCAGATTAAATATGTCTCATGGTGATCATTCAGATCACAAGAAAAGACTTGATTTGGTTAGACAAGCATCGGTTAATGAAGGCAAGGAATTAGCAATTCTTGCTGATTTGCAGGGACCAAAAATTAGAGTGGGCATATTTGGAAATGGACCAGTTTTACTGGTTAATGGACAAAATTTCACAATCACCACAGACGATATCAGTGGTGATAAGGAAAAAGTTTCCACAACCTACAAGGGATTACCAGGAGATGTTAAAAAAGGTGATCCAATCCTTGTTGATGATGGAAAAATTCGCTTAGAAGTTATCGAAGTAAAAGGCAATAATGTTGTAACCAAAGTTATTGAAGGTGGAACTATCTCCAATAGCAAAGGTTTAAACCTTCCAGGTGTTGCTGTCAATGTGCCAGCAATGTCGGACAAAGATGAAGAAGATTTGATTTGGGCTTTAAAGAATGATTGCGACTGGATCGCTTTGTCATTTGTAAGAAATTCTAAAGACATTGAAGATGTTCACAAGATTATGGACAAAGTTGGAAAAAGAATTCCCATTGTAGCTAAAATTGAAAAGCCTCAAGCAGTTGAAAATCTAAAAGAAATCCTTGAATCCTTTGATGCCATCATGATTGCCCGAGGAGATCTTGGGGTTGAACTTCCATTAGAGGAAGTTCCATTAGTTCAAAAAAGTGCCATTCAACTTGCACGGCAAATTGGAAAACCCGTAATTGTTGCCACTCAGATGTTGGAGTCAATGATTACTTCTTCAAGACCCACTAGAGCTGAAGCAAGTGATGTGGCAAACGCGGTGTTAGATGGTGCCGATGCCTTGATGCTAAGTGGTGAAACAAGTGTGGGAGAAAACCCTGTTGGGGTAGTAGAAACAATGGCAAGAATTATTCAACACGTTGAAGAAGAAGCATTAGAACAACTACCAGAACTTCAAACAGAATCACAAGGAAGCACAGGAAGAGCTTTAACGACTGCTGCAGTGGCAGTAGGAAAAGCAATCGCAGCTAAATACCTAATTGCGTTCACCGAAACTGGTAGAAGTGTTCGCTTGATGGCCAGACACCGCTCCAGTACACAAATTTTAGCTTTTGCCACAGACCAGAAGGTTCAAAGACAGCTGTCTCTTATTTGGGGATCTGAAACTTTTCATGCGGCAACTGTTAAACATACAGATGAAATGGTTGCCACAGTTGATCGTCATTTGACTACGAATAAGTTGGCAAAGTACGGCGAACTGGTTGTTGTTGTGGCAGGTGTTCCACCAGGTGTTCCAGGAACAACAAATGGTATGCGTGTACACAAAGTTGGAACGGGTGCAGACGAGAGTTAATTTCATCTGCTAATCTTTCGATTTAGTAAGGCATCCTTTAAGACCGTCCCGTGAGGCGGAGAAGGAGGTCGAGAAGCACAATGGGTGCAAATTCTCGTAACTCTGCTCGAGTCGTTCTCGAATCATCCGATATTTCTAGAGCGTTAACTCGTATTGCACATGAAATTTTAGAAAATAATAAGGGTTCAAAAAACTTAGTTTTGTTAGGTATTCCTTCAAGAGGGGTACCTCTCGCTAATCGCATCGCTGAGAAGATAAGTGAATTCGAAAAGGTAAATATTCCAGTTGGATCCTTGGATATCACTATGTATCGAGATGACTTAAGACTTAAACCACCAAGAGCTTTAGCAAAAACAGAAATTCCTGAAGGTGGAATTGATCATAAAGTTGTGGTTTTAGTTGATGATGTTTTGTTTTCAGGAAGAACCATAAGAGCAGCCCTTGATGCGCTTAACGATATTGGCAGACCCGCAATGGTGCAGGTGGCAGTCTTAATTGATCGAGGTCACCGCGAACTTCCAATTAGAGCAGATTATGTCGGAAAAAATATTCCCACATCAAGAAATGAATCTGTGCAAGTACTTTTGGCTGATACTGATAACAACGAAGAAATAGTCACAATTTCAGCAGGTCAACAATGAAAAAGCACCTTGTTTCAGCAAGTGATTTAACTAAAGAAGATGCCGTTCTCGTTCTGGATACGGCAAAAGAGCTTGCAACAATCTCGGATCGTCCGGTTAAGAAGTTGCCAACATTAAGAGGTAGAACTGTTGTCAATCTCTTCTTCGAAGACAGCACCAGAACAAGAATTTCATTCGAAGCAGCATCAAAGAGATTGAGTGCTGATGTGATCAATTTTTCTGCAAAAGGATCAAGTGTTTCTAAAGGAGAAAGCTTAAAAGACACAGCACAAACTTTGCAATCAATGGGAGCTGATGCCGTTGTTATTAGACACGGATCATCTGGTGCACCACATTTACTTGCTACCAGAAACTGGATTGATGCAGTTGTCATTAATGCAGGAGATGGAACTCATGAACATCCAACTCAAGCACTACTAGATGCTTACACAATAAGAAAACATTTAAGAAAAAATGAGGGCGACTTAAGTGGCATCAAAGTTGCAATCGTTGGCGATATATTGCACAGCAGAGTTGCTCGAAGTAATGCAATATTGCTTAAGACTCTAGGAGCCACACCAATCATGGTTGCACCGCCAACGTTGTTGCCTGTTGGAATAGAGAATTGGAATGGAGAGTATTCCTACAATTTAGATGATGTTTTACCTAAAGTTGATGCCGTCATGATGCTTCGAGTGCAACAAGAAAGAATGAATGACGCTTATTTTCCAACGGCAAGAGAATATTCAAGAAATTTTGGTTTGAACGCACAAAGATTGAAAAGAATGCAAGAACATGCTTTAGTGCTACATCCTGGTCCGATGAATAGAGGAATGGAAATTACAGCAGAAGTTGCTGATAGTAAAAACTCTGTAGTTATTGAACAGGTTGCCAATGGAGTAAGTGTTCGAATGGCTGTCTTGTATTTACTCTTGGGTGGTTCCAATAGCGAGATGGGTGAAAATAGTTTATGAAGATTTTACTTAAGAATGGGTCCCTTAAGGGTGAAAAAAATGTTGATCTTCTAATTGAGAATGACAAAATTATAAAGATTGGTCCAGCAAAATCCATAACAGATGTAAATGCTGAAGTCATTGATTTGAGTGGCTTAATTATTCTTCCTGGACTAGTTGATTTGCACACACATTTAAGAGAACCTGGTCGAGAAGATGCAGAAACTATTGCTACCGGTAGTGCTGCAGCAGCTCGAGGTGGATTTACGGCGGTTCATGCGATGGCAAACACTTTGCCAGTGGCCGATACAGCTGGTGTGGTGGAACAAGTATGGAACTTAGGAAAAAATGTTGGCCTAGTAGATGTTTATCCAATTGGTGCAGTCACCGTTGGATTAAAGGGTGAAAAATTAGCAGAGCTTTCAGCCATGGCTGATTCAAATGCACGTGTGCGCATATTTAGCGACGATGGGTTTTGTGTTTCAGATCCAGTCTTAATGAGAAGAGCCTTGGAATACGTTAAAGCATTTGATGGAGTTATTGCCCAACATGCACAAGATCCAAGACTTACACAAAATGCTCAGATGAATGAATCAGAATTATCTGGAAAATTAGGATTAATTGGTTGGCCTGCAATTGCAGAAGAAGCAATTGTGGCAAGGGATGTTTTATTAACTGAACATGTCAAATCTAAGCTGCATATCTGTCATGCTTCAACAGCAGGAACAGTTGAGATTCTTCGATGGGCAAAGGATAAAAAAGTCAATGTCACAGCTGAAGTCACTCCACATCATCTGTTTCTAAATCAAACAAGTTGTGAAAGTTATAACGCAAATTTCAAAGTAAATCCTCCTCTTCGAACCAACAAAGATGTTGAGGAATTAAGAAAAGCCTTGGCACAAGGAATTATTGATGTGGTTGCTACAGATCACGCTCCTCACCCAATTGAAGACAAAGAAGGCGAGTGGCAAAGTGCTGCTTTTGGAATGACTGGATTAGAAACAGCTTTATCTGTAGTGGCTACTGCGATGATTGACACCAAGTTAATGAATTGGGCAGATATTGCGCGAGTGATGAGTGAGAGACCAGCAGAAATAGGCCAATTAGCAGATCACGGACGACCAATTGCGGAAAATGAAATTGCGAATCTGTGCATAGTTGATCCTGAGATGACTTGGAAAGTTGATGCTCAAGACACGCATTCACTAAGTACTAATAATCCATTTCATGAGATGACGTTAAAAAGTAAGGTTGTTCATACAATCTTTCGTGGGAAATTAACAATGAAAAATGGTCAAGTCAAAAAATGAGTTTCACACCTGCGCTTTTAGTTCTAGAAGATGGAAGCATCTTTAGAGGACGATCATTTGGTGCCGTGGGTGAAACTTTCGGAGAAGCAGTTTTCACAACAGGAATGACTGGTTACCAAGAAACCTTGACTGATCCGTCCTATTATCAACAAATTGTTATTCAAACAGCACCTCATATTGGCAACACTGGAATAAATGATGAAGATGATGAATCTTCAAGAATTTGGGTTTCAGGTTACGTTGTTAGGGATCCGTCTCGAATAGCTTCCAACTGGCGCTCCAAAAGATCTTTAGAACAAGAACTTAAGAATCAAAACATTATTTCAATTGCAGGCATTGACACCAGAGCCTTAACTCGTCACTTAAGAGATAAGGGTGCGATGCGTGCAGGAATTTTTTCGAAAGATATTTCAGCACATGACTCAGAATTCTTTATAAATAAAGTCAAAAATTCACCACAGATGAAAGGTGCTGATTTATGTGGCATGGTTTCTACAAAAGAATCTTTTGTTTTACCAGCCATAGGAAAGAAGCTTTATCAGGTAGCAGCAATTGATCTTGGTATGAAGAATGGAATATTGCAGAATTTAACCAAGAGAGGAATTGAGTTAACCGTTCTTCCAGTCACAGCAAGTACTGAAGAGGTGTTGGCAGCTGGAGTTGATGGTGTTTTCTTAAGTAATGGTCCAGGAGATCCTGAAACTGCAATTCATGCAATTGAGGTTACAAAAGCAATTCTTAGAGCCAACAGGCCGCTGTTTGGTATTTGTTTTGGTAATCAAATTTTGGGAAGAGCTGTGGGATTTGAAACTTATAAGTTAACTTTTGGACACCGTGGAATAAATCAACCAGTTCTTGATAAAACAACAGGAAAAGTTGAAATAACCACACATAATCACGGTTTTGCTGTCAAAGCACCAATTGATCGAGTAAGTGATACAGAATTTGGCAGAGTAGAAGTAAGCCATATTTGTTTGAATGACAACGTTGTTGAAGGATTAGAATTAAAAGACAAACCAGCCTTCAGCGTTCAATATCATCCCGAAGCAGCAGCTGGTCCACATGATGCAAGTTATTTATTTGATCGATTCACTCAATTAATGGATAAACACAATGCCTAAAAGAAAAGACATTAATTCTGTTTTGGTGATTGGATCTGGTCCAATAGTTATTGGGCAGGCTTGCGAGTTTGACTATTCAGGAACTTAAGCTTGTCGAGTATTGAAGGCTGAAGGAATCAGAGTAATTCTTCTCAACAGTAATCCAGCAACGATTATGACTGACCCAGAATTTGCTGATGCAACTTATGTCGAACCGATTTCTACTGACATTTTGGAAAAAATAATCATCAAAGAAAAACCGGATGCAATCCTGCCCACATTAGGTGGTCAGACTGCTCTAAACGCGGCCATGGCTTTGCATCGAGAAGGAATATTAGAGAAATACAAAGTTGAGTTAATTGGTGCAAAAGTTGAAGCAATTGAGCGAGGCGAAAACAGAGAAAAATTTAAAGAAATCGTAACCAAAATTGGCGCTAATTCTGCAAAGAGTCAGATTTGTCACTCGTTAGATGAATGTTTAGCATCAGCTGAAATTTTGGGTTATCCATTAGTTGTTAGACCTTCATTCACAATGGGTGGGGCAGGATCTGGAATTGCCTATAACCAAGAGGACTTAATTCGTTTTGTAGCTTCAGGTTTGCAAGCATCACCAACTAGTGAAGTTTTATTGGAAGAAAGCATTATTGGTTGGAAAGAATATGAACTTGAACTAATGCGTGATCATCATGACAATGTTGTCATTATTTGTTCAATTGAGAACTTTGATCCAATGGGTGTGCACACCGGAGATTCGATAACAGTTGCGCCTTCCATGACTTTGACAGATCGTGAATACCAACACATGCGAGATGTTGCAATTGCGGTAATCAAAGAAGTTGGCGTTGACACAGGTGGCTGCAATATTCAATTTGCAATAAATCCTGAAGATGGTCGAATGATTGTTATCGAAATGAATCCTCGAGTTTCAAGGTCATCGGCTTTGGCTTCGAAAGCAACAGGTTTTCCTATTGCAAAGATAGCTGCAAAACTTGCAATTGGTTACACCTTAAATGAAATTCCAAATGACATCACTAAGGAAACTCCAGCTTCCTTTGAACCAACTCTTGATTATGTTGTGGTGAAAATTCCTAGGTTTGCTTTTGAGAAGTTTCCTGGAGCTGACACAACACTGACTACTCACATGAAAAGTGTGGGTGAAGCCATGGCAATCGGTAGAAATTTCAGTGAAGCATTACAAAAATCTTTAAGAAGCCTGGAGAAAAAAGATGCGCCATTTGATTTTTCTGCCTCGACTGAAGATTTAAAGGAACTGATTGTTACGGCGGCAAGGCCAACTGATGGACGAATTAATACTGTCCAGCGCGCACTTTGGGCTGGGGCAAGTGTGGAGCAAATGCATGAAAGCACAAAAATTGATCCTTGGTTTTTAGATCAAATACAGTTAATCAATGAAATAGCAAAAGAAGTACAAACTGCTAAAAACTTGACTGCTGACTTATTGAAATACGCCAAGCAGCATGGTTTTTCAGATATTCAAATTGCGCAATTAACCAACTCTGATGAGACAAAGGTAAGAAATTTGCGCCACAGCTTAAATGTTAGACCTGTATATAAAACCGTTGATACGTGCGCAGCAGAATTTGAAGCTAAAACTCCATACCATTACTCCAGTTATGACGAAGAATCTGAAGTTGCAAAGTCAGATAAAGACAAAGTAATTATTCTTGGTTCTGGTCCAAATCGCATTGGTCAAGGAATTGAATTTGATTATTCATGTGTTCATGCTGCTCAAACACTTAAAAAAGCGGGTTATGAAACCATCATGGTTAATTGCAACCCTGAAACGGTTTCAACAGATTACGACACTTCGGATCGTTTGTATTTTGAACCACTGACTCTAGAAGATGTTTTAGAAATTGTTCATGCTGAACAGGAATCAGGAAACGTTATCGGTGTAATTGTGCAATTGGGTGGACAAACTCCACTGGGATTGGCGCAGAAACTAAAAGATAACGGGGTTCCCATTGTAGGAACTAGTCCAGAAGCAATTCATCTTGCCGAAGAAAGAGGAGCTTTTGGCAGAGTTTTGGAGAAAGCAAATCTTATTTCGCCAGAACATGGCATGGCATCATCTTTTGCGGAAGCAAAAAAGATTGCATCAGAAATTGGCTATCCAGTATTAGTTAGACCCTCTTATGTCCTAGGTGGCAGAGGAATGGAAATTGTTTATGACGAAAGCATGCTTTCTCAATACATTCAAAGAGCAACCGAAATAACACCTGATCATCCTGTGCTGGTGGATCGTTTTCTAGATGAAGCCCTTGAGATTGATGTGGATGCACTTTTTGATGGCACAGAAATGTTCTTGGGTGGAGTTATGGAACACATCGAAGAAGCAGGAGTTCACTCTGGAGATAGTGCCTGCTCACTTCCTCCAATATCGCTAACCAAAGATCAGATTAAACAAATTAGAGAAAGCACTTTTGCTATTGGGCAAGGTGTGGGAGTTATTGGTTTATTGAATGTTCAGTATGCGTTATCTGGAAATGTTTTATACGTCCTAGAAGCAAACCCAAGGGCATCAAGAACTGTTCCTTTTGTTTCAAAAGCCACCGGTATATCTCTAGCAAAAGCATGTTCTCAAATCATGCTTGGCACAACTATAAAGGAGTTACGAAACGAGGGAATTTTACCGAAGTATGGCGATGGTGCAGATGAATTAGCTGGAGCACCCGTTGCGGTGAAAGAAGCAGTACTACCTTTTGGAAGATTTGCAGGAGTTGATTCTGTGCTTGGTCCAGAAATGAAATCAACAGGGGAAGTTATGGGAATTGATGCAAGTTTTGGTATGGCGTATGCAAAATCTCAAAGCGGTGCTTATGCAGGTGGTTTACCACTTAGTGGCAGTGTTTTCGTGTCGGCTGCAGATAAAGATAAAAATCAAATGATTTCTGCCATTAAGAAATTAGATGAATTAGGTTTCGAGATTTTTGCTACTAAAGGCACTGCAGAATTTATCGCAAAGCAGGGAATTAAATCCAAAATTCTTAGAAAAGTCCAAGAAGGATCCATTGATGGTGAAACTACTTCTACAGAAGCAATCATGAAGGGTGATATTGATTTAGTAGTTAATACTCCGCACGGTGGTGGAACAAGAACCGATGGTTTTGAAATTAGATCTGCTGCAACAAAGAAAAGTGTGCCAATTATTACTACAGCTCAAGGCTTAAAAGCAGCAGTTGCAGGAATTGAAGCTTTGCAAAAAACTGGCTTTACCGTAAAATCTCTGCAAGAGTGGGCTAAAGATTTAGAAGTGGCGCGACAGAAATTTTACAGAGAAGTAGGTAATTAATGCCCATTGTTCACAAAGGAACGGTTGTTGATAATAAAAAAGTTGGCAGCTACTTTGTGCTTACTGCTACAGCAGCTGATATGCCGAAAGAATTTAAACCAGGAAACTTTGTTGCAGTTGCAATAGGTGATGAACGAAGTTCATTAATCCTTAGAAGAGCCTTCAGCATTTATCAGGTAAATGATCGAGGAGTTTACGGGGGCACAGTTGACATCGTTGTATCACCACATGGGCCAGGTACTGATTACATTGCAAGTTTGAAGCGAAATGACCCAATTAATTTAGTTGGACCTTTAGGTAAACCATTTAGTCTGCCAAAAGATCCTGTTCCTTGTGTTCTAGTTGGTGGGGGATATGGAGCAGCACCTTTATTTACATTGGCTGAGGCTTTAACAGCACGAGGATGTCGTGTTGATTTTATTTTGGGCGCATCCACACAAGAAAAACTTTTCGGGATGCTTGAGGCCAGAAGAATTTCAACAACACTTTCTGTTACAACAGATGATGGCACATCAGGTCAAATGGGCAGAGTTACAGATGTCCTACCAGATGTAATAACAAAATCAAATGCAGCAGTTGTTTATGCCTGTGGTCCGATGCAAATGTTGAAAGCTGTTTCAGAAGTAGCTTTGCTTCATGGAATCGTTTCTCAAACAAGTGTTGAAGAATCAATGGCTTGCGGAATTGGTGTTTGTATGACTTGTGTTCTGCCTGTAATTGGTGATGATGGAATAACAAGAATGCTTAGATCATGTGTTGATGGACCTGCTTTTCGTGGTGACAAAGTTCGCTGGGATCAAGTTGGTCAGATTCCTGCTGATACCTGGGGTGCGCCATCAGAAGGAACTCATTAATGAAAAGAGTTCCTAAAAGAACTTCCGTTGACATGTCAGTTGATTTAGCAAGAATCAATTTGGAATCACCAGTATTTACTGCATCAGGTTGCGCAGCTGCAGGAAAAGAACTAGACCAATTTATTGACATCACTTCTATTGGTGCGGTGGTCACAAAAAGTGTGATGCTTAACCCAAGATCTGGAAGAGCAACTCCAAGAATGGCCGAAACACCAAGTGGGATGCTCAACGGAATTGGTTTACAAGGTCCAGGAATAGATGAATTTATTGCTAATGATTTGAGTTGGTTGAGTCAAAAAGGCGCTAAAACTATTGTTTCAATCGCTGGTAACAATGTTGAAGAATTTGGCAAGGTGGCCGACAAATTAAGAGATATTCCTGGAGTCGTAGGAATAGAAGTTAATATTTCTTGTCCTAATGTTGAGAATCGTGGACAAGTTTTCGCATGCAATCCCAATGCTGCAGCAGATGTTATTAATACAGTCAGAAGAAATGTTTCAGCAAGTATGCCCTTATTTGCCAAACTCTCACCAGATGTAACAGACATAACAGAAATTGCTCGTGCCGTTGTAAAGGCTGGAGCTGATGGTTTAAGTGTGATAAATACATTACTGGGAATGGTCATTGATATTGACACCTTAAAACCAAAATTAAGTGGAAAAACTGGTGGGCTATCAGGACCTGCAATAAGACCGGTTGCAATTAGATGCGTTTACCAAATTCGTAAAGCTTTACCTGAAATTCCAATTATTGGAATGGGAGGAATTCGAAATGGAAGAGATGCTGTCGAATTCTTTGCAGCTGGTGCAAATGCGGTAAGTGTTGGCACAACTGTCTTTAATGATCCCGAAGCTTGTGTGCGAATACACGATGAGATAGCTGAAATTCTGCAAGAAAAAGGTTTAAGAAGTATTAGGGACATTGTCAATGTTGCACACAATTAGAGAAATGAAATGAAAGCACCAATCGCCGTCGCATTAGACGCACCTAATCTTTCAGTAGCAAAAGAATGGGCAAAGCAAGTTTCACCTTTTGTTTCAACACTAAAGATTGGGTTAGAGACCTATTTGAGAGATGGTAAAGACTCGATTCAATCGATAAGAGAAATTAGTGATTGCGATGTGTTTCTTGATTTAAAACTTCATGATATTCCTGCCACAGTTGCCGGTGCATGCAAATCAGTACTAGGACTAAATCCAAAGTATTTAACGGTTCATGCTTCGGGTGGAAAAGATATGATCAAAGCTGCTGCAGAAGCAATACCTCAAACATTGATAGTGGCTGTGACAATACTTACCTCAATAGATGAGAAAAACTTGCAAGAAATTGGTTTTAAGAATCCTGCTAATAAATCTGCTGTTGATCTTGCATTACTTGCCATAAGTGCTGGAGCTAGAGCAATTGTGTGTAGTCCACAAGAGGTAAGTGAAATCCGAAGAAATGTTCCAAAAGAAATTGTGCTTATTACCCCGGGAGTGCGTCCCTTGGGTAGTAACGCAAATGATCAGCAAAGAATTGCCACGCCAGAAGAGGCATTAACAAATGGTGCTGACCTTCTTGTTATTGGTCGACCAATAACCTCGGCAGACGATGTTGGTAAAGCCGCCAAGTTAATAAGTGAAGAAGTTATTCAGTTTATTTAGGTAAGCCCTTTATTGATTCAATTCATGCTAGATGCAAAGATAACCTCATGGCATTACCCATTTTAACTAAAGAGGAACGAGCAGCCGCTCTATTAAAGGCAGCAGCAGCCCGAAAAGTTAGAGCAGAACTTCGTGAGAAATTAAAAACTGGTCAGTTAAACCTTGCAGATGCTTTTTCCAGAATTCATGCTGAGGACGCAGTTGGGAAAATGAAAGTGATTGCACTTCTTGAATCAATGCCAGGTGTTGGAAAAATTAGGGCTGAAAATCTTATGGAAAGAATTGGAATTGCGCCTAGTCGAAGACTTCGCGGCCTTGGGCCAAATCAGTTGAGCGCTCTATTATCGGAATTTAATTCGTGAGTGCAAAGTTAGTAGTTCTAGCTGGACCATCTGGAGTAGGTAAAGGCACAGTTGTAAGAGAACTGGTTCGACAAAAACCTCAAGTTTTTTTATCTGTCTCTGTCACAACGAGAAAACCTCGACCAGAAGAATCTCACGATGATCATTACATTTTTTTGAGTGAGCAAGAGTTTGAAAATGAAGTCCAAAAAGGAAACCTATTAGAGCATGCACAATTTGCAGGCTATATGTATGGAACTCCTAGAAAACCAGTTGAAGAGCGTATTAAGAATGATCAAACAGTTGTTTTAGAAATTGATTTACAAGGTGCAAGACAGATCAAGAAATCCATGCCAGAAGCTTTTTTAGTGCTGCTTAAACCTCCTTCGATTGAGGAGCTCAAAAGGAGATTAATTGAAAGAGGCACTGAAAAGCCCGAGGAACTAGAACTTCGACTAAAAGTAGCGATGGGTGAATTAGAGGCAGAAAAAGAGTTCGATGCTGTGGTAATCAACGAGGATGTTCAGTCGGCTGTTGGGCAACTGATAACCTTGTTACATCTCAAGTAAGAGATACTCAAATTATTGAAAGGCTCAATCTAAACGTGGCAACAACTCTTCGTCCCGAGGGAATCACTAATCCTCCAATTGATGATCTATTAGATACAGCAGGATCTAAGTACCAACTAGTTATTTATGCCGCAAAAAGAGCTCGTCAAATAAATGCTTACTATTCACAACTTGGTGAAGGGCTACTTGAATATGTTGGTCCACTAGTTGAAACACAATTACAAGAGAAACCATTATCGATTGCGTTACGCGAAATAAATTCAAAACTTTTGAAAACAGAACATGTTGATCCAGAGGTATTGGCTCAAGAAGAAATTGAAATGGAACAAAGAAGACTTGCTGCAATTCAAGCTCAACAAAGATATAACGCTGGCTACGACAATTCATTCGCAGGAGTTTACGAAGATTCTTTCGATGAAACTGCAGAAGTTGCTGCTGAAGTAAGCGATGTAGTCGAGGATGCTGCAGTTGTTGCTGACAATACAGAAGGCAACGACGATGTTTCTGAAGAAACTGTTTCCTAAGAGCTCTTAAAAACTAAGTCGGAGAAAAATATGTCTCGACCTTTAGTTGTGTTAGGTGTAACAGGTGGTATCGCTGCCTACAAATCAGCTGATCTAATCAGAAGATTAAAAGAGCAAGATTTAGATGTTCAAGTAATTACTACTAAAAGTGCTTTAAAATTTGTTGGTGAAACAACGTTTGCTGCATTAAGTGGTCATCCCGTCATTTCAGATATCTGGAATAACGCTCATGAAGTTGAACATGTAAATGTTGCCAAAAAAACCGATGCAATCGTTGTGGCACCTGCTACTGCAGATTTCTTAGCTCACTTAGCTTATGGGTTTGCAAATGATGTTTTACTTGCCACACTTTTGGTTGCAAAGTGTCCAATAATTTTAGCCCCAGCGATGCACACAGAAATGTGGGAAAATTCGGCGACCAAAGAAAATGTTGCGACGTTGCGAAAAAGAGGCTTTTTAGTTTTAGATCCAGCAGTTGGGAAATTGACTGGTGAGGACTCTGGAGTGGGTCGTTTACCCGACACAACAGAAATAGCCCAAGTGGTTAAGCAAGTAATCAATAGAAAAAATGCGAATCTTGGCAAAGATCTGGTTGGTTTGAATGTTTTAATTTCCGCAGGTGGCACAAGAGAAGCAATTGATCCAATTAGGTTTATTGGTAATCGGGCAAGTGGAAAGCAAGGTGTGGCATTGGCATTGTCGGCTTTGAGTCGTGGCGCAAAAGTCACATTAGTTGGAGCAAACCTCAGCGTTAATGTTCCTGCTGGAGTTGAGTTTATTTCTGCTAACACGGCAAAAGAAATGCAAGAGCAAATGCAATTAAGAGCAGGTTCTGCTGATGTTGTGATTATGAATGCTGCTGTGGCTGATTACTTCATAGCAAACCCAGATTCGAACAAGATCAAGAAAAAAGATGATAAATTAACAATTGAATTAGATAAAACAACTGACATATTAAGTGTGTTGGCAGAGTCAAAACCAATAAAGCAATATTTGGTTGGTTTCGCTGCAGAGACTACGACTGATGATGACAACTTGATAACATCTGCTAAATCTAAACTTGGAAGCAAAAAAGCTGATCTAATTGTTGGCAATAAAGTCTCGAACTCTGTAGGTATTAGTAGTGATGAAAACGAAGTTATAATGGTTACCGCCAATGAGGCAGTTCTCTTGCCAAAGGCTGATAAATTGCTACTCGCCGATGCCATGTGGGACTTCATTGTCAAACAATTGGCTAAAGTAGGTCGAGAAGAAAAAAGTCCGGTCGAGCCCGACCTTGCGTGACCTGAAGAGCATAAAATAAATCCAGGAAAGGGATCATAAAAATCATGTCAGGTCGTTTATTTACTTCTGAGTCAGTCACCGAAGGTCACCCAGATAAAATTGCAGATCAAATTAGTGACTCAATTCTTGATGACATGTTAAGACAAGATCCCAATAGTCGCGTAGCAGTTGAAACTTTAATCACAACAGGACAAGTTCATGTTGCTGGCGAGGTAACCACAAGTGGTTACACTGATGTGCCAGAAATTATTCGTCAAGTTGTAACCCAGATTGGTTACGACAGCTCAGTAAAAGGTTTTGATGGTAACTCCTGTGGAGTTTCAGTTTCAATAGGAAAACAATCTCCAGATATTGCCCAGGGTATAGATGATGCTTTAGAGGAAAGAACAGGTTCGCAAGATCCTTTAGATCGACAAGGAGCAGGCGATCAAGGTCTGATGTTTGGTTATGCCTGTACTGATACAAAAACTTTGATGCCATTACCAATTTATTTGGCGCACAGATTAGCTGAAAAATTAACAGAAGTTAGAAAAAATGGAACACTTGCTTACTTAAGACCAGATGGTAAGACACAAGTAACTATTGAATACAACGAGGATAATAAGCCAGTAAGGCTTGACACAATCGTGGTTTCCTCCCAGCATGCAGCTGAAGTTGATTTGGACAAACAATTAACACCAGACATTAAGAAGCATGTTGTTGATCCAGTTCTTAAAGCATTGGATGTGGATCTGGATACTTCAAACTTCAAACTGTTGGTTAATCCAACTGGTCGTTTTGAAATCGGTGGACCAATGGGGGATGCCGGTTTAACTGGAAGAAAAATTATCGTTGACACATACGGTGGAATTAGTAGACATGGTGGTGGAGCATTCTCTGGAAAAGATCCATCGAAAGTAGATAGATCAGCGGCTTATGCAATGCGCTGGGTTGCTAAGAATGTTGTAGCAGCTGGATTAGCCCAAAGATGTGAAGTTCAAGTTGCTTACGCAATCGGTAAAGCTCAACCTGTTGGGGTATTCGTAGAAACTTTTGGCACAGGAATTACCAGTGATGAAAATATTCAAGCAGCAATTCTAAAGGTTTTCGACTTGAGACCTGCTGCAATTATTCGTGACTTGAATTTAAAGCGACCAATATATAAAAAAACTGCAGCTTATGGACACTTTGGTAGAGAAGATAACGACTTTACTTGGGAAAAAACAGATAGAGCACAAGCTCTTAAATCTGCAGTATCAAAATAGATAAACTTTCGGAAAGTGTAGGCGTTTAATGTCGCGACACTTGAATGTTGCAAAAGTTGTTCTTGATAACCCGTTACCTCATCTTGATAGAGCGTTTGATTATGAAATTCCGGAAGAAATGGATGATATTTGTCATCCTGGTGTGAAAGTCAAGGTTAAGTTTTCAAACAGAAATATGGAAGCTTGGGTTGTTGAAAGAACAGGATTAACTAAGCATCATAAAAAGTTAAGTCAAATAGAAAAAGTGATTTCCCATTACCCAGTTTTGCTTCCCGGGATTTTAGAACTATCACAAGTTGTGGCCGATAAGTTTTTAGGAAATCTAACTGATGTTCTCAGATTTGCAGTACCTCCTAGGCAAGCAAAGATTGAGAAGGCACACAGCAAACCATCCTGTATTC
>SXGQ01846903.1_pt1 | contig 22065 bp, 19 predicted proteins | sample 3178371 | NCBI WGS metagenome assembly SXGQ01 (sample SAMN11356859, study PRJNA531348) | freshwater metagenome | isolation source: freshwater sample F1-20 | place: China: Fuxian Lake, Yuxi | collected 2017-12-25 | reverse complement strand
TCGAGCAGCAGCACCTGCGGCTCGCACACGATCGCACGAGCGAGCGCGACCCGCTGCCGCTGTCCGCCGGAAAGCGCTGCGGGCTTGTTGTTTTCCTTTCCGTGAAGGTCCACCAGATCGATCCCCTCCCTCACCTTCTGCGCGATTTGATCCTTCGAAGCGCCTTTCATCTTCAGCCCGAAAGCGATGTTCTCCGCGACCGTCAGGTGCGGAAAAAGTGCATAGCTTTGAAACACCTGGTTCACGTTCCGCCGATACGGCGGCTCGGTGGTGACGTCGCGCCCTTCGAGCAGAACCATGCCTTCCGACGGGAACTCAAATCCCGAAATCATCCGGAGAAGCGTCGTCTTTCCGCAGCCAGAAGGTCCGAGTAGCGTGAGAAATTCCCCTCGCTCGATGCTGAGCGACACATCGTGCACGGCGACGAAGTCCCCGAAGCGCTTCGTCACTCCGCGCAATTCCACCATGCTCGCGGCCCCGGGAGCCTCGGCCATCTCAGTGTTTGAGGAACTCCGCCAGCGCGTCGGCGGAAATCCGCCACTGCGAACCGATCTTCTTTCCCTTCAGTTCACCGGTCTCCAGCGTCGCGAGAACATCAGCCTCCGAGACTCCGAGTTGCTCGGCGACTTGCGCAGGATTCATCAACTGCGGAAGCCCGCCGGTAGCCGGAACGGGAGCAGGCGCGGCGCCGGGCGTGCCGGGTGCCGCCGGAGCCGTACCCTGCGCGAAAAGTCCGCCGCCGGGCTGATTCATCATCTGCTGAGCCATTCCAAATCCCATCGCAATCTCCGCGGCCGCACCGCCCGGGCCGCCACCGCCTTTCGCCATTCCCTCGGCCATCTGGAACTTCACGTAATCGTTCAGATTGCCGACGGCCGCCATCGAGCTGCGCTTGTCGATTGCCTGCTCGACTTCCGGTGGAACGCTCACGTTTTCCAGAATGAAGCTCGCGAATTCGATTCCATATTTCGCCACGCATGCTGCATTGATTACGGGCAGAATCGCGTCGCCCACCTCGCTGTAACGCGCAGCAAGATCCAGCACCGGCACGCGGGCCTTTCCAAGCGCCTCGCTGAACAGGCTCACAATCCGCGAACGCATCGTGTCCGCGAATTCATCAAGGCGGAAGTGATGATCGCTCCCCGCGACCTCCTTCAAAAAAACCTTCGGGTCCACGATCTTGAAATCGAACGTTCCGAACGCCCGCACGCGCACGATTCCAAAATCCGCGTCGCGCAGCATTACGGGATTACTTGTGCCCCACTTGTTGCCCGTGAAGAGGCGCGTGTTCAGGAAGTAAACGTCGCACTTGAACGGCGAATTAAAGCCGTATTTCCAACCCGCAATCGTCGAGAGCACCGGGATGTTCTGCGTCGCGAGCTGATGCTTCCCCGCCCCAAACGTGTCCGCGAACTGGCCGAGGTAAACAAACTGCGCGCACTGCGATTCACGCACGATCAACTGGGCACCGTTCTTGATTTCCTTGTCGTCATCGGGCCAGCGATAGGAAAGCGTATCGCGCGAATCATCCGTCCATTCGATGATTTCGATCAATTCGCCTTTGATGAAGTCCATGAGTCCCATAGTCGTGTTTCCTTTCGAGTGAGTGAGTTGCTGAGTGAGAGGTTTAAATCTAGCCGCAACCTGCGGGCTGTCAGGAAGAAAAATGCGCCCGCTCCCATGATTTTTCGCCCGAGTCCACCGCGGAGCCGTCCGCCCGATCTAGACTTCTCATGTAAGGCGCGAACAAAACCACTGGCACCCTTCTCCTCGATCTCGCAGCGCATCCCACTCGTCCTTACAGAGGGCGAATTTAAAAAAACTTCCAGCCGCAAACGTCTTCCGGCCAGACTTTTACATAAACCATACGGACTTTGTGAAAAATTTCACTTGCTCAATTACGGAAGTTGGAGCATTCTGGAAGCGTTCTGGGGGGAACAGCGGGGTCGTTGACCATTCGGTCGGCGGCCCCGCACTTTTTTTACCCGCGACCAGCCGTCCGGGTTTGCATCCGCCGCCGCGGGGCGTTTCTCTCGCACCATGAAGACAATCCTCACCGCTCTCATCCTCTCGATCGTCACCGCCTTTGCCGATGCCGGCAAATGGGAAAAGGAAATCGCCGCATTCGAGGCCGCACCGGTCCGCAAAGGCGCGATCATTTTCACCGGCAGCTCCACCATCCGGCTTTGGAAAACCCTCGAGGCCGACTTCTCCGGCCTGCCCGTCCTCAATCGCGGATTTGGCGGCTCGAAAATGGCCGACTCCGCGCAGCTCGCGTCGCGCATCGTCGTCGCGCACGAACCGCGCATGATTGTCCTGTTTGCAGGCACGAACGATATCGCCGGCGGCAGCACACCCGAGGAAATTCTCGCCAACTTCGAAACGTGGGTCACAAACGTTCGCGAAAAACTCCCGAAAACCGAGCTCTGCCTCCTCGAAATCACCACCAGCCCGTCGCGTTGGGAGCAGCGCGAAAAAGTCATCGCCGCAAACACCCTCCTCCGCGCCGCCTGCGAGCGTCATTCGGTCAAATTCATTCCGATCCGTGAAAAATTCCTCGGTACCGATGGCAAACCGCGCGAAGAACTGTTCATCGCCGACCGCCTCCATCTCAACGCCGACGGCTACAAAATCCTCGCGGACACCGTTCGCCCGTTTCTGCCGCGGGAGTAGGGCTTCTTGGTGCGCACTCTCTCGGAACCTTCAAACCACGCCATTGCCGCCCGCAAATCCCGTGTTCATGTCGCCTGAGCATCGGCTTCTGCAGGTCTGTTCTCGCGAAGAGGCTCAGCCGACTGCATCCACCCGCAAGGCGCGGAGGGTGCGGAGGGGGCCGGCTTCAAGGTGGTTGAGGCGGCGGGCTCCGGTTTTTCGTTTGGGGCCGAATCGGTTGCGTTCGTTGGTGAATACGGTGTTCACGAAGTCTTTGGTTCCGAGCGCGACTCCGTCGGTGAAGTAGCGCACCCGGCAGCGGAGCATTTCAAAGCGGTTGAGTTTGCCTCCTTTGGCGATGACTTTTTGCACTTGTTCCCGGGTCATTCCTTTGCGGCCTCGCTCGCCGTTTTGTCCGGGTTTCATCGCTTCGCCTTCGCCGTAGAGGAGTTCGCGGTAGCGGGCGAGGGCTGCTTCGACGGTTTGCGGGTGGCGCTGGTGGGTTTCGACGACTGCGGCTAGGGCTCCGCGGGCGGTCCGGCGGCCGGCCATGGCTTCGGCGTATCCGCTCCAGCGGTAGTCTTCGGGTTTGCCCACCATGCCGGCGCGGATGGGGTTGAGGTCGATGTAGGCGGCCATGGTCATGAGGGCGTCGCCGCTTTGCACGAGCACGCTGCGGAATCGCTGCTCCCAGAGGGTGCCGCGCCGGGCGGCTTTTTTGTTATACCATGCGGAGAAGCGTTGCTTGAGGGATTTCATGAAGAAGCTCACGTCCCACATGCGTTTGAAGAAGGATTCGCGCAGGGCTTCGGCGGCTTCGTGCGCGCCGATTTTGCGGTATTGCTGCAACTGCCAGCGCAATTGGATGAATGCTTCGACGCTGTAGATGCGTTTGATTTCGGCGAGCAGTTCCTCGTCCGAGGGCATGACTTCGGGGCGCTTGGGCACCTGGACGAGGATGTGGAAGTGGTTGCTCATGATGCAGTAAGTCATCACGCGCACGCCGTAGAAGCGCTCGTATTTGCGCATCATCTGGACGAACATTTCCTTCTCCGAATCGCCAAAGATGAACTGCCGGTCCACCACCCGCGAAACGCAGTGGTAATACGCCTCGCCGTGCTCCGGCTTCGCTTTCAATCGTCCTGTTCTCATGGGTTTTTGCTCCTATTTTGCGGGGAGGAAAGCGGGGGTTTTACAGAGTTGCAAGCGCTTATTTCCTACTTTGAGTCTGTCTCATTGTTTTGTTGGACCTGCGGCCCTCAATCGCGTGAAGTCGGTGTCTGCTTTTGCATCCGAGCTTATGGCGTTATGCGGGGTATTTTGTGTAAGTGTCTGTGCAATCAGCGTTAATGCGTTGTTTTTCCGGTGTTTTGGCGGTGCGAAAAACAATGAGACAGACTCAAAGTAAGAAGCGGCCGCCCCGGAATTCCGATTCGGGAGATTTTGCGGTCATGCGGGGGCTGGTGGTTCATTTGGCGACGACCGGCGTGCCGGGCTGCACTTTACTGAGGCCGCCGGTGATGATTTTCTCGCCGGCGGCGATGCCGCTTAGGATGGCCTGATCGGGGCCGCGGCGTTCACCGAGCGTGACTTCACGGGCGACCGCTTTGCCGTCAGCGATGGTGTAGAGTTTGTTGACGCCGACGAACGTGATGACGGCGTCGCCGGGGACGATGAGGGTGTCGGCTCCCGGGTCTGTAATGATTTCGCCGCGGGCGAACGAATGGGCTTTCATGAGCGCGTCGGGATTTTCGACGCGAGCTTCGATGGCGACGGCGCGGGTGTCGGGATTGACGGCGGGATTGATCCACGTGATGCGGCCGGTGAAGTGGCGGTCCGGGTATGCTTCGACGGCGATGCGGACGGTCTGGCCGGTTTTGAGGCGCGGTGCGTGACGCTCGGGAATTTCGCATCGGTAGCGGAGCGTGGAGTCGTCGAGGATGTGGTAAAGAACGGTTCCAACGCGGGCGAAGTCGCCCTCAGTGACAAGGCGCTCGGTGATCCGTCCGTCGAAAGGAGCGCGCAGGGTGCTGCGTTTGAGGGAAGTGGTGGCACCGCCGAGTTGGGCTTTCGTGGCGGCGACTTCGGCAAGCGCAGCCTTTTGCGCGGCGGCGGCTTCGTCATAGGCGGTCGATGAAACGGCACCGGTGGCACGGAGCTTTTCGAGACGCTCGAGGTTGACGGTCTGGTTGTCCGCGTTGATCTGGGCCTTGTTGTGGTTGGCGGTGTGGAGGTTGACCATGCCCTGGTAGCTGGCGGTGTCGATTTGCGCGAGTTCGCTGCCGGCTTTGACGGAGTCGCCGACTTCGACGTGCGTTTTCTCGATGCGGCCTTCGACCTCGGCGGAAAGGCGGGCCTCCTGAGCGGGCAGAAGCGAACCGACACAGAGAAGGCGTTGCTCCCATTTGGCGGTGCGGACTTCCGCGAGCGTGACGGGCAGCGGGCCATCCGGCCTCCCGCCGCGCGCAGGGCCGGTGGGCTTTCCGCAACCGGCGAGCAGCAGAAATGCGATAAACGGAGAAAGCTTCATGGCCGCGAGGATGCTGCGGAATCGCGGCGCGATGCAAGCGGGCATCACGGCGCGCGGGTGTTTGGTTCTAGGATTGCGGGATGCGCGGGGTGATTAAGGGGATATGTTTTTTACCCGCCGCCAGATGCTTTCACGTTGCTCGCTCGGATTCGGTTCGCTCGCGCTGGCAGGCCTGCTTTCGCGTGAAGCGCAGGCTGCGGTGAAAGCGCCGCATTTTCCGGCGAAGGTGAAGAATGTGATTTTCGCGTACATGAGCGGCGGGGTCTCGCATGTGGATTCGTGGGACCCGAAACCGGAGTTGGCGAAGCGGCACGGGCAGCCGATGCCGGTGCCGGTGCGACCAACGATGTTTAACAACAACGGAAACATCATGCAGTCGCCGTGGGCCGCGAAGGCACGCGGAAAAAGCGGTGTGGTGTGCACCGACCTTTTCCCGCGGCTGGCGGAGATGGTGGATGATTTGGCGATCATTCGCTCCATGACTTCGAAGGTGAACGAGCACGCGCAGGGCAACTATTTCATGCATACGGGTTTTCCATTCATGGGGCATCCGAGTGCGGGCGCATGGGCTTCGTACGGGCTGGGCACGGCGAACGAAAATCTGCCGGGATTCGTGGTGCTTCAGAGCGGTGGCGCGACGGTGCCGCACGGGGGCGTGGGGCTTTACAGCAGCGGGTTTCTGCCGGCGGAGCATCAGGCGAGCATCCTGAATGTGGACGGGGCCGAGGCGCTGCCAAACATCCGCCCGCGGGAGGGCGACGATGCGCAGCGCCGCAGGCTGGCCTTCATCGCGGAGATGGACGGCGCGTATTTGAAAAAGACGGCTGATGTGCAGATCGAAGCGGCGATTCGGAATTACGAAACGGCGTATCGCATGCAGGCCGCGGTGCCGGAGCTGACGGACTTGCGCGGAGAGTCCGATGCAACGAAGGCGCTTTACGGAATCGGCAGCGGTGACAAGCTAGTGGAGGGTTACGGGCGGCAGTGTCTCGTCGCAAGGAGGCTCGTGGAGCGCGGAGTTCGCTTCGTGGAGCTGAGCTGCCTGAACGCGGGCATCGGCGCAGGGAATGGACCAAATCCCTGGGACCAGCACGGCGATTTAAAGCGCGGCCACGGGACGATGGCGCGGCAGGTGGACCAACCGCTCGCCGGACTGATCACGGATTTGAAAGCACGCGGGCTGTGGGATTCGACGCTGATTTTGTGGGCGGGAGAATTCGGGCGCACGCCATTCTCGCAGGGCGGCGACGGACGTGACCACAATCCCGCGGGCTTCAGCGTGTGGCTCGCAGGCGGCGCGGTGAAAGGCGGGACGGTGTTCGGCGCGACAGACGACCTCGGATACAACGCGGTGGAAAAGGTCGCCACAGTGTATGATTTCTACGCCACCGTGCTGCATTTGATGGGGATGGATCACGAGGCGCTGACTTACCGCTACAGCGGCCGCGATTTCCGTCTCACGGATGTGCACGGAACCGTGATGCGCGAGCTCATTGCGTAGCGGACGTGGGGCGTCCGCGGTAAATCAACGCGAAGAGCACAAAGATGAGCGCCACCGCGCCAGCGAGGCCGCTCCAGAACAGCGGCCAGCGCGTGACTCCTCCAACGGTCGCTTTTTGAAACCACAATTCCGTGCCGAGGTAGCCGACGAGATTACCCACGCCGCCGAGCATGAATTGGAGCAGCGCCTGCGCTCTGGCGCGGTAAGCGGAGTCGATTCGCTGCTCCATGTAGAGCTGCGCGGTGATGAAGAAGAGCGTAAACGCAAATCCGTGCAGCGTGACACCGAGGAGCAGCCAGTGTTTTCCATCCAGCGCGCTGAACGCATAGCGGAGAAACGCGATGCCGATCCCGGTGAGGAAAACATACTTCAACCGGAACCGCGTGAGCAGCCCCGCGAGACCGAGCATCGCGATGATTTCCGTCACCTGCCCGAGCGTCATCCACGAGCTCGTTTTTATGAGACCGAGTTGCTGAAGGTGCACGGGAGTGAACTGGTAAAATGCACAGAGCGGCATGTTAAAAACAGCGGCGGTGATGAAGACGACGCGATCATCCCGGTTCCTCAACAAGCTCCACGCATCCAGCCCGAGCCGCTGCGACCATGTGAGCCGCTCGGTTTGCGCCGGGGGATTCACGACAGGCAGTGCAAACGTGAACAGCGTCATGATTACCCACACCACCGCACCGCCGTAGCCCGCAAGCGAGCTGCGGTCTGCGCTCATCCAGCCGATGATCCAGCAGCCCACCATCCATCCAAGCGTGGCCATCGCGCGAATCGGACCAAACTCACGCTTCGCATTGCCGAGGCGTGCGAGGACGATCGTCGTCGAGAGACTCCACGTAGGCGCGGAGCAAAGCGCATGCAACTGACAGAGCGCGAGCACCGCCCATTTTCCCCAGTGATGCGAAATCGCAGTCGTCGCAAGCGCCATGGCCGTCGCGGTGGCAAACGAAAGCCAGCGCAGCACACGCACCGGCGCAAAATGCCGGTCCGCCACGGCACCGAAAATCAAAGGCGAGACAAACGCAGCAACGCCGCTCGTCGCGAACACCATGCTCTTTATATCCCCGTATCCATAAGCCGGAAGCACCGTCGCGAGCGGTACAAACCACATCCCCATCGCCATGGCGTGGATGAAAAAGAGCGCCGCCAGTTCGGCGTACTCGGACCAGCGTGTCTCGCGTTGCACTGCTATTGAAATGAGGGTTTCTCACGCTGCGAAGAAAGCAGATTTTTGAAAACCTGTGCAATCGCCCGGCGCGTCAGATAAGTTCCTTCATCGGGAGGCAGCCCGGCTCGACCAGATACTGGGGACGTCCAGAGAGGTCCGGAATCGTCGTCGCGAGGTCGATTCCAAGGCGCTGGTACAAAGTCGCGAATACTTCGCCGAATGCGACCGGTCGCTCGCAGGGCTCACCACCAAGCCGGTCTGTCGCGCCGATGACCTGCCCGGTCCGCATCCCGCCGCCCGCAAGAAGCGCAGTCGAGACACGCGGCCAGTGATCGCGGCCCGCGTCCTTGTTGATCGTCGGCGAGCGGCCGAATTCTCCCCAGACGACAACGCTGACGTCCTTATCAAGGCCACGCTCGTGCAGGTCTTCGATCAATGCACTCACGCCCTGGTCCAACATAGGCAGTTCCGCGCGCGCATTTTTGAAATTGTTGCCGTGGTAGTCCCAGAACCCAAACGCCACGGTGACCACCCGCGCACCTGCCTCGACGAGCCGGCGGGCAATGAGGAATTGCTCCATCATCATCGGCGCGGCGTCGCCACGTGGTTTCGGGTCTCCTTTTCCGTAGCGCTCGATGACACGCGGATCCTCGCGGCTGTAATCGAGGGCATCGAGCAGACGGCTGGATGTGAGCACATCGAACGCGGTCTGGTTAAACGAATCGTACGCGCCCATCAGCCCCGCTTGATCCGCATCGCGGCGGAAGCGGTCGAAGCTCTCCAGCAGCGCGCGTCGGTCCGCGAGACGATCCACCGTGATGTCGTTCAGCGTCATGTCGCCGCGCCCCTGCCCTTCCGGACGGAACGGGCTGCGCGACGGCCCGAGAAAGCCGGGCGTTGCCGCGTTGTAGGGTTTGTGCTTCATCCGCGGTTCCAGCGCGATGGACGCAGGGACCGAGACTTCCGCCGACGTGAGGAGCGACGAAACGCACGCACCGAAAGCCGGCCAGCCTCCCTGCGGCTGACGATTTTTGCGACGCCCGGTCATGCACATGAAATCGGAGTGATCATCCACTGCATCGGAAATCGACCGGATGATCGCGAGCTTGTCCGTGATGCGTGCGAGCTTCGGGAGAAGTTCGCAAATCTGGATTCCGGGCACGTTGGTCGCGATCGGGCTGAACTCACCCCGAATCTCGCGGGGCGCGTCCATTTTCAAATCGAACGTATCCTGATGTGGCGGACCACCCGGCAGGTAGATCATGATCACCGCCTTGTGCGATTTGCGAATGCCGGCGGCGGACTCCGCCTGCAATAGCTGCGGAAGAGCAAGCCCGCCCATTCCCAATGCACCAACTCGCAGAAAATTACGCCGCGAGATGCGGTCACAGAATCGGCTGCTTGTGGTTCCTGGTATGGAGATCATTTCCGGCGGAGTGAATTGATGTGCAGTTCAAAGTGGCTGCAGGCTTTTCTACGTGGTGAAGAGTAAGGCGGGACGTGTTTTATTAGATCACAGCGGGATTCTGATGGAGTGCTAAAAAACCAGCATGACAACCCGCGCTGTTCCGATACAATTCGGGGCATATGAAAACGATTCGTGTCCGCTCCCTGCTCCAACTAATGCTCGCCTTGTGCCTCATCCTCGCGCAAACGGCCCGGTGCGAAATCGCCCCGGTTCCGCCCAAGGAACTCGCGAGTCGCTCAACGCACGTCGTCACCGGGAAAATCCTCGGAGTTTACGCGAAGACCGTGAAAGACGGGGACTATCTTCGGACTGAATACGTCGCGGAAGTTCGCGTGCTGGAAACGGAAAAGGGCAACGGCGTGAAAGTCGGTTCCCTCATTTACGTGCGCTACTGGACCCAGGATTGGCGGGGGCTCGGAATCATGCCGCCCGGGACGCGCGGATACTGGGACATTCCTAAAGAGGGCGAGAAGCTACGCATCCATCTCGTGCAAAAATCCACCAAAATCGCCGAGCGATTCGCTGGAGATTCAGCCGATGGAGGCTTCGATGTCCTCGCGCCAAACGGCTTCTTCCGGGAACCCTGACAGCGCGGTGGTATGACGACAGGCAGAAGTCCTTAATCCCAGTTCCCGATATCGTCGTCGGTCCCAGCTTTGTAGTCGCGGCCTGCGGAAAACACGTCAAAGCCCTGTTTGCTCTTTGTTGCAGGGTTGCGGTACTGGTATTCCGTACCCCAAGGGTCTTTCGGCACTCCTTCTTTAAGAATCGGCGCACCCCTCTTTGGTTTCACAAGTGCCTGCAGCCCTTCTTCATTGGTTGGAAGTCGTCCCCCGTTCAGCGTTTCGTAAAGCTGCACTTGGGTGAGGATGTTTTGGATATCTGTTTTCACTCGCACTTCCTTCGCTACGTCCACGTTGCCGCGCATGAGATAAATGGCCGAGCCCGCAAGAAGTGCGATAATCATGACGACGAGCATGATTTCGAGAAGTGTGAAAGCCGCGGTGGTGTTGCGGCGCAGTGCGAAAAGTGGTTTCATGGTTTTACGGGAGTAAGGACGTAGTCAAAGTGTTTCCAGTTCTGCTTGATCTGCAACTCGACGTTGCGGATGGCGATTGAACCACTTTCATCAGACAAAGTTACTGAGAATTTGTTCATTCCCGAAGGTAACTGGAAGCCAGGAACGGCGACCTGAGCGCGCAACCAGCCTGTGTATTGAAAACGCATGCCGGGCTCCAGAGCGCGTGATTCGCCGCGGTAGCCGGGGTCTGCGAGGTCCGGCCAGTGGATGCTCGCAGCGACAGCCGCGCCGCCATTGACGGATACCAACGGTGGCGCAGTGAGGTCGGCATTCAGGATTTCGAATGAAAACACGGCAGCCAGTGGTTGCGCGGAGAGTTCGAAAGTCCATTCGCCGGAATTGTCTCCGCGAGGGTCCAGACGCATGATTTGGTTATCAATCGCCGCACGCACACGACCGTAAATCCTCAGATCGTCTGTCGGCAACTTGAGTTCCGGCAGTTTGCCGAATGGATCACTCAGCAGCGGAAGCGCGTTGAAATCGTAAGGCTGCCGGGTTTCCGCGGTCTTCAACGACGTCACGAATGCACCGCGCACATTTGTTCCGTCGCCGGGAATCTCGACGTCGATGTAGTCGGTGTCATCGACTGGAATGATGACGGATTCCTGCGATGGCAGGCCGACCCCGGTTCCGAGCGGCGTGCTGCGAAAGCGTTCGCGTCCTGTTTCCGTCCATGCTGTCACGACGGGGTTCATGTCCGGAAGATCGTCGAAATAGAGTCGCAGCAAGACATCGCGATGCAGCGACGGCATGCGCCGGAGCCTGAAGCGAAAGACCGTCTTCGGCGGTGAGGTGAGCGTCGCCGGATGCGTGTCGCTCTGGCAGGACTCAAACCAAATCGGAAGCGCGGGAGCCGTGGCATTCGCGCGACCGAGCACATTGAAATCCAGCCACGCCGAAAACGGCGCGGGCTGATCGAAGAGTTCCTGCGCGAAAGCACAGGAGCTTGCCAGAATCAATGCAGCGAAGACGGAGCGGAGCATGGGCGGAAATGCTAAGCGGTTGTGCGCGATTTTTGCAAGATTCGCCATCGGAACAAAATCCACGTTCACCGCGTCCGCACGCCGGAGGTGAGGTTGAACACTGCGACGAGAATTCCGTAAATCACCACGCCGATCACGGCGGCGATTACGACCATCACCATCGGTGGAATCAGCGTGCTTACGACCTGCACCTGCTTGTCGAGTTCGCGTTCATAGACGTCGGCGATGAGGTTCATCGTGTCGGAAAACTTTCCCGTCTGCTCGCCCACACCCATCATATCCACAAACATCTCTGGAAAGATTTTTTGGGGAGCCGATGCGCCGGATAGCGTGGCGCCATCCACCACGGCAGCGCGAATCTGCACCATCCGAAGGCGCACGTACTCATTGTCGGCGACGTCCTCAAGAAGCTCGAGTGCCTTGAGCAGCGTCACGCCGTTCTCGGTGAGCGTTCCGAGCGTGCGCGCAAACTGCGCGTAAAAACGGTAACGCGGAATCCGGCTGAAAACAGGAACGTGCCACTTGAATTTATGCCATGCGAGTTTGCCCGCAGGACTCGCCACAGCGGCTTTAAAGAGCATTACCGCGCCCATGATCGCTCCGAGTATCGCCCACCAATATCCGGTGATAACGTCGTTGGCGTCGATCAGCATTTTGGTGACGGCTGGGAGCTTTGCGCCGGTGTCTTTGAAGAAGCTCGTCAATTGCGGCACCATCGTCGTCATGAAGACGAGAATGAGTCCGATGCCCGCGACTACGAGGAATGCGGGATACATCAGCGCCTGTTGCACGCGATCACGCAGGGATTTGATATCGGCGAGGTAGGTCGTGAGCCGGCGCAGAATGAGGGAGAGTGAACCGGAAGCCTCACCGGCGGAAATCATGTTCACGAAGAGCGAACTGAAGATCTTCGGGAAATCCTTCATCGCCTGGGAAAGGCTGCGTCCGTCGATCAACGATTGATGGAGCGAACGGGAAAGCGCCTGAAGTTTTGGCTGCTTCAGCCGTTTGACGAGAACGCCGAGCGATTCGTCGAGCGTCATTCCCGCGCTGAGCAAATGCGCGAGCTGCTCGCAAAACAGGTACTGTTGGGAATGGCTGATTGTCGAAACTGTCGGGATCGGGCCGGACGCGGAGGAACTCGTCGCATTTTTTCCGGAAGCCGCGGAAGTCTTTGCTGGTGCGACTTTCGGGTCGGTTTTCGCCAGGGTTTTCTCTGCGGCACGCTCGGAACTTGCAGGCAGCGCCTTCGCCGGCGATTCCGAGACCGCTTTCATCGCGGCATCGGCCGGAACGATTTTGATGGGCGTGAATCGCTTTTGTTCGATTTGCGACATCGCACCGGCCCGGTCGTTCGCGGTGACAATTCCTTCGACGGGTTTCCCCGCGGAGTCTCTGGCGGTGTAGCGGAAATCTGGCATGGCGTGAGTCTGGAAAGAGAAAAGGTGCTAAACGAAACGAAGGCAAGCCTCGCGGCTTGCCTTCGTTGGACAATAGAATGTCGATTTCGTTCAGCCTTAGCTCTGACGACGGCGACGCATCATCAAACCGGCTGCGCCAACGGCGATGAGGAAGGCCGAAGTTGGCTCAGGAACCGGAGCCACAACCTGAATTCCTTCAACTCGGGCGGCACCAAATGCGTCGCGAACATCCTGACGTGCCACGTTCGCTTGGAAATTCCCGACAACTAGGTGTGCTCCGTTTGCTGCTCCTCCAGTCGGATTTGTCAAATCACCGATGTCTACATTCGCAACACCGTTGAAGACAGCTGGGAAATTCCATTCCGGATTCACTGCTTTATCGACGTAAAAAATTGCTTGCGCAGTGGCGGTAGCAACTGCCTGCGCTACAGAGCTATTGTTTGCTGATTGCAACACCCAAACAAAAATTTGGAGGTTCCCGTTCAAGTTCGCGGCGGAAGTGGAAGCCTTGGCAAATGTGCCGTCCAAACCCGAGCCTTCGCTGCTCGTTGCGAAATCATACTGAGTAAATGCTGCATTAAGGGAGGAGAAATCTGCCGCATTGTGGAATCCTTGAATCGCTACATCCGTGAGGTTGAAGTAACCTAACCGGATGACGCTTCCAGTGGGCAGAAGGGTGGTGTTGTTCGGGTTTGAGGAAAGAAGCACAGTGTCGAGCTGAGCGCCCCAGTTGACCGTTGATGCCTGAGCTAGGGTTGCGATTGCCATCAAGGCCGAGGTAAGAATGCGTTTCTTCATGTGTTTCGGATTTCTATTTTATTTCGCGTTGTTACGGGTTGTTACGGGTTGTTACGGGTTATTCTAAGATTACAGGGCAGCAGGATGTTGAGGAATCACCCAGTTGAAGGCTGTGCCATTCTTCCGATTGATAACGACCGTCGTTCCGACTGGAATCGAGGTGCCGCTCGCATCCGCTGAAGTGCTGGAAGAGCTCCTCCATCCGGTTCCGCCGAGACCAGAGGTCTTGTAGTAGTAAGTCGAATATCCAGTGCCGTTCCAAACAAGCACTTGGTCAGCAGTGGCTAGAGTTCCACCGGCGAGGCCAGTGTTCGAATCCCCAGTATAGAGACTGGAGCTTGCAAGTGTCATCGGTGCCGCGTAAACATTGGCCAGATAGTTATACCCTACGGTAACAGGATATGAGGAAACACCGGTCTTAACTACTCCCATCAGGACCACATCGACAGCAGTTTGAGGAATACGCTTAAGCACCACGCCATCCTCAGGGTAAATCACCTGATTCTGCTTATCAAAGGACGTTGATGTGGAACTTCTCCAACCCGTGCCGCCAAGGCCTGAAGTTTTGTAGTAGTAAGTATCAAAACCCACGCCATTCCAAATCAAAATTTGGTCCGCTGTAGCAAGTGTGCCGCCCTGGAGTCCAGACTCATTCAATGGCCCAAAAACGCTCCCAATTGTCCAGTGTTGCCGGATTTTGAACGATGCACCATTAACAATTGCAGCCGCCAAAGGCTGGGCGAGGGTTATGGTTTTGGTCGCAGCAGTTGTCGTCGCTACATCATATGTCGTACCAGCACCCGGACCAGAGGTGATTTCGACGTAGAAAGCTCCCGCTGCTCCGTTGAACTGATTATCAGTCCAAGTAGCTTCATTATCAACCAGCGTCGTGGAGCCGCCTACGGACGTTTCAGCCCCCCCCTGATAGGCAACGGTCCGCGTCAACCCCAAACCAAGATGGGCATAAGCGGGCGAACCAGCGCTACCGGCTGTTACGTTCAGCGTGATAAATCCGACCGGGTCTGTCGTTGCTGTAGTCTGCGCAATGGCAGGTGCGGCGAGCAGCGCGATGGACGCTGCGAGTGCGATTTTTTTGAGTTCGAGGGTGATGTTCATTGGAGTTATTCTATGCGAGTTTGTTTGGCGCGCAAGGGTTTTTTAAAACTTTTTGCCGACCACACGACCGGCAGTTCACGCTATGTCTTACGTTCTTCTATTCGTCGTGCAAGGGCTTTTTGTTACAAATTTTCTCAATCAGCATCCGGCGCCGCGGAAATCCCCATCAGCACTTGATTGCAAGGTGGTAACAGATTGTTCGGAAAGGGCCGGATTACTTGATTTCAACCGGGGTTCCCTTGGTGATCATGAAGGCGAGGCGGGAGATGTCCCAGTTCGCCGTACGCATGCAGCCGTGGCTCGCGAATGAGCCGATGCTGTTGGGATTATTGGTGCCGTGGATGCCGATGCCGGGCTTGCTCAGGCCAATCCAAGCGACGCCGACGGGGTTGTTCGGGCCGCACGGGAGCATGAAGAACTCGGAGGTGCGGACGCCGTGATTGAGCACGCCTTTGTCCCAGCGAAATGTGGGCATGGAAGCCACGCCGACGACGCGCCATTTTCCCGCAGGAGTCGGATTGGTCGGCGTTCCGGGCGCGATCGGGATGCTGGCGATGAGCGACTCGGCGTCGTAGAGATCGAGAACGGTGTCCTTGCGGGTCACGACGATGCGGCGGTTTGCGAAATCGGATTTCTCGGGAAGATTTCCGGTGGGCGGGAGAGCCTCTATTTTAAAGGGCTCGACGTTGGGGACGCGAATCTGATCACCGTCCTTGAGGCTGTTGAATTTGACGCCGAGATTGAGTTTCATGAGTAACTCGATCGAGCAATGGTAGCGCTCGCAAAGGAATTCGCTGTAGCTCGCGTAGGGCAGGTATTTGACCTTTGCTTGCGCCGAAGGCTTGGTCTCGAGACGTCCTACGTATTTTAGTTCGGCCTTGTCGAATGTGTGAAAGGTGTAAACCGGATACACGCTATCGAGCGGCACGTTTTCATCGACGACGCCTGTCTCGGGCAGGTTTTTTGAGCGCTGCCAGCGTTTGAGCGCGTTTGTGACGAAGCGTCCGGGCGCGCCGTCGATTCGGCCGGGGCTGAACATCTGCTGGTCGAGAAAAATCTGAAGCTGTGCGGTCAGCTCGCGCTTGTTTACGAGAATTGCGCGGGCCACTTCCGGTTCACCGGACGCGGCCGGTGCGGTGATTGAGCTCACGGCACTCTTTCCCGCATCGCCCGGCAGCGCCGGAACCGCCCGCACCGCGGCGGGTTGCTGTGGCTCGGACGGTGCAGCCTCCTGCGCGGAAGCGCATTGAATGGCGGTAACGCAGATTACTGCAAAATAGCGGATTGGCGAACGAACAGAACGGACTAGCATCGCGCAACTTATACGCATGAACCCGAAAAATGGAAGCCCGCTCCGCATTGCTCAAATCGCGCCGCTTTGGACGCCCATCCCGCCGGAGACCTACGGCGGCATCGAGCTGCTGCTTGCGCTGCTGTGCGACGAACTCGCGGATCGAGGTCACGAGGTGACGCTTTTCGCCAGCGGCGACTGCCGGACGCGTGCACGGCTGGAAGCGGTGATTCCAGCGAATCTTTCTGCATTAATGAGCCGCGGCGAGGCGCTGATGCACGAGTATTACATGAGCGCGGCGCTCGCGATGGCCATGGCCCGGGCGGACGAGTTCGATGTAATTCACGCGCATCTGCCGACGGGCTGGCTGCCGTTTGGCGCGGCGACGAAAACGCCGTGCCTTTTCACTTTTCACACGAGCCCGCATTCGGACGACGAATGGGCGATACGGCGTTTCCCAAATGTTCCGGTGTGCGGAATCAGCCACGCACAGCTCGCAAGCGCGTCGGCACGGCTTGGGCGGGAGTTCCCCGTGGTTTACAACGGGGTGGATTTTTCGCGCTACGAAGCGTCGTTTGAACGCGGCAAGCACCTCGCATTTCTCGGGCGCATGTCGCCGGAGAAAAATCCTCTCGGCGCCATCAACATTGCGCATTCTGCCGGCCTCCCCATCGTTCTCGCCGGCGTGCCGCAGAACGGCTCGGAGGAGCATTATTTTGAGCAGCACATCCGTCCACTCATCGACGGTGAAAACGTCCAGTGGATCGGCGCCGCGGATTTCCCTAGAAAGAACGCGCTTCTTCGCGACGCCGCAGCGTTGCTGTTTCCGATTCAGTGGGACGAGCCGTTCGGGTTGGTAATGATCGAGGCGATGGCTTGCGGAACACCGGTCGTTGCGATTCGGCGCGGCAGTGTCGGCGAGGTCGTCGATGAAGGCGTCACCGGATTCAGCGCTGCCGAAGCGTCAGCACTTGCGCCGCTCGTTGCGCGTGCGATTCAACTCGACCGTCGCGCCGTGCGTGCGGGAGCGGAGGCGAGGTTCGGGCATCGGGCGATGGTGGATGCCTACGAGTCGCTGTACCGGCGGCTGCGCTGCGAATAAATCCGCGCCCTACTTTCGGGAGCGTTCGTTTTTTTCACTGCTCGGCGAGTTGCGCGGTGGTGCCGCTGCGGTATTCGCCCTTTGCGTTATCGAGCACAAATTTCACACGCACGGTTCCGCTCGCGGCATCGGTGACTGGGGATACGAATTCGACCGTGCCCACGGCTTTTTGTACGGCTTCACCGAGGGTGAGATTGACCTGATCTCCGACTTTCAAGCGCGATGCGCGCCCAGGCGAAAGGAACAGATTAACGAGCAGCCGGTCGATTTGAACCACGGTGAGAACGTGCGGTGAAGCCAGCGAGACCGCTTCGCTCGGATCCCGTTTGATTTCCGACACGATACCATCCACGGGGCTGCGCATGATCCGGTTTGCGATCACCGCCTCAATCTTGCGCAATTCGGCCTCGCGGACTTTGAGGTCCGTGCGCGCGCGCTCCAGTTCGTCCTGTGCGATTCGCTGCGAGCGCGCAATCTCGACGAGCTTCGCAACCTTTGATTTCTGCAGCTCGGTGTTCGACTGCGCGATATCGAGCTCCGCCTCATGCTGTGCAGTATCGAGCTTCGCGAGCACTTGATTTTTTTTACACGCGCGCCCTCCTCCACCAGCACTTCCGCAATCACGCCGGGCTCGGACGAGGACACGGTGATAGTCTTGTACGGCTCGGTATAGCCGGGCACTTCGGCGGCGGTCGCCGTGGCGGTCACGGCCGCGAAAAGCGCGAAGATGGCGTAGAAAAGGCGATGCATCACTGCGTTTGTATCACAACGTGTGCTTTAGTTCATCCAGCCATTTATCATATTCTGCGAGAGCGCTCCGGGCCGCACGATCCTGCGCCTCCACCTTTCGCTGCACTCGTAGAAAGTTTGCGGCCGTCGCTGCTGAGATCTCTCCCTCGCTATTGGCAAGGTTCCGCAAATGTTCAGCGAGCGCAGGGGCGTGCCGCACGATCAGATCATCCTCGGCCGACAGAAAAAACTGCGCGCTTCCCGGCTGGCCCTGCCTTGCTGCGCGCCCGATGAGCTGGCGATCGATTCGCGAACTTTCGTGTCGCTCCATTCCGATGACGTGCAGGCCTCCAACGCGGACACTCTCTTCCGGAACCGGGATGTCCGCGCCTCGCCCTGCCATGTTCGTCGCAATGGTCACCGAACCGGGCGCTCCAGCCTTGTGAATGATCTCCGCTTCCTCCGCGTCCTGCTTGGCGTTCAGGATGCGAAATGGCAATCGCAGCGCCTCCAGACACCGCGCCAGTTCTTCGCTGTTTGCGACCGTGCGGCTGCCGATGAGCACGGGCTGCTTCCGCGAGTGGCAGTCTGCAACAGCCTTCGCAATTGCGCCGAGCTTTGCGTCACGCGTGGAGAACACACGATCCGGAAGCAATTCGCGGCGGCCGGGTTTGTTCAAAGGAATTACCCGCACGTGCAGTCCGTAGCTGCTTCGGAGTTCCGACACGGCTTCCGCGGCGGTTCCCGTCATGCCGCAAATCTTGCCGTACAGCCGGAAGTAACCCGGACGCGTGATTGTTGCTTCGCTTCCATTCTCCTCCTGAATTTCAACACCCGCAGCGGCTTCGACTGCCTGATGCAGACCGTCGCGCCACGATCGCTCGGGGCACGGACGGCCCGTGAATTCATCCACGATGATCACCTTTCCATCGGCCACAATGTAGTTCACGTCCCGTCGCATCCGCCACCTCGCGTGAAGCGCATTCTCCACGTAGGCGGTCCACAACCTCCGGATGCCGGCGAGGACTTCATCGGTGAGTGCACTCGACGCGAGCGCGCGACCGCTTTCCGTGAGCACGAAGCGTCCGCCCGGAGTCGCAGATGAAAAATGGTCGTCCTCCTTCATCTCGCACGCGAGGCGATCGGCGAGCAGGTAAGGCGCAGGATTTGTGCATGGGCGTGGCGCGCCTGTGCTGATGATCAACGGACTCCGCGCCTCATCGATGAGAATACTGTCTGCCTCATCGACGACTGCGAATGCGTGGCCGCGCTGTACCGTCTCCGCCAAGCGGCGCGCGGTCCCGAGCATAACTTCGTGGAAAAGCGCTGGACGCGCTCCTCCCGCAGCCTGAATTGCGAGCTGGTCGCGCAGATAATCGAACCCGAACTCTGTCCCGACACCATAGGTGACATTCGCGAGGTAGGCTGCGCGTTTCACCGCCGGCGGCGTCCGCTCCTCAAGCAACGAAACCGACAAACCGAGCCTCGCGAGAACCGGAGCGGCAAATGCACAATCCCGATCTGCAAGATACGGATTCACGGTCGCCACGTGCGCGCCCTTTCCGTGCAACGCGAAGACGAACGCCGGGAGAACTGCCGTGAGCGTCTTCCCTTCTCCGGTCGCCATCTCCGCAAGACCTCCGTCCGCGAGCACCAGTCCGGCCAGCCGCTGGCATTCGTAAGGCAGCATCCCGTGCGTTCGACGCAGACTTTCCGAGGCGAGTGCGATCGCGCGCATCGCGAAATCCGCTGGTGAATCGCGTGATTCGCGGCGCATCGAGACTGCGAGTTCACGCAATCGCGAATCATCCACGGCGGCGAGTGTGCTCAAATTCGCGCCGATGGCATCCAGAGCCGCTCCATACTTCCACCGTGTCGCGTCAGCGCTGTTGCGGAAAAAAAGCATCACCGCCTTTTCCGTTTCGCCTTCTTCGGGGGCATCACTTTCTCGAGCAGCACGATGGGATTCCAGCGATCCGGCTTATTCTGCCGCGATGCCCAGCGCATCCCGCCGGCGATCCAGTCCATCCGCCAGACGTCGTAGGTGTAGCATTCGTCGTCGTCGCTCACACCGAATTGAAATCCGCACGCCGGACAAATTTCAAACGATGCGCCTCCCGATTCGCTGCGCGGAGGTTCACGGAGATGTTCAAAACCGCAGACAGGACATTGGTAGCTCATTGGAGTGATTGGATTATCGGACCCACGGTGGCGTGGTGATTTGCGAGCCCGGCTGACGCTGCCAGTAGCCCGCATCGCGCGGACGGAAGTAGGTTTTCGTCGTGCCGTCTCGATTGAACGCCGCGAATTCGAGCGATTGAAGGTCCATCACGCGCATCGTGTAACCGTCGAACTTCATCCGAAGATGCCGCGCCACCGCCCGCTCGCGGAACGCCCACGCCTTCGCCGCATAGTCTTCTGGTGAAGTTGCGCGAAAATCCCCACCGTGCCGATCGTAGTGATCCTGCAGCGAAGCCATGTAGCCCCACGTCTCCTGCGCGGGCGGCGCGCCTTTCGGTGCTTTATTTGCGCCGTTCGAAAACGAAAATCCCGCACCCGTGGTGGAAAAGTTGCGCGCAGCAAGCCCGCCCAACACAAGAAGGAATGCGAGAAAAATGCGGCGCATAAGTCTTGGGAGCGCGACTGCTTCGACGATGCGTTCGGCTAAGCCTTCGCCGCCTCTTTTGTCCACGTGTCTTTCAACGTGATCGTGCGATTGAAGACAGGCGCGCCCGGCTTCGAATCCTCGTCGAGGCAAAAGTAAGCGAGGCGCTCAAACTGGTAGCGTTCCTCGGGTTTCGCGGAGGCGAGCGACGGCTCCAGTTTCGCCCGCACGACTTCGAGCGAGTGCGGATTCATCACGGTCTTGAAGTCGCGTCCGTCCGCCTCGGGGTCGGCCTCCGTGAAAAGCCGATCATAAAGCCGCACCTCGGCTTCGATGCACTTTGTTGCGCTCACCCAGTGAATCGTCCCTTTCACTTTGCGGCCCGAATTCGGCCCGCCGGTGCGACTGTCGAAATCCGCGGTGCAATGCAGCTCGACCACGTTGCCCGATGCGTCTTTTACGACCGAGTCGCACTTGATGATAAACGCGTATTTCAGCCGGACTTCGCCGCCCGGTTTGAGGCGGAAATATTTCGGCGCGGGGACTTCCATGAAGTCGTCCTGCTCGATCCAAAGCTCGCGCGTGAATTCGATTTCCCGCGTTCCCGCATTTTCGTCGGAAGGATGATTTCCTGCCACGCACGGCGACACGCCGCCTTCCGGAAAATTCGTGATGACGACCTTCAGCGGCTTCAACACGGCGAGCCGGCGCAGCGAACGCGCATTCAAATCGGTGCGAATTGCGTTTTCCAGCACGGCGACGTCGGTGAGCGATTTGAATTTCGTCACGCCAATGTGATACGCGAAATCGCGCAGCGCTTCGGGAGTAACGCCACGCCGCCGCATTCCGCTGATGGTCGGCATGCGCGGATCGTCCCAGCCCGTCACGAGCCGCTCCTCGACAAGCTGCAGCAGCTTGCGCTTGCTCATCACCGTGTAGTTCAGATTCAGCCGCGCAAATTCGTACTGGCGCGGGCGCGGATTCCACAGACCGACGGAATCGACGAGCCAGTCGTAAAGCGGACGATGCACCTCAAACTCCAGCGTGCAAATTGAGTGCGAGATGCCCTCGATTGCGTCGCTTAGGCAGTGCGCGTAATCGTACATCGGATAGATGGACCACGCGTCGCCGGTGCGGTGGTGCGACACCTTGCGGATGCGGTAGAGCACCGGATCGCGCATGTGGATGTTGGGCGAAGCCATGTCGATTTTTGCGCGCAACGTTTTCGAGCCGTCGGCGAATTCGCCTGCACGCATCCGGGCGAAAAGATCGAGGTTTTCCTCCACGGTGCGCTCCGCAAAAGGCGAGCGCGTGCCGGGTCTTTCGGGCACGCCGCGATACTGCGCCATCTCCTCGCCGGTAAGGTCGCAAACAAACGCGAGGCCCTTTTTGATCAGCCCCACCGCAAAGCCGTAGAGCTGCTCGAAATAATCGCTCGCGTAAAACGGCTCGCCATTCGGCTTCAGATTCATCACGTCGTCGGCCCATCCGCCGATGAGCCACCGCACATCGCGCTGGATGCTCTCATCGTACTCCACGTCCTCCTTCGTAGGGTTCGTGTCGTCCATCCGGAGGTTACAGATGCCGCCAAACTCACGTGCGATGCCGAAGTTC
>SXGQ01398784.1_pt1 | contig 22065 bp, 13 predicted proteins | sample 3178371 | NCBI WGS metagenome assembly SXGQ01 (sample SAMN11356859, study PRJNA531348) | freshwater metagenome | isolation source: freshwater sample F1-20 | place: China: Fuxian Lake, Yuxi | collected 2017-12-25 | reverse complement strand
TGGATGCTGGTGTTACGCCGTTCGATTTGCTTTGGCCCGCAGTTGCTGTTGCATTATTATCAGTTTCTTCTTTGCTGGGCTTGGGCGCTGGAGTCGGTGTCGATGCATCGGAAGCAGAGGATGGCGTTGGAATAGGTGGTGCCACAGTTGTTGGACCTGCAGGTGTTTCTGCATTCCGAGACGTGCCAATCCCCCTCGATGCATTAAACTCCGCCAACGATCGTTGATTTTCCAATGCCGCGGCAGCGCGAACGGCTGCCTGGTCAGCTTGTCGTTCAGCATCGGACTGTGTTCCAAAGGTTCGCTCTCTCGTCTCCTTCCGCTGCTGCTCTTCACTAGGAGGCGGTGTAAATTGCTTATAAATGCTTGGATCTCTATCACTGCCCGAGCGCCCTAGCCTAATTGGGATTTGGGTTTGATCATCAGCATTTGGTGACTGCGACATTACTTAGTAACTCCTAGCATTCTTTTCGTATCCATCCAAACTTGATTCTTTCTTGCTTTGACGAAACGTTCTGTTGGTAAGAAGAGTGCGATATCCCATTCCGATGGATAAACGTACATAAACTTTGATTGCACATGAGAAGTCAAATAATGCTTAATGCACGGCGCATACCATCTTAGCTTTGCTGCCTGAGTCATGAGTTGATAGCTAAGTTTCAGACGAGTCGACTCGTCGTAACGAGTATTATTTGCAAAGTCATATAACCCATCCATCAACTTCGCTCTGAGTTGAAGAGGAAGATAGTGTAGATTGAGTCCCATAAATCCGCCTTTGACTTTCTTATATGGAAAGATCAAAGGGAATCTATCGTAATATGGAAGCTCTTCTTTATGTTTTGGATCATAGTAGAACATATACATTGAGCCGAGCAGAGGTTGAGTAGTCATACGACTCACATCACCTTTCATCATCTCACGCTCATTGATACGATTTATTTTGCCGGCAGTATCTCGAAACCACTCGCGTGCAGAGTTCGTACGCGCAGGAATCTGTCCTGAACGAACACCTTGTGTGATGATGGTATCAAATACGATTGCCATTAAAACTTAATTCCTAGTTCTTTTTCAGTGAGTATATCGAACTTCCAGCCGCGATCATTGCAATATACTGCTGCAGCTCTCCATTTGGCTTCGTTGACACCCCACGTCATGACTTCATTAATATAACGCTTATTAGGCTTATTTATCACTACCGGAGGCCGCGTCTGCGCATGAGGTTTTATTTCAACCACCACAGTATCGATCTTGCCTTCTGGAGTTTTCTTCTTGACGATAAAGTCTGGAAAGTATCGATGTACTCGATTATCAATCGGCGAGCGATAGGGAATGACTAACTCTTCGCTTCCCCATTGCACGACATTCGGATGCGAATCTAAGTACATCATGAACTTTAATTCCCATCGACTACGATATACGATATTATTCGAGTCGCCGATATACTTATTTGTATTCTTTGGTCGAAACTTTCCTTGATAAGCCATAAATCTATTTATAAATAAGCTGATAGCCTTTTTAAATTTGAGAGATAATATGGCACTTGTTAGAGTAAACATCGACAGTTTTAAGAGAGATCTCGGCGGTATCGCAAATAGATTTGCAGATAGAATTGTTAATAAACTCGAAGATAGACTCGAGAACGCCGTCGAAGATCTTTTTGCGAAAGCGCTGAAAAAGGTCGGTTTTTCTGATGCAATTGCTACACAGCTTTCTGCAAGATTCGGAGATTCTGTAATTCATGGTCTCGAAGACAGATATTTCCAAACATTTACAAGTGAGATGAGGCGTGCTTCATGCGAAGATATTCGTAATAACTTTAATCCTCGCGGCGGCAATCTGGTAGGAGCTTCTCCTAACGCTGAAACATACGTCGACGCTATTCAAAGAGCTTCGAATAAGATTGATGTTGACAACGTGCCGACAATCCAGTTTCCTGATCATATCAGCGACAAGTATTACATGGCCTTCAAGTTTAAGAGATACCAAAGACCTTCTCCTCAAACTGCAGCTACTCTTGATTTTGTGCAAGCATTCGCTCTTCCTCTTCCAAAGGGTATAAGAGAAAGTTTTGATATCGATATCGGTCAAGAATCTCAAGGGCTATCAGGCGGCATCGCAGATGCAGCACAATTGTATTTGGCTTCTTCAGATGGAGGAGGAAGAACTCAAGCTTTAAAAAATGCAGCTGCTGCGTTAGCTTATGGACAACTGGTACAAGCAGCAGAAAAGATAGGTGGTAGCACAATAGGTCAAGCAGTCGGAGCAGTCCCAAATCCTCATATTCAAGCGCTGTTTAGCGGTGTTCCTCTTCGTACGCATCGATTCGAATGGACTTTTGCTCCTCGAAATCCGAAAGAGAGCCAACAGCTGATGGATTTATTGAAAGCCATGAAGGCTTATGCTCTGCCATCGTACAGCAGCTTAGGTACTGCTGCGCTAGCATATCCATTCTTATGTCAGCCAGAACTCAAGATTGCCGGCACTGCGCAACTAATTAAATTCCAGCCGTGTTTGATTCAATCGATCGAACTGAACTACTCTCCTCAAGGAATTCCTGCATTCTTCGAAGGCACAAGTCATCCTGCATTTATCGAATGTTCAATCTCAATGCTTGAAACACAAATTCAAACTGCGCGTGATTATGGTAGAGAAGGAGGAGATCGTCTTGGAGCAGCATGGGAAACATTGAAAGATCAGTTGCAAAAAGGTATTACCGCAACTGGCAGCGGTTTCAATATTGATAATGCGATAAGAGATGCAACACAAGCCACAGAGTCTGCTCTTTCGCCGAATCAAGAATCGTAGGAAATAAAATGGCAAGATATTTTGATCGGTTTCCAGTTGTAGACTATGATGGAAACGTTGCTAAGAACATCTTAGCGCGAGTCGACTTTACTGAAAAAACAAAGAGAGACATCTACTCTACCTTTCAATTTACGCTCGAAGAGGGGTTCGAGAGGCCAGATCTCTTATCTTATAACTATTATGGATCTTCGAAGTTTGATTGGATGATCTATCTGACAAATAACATCGTCGATCCTTATTACGACTACTACAAGTCGGCTGAAGATTTTAAGAGTTATGTTGAAACAAAGTACGGATCAAATACGAATGCTCGATCAATTACTCTCTTCTATCGATTAAACTGGCACGAAGACGAAAGAACTATTACAGTTCAACAATATAATTCTCTCGTTGCAAATGAAACTATTAATACACAAAAATATTGGAAGCCTAAACTTACAAATACTGGTGCAGTAATTGGCTATGAAAGACTGAAAGAAGAATGGATGGTATCCACAAATAAAGTATTATCATTGTCTTTGACTGCTGCGCCGGCTGGATTCGAAGTTGGAGATCGAGTGTCTCAGACGAGCACCGGTGCATTTGCTACCATTGACTATATTGATCTTGAAAACAATCGCTTGACTGTAAAACACGTGAGCGGGGCGTTTGCGGTTAATGAAGCCGAAGGAATAAGTGAAATAAAAGTATTAAGTCAAAATATACCTGAAGCTGAAACTGAATACTGGTATGCAGTGAATGCATATGACGATGAGAAAGAAACAAACGAACTCAAGAGAAACGTCTTTGTTCTTAAGTCTTCTTATTTAGCAGAAGTAGAAAAACAATTCATACAACAAATAAGCACGTAATATGACTTCTATTAGAGACGGACAGTTTAAACTTAACGAATTCTTGTTGATTGATGCCACAGCCAAAACTGTTGAATGTGGTAAAGCACTCGATTTGACTCCCGTCTGCGTGCAAGCAAACATATACGAGTCTGTATTAAATCCTTCAGTACTCGCAGAGTTTGAATTCTATGATGCAAAAGGCATGTTTAATCATTTTGTTTTTACAGACAAAAGAATTGTAATTGACTTTACGACCGACGAAGAGAATCCAAAATCTTCTATTCGATACGAGCTTTATATCATAGCAGTTAATCCTGTTATTCCTACTAACGATGACAAAGCCGTTATCTATAAACTTTCGTGTGTGACATATGAAGTATGGAAGTCGGCTACTATTCGTAACTTACCGCTTGTCAGAAAAAAAATAGCGTGTGAAAACATGGTGAAAGCTTATCTTCAGGCAATCGATTCTCAGAAGTCATTATTTGCAGAAAAAACTCGTGGATTACATGCCTTCAACTTTACTGAAAAAACCCCAATTGAGTGTATCGATCAGATTCGATTAGAATATGCGATGTCTCAAGAATTTAAGGGTCACGCATTTTACTTCTTTGAAAACAAGTATGGTTTCGTTTTTAAAAGCATGGAAATGTTAATTAAAGAAGGTAAAGATAATATTGGCGATAAGTGTTTTATGCAATCCGGATTAACAAATTTAAATATATCTGGTTCGAAATGGAGAAATATTCTAGCTACAAAGCTTATTCAAAACGGTAATCAAGGAATTGCAAGAAGAATTGGTGCAGGAAGTAATTTAATTAAACTGAAGAATAGTGTCACTGGAGAAATCGTTAATTTTCAAACTAACCCAAAAAATTTAGAATTCCAAACTTTAAATGAAAAGTCTATTTCTTCAAGTCTTAGAACTCAAGATGAAATAGGTAAAGATGAAGGAAATATTCAAATTATTCCTTTTGATCCAAGAATTGAAAACGCAGAACGAGCTGAAAAGAAAAACCAACTGCCATATTATATGGCACACTTCTTAACTACAATTATTCATGTTACTATTTACGGAGATAGCGCTATTTCTGCCGGCGATGTCATTAAGTGTCAATTTCCCGAACCGAGCGGTATTACAAGAGGAGAAACATCTCCAGTGAATGAAGACAGCACGATGACGACTGGTAATTACATTATCACAAAATGTCGACATATTCTCACTTTTAACGAAAAGGCAGAGTATATGCAAGCTTTCGAGCTTGTAAAAGATGGCATCGGTGGATTGCCACAGACACATACAACTTAGAGGATGATAGATGCAAGCTCCAAGATTCTTTGAAGGTATCGTAGCAGAAGATCCGAGTTCAGATCTCGGATTAGAAGCTGATGAGCCGCAGACAGGTAGAGTATTGGTCAGAGAAATATTAGGGCATTCTGATAGAGTGAACTCTGAAGATCTTTTACCAGCTTATGTGATGATGCCTACTACGAGTGCCGGTGTTTCAGGTATTGGATTAAGTCCCACGGGTCTCTTAAAGGGATCTCGAGTCATGTGTATGAAGTTACCAGAACAAGCATCAGCATATATTCTCGGCGTATTAAACTATGCACCAGAAGGTAATCACAGTGTATCATCTTATGCTCGAGGACAAGGAGAACCAGAACTTAAGTCTCGTAATCGTATTCAAGGAGAGAATGGCGCAGTCATTGAACCTGCTTCGAAGAATAAGGCGCGATACCCATTTAATAATACGATGACTACTCGGGGAGGCCATGTAGTAGAGTTTGACGACACACCTGGTTCAGAGCGTGTACATATCTTTCACAAGTCCGGATCTTATATCGAAATCTTGCCAGATGGGACTATTGTGACGAAGTCTGTAAAGGATCATATTCAGTTAGCCTTTGGAAACATTTCTATCTTTAATCAAGGTAAAAGTGATGGTAGCCAGGGAATCGAGATTACATCTAATCTGGGTAAAATCACTATCGCCGCCCAGTCAGACGTCGATATCTTTGCAAATCAAGGTAACGTAGGCATCTTTGCAAATAATGGCACCGTCTCGGTCACGTCAAAGTCTGGTGCAGTTGATATACAAGCCGCAATTATTGGACTCAATGCATGAGAGCGATAGTCTATGTTCCAGAAATACCGGGCTTACAGTGCGACGCAAGCGGAAAGATATCTTTCCGCCAACTGGAAGATTACTTCGTAGGAATCTCGAAGATCATCTCCCAACTTAAGCTTCAAGCCAAGTTTATTCAAGACGAGTGCGGCAAGGAACTGATTCGGGCGATTCGTGATATTGAAAAATTAGTGGACGATATTACCGGTATTCTAATGACTGACGTCATGAAGAAAATCAAGTCTAAAGAACAGGAGATGAAGTACAAGGTTCGCGAGTTTATGAAAGAGATCGACGTGTTTTTTCAAAAGAAGATCGTCGAAGCTCTACTAAAGATTCTGAGCATTCTTGGAATTCCGAATCCTTTAACTATTCCGATTCCATTCATCACAGCGGTAACACTCATAGATGAAAGCGACAATCTTGTTCGTTATCAGCCAGTAGTCAGAGACTTTTTTACCAAAGAAGGCAAAGTCAAAATTAAAGCTGCAATTGCAGAGGATATCGAGTCAATCAAGAAGTTTTTTGGTGAAGACGGAAAATATGATGGCACCCTTGGAATTAAAAGTCCTGAGCACGAAGCAGAAGAGTTTTGGCAGAAAGCATTGAGATGGATGAAAGAGCTCTTAGGCGATTTCATTGGTAAATGCATCAATGCAATGATTGGGCTGTTGACTAAGATTCCAATTATTGGTCCTATTATTAAAAAAATTGGAGTATTCATTGATCCTACGAAATCTATTAAAGAACAATTAAAAGCGCAGTACGAAGATTTTAAAAAACAAATTAAGAAAGCCAAAGAGGACGTCTTGTCTGGAAAAGCGTTTGAAGATCTCGGCGAGAAGATATTGAATAAACTAATAGACTTTGTTTTAAACTTGCCTATTCCGTTATTCGGTACACTTGGAAATCTGATTGGATTTGATATAGAACTGCGTAAGAAGAAAGAAACGATTCACTCGAAGGAAGAGCTGTGGCATCGAATTGAAGATGCATTCGATGATGCCATGGAAAAGATTAAGAGGTTCTTTCAGACAGATCTAATTGCTAAAATACATGATATCATTCTGAAAGCTCCTGGTTGGATTTTGAATCAGTTTCCAATCGTAAATAAAATCTTAAAGGCGATCAAGTTGATCATTGATGTTTGCCGCGGCAAAGTATCTGTATGTGTGGTATTAAATATCATTTTAAAACCGATTTTTAGTATTCCAGACGCAATCTTAAGACTCATTCCAAACTGTATCGAAGTAAAGCGAACAAAATATGGGTTAGAACCGAATCCCGAAGTATCTCCGGCGTGGGCAAAACCAGCATGACAGATCAATACTTAATATCAGAAAACGGGTATTTTTTCACGGACATCAACGCTCCGACTCCTGAAGTAGCTTCTTTTGGAGATCTCAATCCTCCGGCTCCGCCGCCATTTATTGTTCCGGAACCAGGAGTTACTACTCTTGATGATGGAAATGTAGTCGAGTACGAAGATGATGAGATGCTGATGAACTACTTTGTGTATGATGGCAATGATAAGCTTGTATCGTATCTCGAAACGAATAAGTCAACTGGAGTTATGATACAGTATGTTTTTACTCGAACCGCCGGACCAGCACTCGAGGCGATCGGTAGCAACGAAGATTATCAAAACTTTGCGGCAACAGGCCAAATAGACGATCTTGGAGATGATGTTCCTAACGCTTCTATCGAAAACTATAGCGTTACTGAGATACTTATCGCATCAATTGGGCCAGAAGGCGAACTAATTCCAGCATAAATAAGATAAAAGCAGGATGCTATGACAGACAGAATAGACATACTCACTACAAGAAAGATGATACAGCGAGAACCTGTGTTCACTGATTTCTATAATGATTTCAATATTCATCCACAGAACAAGCGACTGGCTCTTCACACAGATGAGCAAGCAGTAAGAAGGTCGATGAGAAACATCTTGTCGACGAATACCAAAGAACGCTTATTTAATCCTGAATTTGGCGGCGGTCTAAGAAGATTCTTGTTCGAAGATATTTCTGTGATGACATCCGATTTGATCAAAGATGCTGTAATGGATTCTATTACCAAATACGAACCTCGTGCACGAATAATCGACGTCTTAGTCATATCAAACGAGTTTGCACATTCTTATGAAGTATCAGTCTATTATGAGATAATAAATAATGCTAATCCACAGACACTTCAACTCACCCTGTATAGAGTAAGATAATGGCAAATTCGAGTATAGTCCTTACACAATTAGACTTCGATTCCTATAAAGATTCTCTGAAGACATTTTTGAGATCTCAGGATAGATTTAAAGATTACGACTTCGACGGAAGTAACCTTTCTGTTCTTCTTGACGTGCTTTCATACAACACGTATCAGAACGCGTTCTATCTAAACATGGTCAGCAACGAGATGTTTCTTGATTCGGCTAAGTTGCGTGATAGTGTGATCTCACATGCCAAAGAATTAAACTATCTTCCAAGATCCTTTCGATCTTCATCGGCTGTCATTCAATTGGTAATTACTTCGACAGATGCGGCAAAGAGATCGATTGTCATTCCAAAAGGTACATCGTTCACTTCTCGCGTCGATGATTTTACTTATAATTTTAGTACTACTGAAAACTATGTCATTACGAACAGAACTCCAGCGGGGTCAAGTTTTGTATATGAGAGTGAACCAATTCGAGTGTACGAAGGCAACTATCTGAGTGATACCTATACTGTAAACTATGATAGACCTCTTATCTATAAGATTAGTAATAAAAGGGTCGATATTGAAAGCGTATCAGTTACTGTCTTTGAAGATAACGGCACAACTGTTCAAACTTACAAGAGAGCGACGTCGCTTTTCGGACACGATGGTAACTCAAAAGTCTTCTTTTTACAGCCCGGAATTGGCGACACATACGAAGTTGTCTTCGGTGACGGAGTAGTTGGAAGAAAGCCAAAAAATAACTCTGCTTGCGTTATCGAATACAGAACATGTAACGGCGAACTTCCAAATGGTGCATTTAAGTTTATTAATACTGCACGCATCGATAATGAAACTAATGTCGTAATTGAAACTATTACTGCCGCCTCCGATGGTGCAGTTGCAGAAGATCTTAACTCCATTAAGTATAACGCGCCGCGGGCATTTACTACTCAAGAACGTGCAGTGACTTCAGAAGATTACGAGAATCTACTCAAAGCAAATTTTCCTGAAATCAATGCAGTCGTTGCATATGGTGGAGAAGATGCAACTCCTCCACAATATGGTAGAATCTTCTTATCGATCGATCTTGATGAAGTTGATGGTCTTCCAAAAATTAAAGAGGCAGAATATAAAAGGTTCTTAAGATCTCGCTCTTCTGTGGCTATTGAGCCTCTCTTTGTTTCTCCTGATTACACATATCTATATGTGAACACAAACATCAAATATAATATCAACTTGACAGGTTTAAATCCAGAAGATATTCGAACATTTGTAATTGATTCTATTCTGAATCACGCTTCTACGAATCTTAATAACTTTGGCCGCACTCTTCGTTACTCAAGATTTATTCGAGATATTGATTCTGCAGAAGCAAGCATTATTAGTAACGAAACGAAGATAGAACTTATTAAATATCTGACACCAGTATTAAGTACGACTGTCACTGGAAATGCCACAACAACTTCTGGTTCTCTCGTATCATTAGCAACTTCGGGAGTAGTATCATCAGGGCAAAATGTAACGATTGACTTTAAAAATGCTTTGCAGAATGATATTCCAGGCAAAGGTTCAGAGTATCTTACTGGTGATATTCATGTCGTAAGCTCTTCAACATTTACGTATAATGGTTTGTCGAATTGCCGCCTTGAAGATGATGGTGATGGCGTAATGCGTATTGTCAATACTTCTGGAACGAATAACAGAACCATTCTCAATATCGGAACAGTCGATTACGATACTGGTATTATTCGAATTAACAACTTTAATATTACTAATTACACTGGCACCTCGCTGAAAATCTATGCCAAGCCACGCACGCTGGATATCACGTCTGTGCAAAATGTAATACTCAATATTCTTGAAAATGACGTCGACGTCACAATTGAACAGATCAGAGAATAATGAAGAACATCGAAAAAAGAATATCTCCGTTAATTCAGAGCCAATTTCCTGCCTTCTATCAAGAAGAGGGAGAGAACTTCATTGCGTTCGTTAAGGCATATTACGAATGGATGGAAAATTCAGGAACATACACCACATATTCTGGATCGACTGTTACTCAATATATAGCTCCGAATAACGATATCATCGAAGTTACTTCTGCACAGTTAGCAAATGCAGAGTATATGAAAACTATCTCTCGTTATGTTCCAGTAGATGAAAGCCCGCTATATCACACTCGTCGTCTGCCAACATATCGTGACATCGATGATACCACTGATGATTTTATCGTTCACTTCAAAGAGAAGTATCTGAAGAACATTCAGTTCGATACTGCTACTAATAAGAAACTGCTTGTCAAGAACTCGCTCGATCTTTATCGTGCAAAGGGTACTGAGCGCGCCGTCGATCTCTTCTTTAAACTCGTATACGGTACATCAGCCGAAGTACGTTATCCTGCAGAAAAAATCTTCCGCCTTTCTGACGGTGTTTATGAAAAGCCAGAATATCTCGAGATCGGATACTCGATCTATAACATCGACTACGTTGGTAAACAAGTCGTAGGTCAACTTTCGGGTGCCAAGGCTTTCGTCGAGAAGTATATCCGTCGCCGGGCGGGTAAAGGTTACGTTAACCTTCTGTACATCTCTGGTCGTCAAGGAGATTTTAAGAACGGTGAAGTTGTCGGTCTAAATATTAACAATCAACCAGTATTCGATATTACAAAGAGATCGAAGTTGATAGGTTCTGTCAAAAGAGTGACTGTTCAAACTCGTGGACGTAACTTTAATATTGGAGATATTGTAAGATTTACTAACAGCGACAGAGGCCTCGGTGGACTCGCACGAGTGGAATCGATCGATTCTCAGTCCGGGCTCGTGGACTTCATCTTTGTCGACGGTGGATACGGTTACACTTTAAACGCGGAGTCTATTGTATCAGAGAAGGTTCTCAATCTCGACTTTGTGACTGCAGATTATAATAGCGGGCAATATTTTAAGTTGTTCGAACGTGGCATTCAGCCTGTTATCAACGTTGGTTACAGCGCCATTAGCTCAAACGTAGGTGTAGGTAATACAGTCTATCGCTATGCTTCAAATGGCATGTTAGCGGCAACGGGTCGCGTGCTCGAAGTAGCCCCTTCTTCTAACACAAACGGATTTATCTCGGTCTCACACTCATCAGGTGTATTCGTACCGAACGCGACTTACTACACCACCTCAAATACTATTTCGTTTACTGCGCAGACAATCGAAGATAAGTCGATGTCTGGCAAGTTCATGAATACTCCAACAGATTATTTCGTTACCATTGCATCTCCTTCCGCTACTTTTAGAGTAGGAGACTTGGTCATGCAAACGAATAATCAGGCTGCAATTGGTACAGCAACAGTCGCTAACGTGGTAATTGTTGAAGATGGAACAGTTTTAACTGTTACGAATGCTCGCGGAGTATTTAAGAATAGCAAGAGAATGGCCGACTTTGACTATAAAGCTGGCACAGGAACTATTACGACTTCGAATACTAGCGTTGTAGTTTCCGGTACTTCTACTGAATTTAGCAACAACTATCTTAATGCTGTGTTGTACGATGATGGAAACGTAGCGATCGGTAATGTTTCTTCTATCATCAACTCTACTTCGTTAACACTGTCGAGTAATGCTTCTGTTGCAGTGACTGGAAACACTCATAGCTTCGGTCTCACGTATCGTATTATGAATCAAAGCAATACCGAGATCTATGCAAACGTAAGTCATATTAATTTGAATGCTGGTCTATACGATATTAAGAAGCAAGTTAACATTATTGAATTTGACGAGTGCTCTTCAAATAATGTTACCTTTGCTAACAATATCTATGTTTATAATTCTACGAGTAACCTTGTTTCAGAAGGTGAAGTGATTAGTGTCAATTATGACTCTACGACAAATACTGGCAGTCTAACTTTTATCTCTCGTAAAGGATATTGGAACGAAACTGATACTGTCTACACTGCTGCAAATACTGACAACTTTAAGATCGTTACGTACTCTCTTGATATTGAAGGCGGCGATTATGTAAGATCGTTTCCTTCTCGGATCATCTCTCCCCTCTCAAATACATCCGCAAATATTACTTCGATCAGTTTTGGCTCCGGGGCAGGATTCGGTGTAGGCACGATCGGTGAAACAGAAGTCATCTTCATCGGTACAGATTTAATCTCAGCGAATAGCGAAGATACTCTTGACTATAGTCGACTACAGCTATCAGTGACAGCGAATACTGGATTCGATGAAGGTCAGAGAGTCTTTCAGCAGATTCGTAAAGTTTCTTTCAATCCTTCGACTGCCGTAAACGCTTCGAGCGGATTTATTACAATTACAAATGCCAACACTTACTACATTGCAGGCGATAATATCACTTATGAAGTCGCCGCAGGAAATACTGTGATCACCGGTCTCGAAAGTAATAAATCTTACTATGTGGCATTCTCAAATACTACTGGATTAATACTTTCACAGGCTGCGAATAAGTTTGTACACATTAATAGCACAAGTTTTCCAGGTCAAGCTTTTGCGAATACTTCATTCAATATTCCTGCATTCGCTGCAACTCGAGCGAATGAATCTGGTCACTTCTTCTATAAGACTGCTCATGGAACATTGTTCGATGTTACTGGAACGAATCTTCTCGTTAAAGATCCTATTCGCGACTTCGGATTTACGAACACAACATCAGTCCCAGCAAATGGCAATATTATAGTATACGAGAATTCTGCAGTCAATACGGCTATTACGGCTGTGACAGAATTGCCTACACTTACTCAGGCAAACGCAGTGTTTGCTTCACAGTTTATCTCTTCAGATGCATATGGATTCTTTAAGAATCGCCAAGGAAATTTCTTAGATAATCTATACGCATGCTTGACATTTGGTAGATTCGAAATCGGTATTATTGGATCATTGAATCAGGTCAATCCCGGCGAAGATTATAATATCGATCCGTTTGTGCTCGCGTATCAACCATTCATCTCGGCTTTTGATCGTAAAGATTTTGTAATTACTTTCGAAAATCCAACGAGAAGTTTTTCTGTCGGAGAAATAGTAAATCAGTCACAAGCAAACCTCAGATTCTTCGATCTCAAGGTTTCGACTGGTGCATATAGCAATACTTATGATGCCAAGACATTTACTGTGCAATCTCAACATGAAGTAAACAGCGCAGCAGATTTTATCTTCTATCGCAACATTTCTTCGACATTCAATGCCACAGACGAAGTCAACTCAAATACAGATTTTCTTGAAATCGATGGTAACGCGTTTGCTGCAAATGATCTCGTTCGTTATTTTACCGACACAGGCAATACTGCATTGACTGGGCTGAGCAATAACAATTTTTATTATGTACTTGCTTCTAACTCTATCGGTATCACGCTGACCACAGAAGCAGGTAACACTGCGGCCAAGGTAAACGTTACACAGAGCTCGAACGTAGCAGAATTTAATTCGAATACTAATGTACAAAATAGCAACGACTTTATCTCTATCGCTTCTGCAAATAGCTTGTTTGCAAACGGCAATCAAGTAAGATACGTAGTTACGAATGGAACAGTTGTAGTCAGTGGGCTTGAAGCCGAATCTCTCTACTACGTTCGCTACGCAAATAGCACAGGACTAGCTCTTTCTGCTACTGCTGGAGGCGCTAACATTAATCTGACTGCGATTGATCCTGGAAGTAACGGACACTTCTTAAGATACTATAACGCCGATATCAGTGGTCATAATATCCGCAACTACACAAATGAGTTTGGTAATGGACAAGTAGTTCAGTATCGAATTCCAAATGGTAATACTGCTATTAGCGGCTTGACTGCCAATGATACGTACTATGTCGTTTCAGCCAACACCGTAGGATTTAAATTAGCTACTTCTGCTGGTGGAGGCGCAATCAATATTACCGCCAACTCCACAGGCGGAGAATCACATACAGTTGCAACACTTCCAGGTTACCTACCGAAAGATAAGCTATTTCAGAATGTGGGTGGAAACATCGTCAATGCCACTGTCTCTTCAGTCTTCTCGAATACCACAGGAGACTATGTCAGAGTTACTGGAAATACTGCACCGATTACAAACAATGCTCTATTATTTTCTTATACTGTTCCTACAGCAAATGGCCTTATCTCGAGCGTAAGTGTGTTCGAGATAGTCTCGACTGCAAAAGCCATTGTTAAGTCGAGTAATAATAGTCAGATGTTTGCAAAGAGAATTACTTTCGAAAATACGTGGCAGCCAGAAGGAACAATCATTGGAGAAGTTACAGGTGCAGAAGCGACAGTAGTCGGCGTGTCTGAAGATGCATCAGTGCTGTATCCGATCGGCTTAAATGCCGACATCACTGCAAACGTTGTGACTTCTGACGGTGAAGTCACTGGCCTTCAAGTCATTGATTCAGGCTTTGCATATTCCAATGCAGAGATCGTTGACTTCGTGTCAGAAGATAACTTAAGAGCTGGTACTGCAAAGATGATTCTCGATGGTCACGGTATTGGCCAAGGTTACTATCGAAGCTCGCGAGGTTTCTTGTCAGACGACATCTATGTGCACGACAACGACTTCTACCAAGAATATTCTTATGAAATTCTATCGAAGATCTCGGTAGAAAGATATGCTGACATGTTTAAGAAGGTCATGCATGTCGCTGGCACGAAGTTCTTTGGTTCTGCTCTGATCGTAGAAGAAGCTAACGCAGCTTTGAGTTTGTCAGCTATTTCAACTGGCCAAGAAATTCAGTTTAACTCTTCCGACGACGTATCGACAGTTAATGACACCATTGAAACAGATATCGAAGATGTAAGATATCAGTTTAAGGTGATGGATGTTAATAATGATACAGACTTTATATCATTAGTGACTAATCCCTATTATAACAGCCAGTCATTAAATGTACATGATTATTTACAGTATACTACGTCAGAAGCTCAAACAATCGGAGTAGGGACTTCTTCGAGTTTGTCGAACAATGATTACTACTACGTGGTGTTTGCAAATACAACAGGCATCAAGATCTCTGAAACGAGTGGAGGAGATGCGCTCAATCTAAATACTGTCGCTATTAGTAATACACTTGAACTGCACACTCTAACTAAATTAATTAATCCATTCGCTAACGGTGATATTGTACGCTATATTACTTCAAATGGCGCTGTACAAGCAAATGTAACTCTTACGTTTGTTACAAATGCAATCAGTTCGAATGCCATCAGCGTAAGTAATAATGTTTTTAGAATCGGAGACGTTGTCAAGTATACAAAGAATGGAGGATCTTCTGCGGTTGGTCTCACGGCAAATTCTGAATTTTTTATTCGAAAAGCAAACTCTACTTCGATTATGCTTGCGAACTCTATCGGTAAAGCTGTCAACATTTATTCAAATTCAACAGCAGAAACACACGTTCTAAGAATTGAAAAACTTGCTAATAATCAGAACTACTACGTTGTAAATACTACTCCAAATACATTGAAACTATCTCTGACTGCGAATGGAAGTCCTATAAATATAACAGCGAATACTACAGATAGCGGATCGAACACCGCTGGTCACTTCTTGACAAAGACGACAGAGGAATAAATGGCAGTAACTCAAAAACTCATTACGAGTAGTTTTAATGTAGCGGCAGCTGCAAATTTTATTAATAGCTTTGCTAATAATGATTATTTTGTGTATGCTGCTCGTCACGTTCCTTATGCAGGAAGTGATACTATTATTCCTGCCCCGAGCAACAGCGTTAGCGATACAGACATCGATGTTTATGACAATATGATCTTTGCGAAGAGAGCTTCTTCTGCAGACGTCATTCATATGGCAAACAAATATCTGTGGGAATCAAACACTCACTATGCGATGTATGACCATATTGACGGGAGTCTTGAAACGAAGAACTTCTTTATTACTGTTGATGATGATACCGAATACAACGTATGGAAGTGCCTGTTTAATAATAGCACAGACACGATTAATGTCAACTCGACAGTCGCTCCTTCTCGCGTAGGAAGTGCCGCAGATTTAAATCCTGTTGAGACAGGTGACGGATATGTGTGGAAATACATGTACACTATCACAAAGACACAGTACGAGAAATTTGCTACATCACAGTACATTCCCGTTATTGCTAACACCTCAGTTATCTCAGGCGCAACTCGCGGCACGATCGAAGTTGTAAAGGTAGAAGATCCTGGCGCAGGCTACGATAACTATATTGCTGCAGGCACGTTCTTAACAGCAGATATTACCGTGGGCGGTATTCCTACATTTTACGGTGCACCCGCGACAGCCGTGTCGATCGACGACTACTATCAAGGCTGCGTAATGAAGATTACTTCTGGAGTCGCGATAGGAGAATATCGAAGAATCATTAACTACGAAGGCACAGCAGCGCAAAAGAAATTTATTCTTGATACGTCGTTCTTAACTACTCCTTCTGCAGGAGATACTTATGAAGTATATCCATATGCGTTTATTTGGGGTGACGGCGAAGAAACAACTCCTGCCGAAGGAATCGTTTATATCGACGCTGCTTCTACCAACTCCATTAGTAGAGTAGAGCTTTTAAACGTAGGCGAAAACTACAGAAAAGCAGAGTCATATGTTTCTGAACAGCCTATTACTATTCCTCCTTCGATATTCGATGAAACATTCATTCAACTTCCGGCTGTTGTTTCTAGCTCGACATACTTCGCTCCTGCCTCACTGAGACCTATTATCTCTCCAAAAAATGGTCATGGTTCAGATCCTTATAATGAACTCTATGCAAAGAGAGTCTGCTTAAGCGTAAAGTTTAACAACAGTGAGAGCGGAATTGTTTCAACAGAAAATGATTTCCGACAAGTTGGTCTCATTAAGAATCCAACTTTCACAGAAGTTGACATGAATATTACCAACGTAGTTGGTCCAGGTTTCTCTGTTGGCGAGAAAGTTTTTCAGTATCGTAAACTTAAGTTACACGGCAATGTAAGTGTCAATGTTAGTAGCACTACGATTGAAAAGACAAACTTTGGTCTCCTTTCTTCGACTGCCACGCTCGTAAGCCCAGGAACTGGATATAATAGCACAGCCAACAATCAACTCGTGTTTAATAACGGTGGAACTGGTGGTACTGGAGCTGCAGGAGTCTTTGCAAATAACGGTTCAGGTGCTATTACTACTGTTACGATTACTAACGTTGGATCTGATTATGTAACTGCTCCTACTGTTACGATTAACGGTGAAGCAGGCGGATCGAATGGCGTGATTACTGTAGCAATTGCAAACCCTGATACACCTACATATCAAGACGCCTTCGAAGTTGGCGACTATGTTCTTGTCACAAACGGTTCGAACAATTATATCTCGACTGTTGCCAATGTTCCTGAAGATTATCGTATTACGACAGCAAATACGAACAGTTCGTTTACAGCAGATAACTGTGAAGTGTCTGCGGTTATAGTTGAAGCGAGCGGTATAGTTTCATTCTCTGGTACAAGCCAAATTGAGCTGTCAAATGTGGCCGGCGTCTTTACTTCTGGAAGTCGCATCATCGGAGTCGGTGGTATTTCAGGAGATACGGTAGTCCCAGTTTCAGGAACGACTGCTGAGATTACTGGAACGCTTGAAATCAATGACAGATCAGCAAGTTCTTTCAACTATTCGCGCCAGCTGACTCAGCTAATAGGTACATTTAGTTCAGGCGGTGTTCCATTCCTTGAAGACGAAGAAATTAAACAAGAGAGTTTGATTGCATACGCACAACCCAGAGGACGAGTTCATCATCTCGAAGAAATCGAAGGTTCAGATAGATTGTGGATTAGCAATAAGTTCGGTATATTCAATCTCGATCCGCGTGGAATAAGAGATATCGCAGGTGAAGTATCTTCTGCAGAGCTTTCCCCGTTATTGAATAAATACCCTGGAGACTTTGTAGTTGGTAGTGGAGAGGTTCTTTATTTAGAGAATCTTGACCCTATCACGCGTAACGATAACAAATCAGAAATTATAAAGATAGTATTGGAATTCTAGAGGTATCACTTAATATAAATATCCATAATATATGGAGAATTTATATGAAGAAATACGGATTTATATACATTTGGTTTGATAAAAAGTATAAAAGATATTATGTAGGAAGACATTGGGGAACTATTGATGATGGATATGTGTGCTCATCTAGAATGATGCGCCAATCATATAATAGAAGAAAAGAAGATTTTAAAAGAAGAATAGTTTCTAGAGTGTATACGTCAAATCATGACCTTGTTTTAGAAGAACAAAGATGGCTTGATATGATTAAACCCGAAGAAATTGGTTTACGTTATTATAATAAAACTCTTCGTTCGGATACACCATCACATAGATTCTGTCAACACAGTGAAGAAACAAAGAAAAAAATAAGCAAATCAAGGATTGGCCAAAAACCATCTGAGTATAATAAGATTAAGCGTTTAGAAGCTTGTTTAGGCAGAAAACAATCTGTTGAAGAAAAAGAAAAACGAGCATCCAAACTCAGAGGATTAAAAAGGTCAGAAGAGTTTAAATTAATGATGAAAAAACCAAAACAACAAGTTCAATGTCCGCGTTGCCAAAAGGTTGGTGGATTGGCTGTAATGAAAAGATGGCATTTCGATAACTGTAATAAATATAAAAAAGAGAAAATGGAGTTTTAATTAAATGGCTCTGGAAACCGACCTAAACGTATCTCCTTATTTTGATGACTTTGATCCCAAGAAAGACTTTTATAAAGTCCTTTTCCAGCCTGGAGTCGCAGTTCAGGCACGCGAGCTCAACCAGCTCCAGTCTATTTTGCAGCATCAAATCGAGAAGTTTGGTGACAATGTATTCAAGCGTGGTACAATCATCGATGGTTGTACTATTACTAAGCACGACAAAGTTCCTTACATTAAGATTAACGACTTGACGACCGACGGTCTACAGATCGATATTTCTCTTTATAATAACTTATATGTCAAGAACGCCAGCAACGTAGAAGCTTATATTGTTAAGACTACTCCTGGTCTGCAATCTCGTTCTCCGGATCTTAATACTCTGTTTGTAAACTACATCAATTCTGGTGACGATTTCCAAACAGACACGTTTGCTGCAGATGAAACGCTGACAGTCTTCAACAAATCATACCCTATCTTTAACATCAAAGTAAACGACGGCGCTTCGAAGTTTGGTAACAGCGACACGGTGGTAGTGATGTCTGCGCTTGCTCTACAAAACTCTACCGGTGGTGCAGCGAATGCTTCTAACTTTACTTCAGGTACGGTTATTCAGAACGGCGTAGCTAATGCTGTTATTATTGAAGCTAATACCACTGCAAACAGCAGCGCTCTTATTCTAAAGGTGCGTCCAGAGTATAGCGACCTTCAAACTGCCAATACTATTAAGTTTAGATTTGCAGCCGGCGAATCTGTTCGTAACTTTACGTCCGGAGCCACTGCAAACGTAGTTGCAATCGTTGGATCAGGCGCCGTCGGCTCTATTACGACAGACAGTCTAGGTAAAGTCACCGCAATTCAAGTTGTAGGTCAAGGCTCGGGCTACTATGTTGAGCCGCACGTCACAATTGCAAACAATTCAACTACATCCACATTTAGTGCGACCGAGCTTGGCGAACTTGAACTCGCTGCAGAAACGTTCCTCGCTACAATTCAGGTAGCAAATGCGACCGCTGTTCCTATCGGAACAGGTTACGGTGTAACTATCGGCGAAGGTACGATCTATCAAAAGGGATTTTTCTCGAGAGTAGCTTCTCAGTTTGAAGTTGTCAATAAGTATTCAAACACTGGCTTTGATAAGTCTGTTGGTTTCTATACAAATGAAAGCATCGTCAACTCAAATCAAGATCAGACACTTCTTGACAATGCCACTGGCACTTTCAACTTTGCTGCTCCCGGCGCTGATCGTTTGAAATTGACACCAATCATCGACGTGCTGACAAAAGCAGAAGCCGATGCCAACTCAGAATTTCTTCCTATCATTGAGTTTACTGATGGTCGTCCATATCGTGTAAACCAAGACACCGTCTTTAATGTGATTGGTCGTCAACTGGCAGAAAGAACATTCGAAGAATCTGGTAACTATGTAATCGATCAGTTCCTTACACTGACAAAAGATTCAGGTACATTCTCTGAAACTTCTAGCCTTGTCAAAATGAACATCGATCCTGGTAAAGCTTATATTAACGGTATTCGTATTGAAACTATCGATAACTATAAGCAGAACATGAATAAGGGAACCACGAAGCTTAATGATCCTTCTTCTCAAACTCGTCTCGGATATGGTAACTACTTCGAAGTAAATGAGCTAGCCGGTTCGTTTAATTTTGATATCGGCGGGCAAGTCGAACTTCATAGCTCAGCCGCAAACTACATTACTAGCGGAGCTTCAACGATTACTGATCCTGCTACAAAGATCGGTACAGCGCGGCTTCGTACTTTTGTGTGGCAGAGCGGAGATGTAGGTAACGCAAACTGCGTATACAGAATATATCTCTTCGATATTAAAATGAATGCCGGTAAGAATACGAAAGACGTAAGAAGCATTTACTATGATAGCGGTAATAAAGCTATCGCAGATATCGTGCTTGATCCTACTCTTGGCGTTGCTGTTCTTCAAGATACACTCGACTCTTCGCTTCTGTTTAAGCTGAAAAATGCAACTTCCAACGTTTCGAATATCACATACCAGTACAGAACAATTAATACAAGTGAAACTTCGAATGCGGCTGGATATGTAGTACTTAACTTGCCTTCGAACGAATTCTTCCCTTATACAGAAGAACTTAATACTTCTGAGAAGCGAGATCTGATCGTAATTCCAAACGGAAACTTTAAGTCTCAAGCCCCAGCAACTGGAACTATCAGCACTGCTAACAACACTACGACTGAGGTTGTAGGATCCGGATCTCTGTTTGCGACTCAATTCTCGCCCGGAGATTTTGTTTTTCTTGCGAATTCCATTGGAGGAAACACTTCTTCTGCGCAGATCGCTTCGATTGCTAACAGCACTTCGATGACTCTTGCGACAGCTCCCGGCAAAACATATTCTGGTGGTAGTATTACACTCTATTACCCGCAAAATATTCCTATCTCACTGACAAACAAGGCAACGAAGTTTGCCAACGTAGATAGTTCGAATAGTCAAATCATGACTATCTTCCTTGGTAATACGGTAGCAAATGCCTCGTCGAATGTTGCGGCTTCGATGCCAGTTTCAGTGGTATATAACGCACAAAGAAACAATGTAAGCTCTGCTGCTAAAACATCAAATCGCGGCAATTACGCAAGAATCCGTATTGCAAATAATAACAGTGCAGGTATTCGTGGACCGTGGCCGCTCGGCGTATCAGATGCATATCGTCTCCGTGGAGTATGGAAGAAAGACGCCACCGCTCAAGACATTACGTTTAACGTCTCGACTAATATTGTCAATTCTGGTACAGCCAACGCGTTCATTACAGTAACAAACAATCCATTCGCGAATGGTGATTCACTAGTCTATAGCAATGCTGCTGGTGTTGGTGTACTCGGCGGCCTTACGAATGGAACCACATACTTTGCGGTATTCGCAAATACAAGTGGACTCGCGCTTTCTGCTACTCGCGGAGGTGCAAACCTCACTCTGACTTCGAACAGTTCTTCTGCACATAAGTTTACTGGTAACACCATGTACTTTACTGAGAACACGTTCGGCGTGACAGACGTCACGAATCAATTCTATATCGACAGTCGTCAGAACGAAGATTTCTTGGACATCTCTCATCTTGCAAGAAAACCAAGATTTGATCCGCTCGCAGTCAACGACGTTCTTCTTGTTAAGTTTGATGCATTCGAGTCTGCTACTGGCGTAAAAACAATTTCTTCTTACACGATCAATGATAGTGCAAACCTTGCTTCTCTTGTAGCAGACGCTAGCATTAATACTCTAGAACTTGCTGAATTCGAAGGAAGAACAGGAATTTATTACGACGTAAGAGATTGTGTCGATCTCCGTCCTGCAGCTGCTAATACTATTAACTATGTTAAAGACATTGCTAATACTGCGGCAGGAGCAAATGCTGCTTCGATCATCAATCCAACTCTGCCATCAAACACAAACTACTTCTCTTCAGCGAGCGCATTTTTTCCTGTGCCTAACTCT
>SXGQ01146216.1_pt1 | contig 22065 bp, 37 predicted proteins | sample 3178371 | NCBI WGS metagenome assembly SXGQ01 (sample SAMN11356859, study PRJNA531348) | freshwater metagenome | isolation source: freshwater sample F1-20 | place: China: Fuxian Lake, Yuxi | collected 2017-12-25 | reverse complement strand
TATCATCCCGATGGTAGGCAAGGTAGGTGAGGCTGTCCTCAAGTTCCTGATGACCCCACTCAAACTCGTACTCACAGCTCTATCCAAACTCCCAGGCGTGGGCAAGTATGCAAAGTCTGGACTCGATCTACTGAACAAGGGTCTAGATGGCGTGAGCGACTTTGCAGATAAGGCAGCGAAGAAAGCAAACGACCTCATCAAGACCCTAGACAATGTAGGCAAGGCAAAAGCCAAAACCGAGAAGGATGTGAGCACTACTAAGAAGGGTGGCAAGACCACTACTACAGCGACTGTGGATGCAAAGACTCTAGAGAAGGCTGCGAAAGAGGAACAGAAACGCCTAGATAAGCTCAAGGACTATCAGAAAGATGTCCAAGATATCTACAAAGATATGAACGATGTCATCGCAGAGGCTCAGGAGAAAGGGCAGGAGGCTCTAGAGACTCGCAATGAGCGTATGGCTGAGGCGCAGGAGAGATATAACGAAACTGTTGCTGATCTCAACAAGAGGTATGCAGAGTCCATAGCTGATGCTGAGGAGCGCGCTGCAGAGCAGAGAGCTGATGCTCAGGATAACTATCGCAAGGCAGAGACTGAGGCGCGCAAGCGTTTTGCACAGGCACAGATACAGATAGCAAAACAGTACAACGACAAAGTAGCTGACCTAGAAAAAGCCCTACAGAACAAACTGCGTGATATCCAGGAGTCTGCCAACAGTAAGCGCGCCGAGCTGACACAGAAGGCTGCGGAGAAACAGGCAGGGATTATCCAACAGTCTATGGATCGACTACGCTCTGCGTTCGCATCTAAGACAGGTTTCAATCTCGGTGAGGCTATGGCAGGTGGCAAGTCTGCCGATGCTCTACTAGCTGATCTCAAATCCAAACTTGCAGCAGCCAAAGAGCTACAGGCTAACGCTGCTGCGCTCGCAGGTATGGGCTATAGCCAGACCTTCATCGAGCAGGTAGTCAAGAACGGGCCTGAGGCTGGCAACAAAATCGCTGAGGCACTCAAGGCTGCATCACCGGATGCGACCAAAGAACTACAGCTCCTATATGGACAGGTCGAGACTGTTTCAGAAACAGGGCTTGATGCGCTTGCCAAGACTATGAACGAGGGTGGCAAGTTAGCTACATCAGAGCTCATGGAGGCATATACCCAGGTCGCTACTGATCTCAGAGTCTCTCTGACTGAGGTAGATCGTCAGATGCAGGAGGGTCTATCTGAGGCTCAGGCTGCATACGCATCTGCTATGACTGAGGCTAAAGCAGAGCGTGATGCTCGTATGACTGAGGCTATGACTCAGATGAACGAGTCCATCGCTGAGGCTAAAGCGACACTTGAGGCTGCACTCGCAGAGGCTGAGAAAACACTAGCCAAGTCTCGTGCAGAGGCTCAGAAACGACTCAATGAGGGTCTAGCTGAGGCACAAAAGACCCTACAGAAAGCCCTAGAGGATGCTCAGAAGTCCTATGAGAAAACTATAGATGAGATCAACAAAAACACACAGAAGAAACTAGATGATCTCAAAGCCAAACTAGCTGAGGTCGCTGCTGCTATGGCTGCTCTACAGGCTGCTCAGGCTGCTATGGCTGCTATGGCTAATGCACCGGTCTATACACCTATGCCATACACCGGCACACCATTTGGTCAGGCAGGTGGCAACACAGGATCAAAAGGCGGAACGACTACAAATGTCACCCAGAACTTTACAGCCACCGCAGTAGATACTCAGCTCGTGAGCACAGCGACAGTATCAGCTATCAGATTTGGCAATGTCATCGTACCTACATCTCCTACGGCTTTAGCCTCTAGGGAGAGTGGTGCTATAGGGGCTGCCTCTATCGCATCTCGTACAACAACAGTCATGCCAAAGGGCATGAGTCAGGGCTCACTCAGAAGTCGAGGTATTGACTAATGCCACAGGTCATAGCCAACTATTCGTTCTCCTTCAACAGTCAGGTCTTTGGAGGCGCAGGATCGCCATATCAGATACTTGCTGTGGATGGTCTAGAGGGTCTGCCAGGTATCCGCAATCAGGATGACAACCGAGGATATGCCGATGGTATGTTCACAGGTCGCGACTTTCTAGCAGGGCGTAATATCAGTATCACCTTTCAAGTCACAGCGACATCTAGCGCAACAGCCCAAGCTAACTTCAACACATTACAGAGAGCTCTATTGCCTCAGACATCAGGCACTACTCCTCTCTACTTCCTACTCTCAAACGCTGAGGGTGAGCAGGTCATCAACGCTCGCGTGAGAGGTATGCAGGTCACTCTCGATCCTAACTACACATATGGATATATCCTCGGACAAGTATCGTTCTTCTGCCCTGACCCTCGATACTACGACAGCAATATCCAAACAGCTACGCTTGCCTATACCCCACCTGGGGGTCGTACCTATGACCGCGTGTATAACCTCCTGTATGGAGGCGGTAGCGTGGAAATCGTCACCACTATCACAAACAACGGGTGGACTGATACATATCCGACCATCACACTCAATGGGCCGATAGATAACCCCATACTCGGAAACGAAACAGAAAACGCAGAACTGAACTTCACCTGCAGTCTTAGCGATACAGATGATCTCGTGATAGACCTATACAACAAACTCATCACTTTGAACGGCAATCCTGCTCGCAACCTACTGACCTCTGGCGAGTGGTTCTCTGCACAACCTGGCAATAACTCTTTCTACCTGACAGGCGATGCAGGTAGTACAGTAGTGGGTGTGACAGGGGCAACCGTGACCTGGCAGTCAGCGTATATCTAGGAGCATAGATGACACTTAGAACACCCCCATCGTGGCTACAAAATGGATCACATCCTGCAGAGAATGACCGTCTTACGACTCAGGCTCTATGGGCTACGACAGGCATCATCAACGCTAGCTCGCTAGAGGTCACTCAGAACAGCCCTGCCGGTATGTCAGTACAAATAGCATCAGGATGGGCAGCCATTGTTGGTACTACTCAGGCGAACATGGGTACATATGTCGGATACAACGATGCGACAGTAGTGCTCGGTGTGACTACGGCTAATCCAACGAACCCTCGTATAGATCGAGTATGCATGACTGTGAACGATGCGTACTACACAGGCGCATCAAACAATGTGGTACTACAGGTAGTCGCAGGTACTCCTGCAGGTAGTCCTGTAGCTCCTGCTACTCCTGCTAACAGCATCTCACTAGCGACTGTGGCTGTTGCTGCAGGTGCTACTGCACTCACTACAGCCAACATCACAGATACTCGTGTGCTAGTGACTACCAACATCCCTGAGTCAGGAGATATTTCTAGCGTTTCAGCCGGAAACGGACTTAGCGGAGGTGGCTCATCAGGCGCGGTCACTCTGTCTATCAATACAGCTATCACGGCTGATCTCAGCACAGCTCAGACTCTGACAAATAAAACGATAGATGCGGCTAACAACACCCTCACAGGAGTAGCTACACTCACAGGTAGTCAGACTCTCACCAATAAAGTATTGACAAGCCCACAGATAAATCTCGGCATCAACGCGCAGACAGGCACTACCTACACAACAGTCCTAGCTGATAACGGCAAACTCGTGACTTTGACCAATGCCTCTGCTATCGCTGTGACTATCCCACCGAATAGCTCAGTCGCATATGCAGTAGGAGCACAGATCAACATGGCTCAACTAGGTGCTGGACAGGTGACAGTATCCGGTGGAGCAGGTGTGACTATCGTATCTACCGGTGCTACAGCATCAGCTCCAAAGGCTCGCGCTCAGTACAGCACTCTGACTGCGGTACAAACAGCTACAGATAACTGGCTAGTCATGGGTGATATCTCATGAGTCGCCTAGCCCTTACACCCACGAATGTCCCTGCAAGCGCGACAGCAATATCAACGCCTACGCTGCGTACAGGTGATCTCTACTTCAATACATCTACCGGTCTGATGGTATGGGATGGCTCTCAATGGGCTGCAGTATCAACAGCTACAACACTTGCTGATCTAGATGGTGGCTCTTTTGATAGCATAGCTCCATATAGCGGAGGCACTCCTTCAACAACCGCCACGCAAACAGTCAATGGAGGTACTCCCTAATGGCAGTCGTCACACAGATACAAATACGCAGAGGTACGGCTGCTCAATGGACATCAGCTAATCCGACCCTTGCATCTGCCGAGTTTGGATATGAAACAGACACAGGCAAGTTCAAGATAGGTGATGGATCGACAGCGTGGAACTCGCTTGGATATAAGGCAGCAGGAACAGTCACATCTATCACGGCTGGCACAGGTCTATCCGGCGGAACTATTACTGCATCAGGCACTATCGCAATCGATACTGCTACGACTGTGGATGTATCTACAGCGCAGACTCTGACAAACAAAACCCTGACTAGCCCAACACTCAACGCACCTCTCATCAACCTCTCGCTGAATGCGCAGACAGGTACGACCTATACATTCGTACTAGCTGATAACGGCAAGCTCGTCACAGCATCTAACGCATCGGCACAGACATACTCAATCCCAACAAACGCGTCTGTGGCATATCCAATCGGCACACAGATTAACATCATCCAAATCGGCGCAGGTCAGGTGACTATCAACGCGGTCACATCGGGTACGACCACAGTATCTAGCACAGGAGCTACTGCTACAGCACCCAAACTGCGAGCGCAGTTCTCATCAGCTACCTGCATCAAGGCAGGAACTGATCTTTGGTATGTAGTGGGAGATCTTTCATAATGCCTATTCTTGGAACTATTGACTCTGCAAAAACAGGCAGACTTGGTGTTAGTGCTGATTATCTAATCCTTGCTGGTGGTGCAGGTGCTGGGAGTAAGCACGGCGGTGGTGGTGGTGCTGGTGGATTAAAAACAGGCACACAGGAATTGAGCACAAGCACTACTTATACAATCACTATCGGGGGTGGGGGAACAGGCGGTGCTGGTACGAGTGCTGGCACTGGTAATAACGGCACAGATGGAACTAATTCTTCGTTAGCAGGTTCGGGTATAACTACAATCACTGCAACGAGTGGTGGTTATGGCGGTGCTGGTAATCAAACTGGCCCTGTTGGTAACGCAGGTAACTCAGGTGGTTCAGGTGGCGGTGGCGGTGCTGGTGGCTCTGGTGGTGCTGGTGGTGCTGCTTCCCCAGCAGGACAAGGTAACGCAGGTGGCGCAGGTGGAAATCCTGGTGGCGCAGAACGCGGTGGCGGTGGCGGTGGATCAGGGCAACTTGGTATCGCAGGAGCTGCAGCAAGTTATGGCGGTTGGGGTGGCAATGGCTCTGCTTCTTCTTTATTAGGGCCAAGTATTACTTTTGCTGGTGGTGGCGGTAGCGGTTCTCGTAGCGACCAAAATCCTGGAGCAGGTGGATTAGGTGGCGGTGGTATTGGTTCAGGCTTAGATGTTTCCAATGTCGCAAATGGCGGTGCTGCAAATTATGGTGCTGGCGGTGGCGGTGGAGGTAGAACATTTGGAAGCGGTGGCGGTGGTGCTGGTGGTAATGGCGGTTCAGGTCGTGTCATTATTCGTTATACAACTCCGCAGAGATACACTGGTGGTTCGATAACAAATGACGGAACTTATATCTCGCATAACTTCGTGGGCTCTTCAAGTTTAACTCCGACAACAATTCCTGCCGCTAAAGGCACAGGCGGAAATATTGTTTATGACGGAACAAATATTATCCATATATTTACTTCATCAGGTTCGTTTGTTCCTTCACAAACTATCTCAAGTGTAAATTATCTTGTAGTCGCAGGAGGCGGTGGTGGTGGCGGAACATCAACAGGTTCAGGTGGCGGTGGTGGTGGTGCTGGTGGTTTGCGATCTACTGTAACTGCTACCGGCGGTGGCGGTTCTCTCGAATCAACGATAACTCTCAGTAATGGTCAAACATACACAGTTACAGTAGGTGGTGGCGGTTCTGAGAATAGCAATGGAAATAACTCCGTTCTATCAGGTTCGGGTATAACTACTGTCACATCAACAGGTGGCGGTACGGGTGGAAATACAAGTGGTCAAGGTGCTATAGGCGGTTCAGGTGGCGGTTCGTCTGCTGGTACAACTAGTCAAACAGGTGCGGCAGGAACGGCTAATCAAGGTTTTGCTGGTGGTAGCACCATCTTAGGGCCACAAAATAACTACATTTGCGCAGGTGGCGGTGGCGCAGGTGGTGTAGGTGGAGACGGCACAACAGGTGGTTCAGGTGGTCGCGGTGGTCTAGGCGTTGCTGTTGCTATTACAGGCGCATCGATTTTCTACGCAGAAGGCGGTGGTGGCGGTGTTGGGCAGTTTGCTGGATCGAATAGACTACAAAGTCCAAACGCAATAGGCGGTATCGGTGCTAATGGAAATGGCGGTCTGAACGCAACCGCAACCGCAGGGATTACAAATACAGGTTCAGGTGGCGGTGGAGCATACGATACATCATCACGCGGTGCTAACTCAGGTGGCAACGGCGGTTCAGGCATAGTTATCATAAGATACGCGGCATAAAGGAGAAGGCACATGGAAAAAAAAGAAGAAAAACAAACAACAGTTTATAGTTATCAGTTAAATATGCTTGTTCATGTAGTGGCTGACACGCCTGATGAGGCGCGTAAGAAACTAGACGATCAGGGTGGCATTATGACCAAAAGAGATGTAGAGCTCGTGAACTCAGCGATTCTCTATGGAGAAAAGGAGAGCGACTAATGGCGCACTTTGCAGAGATAGATGACGATGGGATTGTAGTTAGAGTCATCGTGGCTGACACTAACGAATGGTGTGAGTTAAACCTCGGCGGTACTTGGGTACAGACTTCGTATAACACTTATGGCAACGAGCACAAACTAGGCGGTATTCCACTTCATAAGAACTATGCTGGCATCGGCTACACATGGGATGGCACAGGCTTCCATGCTCCACAGCTTTACCCATCATGGACACTCAACAAAAACACCTATCTATGGGAAGCACCAACACCGCGACCTGAAACAGGGTTCTATGAGTGGGATGAACAAACCCTATCCTGGGTGGAGATACCTACGGCAGATGAGTAGTCCACATGACTACCACCTACCGGTATCTATTTGCTGATCTCCTCACAAATGACATCCTCGCGGAGCTACCACTCACAGGGGTGTCATTTACTCAACAGCTCAATCAGGCTGGAGCACTACAGGGTCATCTCCTGCTCTCAGGCATGGCAACAGCCGAGTTCAATGTCAATGCCTCGACCATCCCTGGTCGTACCGGTCTATATGTAGATCGAAATGGCATCCTTATATGGGGCGGAGTCATCTGGGGGCGCACATATAACAGCGCAGATCAAACACTCAATCTCGTAGCTCGTGAGTTTGAGTCCTACTTCGAGCGTAGGCGTATCACCACCACTATAGATTTCACCAACACAGACCAACTACTCATAGCTCGTACCATCATGAACACAGCGCAGACTCTACCTGAGGGTGATATCGGAGTCATCGTAGGATCAGAAACATCGGCAGTCCTACTGTCGCGTACCTACTATGACTATGAGCTCAAGGGTGTCTATAACGCTATCCAAGACCTCTCTAGAGGTGAGGATGGCTTCGACTTCAACATCCAGGTGTCCTACGACCCCATCACAAATGAGCCACTCAAGACCCTGATACTCGGCTACCCACGCACAGGTACTGTCTATGATCCGACTGACCCAGAGGCTCTCGTATTTGAGTTCCCTGCAGGGAACATCGTGGAGTATGAGTATCCTGAGGATGGAGCTATAGCAGCCAATACTGTCTATGCGCTCGGAGCAGGATCGAACGAGGGCAAACTGATAGAGACTGCGCAGGATGCAGTCCTCCTAGCAGATGGGTGGCCGTTGCTAGAGGAACAGGCCAACTACTCAGATGTCACCGATGCTACCTACCTACAGGAGCTCGCTACCGGTCAGGTGCTCGCAGTCGCATATCCGCCTACGACCATCAAGATAGTCGTACCGGCATATGCCACACCTCAGCTAGGTGACTATCAGATAGGCGATGATGCTCGACTCGTCATCCAAGATGAGCGTTTCCCTGGGACACTAGATGCTATCTACCGCATAGTCGGACTCTCAGTACAGCCAGGTGAGGATGGGCCTGAGCGTGTGACCCTGACCCTGACTACGACTACGAACTGAGGACACATGGCATATATCAATCAGCCCTTTGACCTGCGCATGATTATGTCCGACCTAGATCAGAGACTACGCAAACTAGAAACAGCGCAGCGACTGACAGCTCCGAATGTGGACTTTGACACGAGCACACCGACAAACCCACGCGTGGGCGATATGTACTACGACACCGATGCTGACCTGCTCAAGTATTGGAATGGCACATCTTTCATACAGATAGCTGACAACAACCTGAGCACGAGTGTCCTTGACTACCCAACGACCATACAGAGTACAAACAACAACATGGTCTATACCGGTCAGCCATGCCATATCGAGGTGCAGCGCATCGGCAAGATGATTACCACCACAGTCACTATCACCTGCACAAATATCAGCAACTTTGGCACAGGGCAGATATACATAGACATACCAGGAGCTATCCCTACTCGATCTCATGACCTAGATATGGGTGGATATCTCCTAGATGGCGGTGCTACCTACACTATCTTCGGCACACTAGGGGCGAGCGCAAACAAGATGTATCTATGGCATCCGACTAGCAACGGCGCATCAGATATCCTCGACCATAACTCACCGGCAGTCCTAGATGCCACATCAGTCCTCAACATCACAGGCGTGGCACTCCTCGCCTAACTGTTATCATCTGACACATGACACCCAACGATTACACAGCTCTCATCCTCGCGTTCACATCGCTCGTAGGGTCACTAGCCATCGCTGTGAGATTTCTAGTGAAGCACTACCTCTCTGAGCTCAAGCCAAACGGAGGCTCATCCATGAAGGATCGAGTCGGAGAAATAGAGAAAAAGATAGACAAACTAGAGTATCGAGTAGATGAGATATATGCTCTACTCGTAGCCAAAAAAACAAAGAGGTAGGCATATGAGCGTTGTAGAGATAGCACGAGCAGAGCTCGGATATCAGGAGACAGGCAACAACGATACGAAGTATGGCAAGTGGTATGGGCTAAACAACAACCCCTGGTGCGCGATGTTCGTATCCTGGTGTTTTACACAGGCAGGGCAGTCAGCATCAGTAGCCGCTAGTGGTAAGAAGGGGTTTGCCTCATGCGATGCAGGGCTCAAATGGTTTTCTAAGAAAGGCAAACTGATCCCTATCGGAGAGGCACAGCCAGGAGATATTGCATTCTTTCAGTTTGATGATGATGCACAACCTGACCATGTAGGTATCGTGGTCAAAAATGATGGCAAGAAGTTCCTATGGTGTATCGAGGGAAACACATCAGGGGACACAAAAGGCTCACAGTCCAATGGGGATGGCGTATATCGAAAGAAGCGCGCCTACTCTCTAGTCATGGCTGTAGCTCGACCTAACTAGGAGAAATATGAAACCGCAACACTTACAAGCACTCAAATCAGCAATACGGCATTTCGTTCTAACTGCGGTCAGTCTCTATGCAGCAGGAGTGACTGATATCAAGGCTCTCGGTTTTGCAACCGCAGCAGCCATCGTTGGCCCTGCTATCCGAGGCATTGACAAATCTGATCCTGTATTCGGGCGCATCGCTGATGTAGTCGATTTAGAGCTAGACAAACTTGCAAAGAAGTCGCGCAAGAAAAAGGCATAGACTTCCCTACCTCCATTGGGAAACGCCGAGGGGGTCGGACACAAAATCTGACCCCTATCGGTATCAAGTAGTACTTGAGAGTATGTGTTAGGGTATGTGCGGAGGTGGGATATGGCGTTATCAGATACTCTAGACGAGTTCGCCAAGCGCAGTAGAAAATCAAGCGGATGCGCATATATGAATCTGTATCTCTCGTTATCGAAAGAGGATCAGAAAGCGATAGATAAAGCGTGGGAGAAATGCATACCTGTCAGCCTAATAGTCAAGGCACTCAGACAGGAGGGTCACAAAACATCTCAGGATAGTTTCAGGGCTCATCGTAAAGGCGAGTGCAAATGTCCAAAGTAGAGACGATACTTGCAATACGCGAGGCTCAATATGGCGATGCCGGTGAGAACTTTGAGAAAATCGGCAGAGTGTGGGGGGCTCTCCTAGATATCCCTGACATCCCTGCCTATCAGGTAGCTCTGATGATGGATGCCCTGAAAACAGTCAGGCTGATGCGCAATCCTGAGCATGAGGATAGCTGGCTAGACAAAGAGGGCTATACAGCGCATGGGAAAGAGATAGCCTCGCAATGAGCCTAGAGGATCAACTCAACAACCTGCCAGAGGGGATCGAGTCCTCTGATGTAAAAGAGCTACGATCTGTGATATTCAGAATGCAGAAACAGCTACTGAAAGCCAAAACAAAGACAGATGACCTAGTAGAGGCGACCCATCAGGCTGCCTACGATGCGATGCTGACCTTCGGGCCTGTCAAAGATGTGACACCTCCGCCGGTGGATAAACGCAAGAGCAAGGCTGAGGTAGCCCTATGGCATATGACCGATTGGCAGGGGGCAAAACGCACCACGAGCTATGACTCCCAGGTCATGCGGCAGAGAGTCATGCAGTTCGCCGAGCGAGCTGTACGCATCACCGAGATACAGAGAGCTGACCATCCTGTGAAGGACTGCACCATTCTGTTCGGTGGAGATATGGTCGAGGGACTATTCAACTTCCCTACTCAGGCGTTTGAGATAGATGCGACCCTGTTTGAGCAGTATGTGACTGTATCTAGACTCTGTGTAGATGTAGTCCGATATGCGCTCGCCAACTATGAGAAGGTCACAGTCGTACCTGAGTGGGGAAATCATGGGCGCATAGGATCAAAGCGTGACAATGTGCCTCGATCCGATAACTTTGACCGGATGTGCTACGAGCTTGCTCGTCAGCTACTACAGGGTGAGAAACGCCTGACATGGCAGGAGTGTCCAGAGGATTGGCAGAAGGTCATCATCGGAAACTACCGAGCTATCGTCATACATGGAGATGAGATAGGGCGAAATGGGTACGCAAGCCCAGGAGCTATAGTCCAGCATATGAATAGATGGAGATCAGGGTCGTTGCCTTTCGAGTTTCGAGATGTCTATGTAGGTCACTATCACACACACGCTGAGTGGCCGATGGCTAACGGGCAGGGAGCTGTATATCAAACAGGATCAACGGAGAGCGATAACAGGTATGCAGGGATCATGCTCGCAGCCTCAGCTACTCCATCACAGCGACTACATTTCATAGACCCTGTGAAGGGGCGTGTCACGGCTGGCTATAAAGTCTGGCTCGACTAGGTTAGCTCGCTAGAGGAGGCGTTATGACACAGATGACTGCAGTATCCCTGTTCGCAGGTATCGGAGGCTTCGATCTAGCTCTAGAGCGTAATGGGATCAAGGTCATAGCATCAGTAGAGATAGACAAACACGCGCAGGGTGTACTGCGCAAACAGTTTCCAAACAGTCAGATACTAGGTGATATCCAGGAGGTATCAGGTGAGCAACTCATTAGCGCAGGATTTACTCCAGAACATGGAGTCATCGTTGGAGGATTTCCATGCCAAGACTTGTCTGTGGCAGGGAAACGAGCAGGGCTCGCAGGAGCTCGCTCTGGACTTTTCTGGGAAATCTGCAGACTCCTTGATGAAACGCAAGCGCGGTATTTCATCCTTGAAAATGTCCCTGGTCTGCTCACATCTAGTGGAGGAAGGGATATGGGAGTCGTCATCGGGGCGTTGGCTGAGAGGGGGTATAGCATCGCGTGGCGTGTGCTTGATGCTCAATACTTCGGAGTACCCCAAAGACGGCGCAGAGTGTTCATTGTCGGATGTCTTGGAGACGAGTGGAGAACACCTGCAGAAGTACTCGATCTCGCCGAAGGCAGCGCAGGGGATACTCCGCCGAGCAGGGCGAAGGGGCAAGACTCTACCCGAACAACTGAATCGAGCTCTAGAGCAGGTGGCATCATCGGATCAGACATCGTAGGCACACTACAGGCATCTGATTACAAGTTCCCACAGCAACAGCAGGTACATGAGAACAAAATCGTCATTCAGAACGCGACATGGTGGGATGGGTCAGATACTGCACAGTCTTTGACCACCACCTCAAATGAACAACGGATGCCTGATAAAGGCAGGATGCAGATGGTGTTGATAGATGAACCTGTTGTGGGCAGTCAAGACTAGACGGGCTCAGACTGTTGAGGATAACGAGTCATGGGCGATGGGGGGGGTAGTACCGACCTTGAATATCTTTGATAACGCACACGAGACACGAGCTACTGTCATCGTTTTCTATGGAAATCGCGTGGATGACATACGCATCCAGGATGACAAAATCAACACGCTACAGGCGCGTATGGGAACAGGTGGAAACAATATGCCGATGGTATTTCAAGAGGGAGAACCTGTTGTATTTCAGCTAGCAGGAGATAGAGATGATCCAAGCGTATCCACATCAGATATCGCCTACTGCCTACCTGCCAACCCGATGAGTGATAGGAGTCAGGCAGTCGCCTATTCAATACGAGAGGATGCTCAGGCCGATACTTTCTCAGCTACACCTGCAGATACAGCCCTAGCACTACAGGCTCATCAGCCATCGGTGCAGAGCCATCATGCGCAGTTATTCGTAGCTCAGACATTTGATACCTATAACCAAACGACTAGCGATATAGCGCAGACTCTGAGATCAGGAACAGACATGGACAAGATGGGAGTGGTGCATATGGAAGAACCGATGGTGCTACAGGATCGAGAGGGCAAGCCTGGGGGCGGTAAGGGGCCGTTGGTATCCGATACCTCGTTCTCGCTGCGCACTTCTAACTTTCAGACACTATTCACATCTACTGTCAGACGGTTGACTCCTACAGAGTGTGAACGACTACAGGGTTTCCCTGATGGATGGACTGAGGGACAAGCGGATAGCCATCGCTACAAACAACTTGGCAACGCTGTCGCTGTACCGGTGGTCGAGTGGCTCATAGGTCGCTTGAAAGAGTCAGCTACATCTATGGAGTCATCTACTGAGTAAGGGTGTTCTCTAGAGCAGTCGCCACAGGCGAGACACATCAAGCCTCATCCTCATCTATGAAGTCATCTACATCATCTGACCGGATATCTAGGTTATTGGCTTTGCAGAACTCGATAGCACCCATGAATAGGGTCATAGCTCGATTGCTCATATCCTGCATCTGATCTGGATATTTGAAGTCTGACTCCACCTCAACGATTAGGTTGAACAGACTGATATGTACTCTGGCTGACATAGCCCACCCCCTGACCCCTGAGTATGCCACTCATTACATCGGGGGCGTGGCGGTACTTCCATATGTCGGTGGTGTCCCCTAAAGTCGCTCCTGACCCTGGGCGCGATGCGCCCCATACAGAAAGAAGGCACATCATGGCGTTTGATCTAAACGCATACGAAACAGTCGCGGAAAGATTACAGCGAGCTCACTCTGACCACGCTGACCTCCGCATCATTACAGAAATCGTGGACATCGTTCGCGATCCGAGCACACTCCGACCTCTGCAGTACATCGTGAAGGCATCGGTGTACTACGGCGACACCCTCAAGGCTGTGGACTTTGCCGAGGAGATGGTGGGCTCTAGCCCTGTAAACAAGTACTCAGCTCTAGAGAACTGTTCGACCTCGGCTGCAGGTCGCGCACTCAGCATGGCTGGATACCTCGGTGTCGATCCGAACAGCAAGAAACCAACACGCCCTACTCGGAATGAGATGGAGAAAGTGGAGAGAGCCAAGACTGCAGAGGCTAAACCTGCACTCGTAGTCAAAGTACCGACACCTGAGGAGATAGCGAAGGCTGCGATTCTCATCCCTACAGTCGCACACATCACTACGAAGGCTGAGCTCAAGGACATCTACAAAACTAACGAGAGCATCCTAGAAGTACGAGTGGATGGAGTGACTCTGCTAGATGCCATCAACAAGAGGCTCGTGCAACTGTGATAGACCGCAATCGAGTCAGAGTAGCGAGTAGTGCACAGCGCACCTCGATACTCGCGGCAGAGAAAGCTCTGCCGAGATCAGGAACAAAACGGCGCAGAGTCTATGACTACATTGTCAATCGTGGACTACATGGTGCTACTGATGATGAGATACAGGAGGCACTAGGGATAGATGGCAACACAGTCAGACCTACTCGTGGCGGTCTAGTCGAGGATGGACACATCATAGATACCGGCACTACACGGAAAAACAAACACGGAAACGAGTGCATCGTATGGCGATGCGCAGAACAGGGGATGTTGTTGTGAGCGAAAAACAAAACAAGTTCAAACCTAGCGCAGGGTTTGTAGTTTCTGTCATACAAAATGCACAGGCGATACGACTGCTAGCTGAGGCTCTTGAGTCTTTCCCTGAAACTGTGGGTGAGGCTCTAGAAAAGACAGGGTTTCAGCTCGTTCCTGATCCTTTCGATTTATCTGCCGATGCTACAAAACTCCTCGTTGCGCAGGAGAAACAGGCAACACAAGGACTACGAGTAGTGAAGGAGGGGGCAGATGACACAGGTAGTGACACCACAACAGATTGAAAGTCGTCTATATCAACTATCCAAAGAGGTAGATGTAGCGCATCAGGAACTCGTATCGTGCGAGATGTCGTACCACACGGCAGTAGCAGACTATGAGATAGGTCTAGCCAAATCGCGACTAGAACTAGCAGGTCGCTCATCCCCCACCGGCAGAAACTACACAGTAGGCGAGCGCGAGGACATTGCTCTGGTGGCTAATGCCGAGAAACACATGGCTATTGCGACTGAGGAGGCAAAAGTGAAAGCATCTAGAGCAAATGTGAACAGACTGCAGACACAGGTGAAGATTGCGCAGTCTATGAGCGCATCTGTGCGAGCGAGTATGGATATGTCATGACAGAGGATGAGCTACGCAAAAAGATAGCCGATGAGATCAGGTCTATAGACCTCTCAGAGGGTAAAGAAATCTCATCCGATTGGTACGCAGCATCACTACGAGTGCAGATGGTCTGTGCTGTAGTAGCCGAGAAAGGGCTCAAGAATGATTGATTTACAGGATGTTGTCGTCAAATCACTACAGGGATACGATGCTCAGAGAGATCGAAGTTTGCAGGTAGATATTGGGCCGAGCAGTCTAGGTGGCTGTCGTAGGCGTGTGTGGCACGAGCTCAAACAGCACGAGAAAACAAATCCAACAGAGTCACTCGGAGCTATCCTGGGTACTTTCATACACTCAGGTATGGAGAAGGTCATGACTCGACTCGATCCCTTTGGCGACAACTACCTTATCGAGCTAGAGATATCTCATGAAGGGCTACGAGGTCATTGCGACCTGTTCATCAAGGACATCGGACTCGTAGTGGACTTCAAAACGACTACGAAGTCAGGTCTGCGATATCTAAATGACCGGCAGAAGATGTGGCAGATACATACCTATGGGTATCTCCTGTCAAAGAACGGCTACGATGTCAAAGAGGTGGCTCTTGTGGGCATACCTCGTGATGGCAAGATGGCTGATATCCGAGTCGTACAAGAGCCATATAGCGAGCTGACTGCACTAGAGGCTATCGCCTGGCTAGATGAAATCAAAGACATTGTGAGTAGCGATGCTGAACCTCCTGCCCCTGAGAAGTTCGTGAGTTTCTGTAAGGACTATTGCCCTTTCTTTGACTCATCGGGGGTGCGTGGATGCCCAAGTACGGCGAAATAGATTGGGATCAGGCTGAGTGCAAGGGCAGTATCTATACAGACCTGTTCTACACAGTAGAGGAACAACGCTCAATCCTGCAGTACGAGTACATCAACGCGCTGCGCTCGGTCTGCGCTCGCTGTCCACTATGGCAGTCATGCCTGACATACGCCTTCGAGAATGAGGACTACGGCGTGTGGGGTGGCATGACTAGCATGGAGCGTGTATCAATGCGTGACCCTAGCAAGTATCCAAATCAACGCGCTAGGGCGATAGATGAACTAGCTCTGTATGGCATTACATATGAGCAGATATTGGGGTGTATGTGAGTATCCGGCTGATGGCAGAGGTGTGGCGCACCGACCTGCCTACTGTAGAGAAGATGGTGTTGCTAGTCATTGCGGATCATGCGAACGATGAGGGAACGCAGTCATATCCATCGCAAGCGACTATCGCGAGCAAGTCATCTATCTCAGTACGAACTGTCCAGAGAGCTGTGAACAACCTAGTGAGCGAGGGCTACATCAGGATGTTCAAGCACTCTGGCGGTTCGGCAGGATGCCGAGAGGATCGCAGACCACATCTGTATCAGATAAATATCAACAGATTACGAGGCGACATTGTGACGGGGCGTACCGATGTCGCTGACGGGGCGACAACTACGACAGTCACGGGGCGACAATCACGCCCCAAGAACCATCCTTTAGAACCATCATTGAAACACCACTTTGATGTGTTTTGGTCTATCTATCCTAGAAAGGTGGCAAAACAGGCTGCACTCAAAGCGTTTGAGAAAGCCCTGCAGGTAGCTACAGGTGAGGAGATATGTGATGGGGCTCGGAGGTATGCCGATGATCCTAACCGCAGTCCGAGCTATACAGCCCACGCAGCCACATGGCTGAACGCTCACCGGTGGGGCGATGAACCTCTACCACCGAGAGAGCTCTCCAAAGAGGAGAAACTTGCACAGGAGAAGGCTGAGTCAGAGAGGCGCAGACAGATCGAGATAGCGAAGTCTGCCGAGTATCAGAGGGAGCTAGACGAGGCGAAAGCGAAGGCTGTACCGATGCCTCAGAGCATCCGCGACTTGCTACACAAACGCTCACGCTAAACCTGAGAGATAGTGTTATCCTGTCTGTAATCATTACACCACGAGGAGGTGTCATGGAACGGATAGTCAGTCCAGGTGAGGTCAGCTATGGAGATCAGGTTGTAATCAACCACCACACCTATACAGTCAAGAGCACATTCGGCCCTGACCGGATAGGCACATACGACTTCTATGTCATAGATGAGACAGGTCAAGACCATCTTGAGATTGTGAATGGAGCAGTTAGACTGCTCATGTGATCTCATTCTTTGTTGATGGCAGACCCATACCACAGGGGTCTATGAAAGTCATCAACGGACATATCATCCACACGCAGGGCTCTGCGCTCGCCGCGTGGCGGTCAGCTATCGCCCTGGGAGCTCGTCATGCCGGTGCTTTACCTAGAGACGGCGCAATAAGTATTGATATGACCTTCTTTATGCCTAAACCTAAGACTGTGACTCGATCTCACCCCACAGTCGCCCCTGACCTAGACAAACTCATCAGGGCTGTCCTGGATGGGCTCACAGCCATCGCCTATCGGGATGATGGGCAGGTCATATCCATCACAGCTCGCAAGGACTATGGCGAGCGCATAGGCGTAGATATCAGCCTGTGGACATCCCATCCGACACTCATGTAGGGGTACTTGTAATTCATAGGGGCTAGGCGTACCTTCTTGTCTGCAGGGGGAACAGTCCCCCACCTAAATGGAGGCAGACATGAAGTACGAACTCAAAAACATCAAGACCCTCAACACACACGAGGGCATGGCATGGACAGCAACTGTGTATAGAGATGGCAAACGCATCGGTACTGCAGAGGATCGAGGCGATGGTGGTAGCACATGGCTCTATGTATCTAACTATGCAGAGGAGCTCGAACTCACAGCATGGTGCGCTGAGGCGTGTAAGAACTCAGGTCTATGGATGGCTGAGTATGCACTCAAGTATCAGACTGTGCATCATGTAGGTGGAGAGAAAAATGGCGAGAAAACATGGGAGATGGCTTTCAGCACAGAGATGGCACTTGCATATCTGCTAGAGGTCGCTGACCTAGACAAAAAAGCAAAGAAACACATCATCTTTCGAGTACCTACAGGTATCACCGAGTTCATCGGTCAGAAATACGATACATACACACTCTCAGGTCAGAGTATGGCGACAGCGACACCTGCATCAGTAGCATCGGCACTCGTGTATATCACCAACAAGTTTGATAACGCCGAGGTATGGCACTCACACACACACTCGTGGCTGTCTGCATCAGAGATGCTCAAAGATGTGCGCGCATATCTACCTGCACAGGTAGGTGCATAGTCATGGCTACTACTTACTACAACGCAGTTCTAGGTCGCATGGTAGAAAAAGAGCCACGCAAACCGCGCCGAGTACGCGTATATCTAGAGAATGGCGAGTATGTCCTAGCACCTAAAGATGTTGCATCTGACATGGTAGGCATCACCGAGTATGGCGACCTAGTAGTGCGATATCAGTATCCATATGACACAAAAGGTCGCAACTATTTAGGGCTGACATCATGCTGTGGCGCAGATGCCAAAGGATGCGATGGATACACAGGTTGTCGTTGGTGCTACAGAGAGATTGACCCATCGTTAGGAGCTCCGCTAGGCGATAGCGATGTATATCTGAAAGTGAGGGCATCATGAGTGTTAGTATCAAAGAGGTCTATGAGTGGCACATGGAAAACGCACGAGAGTGCATAGGTAGGTCAGATTTGAAAGAACAGGCAGAGATGCATCTCAACTTTGCCAAAGCACTACAGCCACATCTACCTCCACCACCATGCGGTATGTGTCGCGGATCAGGAACGCAAATCATCAGCGATAGCGAGTCATACGAGGTACTGCCCTGTGACTGTCAGATGCCATGAGTGTTGAGGCTAGAGAGCCTGTCTGTGCATGGTGTGGCAGTCGCGGAGGTTTCGCTAACAGACTCATCATCGGTACAGATACAGAGGGAGAGCTACTCGCAGAGTGTGAGTGGTGTGCAACAACAGAGTATTTCAGGAGGAAGGCAGCAAATGGAAAACAAGACGATAAGTAGGCTGACACGCAGAGGATGGATAGTCCTCGTGATTATCCCTGCAATAGTGATAGGACTGCTGTTCTCATATGTCACACGAGATGTCTGCTATGTAGGTACAGAGCATGGCAACGCACTTGGATATGGCTCATGCATGGAGCAGATAGATCGAGTTATCGAGGAGGGCAGATGAAGTACGAGTTTCTAGTGCAGGTGACAGAGGATGGCGATGTCACATATAGCCACAAGTACACATCGGCTGTAGAGGCAGTCAGAGTCTATGACTCGTTCAGAGACTATGGCACATGTAAGTATTGGCGTGAGATAGTGCTCGTAGAGCCCACCGGCAAAGGTCATAGCAAAATGTTCGAAGCACCTGAGCTCAGACCATCGTATAAACTAGGGCGAGTCCAAATACCAACCTGAGAGGGGCAAGAGATGGACAAGATGATAAGTAGATGTACCTGTGGCACATGGAAATATGGTGATGCCACCTGCCAAGTCTGTAAGGCATTGGAGGCTAGGGGCTAGCTATACAGCCCATTAGACGAGCACTTGTAGTCGCCCTGTTAGGGGTTGGGCTCGTTATCCCTGCAAACGCACACGCTCCTATGATGACCCCTGCTCAAAAGAAAGAGTTTGTGATCTCACAGATGTCTGCCAAAGATTATGCAAAGCACCTCCTACGCAGGGAGTACAAACACCCTGAGCGTGAGTTCAAGTGCCTAGCGACCCTATGGGGCAAAGAGTCTGCCTGGAATCACAGGGCAAAGTCGCCTACACATGACTATGGCATCCCTCAGAGGCACATGAGCCATAACACGAAGGCGCAGATAGCTGATTTCATGAGCCATCCGCATCCTCAGATACGATGGGGACTTGGCTATATCCAGCACAGGTACGACTCCCCATGTAAGGCGTTAGACTCTTGGCTATCTAGAGCAGACAAAAACGGCAGAGGAGGCTGGTACTAATGAGCACTATCATCCCTATCCATATCGAGCGAGCTCTACCACATCTCGATGATGATGATGTATATGAAGATGATGATGAGGATCAGGACTGAGTGGACAAGAAAATCGTGGCATTAGTAGAGGAGAGGGCAGGTGGGTACTGTGAAGTCTGTGGGCTACCGGCACTCCCATCTATGGCTCTGCATCACAGAAAACTCCGTTCTAGAGGTGGAAAAGACACAGCTAGCAATATCATCCGAGTGCATCACGGCTGTCATAACCTCAAAACGAGCAGCATCCACCACAACCCAGACTACGCGAGTCAGAAGGGTTGGATGGTCGGATCATGGCAAGAGCCATCCCAAGTCCCCTTCGCTCGACCAGATGGGTCAGTCGTACTATTACAAGATGATGGTAGAGTCAGCGTTCTCATGGAAGGTGAGTGATATATGGAAATCAGAGTTAAGGGCAGAGTCGGTAGCGACCCTGAAATCAAGTTCGTCACAAAGGATCAACTACCGCTTGCAACATTTAGCATCGCCTACACACCTCGATCTCGAAAAGGTGGGGAGTGGGTAGATGGCGAGACTATGTGGTTCAGAGTAGCTCTATTCGGCAATAAAGCAGAGGCTGTAGCTGACACCATCAAAAAGGGTGACGAGGTACTCGTGCTCGGTAGTGTCAAACAATCCACATTTCAGGGCCGAGATGGATCAGAAAAGACCGCTTTAGAGATTACAGCTAGCGAGGTTGCGTTAGTGCCGCGACTGCAAAAGGGAGCACCACGAGCCCAAGCAAGTCAGCCTGATGCGTATGACCCAGGATGGTAGATGAGTCTCTGATGACCTCAGTAGAGGTCGCCGAGCTATTAGGTATCACGCTCAATAACCTGAGGCAGATACAGCATCGGAAGCAACTGACATATGTGTCCAAACTAGGTCGCAAGGTGTACTACAGACGAGAGGATGTGGCGCGCTTTCAGGCTACTCGACAGGAGACACATGGCAGACCTTGACACATTACAGACCATGCTCAGAGCTCTAGAACATCAGACTCGTAGCAGAGTCATCAGCGAGATAGAGGCATTTGCAGGGGACTATCATCATCACCTAGATGGGCGAGATGTAGTCATCGTAGATCAACTTCTAGACTTTCTCAGGGGGATGGCGCGTGATTAGTGACGATCCACAGATAGCAGTCATACTACAAACAGTCGCAGACCGGATACGCGCTCGCGGATATGAGCCACTAGCCTTCAAAATCGAGAACCTGCTAGACCTCCATCGTGAGGAGCTAGAGGAGGAGCTCAAGCGCAAACCGCGTAAGTAGTTCTATCATCCTCACATGAGCGTAGTCATCACAGAGGACATCTCGGTAGCGGATATAGATGAGGCTATCCGGCACACATACAACATGCTCAAAACAGACGAGTTCGGCAACAGGATGAACTGGCGAAAGAGAGAGATGCTACAGAGCTCTCTAGATGATCTCCTCGATGCTCGACTCAACCTAGTGCAGAAGGGCAATCCTTTCCCTGATGAGTAAACACATACGCATAGGTCGTAGCAGCATCATCATTGGCGTTGCGCGCTGTTTTGGTTTAGGCTTTCACATAGATAGATACTCACTCAGCATAGATATCGGCCCGTTCTATATCGCGCTAGAGTATTGAGGAGGCAATATGGATACGCTGACCGTACCCATCAGCTCGCTCACACTCGATCCTGCTAATGCTCGCAAACACTCAGAGGTAAATCTCAGGGCTATAGCAAACAGTCTGCAGAGATTTGGTCAGCGCAAGCCGATAGTCGTACAGGGCTCTACAGTCCTAGCAGGTAATGGGACAATCGAGGCTGCAAAAAGTATCGGATGGTCGGAGATAGTCATCGTGCGAGTACCGGATGAGTGGGATAGCGAGACAGCCAAAGCGTATGCGCTCGCAGATAATCGCTCGGCAGAGCTAGCAGAGTGGGATGAGGTAGTCCTAGCCGCACAGCTCATGGAGCTACAGGATCAGGGATGGGATATAGCTGATATCGGCTTCGAGGCATCAGTAGCAGAGGTACGCTCTATCGAGGATGCATTTGCAGATGTGCCTAGTGGCGAGCGCGATGATGCTACCCAGATGACCTTCACTATGACTCTGGTACAGGCAGAGCTCATTAGCCATGCCATCAAACAGTCCAAACAAGCTCACGATTTCACAGACTCAGACAACAAAAACAGCAACGGCAATGCACTATG
>SXGQ01169201.1_pt1 | contig 22072 bp, 20 predicted proteins | sample 3178371 | NCBI WGS metagenome assembly SXGQ01 (sample SAMN11356859, study PRJNA531348) | freshwater metagenome | isolation source: freshwater sample F1-20 | place: China: Fuxian Lake, Yuxi | collected 2017-12-25 | reverse complement strand
GACGATGTACGAGTGACCGGTGACCCACCCGATGTCGGCTGCGCACCAGTAGATGTCGTCGTCGCGCAGGTCGAACACCATGCGGTGCGTGGACGCCGCGCCGGTGAGGTACCCGCCGGTCGTGTGCACGATTCCCTTGGGCTTGCCGGTGGGCCCGGAGGTGTAGAGCGCATAGCGCATCTGCTCGGAGTCCATGGGCTCGGCGGGGCAGTCGGGGTCGGCGGCGTCCTCGATGTCCTGGAACCACAGGTCGCGGCGCTCGGTCCACTCCACCGGCTCGCCGCTGCGCCGCGCCACCACGCAGTGGCGCACGCCGGGCGCCTGCGCCAGGGCCTCGTCGGAGTTGGCCTTGAGCGGCACCTTCTTGCCGGCGCGGAACGAATGGTCCTGCGTCACGAGGACCGTCGCCCCGAAGTCCTCCATGCGGTCGCGCAGGGCCTCGGACGAGAACCCGCCGAACACCACGGTATGGGCGGCGCCCAGGCGCGCGCACGCGAGCATCGCGATGGGCAGCTCGAGGATCATCCCCATGTAGATGGCCACGCGGCCGCCGCGCTCCACGCCGAGGTCCTTGAGCGCGTTCGCGAACCGGCACACGCGCTCATGGAGCTCGCGGTAGGTGATGCTCTGGCGGTCGCCGGGCTCGCCCTCCCAGTGGAAGGCCACGCGATCGCCGCGCTCATGCAGGTGCCGGTCGAGGCAGTTGGCCGACGCATTCAGCGTGCCGCCCGTGAACCACCGGTAGAAGGGCGGGGTGGAGTCGTCGAGCGCCACGTCCCACGGTGAATCCCACTGCAGCCGGTGCGCCTGCTCCTCCCACCACCCGACCGGGTCGGCCTCGGCGCGCGCATACACCGCGGGGCTGCCAATCACCGCATAGGTGGACATGCCGGGGGGCGGGGGGTAGGTCACGCCGTCCTGCTGCAGTGCATTGATCGCCGGCCCATTGCCCGTCATCGCGACTCCTTCCGCCATCCCATATCGTTCTCGAGTGTACGCGGGCCATGTGCAAGGCACGCGCGGCAAGGCCGGAGAGGTGCGGGACATGGCGGAATACACGCCGGGGCGCGGGGCCCCGACCGGGGGTGCCAGCCGTGAGGCGCGCCTCAGCGCGGTGCTCGCGCGCTGGCCGGTGCTGGCCGAGCCGTGGGCGCAGGACCTCGAGCGCCGGCGCGTGGACGCCTCGAAGCCCGTCGATGTATCGCCGGCCGCGCGCACGGGGGCCAACGCCGCCGAGCAGGGCATCACCCCCCTGCAGGCGATCAACCGGGCGCTCGGGCTGCCCGATGACCACGGCGTGGATGAGGTGCAGCGCCGCCGCGGCGGCGAGCCCGGGGACGACCCGGGCGACTGACTCAGTCGGGCGAGACCGGCGTCTCGGCCCCCGGGGTGCCCTCTGGCACGAGGATCACCTTCGGCGGCGCGAGGTACACGGTCGTGAACACGTCGTCGCTCACGAGATCCGACCCCTTGAACACCTTGCGGGTGATCCGCACGCTGAAGCCCTCGCTGCCCTCGCTGTAGAGCACCTCGCCCTGGGTGACGTCCGGGCTCGTCACCCTCCGCTCCACCGGCTTGGTGAACTCGAAGCGCTCGCTCGTCTCGCTCTCCACCTTGCGGTCGAAGGAGGTCGAGTAGAGGGCGATCGTGATGCTGTCGGCTGCGTTGGTGACCCGCACGAGGGCCGCGGCGTCCCAGTTGTTCGTGATCTTGAGGTCGGGGGTGGGCCACGACAGCGTGGCCTCGCGGCCCTCGGGGTAGCGGTAGATGTAGAGCTGGTGCGCGGTGTGCTCGTTGAGCTCGAAGCCCGCGAAGAACGCGGCGTTGAAGAGCGTGGTGGCCACCTGCGAGACCCCTCCGCCCACGGCGTCCACGTAGAGGCCGTCGGCCACCATGGGCGCGGCCACGAACCCGCGCGCCTCGGTTCGGCGGCCGAGGGCCTTGTTGAGTGACAGCGATCCTCCCGCGGGGATGATGGTGCCGTTGAGGATGCTGCTCGCCCGCCGGATGTTCGTCACGCGGGCCTCGCCGGGCGAGTAGGGGGTGGTGTAGGAGCCCACCTCCTCCTTGATGCCCAGCGACCGGGCCTTCTCGGTGGTGAACACGGGGGTCACGTCCACGAATGACGACTCCACGGGTCGGTCCTCGCCCATGAGGCCCTCCGCCACGCGCCGGGCATCCACGAGCCGGCCGGTCTTCGAGGGCACGACCACCGCCCGCTTGCCCCGGATCACGTAGCGCGCGGGGCTGGGCACCACCGAGCCCTTGGGGTACGCCGCGAGCAGCGGCCTCCGGAGCTCCGATGCCGCGATGCGCAGCCCCTCCGGCGTGAAGCGCATCGCGCGCGCGACGTCATCGCGTGGCAGGGTCGCCTCCAGGTCGTCGACCACCACGTTGGTGCCACGCCGGATGACCTCCTCGGCCTGCGCCACCTGCTGGCGGGCGGCATCCGTGGTGAGCGCGGGCTCCTTCGGGCGGAGGGGCAGGGCGATCGCGCCGGGCAGGGCGGTGAGGTCGTCGGATACCGCGGCGGCCAGCGCCTTGCGGTCGAGCACGCGCCCGGCCTCCGAGGGCTCCACCGTGAAGTCCGCGCCCCTGACGAGCACGGCGGCATCGCGCTCCGGGCGATCCACCTGGTCACTCACCTCCGCCACCCAGCCGGCCACCGCGCCCTTGCGGAAGTCCGCGCGCAGCGGCACCTCATTTGCCGACTGCCCGGTGATGGCCTTGAGCCCGCGGATGAGGCGGCTCGGCGAGGCATCCTGCGCAGCCCGGATGGCCGCCTCCACATCCACCGTGGCGCCGATGTCGGAGAGCCGCACGGTGGCGACGGTGCCGCCGCCCGCCTGCAGTTCCACCCTGCGCGACAGCAGCTCGTCCGCGCGCTTGGTGAGCGCCGCCTTCGCCTGCGCCTCATCGCCGCCCATGTCCACCCCTGCCACCGTGGTGCCGGGCGCCGTGCCCCCGCCCCCGCCCGCGATGAGCAGGATCACCACCACGAGCAGCACGGCGGCGGCACCGATGACGATCCCGCGCATGCGACGGCCCGCCGGCGGACGGGGAGCGCGCTGCCGGCCGCGCGGGGCGTCGGCAGACCCCTCGGAGCCACGGCGCCCGGGCTCCTGGCGATCCGCCGCGGTGCGCTCGCGCTGGCGCCTCTCGCGCTCGCGTCGACGGCGCTCGCGCTCGGCGTCGGGATCGCGCTCGGGTGGGCCGGTCTCGCTCATGCGGAGGGGCGCGGAGCGAGGTGCGATGGGTTGGTGTGCTGCGTTCTCGTGCCGATCATGGGGCCGCTCGTGCGCTGGTGCGGGGCACGCGGCTCAGGACTCCTCACGGCAGATGCGCCCCGCGCGGGTGATGCGCCGTGCGATCGCCCATGCCGGGAGCACCACCGCGATTCCCCCGAGGATGTCCGCGATGGATTGCTGTCCCGTCGCCACGACGGTCGCGGCGACGGCGGGAGGATAGGCCACGGCCGCGGCGCGCACCGCCGGGCTGGTCGACGACGACCGGTCGGCCCACGCGCCGGGCGTCCCCAGCCCGGTGCGTGGCACCGGCGTCAGGCCGCCTGCGCTGCCACCTGTGTCGCGAGCGCATCCACCGCGGTGATGCCGCTGCGCACGGCACCCTCCATGGTGGCGGGCCATCCGGTGGCGGTCCAGTTGCCGGCGAGCGCGAGGCCCTCCACCGGCGTGCGGGCCCCCGGTCGGCGCGCCGCCTGCCCGGGCGCGGGCGCGAAGGTGGCGCGCGCATCCTTGGTGACCGCCCATGCAGAGAGCGTCGCCGCCCGCGCGGCGGGGAGGAGCGCCCGCACCTCGCGGTCCATGGCCTCGGCCAGTTCCCCGCGCGGCACGCCCATCTCGGCGCGCGCGGCGGAGAGCGAGAGCGCCACATGCTGCCCGGGGGCGCCCTCGCCGGTGATCGCCGTGCGGTCGAACATCCACTGCACGGGGCTGTCGACCACGGCGAGTATCGGGCGGTCCAGCACCGGCCTGTCGTACCAGAGGTGCACGTTCACGATGGGCGACTCCCCGAGGGCCGGGTCGTCGGGCAGTGCGGCCGGGGCCACGGCGCGCGCCCGTGAGGGCGGCAGGGCCAGCACCACGGCGTCGGCCTCGATGCGCGAGCCATCATCGAGGTCGAGCCCGTCGCCATCGGCGGCGGATACCGCGCGGCCGGTCACCACGCGGCCGCCCGATCGCTCGATCAGGCGCCGCGCCGGGGCATCCACCAGATGCGACAGCCCCACGAGCGCCCAGCCGATCGAGGCGCCGCCGGATGTGCGCATGAGCCCCTCGGTGATGACGAAGGCGGCGAGGGCGGCCGACACGCGGTCGGAGCGGTCGTTGCAGGTGGGCAGGATGACCACGTCCCAGAAGCGCTCGATGGCGGCGTCGCGCTGGCCATGCGCGCGCAGCCACTCGCCGAACGCGACGTCGTCGAGCGCGTCGCGCCCGCGCGGGCCGAGCGCCGCGATTGCCGTGAGGGCGCGCAGCGCCCGCACCCGCTCGGCGCGGGTGAGGAGGGCATAGCGGCTGAACGCCGGGCCCATGTGCAGGGGCGCGGGCAGTCGACGGGCCGTGAGCACCCCATGCGTGCCCGCGCGATCGCGCACGTCCACGTGCAGAACCGGCTGCATCGCCGTGAGCCCCTGCGACCCGAGGCGCGCGAGCAGCGACGTGTAGGCGGTGCAGCAGCCCAGGTGCACGTGCTGGCCGTTGTCGAGCTCCACGCCGGTGCCCGGGTCGGTAAACGAGAACGCCTTGCCGCCCAGGAAGGGCCGCCGCTCCACGAGGGTCACGCGGGCGCCGCGGCCCGCAGCCTCCACGGCCGCCGCGATGCCGGCGAGCCCCCCGCCGGCAACGGCCACGCGCGCGCCTCGCAGGCTCACCTGCGCCTCGTGGTGAGCGCGCGCGCGATCGAGCGCGCCATGAGCGCCAGCTTCCGGCGTCCGGGCAGCGAGACGCGCCCCTGCGTCACGTCGAAGTCCCGCGCCGCCAGCCTGGCGAGAATGTCCTCGTAGAGCGCCGCCAGCATCTGCACGCACATGCGCGCCCGCAGGTCGAGCATCGGCAGCAGCATGTGCCCGCTCGCGAAGTACTCCCCGGCGCGCGCGGCCTGCGCCTCCATCAGATGCCGCATCCCCGGGGTCATGCGGTCGGCCATGATGTCGGCCTCGGTCACGCCGTGCGCGGCCATCTCGTCGGCGGGCAGGTAGATGCGGTCGCGCAGGGAGTCCTCCTGGACATCCCGCATGATGTTCACCACCTGCATCGCCACGCCGAGGTCCTCGGCGTGGCCCACGGCGGCGGGATCGCGGAAGCCGAACACATGCAGCGAGAGCACCCCCACCGCACCGGCCACGCGGTCGCAGTAGGTCTTGAGAGCCGGCCAGTCGGGGTAGCGCGTGGTGTCGAGGTCCATCGCCACGCCCTCCACCAGGGCGTCCATGGGGCCGCGCGGGATGCCGAACCGTCGGATGGCGTCTGCGAGGGCGATGAGCACCGGGTCATCCGCCGGCACCGCCCCCGCATAGGCGGCGTCGACGTCGCGCCTGCGCGCGGCGACGGCCGCCTCCTTCTCCGCCTGGCCCTCGGCGCCATCGACGGAGTCGTCGCACAGGCGGCTGAACGCGTAGAGCGCGTGAATGCCCCGGCGACGCTCCCGCGGGAGGAGGATGAACCCGAAGTAGAAGTTGCGGGCCTCCGCCCGCGTGATCTCGGTGCAGCGGTCGTAGGCCTCCTCGACCGTCACGTGCGTCCCCCGCGCAGCATGCGCCAGGCCACCCCCGCGGCCATGCCGGCACGCCCGCGCGCGCCGGGCGCCGGGCGCGCGGCGATGGTGTCGTGGTCTTGCGCGGCGATGGAGTCGCACACCCAGAGGCCGCCGGCAGTGAACATCGCGATGTCGTGCCGCACGCGGCGGGGCACCATGGCGCGCAGGGGCGCCCCCTCCACCAGTCGGGCGCGGGCGCGGCCAACCTCCATGCGCACCAGCTCGCGCAGCGCGGGCGACGCCGCCGGCGCGCGCAGGTCGTCCACCGACACGCCGAAGAGGTCCATGTCCTCGCGGGGCAGGTACACGCGGTCGCGCTCATCGAGGTCGCGGCGGATGTCCTGCCAGAAGTTGACGAGTTGGAGCCCCTCGCAGGTGGCATCCGACAACGCGACGCTCCGCGCGTCGTCGATGCCGAGCACGCCCAGCACCATGCGGCCCACCGGCGTGGCCGAATGGGCGCAGTACCAGAGCAGGTCATCGTGGGTGTCCCACCGGCTGATGCGCTGGTCGATGCGGTTGGCCTCCACGAGCCGCTCGAACTGCTCGACCGGCAGCCCGCGCCGCCGGATGACGTCGGCCGCGGCGACGAGCACGGGGTCGTCGCCATCGCCGCTCATCGCGGCGTGCAGGCCCGCCTCCCAGGCGTCGAGCGCCTCGAGGCGCTCATCCGGCGTGGCCACCCCGGCGTCGCCGATGTCGTCGGTCACCCGGCAGTAGGCGTACACCGCGCGCATGTCATCGCGCACGTCGCGCGGCGCGAGCATGAACGCGACGGGGAAGTTCTCGTCGTGATCCCGCGTGATGTCGGCGGCCCGGGCGCGGGCCTCGCCGGTGCTCACGCCGCGTACCGCCCGAGGGCCATCACCGGGAAGTAGAGCCGGTAGTAGTGGTACTTGATCATGAAGTCGAGCGGGAAGCCGGTGCCGGTGAAGGCGTCCTCGTCCCACCCGCCGTCTGCCGCCTGCTCCCGCACGAGCCACGCGATGCCGCCCTCGATGGCGGGGCTTTCGGGGTCTGCGGCCATGAGGCCGATGAGCGCCCAGGCGGTCTGCGATGCGGTGGAGGGCCCGATGCCGGCCAGCGAGGCATCGCGGTAGCTCTCGATGTCCTCGCCCCAGCCCCCGTCATCGTTCTGGCACGCCTGCAGCCACTCGACCGACCGGCGCACCCACGGCTCCCGCATGTCCACGCCACAGGCGGCGAGCGCCGGGAGCACCGACCCTGTGCCGTAGACGTGGTTCACGCCCCAGCGCCCCCACCACGAACCATCTTCACGCTGCGTGGCGCGCAGGTAGGCGAGGCCGGCCCGAACGGCCGGGTGCCCCACGGGCACGCCGCAGTGCACGAGGGCCTCGAGCACGTGCCCGGTGACGTCCTCGGTGGGCGGGTCGATGACCTCGCCGAAGTCGCACACGGGGAACTGTCCAACCAGCCGGCTGGTGTTGTCCACGTCGAAGGCGCCCCAGCCGCCGTCCCTGCTCTGCATCGCGAGCAGCCAGTCGACCGCGCGCTGCACCACGCCGTCGCCGGGCGGCACGCCGGCCTTGAGCAGCGCGAGCAGCACCTCGGCGGTGTCGTCGGTGTCCGGGTACCACTCGTTGTGGAACTCGAATGCCCAGCCGCCGGCCTCACCCCGGCGGGAGATGCGGCGCCAGTCGCCCTCGCGTGTGATCTCGCGGGCCATGAGCCAGTCGCGCGCGCGATCCACGGCGTCGTCGTCGCCCGCGGTCCCGGAGTCATGGATGGCGATGGCCGCGAGGCAGGTGTCCCATACGGGTGAGATGCACGACTGGATGCGCAGGCGGCCCTCGCGGCGCAGCGCGAATGTCGAGAAGCCGTCGAGGGCACGCTCGATGACCGGGTGGTCGAGCGGCATGCCGAGCGCGTGCAGCGCGATGATCGAGTAGACCCACGGCGGCTGGATGCCCGCCCACGATCCGTCGACCTCCTGGCGGTCGAGGATCCATCGGCGGATGCGGCGCTCCGAGGCGCGGCGCACCGATGCGACCGGCCACCGGTTGTAGGTGCGCGCGAGCGGCATGAGGCGCCGCATCGTCGCGGTGAGCGGGCCCGGCGTGCGGGGCGGCGGCCCGTCCACGCTGCCGGGCGACTCGGCGAAGATCTCCTCGACCGAGGGCTCCTGCGGGAAGGTCGGGTTGCGCGAGAGCACCACCAGCAGGGGCACGAACGTGCCGCGCGCCCATGAGGCGAACCGGTACACCGAGAGCGGCGCGCGCGGGGGCATCAGCATGAGCTCCGGCGCGGCGGCGGGCAGCGACTCCCAGGGGTACTTGCCGAGCACCGCGAGCCACAGGCGCGTGAAGAAGCGGGCCTTGTTCGCGCCGCCCAGCATGAGGATGCGGTCGCGCGCCCGGCGCATGGGCTCCGACTCGGCCGGCACGCCCGCCAGGCGGAGCGCGTACCAGGCCTCCACCGTCACGCTGAGGTCGCCATCCGCGCCATGCCACACTGGCCAGCCGCCGTCGTCCCCCTGGGTGGCGAGGAGCTCAGCGGCGATCTCGCGGCGGTCGTCGTCGGTGGCGCGACCCAGCGCCTCGAGCAGGAACAGCTGCTCGGCGGTGATGGAGGCGTTCGACTCGAGCTCGCCCCACCAGAAGCCCGAGGGGTCCTGCAGCCCGCGCAGGTGCTGCGCGCCGCGGTCCGCCGCGATGCGCGCGGCGGCGCGCAGCTCGCCCTGGGTGAGGCTGCTCGTCATGCCGCCACCATGCCACGCGCCCCGGCGCGCTCGCGGAACCACTGCACGGCGTCGTCCACGGCCCGGTCGATGTCCGACTGCGGGAGGCCCAGCTCGGTGATCGCCCTCTGCGGCGAGAAGAACCTCCGCGTGCGCGCGAGCAGCGCGCCATCCAGTGGCGCGCGCGGCTCGCGCCGGAGCAACCGTCCCTCCACCAGCTCATCCACCGCAGCCGCGGCGATGGCTACGGCGTGGGGTATGCGCCGGGTGGGCGGGGGCGGCCCGCCGGCCCGGTGCACCAGGCCGAGGATGTGCTGCAGGGTCATGTTGCCCCAGGCGTGGCCGAGGATGTACCGGCGCCCCGGCTCACCGCGCTCGAGGGCGAGCAGGTGGCCGGCCGCGACGTCGCGGACGTCGATGATGTTCAGGCCGGTATCCACGTATGCGGGTATGCGCCCGGCCAGGGCGTCGACGATGAGCTGGCCGGTGGGGGTGGGGCGGTGGTCCCCGGGCCCGATCGGCGCCGAGGGGTTCACCACGTAGCCCTCGAGCCCGCTCGCCACCGCTCGCCGCACGAGCGACTCGGCCGCCACCTTCGACTGCTTGTAGGCCCCGATCACCTGGCCCTTGGGCTGCAGGGTCTCCTCGTCCCCGTGAGTGCCGTCCCCGGGGAGGCCGATGGTGGCCACCGATGACGTGTGCACCATCGGCACTCCCGCGCGCCGCGCGGCGTCGATGACCACCTGCGTGCCGCCGACGTTCACCGCGCGCACTTGGGTGGCGCGCCGTCGGCTGAGTGAGTAGATGGCCGCCACGTGGAAGATGGCCTCGGCGCCTTCGGCCGCCCGGCGCACCGCGACCGGGTCGCGGACGTCGCCCTCCACCGGCTCGATGCCGTCGGGCAGGGCGCTGCCGGGGGTCCCACCCGGGCGCACGAGCCCGCGCACCTCGAAACCCGCATCACGCAGGTGCATGGCCACGTGTGATCCGATGAATCCCGTTGCACCGGTGACCAGCGCGCGCCTCATGCCGCATCCCCCAGGGCCGCGGCGACCGCCGGCACGAGCCCGCGCCGCGCGGCGCGGGCGCCGCGCGCGAGGCGTGCCCATGCCGCGATGTCGGAGGGCCGGCGGATGAGGCGGCCGAGCACGCGCAGCGGGTGGACATCCCCGCGATCGTCCACCACGCCCGTGATGTCGGGCAGCACGTCGTCGGCCCGGTCGGTGACGGCACGGATCGCGGCGAAGGGGATTCCCGCCCGCGCGCAGGCGCGCGCGGTGCCCGCGCTCTCCATGTCCACCACGAGGCCGTCGAGCGCCCGCCGCTCCGCGGGCTGCGAGACCACGCGATCGGCGGTGACGAGGGTGCCCCGCTGCGCACCGGCGCCGTGGGCGAGGGCGCGGTCGCAGTCCCAGGCATCTCCCGTGAGGGCATCCCGCACGCTCTCGGGCACCACCACGTCGCCGCGCTCGAGCGAGGGGTCGAGCGCGCCGCAGAACCCGACCGAGATCGCCGCGGTCACGCCATCCGCGATGGCGGCGCTCGCGCGCTCCTCCGCCGGTCCGGCGCCCATCCCCGTGACGATCACGCGCACGCCGGGGCCGGCGAACCGGCGCAGCATGCGCTCCTCGGCCGGCACGGCGCACACGAGCGCGACCACGCCGCGACCCATCGCCGTCGTTCCCCCCGGCTCACCCGCGCGCGAGCGCGAGCAGGTCCTTCGGGCTCGACATGGCGTCGAGGATGGTGGTTGCCTCGTAGCCGCAGTGCATGAGGCAGTTCGCGCAGCGCGGGTCGCGGTCGGTGCCGTACTTGTCCCAGTCGGTGTCCTCGAAGAGCTCGCGGATGCTGCCCACGTGCTTGTCGGCCAGCAGGTAGCAGGGCGACCGCCACCCCTCGACCGTGTACGTGGGCATGCTCCATGCCGAGCAGCGGTACTGGCGCTTGCCCTGCAGGAACTCGTGGAACAGCGGGTTGTTGTAGAAGGGGATGTCGAGCCCCTCGCAGCGCTCGTGCACCTCGGCGTAGAGCGCCTGGGCCTCCGTGCGCGCGAGGAACTGCTCGCGGTCGTGGGTTACCGACTCGTAGTCGTAGCCCGGGGAGGTGATGCACCCCTCCACGCCCATGTCCTTGAGGTACGTGAAGAGGTCGACGTACTCCTCGGCGGGGGTTCCGCGGAAGATCGTGGTGTTCGTGCACACGCGGTACCCGCGCGCGATGGCCTCACGCATGTGCGCGGTGGCCTTCTTGAACACGCCCTGGCGGTCGACGGCGTGGTCGTGCACCGACTCCATGCCGTCGATGTGCACCACGAAGGCGAAGCGCTTGGTGGGCTCGATGCGGTCGAAGGCCTTGTTCATCAGGATGCCGTTGGTGCAGAGGTACACGAACCGGCCCTGGTCGATGATGCCGTGCACGATCTCGTCGATCTGCTTGTGGATGAGCGGCTCGCCACCCGGGATGTTCACGATCGGCGCGCCGCACTCGTCGGCCACCCGCAGGCACTCCTCCACCGTCAGGCGCTTGTGGAAGACGTCCTTGTACTCCTGGATGCGACCGCAGCCGGTGCAGGCGAGGTTGCACAGCTCGAGGGGCTCGAGCATGAGGGTGAAGGGAAAGCGCTCCTTGCGCTGGAGCAGCTTCTTCTTCGCGAGGTACGTGGCCATGCCGAGCTCAAGGGCAATCGGTCGTCGCGGCACGCTGGGCTCCTGGGGTAAGTGCGGAAGGGACGCCCGAACGCTAATGCACTCACCGGCGCAGCGCCATGCCCCGGACCCGCAGGCTGCGCGCCGCGCGCGCCGCGGGCTAGCTCTGCCGCGCGAAGGCGGTGTCGGCGATGGCCGCGAGGTCGTCCACGGGGCCCGGCAGCTGGTGCAGCAGGTCCATGGCGCGACCGTGTGACTCGGCGGCGAGCGCGCGTGCGCGATCCATGCCGTGAAGGCTCGTGTAGGTCACCTTCCCCATGCGCTCGTCCGCGCCCACGGCCTTGCCCATCTCGGCCTCCGACCCCGCCACGTCGAGGATGTCGTCGACGATCTGGAACAGCAGCCCCACCTCGCGCGCGAACGCCCGGTAGATGGCCTCCTGCTCCGGCGGCGGGGGCGCCAGCACCAGCGCGATGTGCACCGACACCGCCATCAGGCGGCCGGTCTTGAGGGCGTGCATCGCCGCGAGCGCGTCCGGTCCGCCCGCGCCCGCGCCCTTGAGGTCGAGGTACTGGCCGCCCACCATGCCCGCAACGCCGGTGGCGCGGCTGAGCTCGCGCAGGATCCCCACCTGCACGGCCGGCCCACCACCCTGCTCCTCGCACACCAGCCGCATGGCCTCGGCGAACAGGGCGTCGCCCGCGAGGATCGCCACGTCCTCGCCGTACACCACGTGGCAGGTGGGCACGCCGCGACGCAGGTCGTCGTCGGCCATCGCGGGGAGGTCGTCGTGGATGAGCGAGTAGGTGTGGATGAGCTCGATCGCCGCCGCCGAGGGCATGAGGTCGGCCGGATCGCACCCGAGGGCCTCGGCCGTGGAGAGGGCCAGCACGGGGCGGATGCGCTTGCCCTTGGCGAGCAGCGAGTAGCGCATGGCCTCGACCAGCCCCTCCGTGCCGCGTGCCTCCTCGGCCTCGCGCGCATCGGGCACGCTGAACCACAGCCCCTCGAGGTAATCGTCCACCTGCTGGCGCAGGTGGTCGGGGTAGCGGGCGTGGACGGTGCTCGTGCCGGTCTCGGACATGGGGCCGCAGGGTACCCGGCTGGTACCGTCGCCCGCCATGCGCGCCCTCGTGCTGCACGGCCCCGACGACCTGCGCCTCGAGGAGGTGCCCGAGCCCGTGCCCGAGCCCGGTGAGGTGGTGCTGCGCGTCACGGGCGCGCTCACCTGCGCGACCGACGCCAAGATGATGCGCCAGGGCGGCCATCCGGCACTGCCGCCCAACCCCGCTCCCTTCGGCCACGAGGCCTGCGGCGTGGTGTCGGCGGTGGGGGAGGGGGTCACCGGCGTGGCGGAGGGCGACGAGGTCGTGGTGGCCAACTCGGCCCCGTGCGGGGAGTGCCCGCCATGCCTGGTCGGCCGGCCCTCGCTCTGCGAGTCGATCGTCTACCTCTCGGGCGCCTTCGCGGAGTACCTGCGGGTGCCCGCGCGCATCGTGGAGCGCAACCTGCTTCCCCTGCCGCCGGGCCTGCCGCCGCGACGGGCGGCCATGGTCGAGCCCCTCGCGTGCGCCGTGCGCGGCGTCGAGCGCGTGGAGGCGGGTGCCGGCGACGAGGTGGTGGTGCTGGGCGGCGGGGTGCAGGGCACGCTCATCGCCGGCCTGCTCGCGGGCCGCGGATGCCTGGTGACGCTCTGCGACCCCCACGCGCCGCGGCGGGAGCGCGCCCTCCGGTTCGGCGCGTCACGCGCGATGGACGCCCCGCGGGACCCCTCCGCCGTGCAGGCCGTGAAGGCCGCGCATGGCGGTGGTCGCGGCCCCGCCGCCGTGGTGGAGGCCGTGGGGCGCCCCGAGGCATGGGAGGCCGCAGTGGCGATCGCCCGACCGGGCGGCGAGGTGCTGCTGTACGGCGGCTGCGCCGCGGGCACCACGGTGACCCTGCCCACGTTCCCGCTGCACTACGGCGAGCTGGCGATCCGCGGGTCGTACCACCACACACCCGAGGCCGTGCGCGAGGCGCTCGCCCGCCTCGCGGCGAACGACGCGCCCTACGACGAGCTGATCGGCGACGAGATCGGGTTGGAGGACGTGGCCGGTGTGCTGCGGGCGGGGTCGGGCGAGAAGCGCCCGGTGCGCACGGCCCCCTAGGAGTTCTTGGCGATCAGCTTCTTGAGCTCGTCGAACTGCGCGGCCTGGGCCCGCAGCGTGGCCAGCTCGGACTCCTGGCGGCGCACCAGCCTGGCGAGCTCCTTCACGGCCTCGTCGAGCGTGGCGATGACGGCCTCGACGTCCGCCGTCGCGCGTCCCGACCCGGGGGGACGACCCCGTCGCGTGCGCGGCTCGAGGGCCACGCCGCGCTTGCGCGCGATGCGGTAGTAGTTGGCCGCCACGGTGCCGGCGCGTCGGCCGGTGCGCCTCGAGATGTCCTCGAAGGCGTCGCTCTTCGACATCGCGCCGCCTGCGGTCATGGTCTCCACCTCGGCGAAGATCGCCTCGGCGACGCCGCCGCGCGGTGCCCCGCGGTCCGCCGCTGGGGCCGTGCCGTCGTTGGCCGGCGTCGCGGCGCTCGCGTTGTCAGTCATCGACCTATCTCCCGGTAGTGGTCAGCCCGGGTAATACACATGTCAATTACATGTGTCAAATCCGATATATAAAACATGCAACAGCCAGATATTCACCCGGTGGTGAATACGGCGAGGGTCGCCGTGAACCCGTGCAGGTGCGCGCGCCCGCCGACGGGCCCGATCTCGCCATTGCAGAAGAGCCCCGCAAGAGGAACCGGGCCGAGCACGTCGGCCACGGCCCGCGCATCGTGGTCCGGCTCCGGGAACATCCTCGTACCGCGCCCGTTGCAGGTGAAGAGGAGGGCACCGCCCGCGGCCGCGCCCGGCACCCCCTCGAGCGCCCGTCGCAGGTCCGCATCGGCCGACTCATGGTCGCGTACCTGCAGGCGCATCACCTGGCCAACCCGCACGCGCTCGCCGAGCGCGATCGCCCCCGACGACGGGTCGCCGCCGAGGATGCCGCGGATCAGGAAGTCACCCTGCTCGAGCTGCGGCTTGTTGCCGTCCTCGACCAGGCCCGCCAGCACGCCCTGGTCGACGAGCGCACGGTCCTCGCCGGGGAGGTCCTCGACCACCGCCTGCACGCGCTCGAGCGCGGGGCGCCCGGCGAGTTCCTCCACCACTCCGTCGTGACAGGCCGTGATGGTCATCTCGGGGCCGACGGGCCGGCACCCCTGCGAGACCACCGCATGGGCGCCGGGCACCACCACGCCCACAGCCCCCTCGGCGAGCACGTGCTCGCCGAAGATGAGGCGGTGCTCGCCCGGTCCCCGCCCGCCCGACGCCATGCCGCCGATCACGGTTCGCGCCGCGGGCTTGCCATCGGGACCGTGCAGGGAGTCCGGCGGGAACGAGAATGGGTCGGCGAGCAGGATCACCGCGTGGTCGGTGGCGATCTCCTCGGGCGCGTGGGGATCCACCTGCGCGGGCCAGCCCGTGAGCACGGTCGCGCCGTCCTCGTCGAGCCCGGGGTCGAGGACGAACGGCTCGAGGACGGTGTCCGGGAGGGCGGCCGCCCAGAGCGACAGGCCCGGGGGCGCCTCGACCTCGCGGCCGGTGCCGACCACGGCTTCGGCCGTGCAGCCGATGAGGGCCCCGGGCCCGAGCTCGGCGTTGACGATCGCGGCGATGCCAGCGGCGTTTGCCATGAGGTCCGGGGTGGCGAAGACCACCACCAGGTCGGGCCGGCGAACGCCGAGGTCGTGGCGCACCGCGGCGCACGCCTCGCGGGCGGCATCGCCGGGTTGCGGGAGCGTGCTGAGGGCCGATGCAAATGCATTCACGGGACCAGTGTCCCGCAGGCCGCGCGGCCATGCCGTGCCTACGGAAAGCCCTACCATCGACGCGGGCCGCTTGACACTCACGCTGTGGACTGGTCAGGTTCCCGGAGATGCGCCATCACACCGCCGCCGGGCGACCCCAGTGAACCGCCGGCCCTCGCTTGCGAGGCGCATCACCGCGATTGCCGCCGCCGGGCTCGCGACCCTCGCATGGCTCCTCGCCGTGTTCGTATGGACCTCCACCTCGAAGGTCACCGAGACGGGCGGTTTCGCGGCCGTCACCGTCGAGACGGTCCAGAGTCCCGAGGGCACGACTGTCGTCACCGACGCGCTGCTCGACAAGGTGGACGCCTTCGCCACGGCGAACGGCTACGCCTTCACCCCGACCGCGCGCACGCAGATCGAGGACGCGCTCACGACGGTGCTCGACGGGGCCGAGTTCCCCGGCCTCATGGGACCGGCGATCGAGGCGGCGCGCCAGGCCTACGCCGCGGCGCCTGACGGGCCGATCACGCTCGACTTCGCGAGCCTCCGGCCGCTCGCGGTGGAGAAGGTGCAGCAGGTGAACCCCGGGCTGGTCTCGCGCATCCCGCCCGCCGGTGATCTGACGGTGACCGTCCAGAAGCAGGAGGTCCCGCCGGTGCTCCGGACGATCGAGGAGGCCAGCGGCACCCTGCGGTGGTCGCCGGTGTGGCTCCTCGTCATCGCCGTCGCGCTCGCCGCGCTCGGGCTCTGGGCGTCCGTCACCCGCGGGCGGATGCTCATGGGTTTCGGCATCGCATCGATCCTCATCGCATTCGTGCCGCTTGCGATGTATCTGGCGATCCCGCCGATCACGGCGTCGTTCGCCGAGGCCGGGAACCCGGCCGACCTCGTGTCCACGGCCACGGTGGCGATCCTCTCCAGATGGTGGATCGCCCTCCTGGTCGCGGCGCTCGTGGGCGTGGCGCTCATCGGCGCCTCCGTCTACATGCGGCGGCGCCCGGTGCAGCGGCGCGGGCCGGTGATGCTCGGGCGCTAGCCCCCGGCCGGGGGTTCCTCGGCTTCGTCGAGGGGATCGATCAGCGCGTGGGCCTCGATGGCCCGGTCGCCCGGCACCATGATGTCGCGCGGCCCGCCGGCCAGGAAGTCCGGGACGTCGAAGCCCGCCATGCGGCGCACATAGGCGGGGATGCCCGCATCGCCGAGCATGCCCTGGATCATCTCCGCCTCGGGTTGGTTGCGCGCGATGGCCACGCGCACCCATTGCACCTCGGGCCGGGCCGGGCCCCCGCGGCCGGCCGCCGCCGGAATCGCCAGCAGCGCCCCGAGCGCGAAGCCCACCACGTGCAGCCAGTGGGCGGTGTCCGACTGCGCGCCCGAGAGCGCCGCGATGGTCTCCCAGGCGATCCAGGCGGCGATGAGGATCCACGCGGGCAGGCCACCACCGCGCGCGGTCCCCGTCCACGCCAGGTGCAGGCGGGCCTTCGGGAAGAGCACGAGGTAGGCGCCCAGCACGGCGGCCACGATGCCCGACCCGCCGATCACCGGTTGGGGCGAGGCGGCGTCGAACCAGGCCTCTGCGATGAACGCCAGGTAGCCCACGCCGATCACGAACGGCAGGAACCGCGCCCGCCCGAGGCGCTCCTCGAGCGACGGGGCGAAGACCCAGATGAACACGAGGTTGCCCAGTAGGTGCCACCACGACGCGTGCAGGAACTGCGCGGTGAGCGCCTCCACCCAGGGCGAGTGCTCGGCCGAGAGCAGCACGCACGGGTCGGCGGCCACCGGGCCGTCCTGGCCCGTGAGGTGCGCCGGCACCATGCCCCAGCGGCAGGCGAGGGCCTGCGAGGAGTCGTCGATGTTCCCGTCGTCGGGGCGCAGCGCCTGCACCAGCCACATCACGGCCCACGCGGCCATGAGGGCATAGGTGAGGACGGGAACGCGCGGGCGCGGGAGGTCGTCCGAGAGGATCCGCGCCATCGCGCCGTCCTCTAGCCCAGGACGTGCATGAGGAGGGCCGCCTGCACGTGCAGGCGGTTCTCGGCCTCGTCCCACACGGCCGAGCGTGGCCCGTGGTAGACGGCGCGCGTGATCTCGAGCCCGTCGTGCGCCGGGAGCGGGTGCAGGGCGACGGCGTCGGGCGCGGCGGCATCCATGAGCGCCTCGTCAACCCGGTAGGGCGCGAACACCCGGAGGCGCTCGGCCTCCTCGTCCTCGTCGCCCATCGACACCCAGACGTCCGTGTATACCGCCCTCGCGCCGTCGACCGCCTCGAGGGGATCGGTGACCACCCACACGCGGCCGCCGCGCTCGCGCGCGATGGCGTCGGCCCGCTCCACCACGTCGGGGTCGGGCAGGTAGCCCTCCGGGCAACCGGCCACGACCTCCATGCCCATGAGCGCTCCCGCGACCATGAGTGAGTGGCAGCAGTTGTTGCCGTCGCCCACGTACGCCGCGCGCACGCCGGCCGGGTCGCCGAAGCGCTCGCGGATGGTCATGACGTCGGCCAGGCCCTGGCAGGGGTGGTGGTCATGGGTGAGGGCATTGATCACCGGCACGTCGGCGTGCTCGGCGAGCGCCACCACCTTCGCGTGGTCGACCGTGCGGATGACGATGGCGTCCACGAACCGGGAGAGCACCTTCGCGGTGTCCTCGATGGTCTCGCCGCGTCCCAGCTGCATGTCGCGCCCGGCCAGCACCACGGGATGCCCGCCGAGGCGCGCGATGCCCACCTCGAACGAGACGCGCGTGCGCGTTGAGGGCTGCTCGAAGATGAGGGCCACGCTGCGGCCGGCCAGCGCCTGCGGCCACTCGGGGTCGGCCTTGAGCCGGTCGGCGAGGTCGAGCACCTCGCGCACGGCATCGGCGGGGTGGTTCATGAGGCTCAGCACGGAGCGGCCCGCGAGGGCGGGGTGGGGTGCGATCTGTGACACCGCATAAGCGTATCGCGAGGTTCGAGGGCGTCCCGTCCGGCGCATCGGGCACGATCGAAGCGTCAGGCCGTTCGAGGAGGCGCTGTGTCCGCAGGGTGGTGGGTGCTCATCGGCATCGGGGCATTCCTGGTGCTCGTCGCCATCTACGACGTCCTGCAGCGCCGGCACTCGATCCTCCGGGTGTTCCCGGTGGTCGGTCACCTGCGGTACATCCTCGAGGCCTTTGGCCCCGAGCTCCGCCAGTACATCGTCACGAGCAACGACGATGAGCGGCCCTTCAGCCGCAACCAGCGGCGCTGGATCTACGCGAGCAGCAAGCACCAGAACAACTCGTTCGGGTTCGGCACCGATGCGGAGTTCGAGCGCTCGCCCGGCTACCTCATCATCAGCCCCTCCGCCTTCCCGGCACCGCCTCCGGAAGGCGGCGATCCCGAGGACTGGCCGCTGCCGTCGGCAAAGGTGCTCGGCGGGCCCCGCGAGCGGCCGAAGGCCTTCCGCCCGGCGTCCGTGGTGAACATCTCGGGAATGTCGTTCGGGGCGCTCTCGGCGCGCGCCGTGGAGTCGCTCAACGCCGGGGCGGCGCTCGCCGGGTGCATGCAGACGACGGGCGAGGGCGGGCTCACCCCGTACCACCTGCAGGGCGGCGACCTGGTGATGCAGTTCGGCACCGGCTGGTATGGAGCGCGCAATGCGCAGGGGCGCCTCGACCTGCCCAAGCTCGTGGATCTGGTGGAGCGCAACCCCATCCGCGCGATCGAGCTGAAGATGAGCCAGGGCGCGAAGCCGGGGGTGGGGGGCATGTTGCCCGCCTCGAAGGTGACCCCCGAGATCGCGGCCATCCGCGGCGTGGAGGTCGGCAAGCCCTGCATCAGCCCGTCCGTGAACCCCGAGTTCTCCAACGTGGACGAGCTGCTGGACACCGTTGAGCGCATCGCCGAGGCCACCGGCCTGCCGGTGGGCATCAAGTCGGCGGTGGGGGATGCGCGCTTCTGGTCGGACCTCGCCCGTCACATGGATGGCGGGTCGCGCGGCGTGGACTTCATCACCATCGACGGCGGGGAGGGGGGCACCGGGTCGGGCCCACTGGCATTCGTCGACCACGTGGGCCTGCCGTACCGCCTCGCCCAGGCGCGGGCCCTGCGTGCATTCGCGGAGCGCGGCATCCAGCACCGGGTCACCTGGATCGGCAGCGGCAGGCTCGGCCTGCCCGAGGAGTCGATCATGGCCTTCGCGCTCGGCGCCGACATGATCAACGTGGCGCGCGAGGCCATGCTGTCGATCGGCTGCATTCAGGCGCAGCGGTGCCACACGGGGCACTGCCCGAGCGGCGTGGCCACCCAGTCGGCATGGCGCCAGCGCGGCATCGACCCCGCGTTGAAGTCGGCCCGGGCGGCGGCCTACATCATCACCCTCAGGCGCGAGATCACGCGCCTCGCCCGCTCCACCGGAGTGGAGCACCCCGCGCAGATATCCCTCGACCACATCGAGGTGCTCGAGGGCGACGTGCTCACCCCCATGGCGCAGCGCCTCGGCATCACGCCCGGCTGGGCAGTGCCGGTGGAGATCTAGGCGCCCTCAGCCGCTCGCGAGGGGGCCCTCGGCCCAGCCCGCGCCGAGGCACATGGCCAGGTCGATGTCGGCGGGTGATGCCACGCCCTCGTCGGCGAGCCTGCGCGCCTCGTCCAGGGCGCCCGCGTAGTAGATGGCTGCGACCACCGGCTCGGTGCCGGTGGGCTGCGCGTCGCCGTCCGGCACCAGCCCGCCGCCCGACTTGCGGCCGAGCCGCCCCGCGGCCACGAGCGGGGCGAGGGTTCCGGCGTCATCAAAGCGATCGCCATAGGCCGCCTCGAGGTCGCCACGGATGCTGTCGAGCACGTCGAGGCCAACGAGGTCGCCGAGCGCGAATGGGCCCATCGGCGCGGGCCCGCCATCCACCACCATGGCATCGGCCGCGCGGCGGTCCACGGGGGCGCCGGCGGCGGCGCGATAGGCCTCGGCCATCGCTCGCACCAGCACTCGGTTCACAACGAAGCCCGGGCACTCGCGCACCCGCACCGGCGTCTTGCCGAGGTCCTCCGCCAGCGCGATGGCCCGCGCCACGGCCTGCTCGTCGGTGGCCGCGCCGGCGATCACCTCGACCAGGCGCATCGTGCTCGCGGGGTTGAAGAAGTGAAGGCCGACGAGCCGGGACGGGCTCGCGGTGGCGTCGCCGAGCGCCGTCACCGAGAGCCCCGACGTGTTGGTGGCCACCAGCGCGTCGGGACGCACCACCTCGTCGATGCGCCGGTGCACGGCGGTCTTGAGGGCGAGGTCCTCCGGCACGGCCTCGATCACCACGTCGACGTCCGCCAGGTCGTCGATGCCCGCCACGGCGCGCACCCGGGCGGTCGCCGCCTCCGCGGCATCGGCGTCGAGGCGGCCGCGCTCCACGCGCCGCGCGGCGAGGGCACGGGCTCGATCGACGCCCTGCTCGGCGCGCGCGAGGTCGGCGTCGGCCACGAGCACATCCATGCCCGCTGCTGACGCCACATGGGCGATCTCCGCGCCCATGGTGCCCGCCCCGATGATCCCGACAGTCGTCACGCGCCGAGCCTAGCGGGAGCGTCCGGGCCGGCTTCTAGTTTTCCCGAAACCGGATTGCCGAGGCCGGTAAAGCGCAGGAACACGGTGATCGAGAGCTCCGAGCACCATCACGCCACGGACGCCGCGCTGGCCGCGCGGTACCGGCAGCGTCGGCTCTCACTCCTCGCGGTGGTCGTGCTTGTCACCGTGGTTCCCATCGTGGCGCTCGGCACGTGGTGGATGTGGCCCCTGCTGGTCATCCCCGCCGCGCTGGCCGCACCGCTCGCGGGAGGCACCGGCCTCATCGCCACGCTCCTGGCCTGCGCCATCGGCCTGGCCGCTGCGTCCGGCGGGCAGGTCACCTCGGCGGAGGTGCTCATGGGCTTCGTCGCCATCATCGTGGTGGCCGCCCTCGGCGCTGCCCACGCGGGGATGGGACAGGGCGTCATGGCGGCCATGCCCTCGTTCGGGCGAGGGCGTGATGGGGCCGTCGGCCCGGCGCCGGGCGACGTGTTCGACATCATCGCCGCGCGCGACTGCCGCCGCGCCGCCGAGACCGGCACCCCGGTGTCGGTTGCCATCATCGCCGTGCCCCGCGTGCAGTGGATCGCCGACCGCCACGGCAACGACGTGCTCGACCACCTGCTCGAGGCCTGCTCGGGTGCGGTCGCGGGAGTCACCTCGGGATCCGACCTCGTGATGGAGCAGTCGGACGGCCGCTACGTGGCGCTGGTGCCCGGCACTGCCGAGGCCGCGCGGGAGCTGGCGGAGCGCGTCGCAATGGCGCTCGAGGGCGTGGCCGTGCGCGACCACGACGGGCTCCGCGTGACCGCCGGCTCGGTGGGCATCGGGGTCGCGCAGTGGCGCGACGGCGACACCGGGCCGGATGCGCTCATCGAGCGCGCCGGCGCGGCGCTGCAGCAGGACATGGCGCGCGACACGGCGCCGGGTGACGACCAGGTCACCGGCGAGTTCCGCTCCGCCCCCATCGCCGACGCCGCATGACCCTCGCCACGGCGGCGCCGAGCCCGGCGCCCGCCACCACGTCGAGAGGCTCGTGATCGGCTGCGGCCACCCGCGCCGCAAGACCCGTCATGGCCGCCACGAGAGCCGCGCCCCCGAGCAGCGGACGCTGTCGGGCGACCATCAGGGCAATGGCCATCGACGACGCGGCGTGGCGGCTCGGGAACCCGCCCTCGCCGCGCGGACCGGGCCGCGGGCGGTCGATGGCGTCACGCGCCACCTTCGCGGCCATGCCCGCCACGGTGCCGGCGGCCGCGGCGCGCACGCCCAGCATGCGCGAGCCCGGCAGCACGATGAGCCCCAGCACGAGTCCCTGGAAGGCCGGGGCCATGACGTCGGCGGCGAGCCGGGCGTACTCGTGCCCTCCGGGCAGGGATGCCACCATCGAGCGCACCTGCCCACCGGCCTTGCGATCGACCGCGAGGATCGCCGAGGTGAGCTCGGGTGACGACATGCGGCGCACGCTACGACACCCCCCGCCGGGCCGCCCGACTAGGCTCGCGCTCGTGACGCCTCGGGCCCTCATCGCGCTCGCTGCCGCGCCGGCCGCCGCCGCCGTGCTGCTGGTCGCCGGGTGCGGATCGACGACCGCGGGCGGGGGCGCCGCCCAG